>WBZO01000485.1_pt1 | contig 83855 bp, 62 predicted proteins | sample 5204261 | NCBI WGS metagenome assembly WBZO01 (sample SAMN12412400, study PRJNA552823) | activated sludge metagenome | isolation source: activated sludge from anammox sidestream of wastewater treatment plant... | place: USA: North Carolina | collected 2017-09 | reverse complement strand
GTCAAGCCGGCGGACGGGCAATGGGAGCCGTGTGAATCGAGAGGTTCAAGCACGGTTCTGCAAGAGGCCGGCGGCGCAACTCCGCCGGCCTACTGACCTATGGCCTTTTTCGTCAAGCGAAGGCACGGTTTTTTCTCGCGGGACACGAACCGAGATTGGGCAGAGAAGTGTTGAGCTCACACCGAACGAGCAACGCGACGCGTGGGAGATGGCTAGCGACGATGGATCATTCTGATATCCGCGGATTGGCTACCGCATTTCATCATTTCTTCGCGGGGCTGCCTCGCTCTAGGATCGGAGATCATCCGGCAACGAGGCTCGTTGCCGGTGCTCCCATAAAACGATCGAGGGTTCCCCTCATCGGTTTCCACGCATCGCGTTGCCGGTTGGGTGTGCGGCTTGGAGTTGAAGTAGGGTGTGGCGGTTCTCCTGAGTTGAAGGTCGCTGATGATTCAAGGTTTGATCGTGACCTGGCGGCCCACGTCCCAGATAAACCCGCACAGCTCCCGGGCGATGGCGACGCAGATCTTGTTTTGCGGGAGCTTGCGCCCCATGGCAAGGCTCCGCCAGCGTTTGGAGAGGCGCAGTTGCGCTTTCCAGGAGATGTCACGGATGGCTTTGGGTTGTCCTTCCTGGCGCACCTCGAGTTTTCGGGTGACTTGGGCCTTGAAGCGGTTGTTCCAAGCAGCCTCGACCAAGATACGCCGTGCGTGTTTGTTACCCGATTTGGTGATGGGACCTTGGTGACGGCTGGCGCCGCTGGAGTACTCCGAAGGAACCAGTCCCAGGTAGCTCATCAGGGCGCGTGGGTGAGGGAAGCGGTGCAGATCGCCGATCTCGGCCACGAAGGTGGCGGCAGCGATGAACTCAAAGCCCTTCAGACACATCAGTGCCTTGATCAGGGGGTTCATGCGCCAGCTCTCGCAATGGGTACGCAGCGCCTCGGTGATGCGTTCGACCTGGGCACAGGCGTCTTTGGAGGCCAAGCGGTATTCGTTGAAGGCGAACTCTTGGGCTGGATGCTCGAAGCGGATGGTCGACAGATGCCGATCATGCGCACGGCTCCAGTTGCTTTTACCTTGGTAGTGCCGTTCATGGGGCAACATCATCGCGTGCATCTGCAAGCGCACCCGGTGGCGTGCCGCACTGACATCCTCGCGCGCGCGCGACAGATCGCGCATCGCCTCATCGCGCTCATCGGGGATGAGGATGGGAGTGAGATTGCCGGCGCGCGACTCGCGGGCCAACAACAGTGCATCACGCCGATCGGTCTTGATGCGCTGTTCGGCGGGACTGCGCGTGAGGCGCGAGGGTGCAATGATCTCGCACCGCCAGCCGTGCTTGCGCAGGTAGCGTGCCCATCCGTAGCCGCACGGTCCCGCTTCATACACGATCAGGATGCCCTCGGCGTCGCAATTGCGCCGCAGCGCCTTGGCCAACTCGGCGGGAGAGGAATTGATCGTGCCAATAAATCGCGGTGCGGCACGACCCGCATCGGCAATCGCAATCGAGGTGGTGGCTTTGTGAATATCCAATCCGATGTAAGAGGTGATAGTCTCATTCACGGTCTGTCTCCTCGTGACTGGGCAGAACGACCCCCTCGGGGGCTCTGCATGGTGGCTCGGCGTTCTGGTAACGCAATCCACGATAAGAGGAGACAGGCCTCTTCCCCAAACTCACCAATCCGCCTGACGCCTGATATCGCGTCAGGCCATGATGTCTAGCTAAGCGGCTGCCCCTAAGCAGGAACGCGTCCGGCTCGAGCTGACCGGTCATCATGGCTCCGGCCCTGCTCGCGAGGAGCGGCAAGGCTCTCCGGTGGGCTTGCTGGCTTCTATGAGCCCCATTCACTGCCGGAGTTGATATCATGCCGCCCCTTTCGGGACGGGTGATCCGGGCGAGAACGGTCATGGACCGCGCCCCACGTCTGCGGCACCGCTGCATTCCTGACTCCACGAAGCTTTGGCATCTGCTCTCACGACGCGGGGTGTCGACCTCGGCCGGTGGGCAGGCGCACGCAAGCCATGGGCGCAGCGTCCTCCCGATGCGGCTGCAACACGGTATAGTCATTTGAAAATCAATAACTTAAGAAACATCGCGATCATCGCGCACGTCGACCACGGCAAGACCACGCTGGTGGACAAGCTCCTGCGCCAGTCCCAGACCCTGGATGCCCGCGAGAACCTTGGCGAGCGCATCATGGATTCCAATGACCTGGAGCGTGAGCGCGGCATCACCATCCTGGCGAAGAACACCGCCATCCGCTGGCTGGACGAGCGCACGGGCGCCGAATACCGGATCAACATCGTCGATACGCCGGGACATGCCGATTTCGGCGGCGAGGTGGAGCGCGTGCTGTCGATGGTCGATTCGGTCTGCCTGCTGGTCGACGCGCAGGACGGGCCCATGCCCCAGACGCGCTTCGTCACGCAGAAGGCCTTCAACATGGGGCTCAATCCGATCGTCGTCATCAACAAGATCGACCGCCCCGGCGCGCGCGCGCATTGGGTGCTGGACCAGGTGTTCGATCTGTTCGACCGGCTGGGCGCGAGCGACAAGCAGCTCGATTTCCATGCGGTCTACGCCAGTGCGCTCGGCGGCTACGCCGGCGACAATCCGGATATCCGCGACGGCGACATGCGCTATCTGTTTCAAACCATCGTGGACACCGTGCCGCCACCGCAGGTGGACGTGGACGGCCCGTTTCAGATGCAGATCACCTCGCTGGCCTACAGCAGTTATGTGGGAGTGATCGGCACCGGACGCATCAAGCGCGGCAAGGTGCGACCCAATATGCCGGTTACCGTGGTGGGCCGCGACGGCAGCACCCGCAACGGACGCATCCTGCAAGTGCTGGGGTTCATGGGCCTGGAGAAAACGGAAGTGCAGGAGGCCGCCGCGGGCGACATCATCGCCATCACCGGCATCGAAGAATTGGGCATATCGGAAACGGTATGCGATCCCAAGGCGCCCGAGGGCCTGCCGATGCTGCAGGTGGACGAGCCCACCATGACCATGGTCTTCGAGGTGAACAAATCTCCGTTCGCCGGCAAGGAAGGCAAGTACATCACCTCGCGCCAGATCGGCGAGCGGCTGCAGCGCGAGCTGAAAACCAACGTCGCCCTGCGCGTGGAGAACACGAGCGGCGGCGATCAGTTCAAGGTCTCGGGCCGCGGTTTGTTGCACCTGTCGGTGCTGCTGGAGAACATGCGCCGCGAAGGCTACGAGATAGCCGTGGCGCGCCCGCAGGTCATCACGAAGGAAATCGATGGCGTTCTGCACGAGCCCTTCGAGACCCTGGTCGCAGACGTCGAAGAGGGCGATCAAGGCAGCATCATCCAGGCGCTCGCCGAGCGCGGTGGCAAGATGGTCAACATGGTCCCGGACGGCAAGGGCAGGGTACGTCTGGAATACGTCATCTCATCCCGCGGCCTCATCGGCTTTCGCACGGACTTCGTCAACACGACCCGCGGCACGGGCCTGCTGTTCCACAATTTCGACCACTTTGCGCCCGCCGGCGAGGATCGCCACCTCGGTCAGCGCTACAACGGCGTGATGATCAGCAACGAGCAGGGGAAAGTTCTCGGCTATGCGCTGTTCAATCTCCAGGAGCGCGGGGCGATGATCTCCGCGCCGGGCGACGAGGTGTACGAAGGGCAGATCGTGGGCGTCCACTCGCGCGACAATGACCTGGTGGTCAATGCGCTGCGCGCCAAGAAGCTCACCAACATCCGTGCCGCCGGCTCGGACGAGAACATCATCCTCACGCCGCCGCGCAGATTCTCGCTGGAGCAGGCGCTCGAATTCATCAACGATGACGAGCTGGTGGAGCTGACGCCCGCCTCGATCCGGCTGCGCAAGAAATTTCTGAAGGAGCACGAGCGCAAACGCTCGCAGCGCACTGAAGATTGATGCAATACACCACCGCCGGCCGGCGTCCACCGCGGCGCCCGTATCGGGATCGATCATCCGTCTGCGAATGCGGACAGGTTGAAAAGATGCTTGCAAAAAGGGTGTCAACACGCTGAAAAAATTAACATACGCCGTTTTGAATCGAGAGCCGGTTCACATTCGATTTCGGGCCGCTAAATAAGATGCCACCAGCACTTCGTCGCAAAGTGCAATGAATCCGGGGTGGCGTCCTTATGTCAAAACAGGCGGGGGGAGATACCGTCGGACCAGAAGTTGCCGACGGTACGGTCGGCGCTTCGGTCGTGCGCCTGATCCGGTCCCCCAACACCCGTAAAAGCAGCGCGTTGACGCCTCCCGCCGCCGGAAAAAGCGGCAAAAAGCCGGCTTTGGGCGGGCTCGACCTCAATCAGCACCTCGCCGAGCAGGTGCGCGCCGCAAGCGAGAGTTCCCTGACCGGCGAGCCGGACCTGGCGCGCCTGCTGCAATTGATCAGTCGCCGCTACGACAGCATCGACGAGGAGCGCCGCGGCATCGTGCGCTCCATGCAGCTGATGTCCGACGAGGCCCAGGCGCTGACGCGCGAGATCCGCGAGCAGTCCGCCGCGCACCTGCAGGCGATCCTGGATCACATCAAGGACGCGGTGATCACGGTCAACGAGACCGGCCATATCGAAACTTTCAATCCGACCGGCGAGCGCATCTTCAACTACGTGCAGTCGGAAGTGCTGGGGCGCACGCTCGACTATCTGGTGCTCGACGCCGGCACCGAGCCGGGCGGAGTGGTCGCCTACCTCGAGCGCCTGGCTGCGCGCGCCGAGGACACGGCGGCCGACCTCGCCTCCAGCGAGACCTGGGGCAAGAACAAACAAGGCGCCCGGTTCGCGGCCGAGATCGCCGTCAGCCAGGCCTACGTCGAGCGGCGCCGCGTCTTCATCGTTTGTCTGCGCGACATCACGGAGCGGCGTCAGGCGGAGCAGGCCGTGCGCGAGAACGAAACCCGCTATCGCGAGCTGGTCGACAAGCTCAGCGAGGAAAAGAAGCGCGTGCAGTCGACGCTGCGGGCGCTGTCCTACCAGGCCAGTCACGACGCTCTCACCGGGCTGATCAACCGGCGAGAATTCGAGAACCGTTTGAATCAGACACTCGCCAACGTGCGCCGCGGCAGCGAGACCGGGTTCATCCTGCTGTATCTCGATCTCGATCAATTCAAGCTGGTGAACGATACCTGCGGCCATCCGGCCGGCGATCGCCTGCTCAAGCAGGTGACGGGCCTCCTGCAGACGCGCATCCGCAGCTCGGACATCCTGGCGCGGCTCGGCGGCGATGAGTTCGGCATCCTGCTCGCCGACTGCAGTCATGAGCAGGCCAGGAAAATCGCGGAAACCCTGTGCCAGGCCATCCGCGACTACCGCTTCGCATGGCATGACGGCGCGCTCAATATCGGCGTGAGCATCGGCCTGGTGGAAATCACGCGCGACACCGAGAGCATGGCAGCCCTGATGAGCGCGGCGGACGTGGCCTGCTACGCGGCCAAGGACCAGGGCCGCAATCGCGTGCACGTCTATCAGTCGGACAACGTGCCCGAGCGCCATCGCGAGATGCAGTGGGTTTCGCGCATCACGCGCGCCTGCGAGGAGAATCGCCTCGAGCTGTACTTCCAGCCGATCGTGCCGATCGGCGCCAATCGCGATCAGCGCGCCCACTACGAGCTGATGCTGCGCATGCGCGACGAGAACGGCGCGCTGGTGCAGCCGAACGAGTTCATCCCCGCGGCCGAGCGGTACAACGTGATGCCGATGATCGATCGCTGGGTGGTGCATCATGCGCTGGCGACGCTGGCGCATCACACCTTCGACACGCATCCGCCGTACACATTGTCCATCAACCTTTCCGGCACCTCGCTCAACGACGATCGCTTCATCGAGTTCCTGATCGCCGAGCTGGCCAGCCATCCGCTGAGCTCGGAGTCGATCTGCTTCGAGATCACCGAGACGGCGGCCATCCATAATCTCGCCAAGGTCGTGTACTTCATGCGCGAGCTGAAGGCGCGCGGCTGCAAGTTCTCCCTGGACGATTTCGGCAGCGGCCTGTCCTCGTTCATGTACCTGAAGAATCTGCCGGTGAACTATCTGAAGATCGACGGGCAGTTCATCGAGCACGTGGCCGCCAGCCCGATCGACCGCAGCATGGTGGAGGCGATCAGCCAGATCGGGCGCGCCATGGGTATCCAAACCATCGCCGAGAAGGTGGAATCGGCCGTGGTGATGGAAGAGCTGGGCCGCCTGGGCATCGGCTATGCGCAGGGTTTCTACATTGCGGCGCCGCAGCCGACCGTCAACTTCCCCTACGGTCGCGTGGCCGAGCAACGCAAGCTGGCCTGATTTCTCAGGACTCTTGCCAGTCCCTTTTCGTCTTCTTCCTTCTTTCGCCTGCCCTCCCATCGTTCCCGTGCAGTGGACGCCGCGGCGGGCCGAATAATGGCCGGCCGTCGGCCGTGGATGCAGCAGCGCCGAGAAACCTCACCATTATTTTCCAGCCGATTGCGGGCCCCGACGGGGCGTGCTATCCCGCCACCATGGACAAGTTCCGCGTCCTGTTCGAACGCCTGCACCGGCTGCTGGCCAGTCGGGGACGGTCGGCGGACGACATCGACGATCTGATGCAGGAGGCCTTCCTGCGCCTGCAGGAGTACTCCCGCGCGCGCACCGTACAGAACACCGAGGCCTTTCTGGTGCGCACCGTGCTCAACCTGTCGGCCCAGCAGAGGCGGGCCGCGCGGCCGCACCAGTCCATCACGGACGATCCGCAGATCCTGGCGATCATGGACCCGACGCCGATTCCCGATGAGGTTTATGCCGCGCAGCAGCGTCTACTGAGAGTGAAGGCCGGACTTGCGCGCCTGAGCGCGCGCACCCGCGAGACGTTCCTCATGCACCGCCTGGAAGGGATGAGTTATGTGCAGATCGCGGAAAACTTGGGAGTGAGTGTCAGCATGGTGGAGAAGTACATCGCGCGCGCGTCGTTCTTCCTTCGGGACTGGATGGCACGGAGCGGCCAATGAATTCATCGGCCAAAGAAGGCGACAACGCAGTGCGCGTCGCGCGTGCCGAGGCCTCGGCCTGGATCACGCAGCTGCACGGCCCGAACCGCACGCCCGAAATGGAGGCGGGCTTCCAGCGCTGGCTGCGCGAGCGGCCGGAGAATGCGCGGGAGTTCGAGGGTCTGACGGAAGTCTGGGATCTCGTGGCGGGCGGCAGCGCCGCGCGCGGAGTGCCGCGATTGGAGCGCTGGGAGCGCAGCGCGGAAGCGCAGGAGTTGCGGGTCTTGCGTGAACAGGAACGGCAACGATTGGCGCCTTCGAAGAGACGCTGGGCCGTCGCCGCGACGCTGCTGGTGGCATGCGGCGCATTGATCCACCGGTATTGGCCGGTCACTTCGTACTCCACGGAGATTGGCGAGCAACGCATCGTGCAGCTCGAGGACGGCACCCGCGTTTCACTGAACTCGAACTCCAGGCTGTCCGTCGATTATGGCCAGGACGCGCGACACATCCAGCTGAAGCAGGGCGAGGCCCTGTTCCAGGTGGCTCAGGATCCGCAGCGGCCTTTCATCGTCACCGCCGACGACAACCACGTCACGGCTCTCGGCACGTCCTTCCTCGTTCGTCTGGAAGGCGATCGTACGGCGATCACGCTCGTCGACGGCAAGATCGCCGTCATTCCCTCGCCGGGCATTCCGCTGCCGAGCGCGTCCGCATCGGTGTCTTCGGGTCACACGGACGCCGACAGCGCCAGGGGACGGGTCAGGAACGCGCATGGCAGAGCGCAGGGCGCAGATCATCGAATCATTCTTTCGCCCGGCGAGCGCCTCACGTTGCTGAAAGCGGGCGCGCCCGAGCTGGACAGGCCGCGGTTGGACACGGTGACCGCCTGGCGCCGCGGCGAAGTCCTGCTCAACGATACTCCGCTGGCGGATGCCGTGGCCGAGATGAATCGCTACGACAAGACGCAGATCGTGATCGGCAGCCCCGAGATCGAGACGCTGAATGTCAGCGGTCTCTACCACACGGGCGACAGTGAAGGATTTGCACGATCGGTGATGCGGATGTACCGGTTGAAAGTCATCGAGCGCGAGGGGCAGATCCGGCTGGAGCGATGATCGCGGACACCTGTCGCGCGAAAATAATGGTGAGGTTTTCCCGATCCCCTGCATCTACTGAATGACTGCCGTGGAGAGCCGGCCAGCCATAGATGCAACATCCTCAGGGGAGCCTGCAATGTCTTTCCGATTCAAAGCTTTGTTTGTCGCAGCAGTTCTGGGTGCTTTGGCCGCTCTGGCGACGTCCGGCGCGCACGCCGAGGAGCAGGCGACGTATCGATTCGATCTCCCGGCGCAGCCTCTGGCTGATGCGCTGCGGGCGATCGCCCGCCAGACCGGAGCCAATGTCCTCTTTGCGTCCAAGGACCTGCAAGGCGTCACCGCGCCTGCGCTGCGCGCGCAACTGACGGCGTCCGAAGCCATCGAGCGGGTCCTCGCGGGCACGAAATTGCAGGCCGAGCGCACGACGCCGACCACGGTGATCGTGCAACCGGTTTCCTCGCTGGGGCGCCCCTCTTCGCCGACGGATGAAATGATACGGCGCGAGCGTCTGGCTCAGGCGGGCGGCTTCGCGCTCTCTCCTGCAGCCGCTGGTGGACAAGCTGCCGATGAGACCCCGAAGCCCTCGAGCGCGCAGGCGCAGGAAGACTCCGCGAGAACGGTTTCCGAGATCGTGGTGACTGCGCAGAAGCGCACCGAGCGTCTGCAGGACGTGCCGGTACCAGTGACCGCCATCGTGGCGGAGTCTCTCGCGGCCAACAACATGCCCCAGCTGCGCGATTATTTTTCCAGGATTCCCGGACTGAACCTGACCGAAGCCGGTATCTACGGCGGCTCGGTGATCTCGATCCGCGGCATCACTTCCGGCATCTTCAACGATGGGACCGCGACCGTGGTCATCGATGATGTGCCGTATGGCATTTCCTCCGCGTCGGGTCCCGGCGAAGTGGTGCCGGAGATCGATCCGGGCGATCTCGCGCGTCTCGAGGTATTGCGCGGTCCGCAGGGCACTTTGTACGGCGCAAGCAGCATGGGCGGCTTGCTGAAGTACGTGACGATCGATCCGTCGACGGAGAAGTTGAGCGGGTATGTGCGCGGCGGCGTCAGCAGCGTGCGCAACGGCGATGGCGGCGGGTACAACGTCAGCGCGGGCATCAACGTGCCGCTGAGCGAGACCTGGGCGCTGCGTGCGAGTGGATTCACGCGTGTCGATCCGGGTTACATCGACGATCCGGTTCATGGCCTGGAGGGCGTGAATCGCGGCGAAGTGTCCGGCGGCCGGCTGTCGGCGCTGTGGCGGCCCTCGGAGAATTTCAGCTTGAAGCTCGCGGCGCTGTATCAGGATGCGCAGCTGGACGGGAATCCCTATGCAGGTCCGACGGTCGGCTTCGGCGCGCTGACGGATCTGCAGCAGGTGGCTCCTCCGGGGTCCGGCGGCTACAGCAAGAAGCTGCAGGTCTATACCGCGAACATTTCGGCCCGGCTCGGGTCCGTCGATCTCACCACGATCAGCGCGTACAGCCGCAATGACGCGACCTACGTGTTCGATGTGAGTCCATTGTTTGGCGGCGTCGCGCGCACGAATTTCGGCGTGACCGGCGGCAAGTCCGTCTCGGTGGGCACGACTGACCGGTTCACGCAGGAAGTCCGGTTCACCGTGCCGCTCGGCCAGAAGGTGGAATGGCTGTTCGGCGGGTTCTATGTCGATGAGGACAACCCGCGCATCGGCCAGTACCTGGCGCTGGACTTCGCCACCGGCCAGCCGGTGGGCAGCCTCGGCTATCTCGATTTCCCCAGCACGTTCAAAGAGTACGCCGCTTTCACCGACGTGACCTATCATTTCACCGACCGGTTCGATGTGCAGATCGGCGGCCGGTACGCGGCCAACCGCCAGACGCTGCCTCACTACGACAACGACGGTCCTTTGTTTGGCGGGCCGCATTCGCAGGCCGAGGTCGAATCGAAGGACCATTCCTTCACGTATCTGCTGACGCCGCGGCTCAAGGTCTCCGAGGACCTGATGGTCTACGCGCGCCTGGCCTCGGGCTATCGGCCCGGCGGACCCAACCTGAGCACCTCCAGCGATCCGGCCATCCCGCTGAGCTATCTGCCCGACGAGACGCGCAACTATGAGATCGGCGTCAAGGGCAGCGCTTTCGACCGCCTCCTGACCTTCGATGCCTCGGTCTATCACATCGACTGGAAGGACATCCTGCTCGGGAGCCTGGTGTCGCCGCGTTCGCTCAACTACAAAGACAACGGCAAGGACGCCAAGAGCGAGGGCGTGGATCTGTCGTTCGAGGTCCGCCCGGCGGCCGGCTTGACGATCTCCGCCTGGGGCGCGTGGAATCGCGCCGAGCTGACGCAGAATTTCCCCACGAACAGCACCGTGCGGGGCGTGACGGGCGATCGGCTCCCCTTCAGCAGCCGCTTCTCGGGATCGCTGTCGATCGATCAGCAGTTCCCCCTGGGCGCCAACCTGGAAGGTTTCGTGGGCGCGACGCACAGCTACATCGGCGATCGCAAAGGTCCGTTTACCGCCACGGCACAACAAACGCTGCCGGCGTACACCAACACGGATTTCCATGTCGGCGCGCGCTGGCAGTCGTGGGAAGCGAACCTGTACCTCAACAACGCTTTCGACAAACGAGGCCTGTTGAACGGCGGTCTGGGCGGGTTCCTGCCGAGCATCTATACCTATACGCGCCCGCGCACCCTGGGGATGACCGTGTCGAGGAAATTCTGATGTCTAGGCGCCAGGAGCGCCTGCGCGGTCCGGCGGTCCCTTTGGACCGAGGATTGCGGACGTGCGTGAGGTACGTCCGACACGCGCTGTCCCGTCCCGTGTCGGCGGCGATGCCGCCGACAGCACGTCGCCATCGCAAATGCCAGCGGCGTTGCGCGCAAGCCGTGGTGGGAGTAACGGAAGTTCCGGCTGGCGCGGGCGCGCGTCGACAGCGGTTGAAATAGCCACAAGCCCTGGTCCCACCACGGCTGCGCTATCATGCGTATCCGTCTCCACGGTCGCCGATATGCCGATGCACCGCCGCTCCGTGCTCAGCGCCTGCGTGTCCGTGGGGATCCTCACCGCGTGCCACCCGGGAGAAAACTCCGTGAGCCCTTCCTCCGACAATGGATCGTTGACGCCGCCGGTCGCCGCCATCCGGCCGTTCGAAGTCAAATCGCCCCACGGCACGCGGGTCGATCCGTACTACTGGCTGCGGGACGACACCCGCTCCGACAAGGAGATGCTGGACTACCTGAAAGCGGAAAATGCCTACACCGATGCAGTCCTGGCTCACACCAAGCCCTTGCAGGAAACCATTTACAAGGAGATCGTCGGCCGCATCAAACAAGACGACTCCACCGTGCCTTATCGCTATCGGGGCTACTGGTACTACACGCGATATGACACGGGCAAGGAATATCCGATCTACGCCCGCAAGCGCGGAACGCTCGAGGCGCCCGAAGAAATCATGCTCGACGTCAACCGCATGGCGCAAGGCCACGACTTCTTTCAGGTCGGCAACTGGGACGTGAGCCTGGACAACCGCCTCCTGGCCTGGGCGCAGGACACTGTCGGCAGGCGCCAATACACCCTGCGCATCAAGGATCTTCAGACCGGCCAGGTGTTTCCCGACACCATCGCCAACATCGAAGCGGGGATGGCGTGGGCGGCGGACAACCGCACGCTGATCTACGTCGCCAAGGATCCGGTCACCCTGCTCGGCGACAAGGTCCGCAAGCATGTGCTGGGCACCGATCCGGCGCAGGACGCGCTGGTTTATGAACAAACGGACAAGAGTTTCTACACCGCCGTCGGCTCGACCAAGGACGAGCGTTATCTCACCATCGTCTCCGAAAGCACGGTGTCCACCGAGATGCAGGTGGCGCGCGCCGACGATGCGCAGCTCGCTTTCCGGGTGCTGATTCCCCGCGAGCGCGACCACGAATACGACGCGGAGCATCTGGCCGGGCGCTGGATCCTGCGCACGAACTGGCAGGCGAAGAATTTCCGCATCGTCGAGGCCGACGGGGACTTGATCGCCGATCGCAGCCGTTGGCGCGATCTGGTGCCTCACCGCGCCGATGCGTTCGTCGACGGTTTCGATGTGTTCAACGATTTCCTCGCGGTCGAGGAGCATTCCGATGGCCTGAGCAACGTCCGCATCAAGCCCTGGAACGGCGACCGCGATTTCCTGATCGATTCCGACGAGCCTGCGTACACGGCGGCGCTGGGCGCCAATGCCGAGCTGGACACCCCGCTCGTGCGCTACGTCTACACCTCGTTGACCACGCCGCGCTCCACGTACGACTTCGATACCAGGACCGGCAGGAAGACGCTGCTGAAACGCGACCCGGTGCTGGGTGGATACGATCAGACCCAATACAGCACCGAGCATCTGTGGGCCCCGGCGCGCGATGGCGCGAAAGTGCCGGTTTCGCTGGTGTATCGCAAGGGATTCCACCGGGATGGCACGGCCCCGATGCTGCAATACGCCTACGGCGCCTATGGCTCCTCGACCGATCCGGTGTTTTCCTATTCGGTCATCTCACTGCTCGATCGCGGCTTCGTTTACGCCATCGCCCATATCCGCGGCGGGCAGGAGATGGGACGCGACTGGTACGAGAAAGGCAAGCTCCTCAACAAACTCAACACCTTTACCGATTTCATCGACGTCACCCGTTGCCTCGTGCAGCAGCGCTACGCCGACCCCAAGCGCGTGTTCGCAATGGGCGGCAGTGCCGGCGGTTTGCTGATGGGCGCCGTTGCCAATCTCGCGCCCGCGGACTACCGCGGCATCGTCGCGCTCGTACCGTTCGTCGACACGGTGACGACCATGCTCGATGAGACCATCCCGCTGACCACCAACGAGCTCGACGAGTGGGGCAATCCGCTGGAGCGGCGCTACTACGACTATATGCTGTCGTACTCCCCCTACGACAACGTCGAGCGCCAGGACTATCCGGCTTTGTTTGTCGGCACCGGTTTGTGGGACAGCCAGGTGCAATACTATGAGCCGGCCAAATGGGTCGCGAAGCTGCGTACGCTCAAGACCGATTCGAACCCGCTGGTGTTCCGGATCAACATGGAAGCCGGCCACGGAGGAAAGTCAGGACGGTTCCAGAGATATCACGAGCTGGCAGAGCAGTATGCCTTCCTCATCGATCGGGCCCGGCGCAAGTGAGGATGCGGTCATAGGGGCGGAACTCGGACCCGCTGCGTGCGAGATCTGCGCATCTTGCCCGTCGAGATAGTGTCCAAGCTCGCGAACCGAGCGCGCCGCGCTACTTCCTGGCTCCAGTGCGCGCCGCCGCCTCGATGGCGTCCGTCCACGCGCTCAGCTCCGCCATGTCCGAGGTCTCCTTTTCCATCAGGTCGATCGTTTTGTTGATCATGACCATCTGTCCGCGGGCGAGCTGGTCGGGTACCTCGTAGTTCGACTTGTAGGCTTTCTTGGCCTCCACGTGGCCTTCCAGCACGTCCACCTGCTCGCCAGTCTCGTGCCAATGGGCAATGATGCGCACGGCGCTCTTGCCCGTGACCGTCAGGACCAGCAGCCGTGTCCGCACGATCAACGGAGTCGCGGCGGCCGGCACTTTCAAATACGCCTCCCCGTCGATTTCCATCGTCCGTGGGTCAGGGTACGTTGCAGCCGGCTTGATCCGCGTATCGGAATAGAAGAACGCCTCGGTACCGTCGGCCAGCCGCAGGGTTTGTGCAACCGGACGCGAGAAATGCCATAGAGCGATGCCGGCGGCGGCGACCGACGCCGCGATCAGCGTTGCCAGCGTTACGGCCCGGTTCCTGCCGGAGCGCCACATCTTGTTCTGCATCGCCGGGTTCACCCTTACGTGCGAACGCTACTGCGCGCATTTCCGCGTATTTACCCCGATTAGTCAACGTGCGGGGCCGCTCCGGCGCTCCATCGGAGGCGATGCGCTGCTAAACTCGCGTTCCGAGCCCGGAGGTCGCGACATGATCCGAGTGCAGCACCTGGTCAAGCGCTATGGCGAATTCACCGCGGTCAACGATGTGTCCTTCGAGGTGGCGGCCGGGGAGATGTTCGCCTTCCTCGGGCCCAATGGCGCCGGCAAGACGACGACCATAAAGATCCTGACCACGCTGCTCTCGCCCACGAGCGGAACGCTGGAAGTCGACGGTCTCGATCCGCTGCGCCACCCGCACGAGGTGCGCAAGCGCTTCGGCATCGTCTTTCAGGATCCGAGTCTCGACCAGGAATTGACCGCATGGGAGAACATGGACGTCCACGGCGCGCTCTACCATGTACCGCGCAGGATACGGCACGAGCGCAGCCAGTCGCTGTTGAAAACATTCGAGCTTTGGGACCGCAAGGACGCGTTCGTCAAGACGTTTTCCGGCGGCATGCGGCGGCGGCTGGAGATTGCGCGGGGGCTCCTGCATACGCCCAAGATCCTGTACCTCGATGAGCCTACGCTGGGCCTCGATCCCCAGAGCCGCAATCAGCTGTGGACCCACGTCAAGGAGCTCAATCGCACCGAGGGCATGACGGTTTTCCTGACCACGCACTACATGGACGAAGCGGAGCGCGTGGCCGCGCGCATCGCGGTGATCGATCATGGAAAGATCGTTGCGGTCGGCTCGCCGGATGAGCTGAAGACGCGGACCGGGAAGGAATCGCTGGAAGATGCGTTCCTGGCGCTGACCGGTACCGCGTTGCGCGACGAGAGCGCCGGCGCCGCCGACCGGATGCGCCAAGCCGCGCGGATGTGGAGGAGATAGTCGATGCAGTCTATCTACGTTCTCTGGTTGCGGGAGATCAAGCGCTACCTGCGCTCGAGGGCGCAGATCATCGCCTCGCTCGCGCAACCTTTGATGTACCTGCTGGTGCTGGGGTTTGGGCTCGGACCCGTGTACGCCAAGGCCGGCGGCGGCAGCTACCTGCAGTTCCTCGCGCCCGGCGTGATCGCGATGGCCGTGCTGTTTTCCGCCGTTTTTTCCGGCATCGCGCTGCTGTGGGACCGCCAGTTCGGGTTTCTGAAGGAGACGCTGGTCGCGCCGGTGCCACGGCTCCATATCATGATCGGCCGCACGTGCGGCACGGCGACGGTGGCGCTGATCCAGGGCTTGCTGGTGGCGGCCGTCTGTGTGATCGCGGGCTTCCGTCCGGCGAGCCTCGCGGCGATTCCGCTGGCATTGGCGTTTCTGGCCATGATTGCGCTGGTCTTCGCCGCGCTCGGGACGGCAATCGGCTCGACTTTGAAGGACATGCAGGCTTTCCCGGTGGTGATGAATTTTCTGGTGCTGCCGATTTTCTTCCTGTCCGGGGCGCTCTTTCCGCTGTCGAACCTGCCGCTCGCGCTCGGCGTACTGACCAAGGTGGATCCTCTGTCGTACGGAGTGGACGGGCTGCGCTCGATGCTCATCGCGCAAACGCATTTCGGCGCGCCGACGGACGCGGGCGTACTGGCGGCAGTCGGCCTCGTCCTGATGGGCGTCGGCGCGTGGCGGTTTTCGAAGATCGAGATCTGAGGAGGTTTCTTATGAACGATAGCATCGGTAGATTGATCCTGCGGCTGGCACTGGGTCTGCTGATTCTGCTGCACGGTGTCGGCAAGCTGATGCACGGCATCGGGCCCATATCGGGCCTGGTGGCCGGGGCCGGGCTGCCGTCGTTTGTTGCATACGGCGCTTACGTCGGCGAGGTGATCGGGCCGATCCTGGTCATTCTCGGCTGGTATTCGCGCATCGGCGCGGCGATCATCGCGGTCAACATGCTGTTCGCCATCGGGCTGGCGCATCAGGCGCAGTTGTTCACCATGAGCTCCACTGGCGGTTGGGCGCTGGAGCTGCAGGGCATGTTCCTGTTCACGGCGATAGCGCTGGCGCTGATCGGCCCGGGGCGCTACAGCATCAACGGAAAATAGCCGCCGGCCGGTGGGCGCTCCCGCCCGCGAGCTGCGGCTGGAGAGGGGGATGGGGATACCGCGATCGATGATGGCGATGCGGCTGCACGCGTCGGGCTCGCGACTGCAGCAGGAAACCGTCGCGTTGCCGCCGCTGCACGACCACCAGGTACTGCTGGAGGTGGCCGCGTGCGGGGTGTGCCGGACGGATCTGCATCTGGTCGACGGCGAGCTGCCCGATGTCCCGTATCCCGTCATTCCCGGTCATGAGATCGTCGGGCGCGTGGTCGCCGCGGGGGCGGGCGCGGCCGGCATGCGGATCGGCGATCGCGTGGGCGTGCCGTGGCTGGGATCGACCTGCGGCATCTGCGGTTATTGCCAGGCGGGTTCCGAGAATCTTTGCGCGCGCGCGCGCTTCACCGGCTATACGCTCGACGGTGGATACGCGCAGTACGCCGTGGCGGACGGGCGCTATTGTTTATCCATCCCGGAACGTTATGACGATGCGCAGGCGGCGCCGCTGCTGTGCGCCGGCCTTATCGGCTATCGGGCGTACCGCGCGGCGGGCGATGCGCGCAACATCGGTTTCTATGGTTTCGGCGCTGCAGCGCATCTGCTGATTCAAGTGGCGCGCGCGCAGGGACGGCAGGTTTTCGCGCTCACCCGGCCCGGCGACACGGCCGCGCAGGATTTTGCGCGCCGGCTCGGCGCGGTTTGGGCCGGGGGCTCCGATGAAACGCCTCCGGAGCCGCTCGATGCGGCCATCATCTTTGCTCCGGCCGGTGCATTGGTGCCCGCCGCCCTTGCCGCCATCCGCAAGGGGGGTCGCGTCGTGTGCGCGGGCATCCATATGAGCGACATCCCGAGCTTTCCCTACGACCTGCTGTGGGGCGAGCGCTCGATCCGCTCGGTGGCTAATCTGACGCGCGCGGACGGCGCGCAGTTCATGGATATCGCGGCGGATCTGCCGCTGCATCCGGCCGTAGAGCGTTTTCCATTGGAGCGGGCCAACGAGGCATTGCAGCGGCTCAGGGAAGGCCGTCTGCAGGGCGCGGCTGTTCTGGTCAATCAATACAAAGAAGAATGAGGTTCAAGTGATCCGCTCCCGCTACATCCCCTTCGGGGCCTGGTTGATTTGCGTTTTTTTGATGTGCTCGTGCGCAGGTGCGCATGCCGAGGTTTGCGCTGCGGCGCGCCCCGCGATCGAAAGCGCGCTCGCGGACAAGAGTCTCGCGCGTGAGGAACGCGACGCCTTGAACGCTGTTTATGCGGGCACGGGATTTTGTCCTCTCTGGAGCGCCGGCGGCCAGCCATCCGCACCGGCGCGGGCGGTCGTGAAGGCCTTGCAGGCCGCCGGCAAGTACGGTCTGCGTGCGCCGGACTACTCGGCAGATGCGCTGGCTGCGCGAATTGCAGAGCCCGCGGGTGCGCGCGACGCTCGATCTGCGGCCGAGTTCGACGTCGCGCTATCGCGTTCAGTGACGAAGTTCGTTACGCATCTGCATTTTGGACGCGTCAAACCGGCGGCGGCAGCGTTCGATCTGCGTCAGCCGCGCCCGCCGCTTGCTGTTCCCACGGTGCTGCGCAGCCTGGCTGCGAGCGAAGATACGGCCGGCGTTCTGGCCACCATCGAGCCGCAGTTTCATCACTATAAATTGCTCAAAGAAACGCTGTCGCACTACCGCGCTTTGGCGGCCGATCCCACCTTGACGAAGCTGCCTGCATTCACCGGCCGCGCCATCGAAGCCGGCGGCACTTACTCCGGCGCCGCGGCTTTGCGCCGCCTCCTGGTGTCGGTCGGCGATCTGCCCGCAGCGGATCCGCCCATGAGCCCGGACACCGTGCTCGATCCCACATTGGTCGAGGGACTCAAGCGCTTCCAGGAGCGTCACGGCCTCGACGCCGATGGCGTGCTGGGCAAACGCACTTTCGCCGCGCTGACGACGCCGCTCGCCCATCGGGTGCGGCAGGTCGAGCTTACGCTCGAGCGCTGGCGGTGGTTGCCCGACTTCGACACCCCGCCGATCATCGTCAACATCCCGCAGTTCCGGCTCTACTCGTTCCAATCCACGCAGGACCGCGTCGCCTCGATCACGCAGATGCCGGTGATCGTCGGCCGTGAGTATCCCAGCACGCAGACGCCGGTGTTCGTCGGGGAATTGAAGTACGTGGTGTTCCGGCCCTACTGGGACGTTCCGCACAGCATTCTGACGCACGAGCTGCTGCCGAGTATCCGTTCGCGGCCGGGCTATCTGGAAAAGAACCACTTCGAGATCGTGCGCGGCCAAGGCGATGACGCCACGCCGGTCGGGCTCACGCCCGACGCGTTGGCCGCGCTGGCCGCCGGCAAGTTGAGAGTGCGTCAGCTCCCGGGGCCGGACAACGCGCTCGGCCTGATCAAATTCATGCTGCCGAACCAGTACAACGTGTACCTGCACTCGACGCCGGCGCGCGAGCTGTTCAAGCAGAGCCGGCGCGCATTCAGTCACGGCTGCATCCGCGTCAGCGATCCCGTGGCGCTGGCCGTCGACGTCCTGCGCGGCGTGCCGGGCGACTGGAACGCGGCGAAGGTCGAGGAGGCCATGAACGGCCCGCCTGCACGGCGGGTCTATTTGCCCCGGCCGATCCGGGTGATGATTCTTTATGGCACCGCGCTGACCACGGAAGCCGGCCAGGCGATGTTCTTCGAGGACATCTATAACCACGACCGCAAGCTGGAAACGCTGCTGGGTCTATCACACTGAGGCTGCGGATGCCGGCTTCAGCCGCCCCAAGTCGATAGATCCGATTCCCGGCCCGGCGCGGATGTGGCATCCTCGGCGCCTGTCATCGCAATCCAGGCCCCCCATGTCCAACGAGGATTCGCAGCACGCGGCGGACTATTGCAACCGGGATCGGCGCCGGCTGGTGCGGCTGGCTGCCGCGGCACCTCTATTGTGGACCGCCGGAAGGTGGGTCCCGGCTCAGGCCGCGCCCGCTCGAGCCTCGCCGGGCTCTGCCGCCCCTTCGCTGGAGCGCAGCCTTTCGCTGATCAACACGCATACCGGCGAGTCGCTGCTCGCCCGCTATTGTGTCGCAGGACGGTACGTGACGGACGTGCTCGGCCGGCTGAATCACCTGCTGCGCGATCACCGCTGCGGCGAGGTCAGCGCCATCGATCCGCGGTTGTTTGATCTGTTGCATGCGCTCGCGGCCCAGGGCGAGTGCGAGCCGCGCTTCGAAGTGATCTCGGGCTACCGCTCGCCGTCGTCCAATTCATATCTGCGGTCGCGCAGCTCGGGCGTGGCGCGCAACAGCCTGCACATGCAAGGCAAGGCGATCGACGTGCGGCTGTGCGGCCTGCGCAGCGCGCGGCTGCGGGACCTGGCGTTGCGCCTGGGGGGCGGCGGCGTCGGTTATTACGGCAAGTCCGACTTCGTCCACCTCGATACCGGCCGCGTCCGTTCCTGGGTCGGCTGAGCACGCCGTCGACCGACGCGCCGTCGCGGCGTTCGGCTTGCCTCGATTCCTTTGTCCGTCCTGGGGCCGCGCAGCGCCGGCGGTTGACGACAAACAAAGCAGGCGGCGCGCGATCCGCCGCCGCGGCGTTTGTTGGCGGCGTGCTTGCAAAACCGGCGCCGGCGCGGTCTATACTGCGCCATGACGCGGGTTGCGGACGAGCGGGCGGTTTGGCTGGCGAATAACATATTGCCGCACGAGCCGGCGCTGCGCGCCTGGTTGTCGCGCCGCAAGGTGCTCAAGCTGGAGATCGACGACATCGTCCAGGAGACCTACGCGGTGCTCGCCGGGCTCGAGAGTGTCCGGCAGGTCCGGCATCCCAGGTCCTACATGTTCTCGGTCGCCCGCTCGATCATTCTCCAGCACTTGCGGCGCCTGCACATCGTTTCCATCGAGGCGATGGCGGAAATCGACGGCTTGAGCATCTTAGCGGAGGAAGCCTCGCCGGAGGAGCAGGTCGCTCGCGTGCAGGAGTTGCGGCAGATGGGCGAGCTGATCGCCTCACTTCCGGAAAAGTGCCGCGAGGCCTTCACGCTGCGCAAGGTGAAGGACCTGCCGCAACGCGAAGTCGCGCAGCGCATGGGGGTGTCGGAGAACACGGTCGAAAAGCATATCGGCAAGGCGACGCGGCTGCTGATGGCGGCCTTTGGCGTCAACGCGCCGGCCGGCGGCAACGCCACGGGCCGGCCGGAGAACGGACGTGAGCGGACACGCGGCAAGACCTGACATGGGCGTCGGCATCGACGATGTCGCGGCGTCCTGGGCTGCGCGCGCCGATCGCGGCTCGCTGTCATCGGAGGATGCGCGCTCGCTCGATGAGTGGCTCGATTCGGATCCGCGGCATCTCGGTGCGTACGCGCGCGCGCAGGCCGTGCTCGCCCATTTCGATCGCGCGAAGGCGCTGGGGGAGCAGTTCGATCCGGCGCAGTTCGCGATGGATCCTGCGCTGGCAACGCCACGCGCACGGCGGCGCAGGCGGGTTGCCATCGCCGCGGCGGCTTCGTTAGTCATCGCCGTGGCCGCGGGGCTTTATCTGAAATTCACCCCCGGCGAATTCTCCACGGAGCGCGGCGAAGTCCGGCTGGTGTCCCTGTCTGACGGCACACGCGTGACGCTCAATACGGCCAGCACGGTTGCCGTTCGTTACAACGACAGCGAGCGGCGCGTGCGCCTGGTCGGCGGGGAGGCGCTCTTCACCGTTGCCAAAGATCCAACGCGGCCTTTCATCGTCGAAACGCACGGCACGCGTGTGCGTGCCGTGGGCACGAGCTTCACGGTCCGCAGTCTTGCGGACGAGGCGGTGCAGGTACTGGTCCGCGAGGGCGTGGTGGAGGTGACGCGCAATGCGGCAGCTGCCGCGGATGCGGACGGCCCGGTCCGGCTGACCGCCAATACCCGCGCGTATGCGATGCCCAAGGCGTCGGTCAAAGTGGCGAGCGTTTCCGACGAGGAGGTCGCGCGCGAATTGGCCTGGCGCGAGGGAATGATCTCCTTTGCGGGCGTTACCCTCGGCGAGGCGGCGCACGAATTCGCCCGTTACAGCGATGTCCATATCGTTTTCGACGACCCGTTTTTGTCGGAGCGAACGATCACCGGGCTCTTTGCCTCCAACAATCCGCTCGGATTTGCCCGGGCCATCGCCACGAGCATGAACCTGACCGTAGAAACCTATCCCGGCAAAGTGCTTCTCAAATCTCATCTGTAGCGCGACGCGGTCGGCTGCGCGCCGTGCACGCGGCGATCCACCGCGGCACATGGCGGAAAAAGCGTTCCCAGGTATCTAACTCCCCGAAAGCCGCCTCGGCCCAGGGGAACCCATGCAAAGCCAATTCCACTCGCCTGCCATCCGTCGCCTCGGCCTCGCCGCCGCAACGCTCCTGATTTGCGCCAGTGCCCTGGCCCAACAAAGAATCTTCGACGTTCCCGCCACGGAAGCCGTCAAGGCCATCCCCGAATTCGCCCGCCAGGCGGGCATCCAGATCGTGGCGCCGGCGGACGACCTCAGGCAGGTGCGGACCGTGGCGTTGCGCGGCGAGCTGGATACCCGCACGGCGCTGCGGCAGCTGTTGATAGGAACCGGCCTGGAGGTGGCTTCGGACGATGGCCGCGTAATCACGCTGAGAAAAATCGTGAACCCCGTTCCTGCGGCCAAAGCTTCCGTGTCGGAAGCGATGGATCACGGCCGCCCCGATGAGAATCGCACGCACGTCGCCCGATCCGATTCGATGCGCAGGATCGACTCCGGCGATTCTCAGGCTTTGCAAGGTCAATCCTCGTCTTCGCAGGAACCGGCGGGAGCAAAGGTAGGAATCGAAGAAGTGGTGGTGACCGCAACCAAGCGCGCGGAACGCCTGCAGGACATTCCGATGAGCATTGCGGCGATCGGCAACCAGGATATCGAGCGCCGGGGCTTGATCGGCATGGAGGACTACCTGCGTTCCATTCCGGGCGTCAACCAGATCGATCTCGGGGCCAAGGACAACGCAATCGTCGTGCGCGGCATCACCACGTCACTGGAGTTCCAGAATCTGGCCAACGGCCCCACGGTGGGCAGCTATTTCGATGAAACGCCGATCACGGGAGCTGCCGGCATCGCCGCGGGCGGCATCGATGTTCGGCCCGTCGACATAGAGCGCATCGAAGTTCTGCGCGGCCCGCAAGGCACGGCGTACGGCAGCGCCTCACTCAGCGGCACCCTGCGGATGATCCCGATGAAACCGGATCTCGGCGGCTTCAGTGCCCGGGTAGCCGGCTCGTTTTCCAGCACCAGCGGGGAAGGCGGGGGAAACTGGATGGGGCAGGGCATATTCAACATGCCGGTCGTTGCGGACAAATTCGCGATCCGGGTCGTCGGCTATCGTTATGATGAGAGCGGCTTTTACCGCAACACAGCGGGTTCGGATGCAGCGCTGAACACGATCTTCGCGAACGCCGGGATCGGGGACCTCGTGCGCAACCACTTTCAAAGTGATGTCGGCCGGATGGTATCCACGGGCGGTCGCGCCTCGGCCTTGTGGCGCGTGACGGACAAGCTGAATGTCTCGCTGAGCTTTCTGACGCAGAAGATCGAGCAGGACGGCCAACCGGTTTCCGCCATCGGCGAGTACGAGCAGACGCGCGGCCCCATCGCGACCGCAGCACGGGGACGCGGCGAGAACAGCGAGATCAGCGACACGAAGATGGATCTCGCGAGCCTGGTGCTCAACTACGACTTCGGCTGGGCCACGCTGATTTCCGCGGTGTCTTCGATCGATTCGGGCTCGCTGTGGGTCACGGACTTCTCCTCGTCCCTGCAGACGCCCGCTTCCATTTCCACTCCGAGCGACGTCAACGCCTTTACCGCCGAAACCCGCCTGGCTTCGCAGCTCGACGGGCGCTTTCAGTTTCTCGGTGGCTTCTTTTATGAAGACCTCGACAGCGATCAGGAGCAGACCGTGTTTCCAGGCGCTGCGTCCAATCCTTACGGCACCAATCCCATATTCAAGGTTCGGCGCGACCGTACGCTCGATCAGTTCGCGGCGTTTGGCGAGGTTTCATACGATCTGACCGACAAACTCACCGCGAAGGTGGGCGGGCGCTACTTCAAGTATCACCGGGATGAGCACATTCTGCGTGAAGGCGGCCTTGCCGGCGTGCCGCTCGGTACGGGGGTTACCCAGATCCTGAAGAACAGCGAAGACGGTTCCACGTTCAGCGCCGATCTCAGCTACAAGCCGGTTGCGGGCTCCCTGCTATACGCTTCCTGGGCCGAGGGCTTTCGCTTGGGGCAGCCGGCCCCCGGCGTTCCTGCCGCCAGCTGCGATCGCGATGGCGATGGCCTCGTCGATGGGAGCAACGTGTCGCTGCAATCCACGCGCAGCATCGATTCGGACTTTCTCGACCAGTATGAAATCGGCGGCAAGTTTGCTTTGTTCGATCGGCGCGTGACAGTCGATGCCGCGATCTATCGCATCAAATGGGATGGGCTGCCGGTCGTCACCCTTGCCAGTGGTTGTCCTCTCTCTTTTACTGCCAACGTCGGTACGGCCACTTCAACCGGAGCGGAATTGCAGGCGAGTCTGCTCGTGGCGGAGGGCCTGCGGCTCGATTTCGGGGCGGGGTACACCAAAGCCGAGCTGTCCAAAGATGCCCCGGCTCTGAGGGCGTCGAAAGGAGCGCGCCTGCCCGGCACGCCCGAGGTGAGCGCCAATGTAGCCCTGCAATATGACTTCAACGTCGCGGGGTACAGAACCTTCGTGCGAGCCGATTCCTTCTACACCGGAGCGTTCTATGGGGACCTGCTGGAAACGCTGGGCTTGAAGGCCGGCGACTACGTCAAGGTCGATGCGCGCGCCGGCGTGGCGATCGGAAGCCTGAGTGTGGAGCTCTTCTTGCGGAATCTGACGAACGAGGACGCCTTTACCTGGCGCGGTGCCAGCGGCGGGACCAGTCCGTTCTTCGGCTACCAGCTGCGGCCCCGCACGTTCGGCGTCCAGCTCGGATATACGTTCCAGTAAGCCGGGAGCTACCGGATCCCTTTGCGGCTCGCCGATGGACAGACGGTTGTTCGTGCGAACGGTCGGTATGACGACGATGGCTGCTGCACTTCCGCCGGGGATCGAAGGCCGCGCTGCCGACGGCGCACCTGAGCAGACGGCAGCGGCCAATAGTCCGTTTTCCGCGCCGCTGGACGAGCGGCTGCTGCATCGAATGTTTGTGGATGCCGTGAGGCGCAGCGGTGCAGTCGGCGCCCAGCTGTCCATCATCAAGGCGAACCAGCAGGTCGATTTTGCCGCCGGCTTCGCGCATGCGCAGCGGCGTCTGGAAATGACCACCGATACGCTCATGCAGATCGGATCGGTGACCAAAGTCTTCAATGCGATGATCGCGGTTTCTTTGTCGCAGGAAGGCGTGCTCGATCTCGATACACCCGTAGAACGATATGTTCCCGACTTCCGGGTCGGCGATCCGGAGGCGAGCCGGACGCTCACGCTGCGCCGTCTGTTGTCCATGTCCTCGGGGCTCGACAACGGCCCGTACGTCTATTTTGGCGGCGGGGATGATGCGCTCGTGAAGTACGTGGTCAATCTGAGGTCGCTCCCGCAGCAATTCCAGCCGGGAAAATATTTCGGCTATTCGAACGCCGGAATTTGCATCGCGGGTCATGTGGCTTCGCGGGTCACCGGCAAGCCATGGGAGGCGCTATTGCGGGAGAGGATTCTGCAGCCGGCCGGATTGACGCAGTCGGCGGCTCTGGAGTCGGACGTGCTTTACCAGAGCGTGTCCGCGGGACATCGCTTGCCGGCGGATGGCGGCAGGCCCGAGATAGTCGATCCCGTATTTACGATGCATCGCTCGCGCGCTCCGTCGGGGGCGTGCTTCGCGCTCAGTACGGGACATCTGGCGCGGTTCGGAAAGATTTTCGTCAGAAAGGGAGTGGCCGATACTGGCGCACGCATACTGTCGGTGTCGTCCGTCGAGCAGATGATGGCTCCGCAAATCAAGGTGCCGACCCGGAAATTCGGCAGCGCATGGTGCATCGGCCCTTACCTGTGCGAGTGGCAGGGCGTGCAGCTGTGGGGTCACGTCGGCGGTACTCCCACCACCGCCTCTTATCTGCATTGGATTCCTCAGCGTGAAGGAGTCATCGCTTTCATCGTCAATACGCCCGCAGCGATGGGCGAGTTCTCCAGGATCGTCTTCGACGAGATCATGAGCGCCGCCTTTGGGGTGCGCAAACCGCGCATCGATGAACCGCAAATTCAGCATGCGGCCGTGAACCATGATCGCTACGTGGGCAGATATGAGGAGCTCGGCGCGACGATGAATGTGGTTCGGGGAGAGGGGAATACGTTGAGGGCAATGCTCATTCCGCGCTGGAAAATCTATGGGGTCGAGCAAACGGCGACACTGACGCCTTTAGGCGAGGACCGATTTCTGCTCAATCCCGTCAACGGTCCTGACAAACAACGCGGCGTGATCGATACGGCGTTCTTCGGCGATGATGGAGCAGGCCGCGCGACGAATGTGCTCAATTATCTCTCCGCCATGCGTCGCGCGTGAGCGCGAAGCCTCCATGCCGGCTGGCCCACATTCCTCCGATCAGCGTGCATGAGCAAGCAGCATCGTGCTCATATCCATTTGAACGCCTGTGCGATCAGCAGCAATAGGCCGCTTGCCAGCGTGACGTAGAGCATGATTGCCCAGAGGGATAGCCTGGAAAAGGATTTTTCGGTCGCCAGGCTCAGCGCCGCAATGGATCGCTCCGTTTGCAGGCTCAGGGACACGACCGAATCCTTTACGCCGTCTATTTTCGTGGAAAGCTGCTGGTTGACGTCGTCGATCTTGGCGGACAGATGTTGGTTGGCACTGTCGATTTTCGCCGACAGGCGTTGGTCGACACCGTCGATTTTCGCTGAAAGCCGCTGATCGACGTCGTCAATCTTGGCTGACAGGCGCTGATCGACAGCGTCGATTTTTGTCGACAGCCGTTGATCGACCGCGTCGATCTTTTGCGAAAGTCGCTGCTCGGCGGCGTCAATCTTGCTATCCAGCCGCCGCACATCCTGGCGCAGCTCACGGATATCGATTTTCGTGTCCGAAATGTCGGACTGGATATGGCTTACGTCGGCCTCGATCTTTGCGATACGTTCTTCCACGGGTTTCTCCCATTCCAGCTTCAATGCGGGCACCGACATGCACTGCAATCCTCTGCAACGGCGGGCCATTCGCGGGCGGAATTCCCGCTCGAATGTTTCTGGTGGACTATAGACGACAAATTCGAAGCGAGCTTTATAACTCGTGGACTCGTGGGATTCACGATGGAGTTCGGCGACAAATTGGTGCCGGTCTCCGTCGGCCGCCCGAGGTGTGATGCCGCCCTACGATCCCGAGCCGGGAGGCAGTCGCGACATCCGGTTTCAGGGAACGATTACCGCCATCGCGGTCTGTCCTCAACTACCTCTCCGCCATGCGTCGCGTGTGATCGCAGAGCCTGCGTGCCCGATGACGCCCGTTTCTACCACTAGAGCGAATGAATCTCATGGCCGCAAGAGGTTCCGGCAATCTGCTTCATGCGGCTTGAACTGACACGCGTCCGCCTGACCGTCCCTTGGCGCGCGGCCTGATGCGGATCTCGATGTCTTGTCCCAGGGCCAGCAGGAATGTCATCAGCCGCTCGATGGAAAAGCCATCCAGCTTGTAATTCTTCAGCGCCGAGATTTTCGGCTGATTGATCTCGAGCAGCGCCGCGGCGGCCGTTTGTGACAAGGATCGCGAATCGATCAGACGATTGATTTCGACGGTGAGCCGTACTTTCGTATCGAGATCTTCCGCGTCCGGCAAGCCCAGATCGGCAAGCACGTTTCCCGAGCCTGATTCGATCTTCATGCGCCTATTGCCCCGCTTTACCGTACCCCGCCTCATGATCCGCTCCCGCCGCTCGCAATCTCTTCGCGATCAGGTCCACATCGAGTTTTGCGGTCTTGATGCCGCGTGGCGATTTCTGAAAGCAGTGCAGGACATAGATGGCCCGTGGGAACCGAACCGTATACGCCGAGCGAAACGTATTGCCATCGAAATCGCTCACGATCTCCAGAATTCCAGGTCCTGCGCCTGACCACGGTTTCGCGGCCGGATGCTTGCCGCCATGCTGCGCGACACTGAGCGCCACGCCGATTTCGTGCACCACCGGATCAGGCATCCGCAGAAGATCCTTCTTTGCCGAAGCCACCCAATACAGTGGTCGCTCATCTGGAGCAGCTCTAACCCGCACGGCGATTATCCTCGTTCTGGGATGGCCGCGCAAACGGACTGTAGATCGGGCGTCAGAACAGTGTCCGGGCAGATGCCCGGTCCTTCCACCCGCATTTCCGTGGTGTTTGACGACTTCATGGGCGCCAGCCAGGGCCGGCCAATTCATCGTGGGCCGTCACCTATGAGATCCAGGGAACGATTTCCGCCGGTCGCGGTCCCTCGCAGGCATCCGAATCCGACCCCGCCGGGTGGGGGATTTCGCGTCTCCTTTGCAGTCCCCAGACCCATGAACAAGGTAAAGCCGATGTTAAAAATCAATCTGATGCGCGCCGGCATGGCGCTCGGCCTGGCATTCACCATAGGCGTGGCCGCGGCCGATGGCGTTTCCGCAGGCGACTGGGACATCGAGCAATCGCACGGTGCCGAGCAAGTCACGCTCGATCGGGAGCTGACCGAGGGCACGTGGATGAACCTGGATGTCTCCCCGGACGGCAAATTCATCGCGTTCGACCTGCTGGGCCATATTTTCGAGATGCCGGTGGGGGGCGGGGAGGCCCGGGCGCTGACCAGCGGACGCTCGATCAACCTCCTGCCGAGCTACGGTCCGGACGGCACGCGGATTCTTTTCAGCTCCGACCGCTCCGGCATCGAGGACCTGTGGGTCCTGGAGCGCGCCAGCGGCAAGCTCACCAATGCGACCAGGACCCATTGGCCGGACCGGGTGGTCAGTGGGGCCTGGTCGGCCGACGGCCGCTTCCTCTATGGCGTCGTGTACAACGACTTGTTCCTCACGCCTTATCAGTTCGACATGTACGGGGGGCGCCAGGCACTGCTGAAGGCCGAGGGCTTCCTGATGGACATCGGCAAGATCCGCGACGACAGCCGTCGCCAGGTGCTCTACTTCGAGCACCTCGAACAGCATCCGCCGGCCAGCGGTGCGCGCATCAAGATCTACGACAAACGCAGCGGCGAGATCACTCCCTACATCGAACGGCCCGGCGGCGCAGTCGAGCCCACGCTTTCGCCGGACGGCCGCTATCTCGCGTACGTTCATCGCGAGGATGTGAACACGCAGCTGATACTGCACGACCTGCAGACGCGCGAGGAGAAGGTGCTGGCGCAACACCTCGACCGCGACCGGCAGGATACCTTCGTCGATATCCACGGTGCCTATCCTTCCATGGCCTGGCTACCGGACTCCAGGCACGTCGTCTTCTGGAATGCCGGGGGCATTCATTCGGTCGACATTCAAACCGGCCGCTCACAGAAGATTGCGTTCCGTGCGCGCATTCAGCGCACGATGGACAAATCCATCCGCTTCAAGGCGCAGGTCCCGGACACGCAGGCCAGCACCCGCAGCCACCGCTGGGCCCAGCGCACCAGCCAGGGCATCGTGTTCGAGACGCTTGGCGATATCTATCTCAAGACGGCAACGGAGACGCGGAACCTGACCCGGTCGGACGCGCATGAAACGAGTCCGCTCTATGACGAAGCCGGCGGCAACCTGTACTACGCCTCGTGGACGGATGACGAGCTGGGTGCCCTCTATGTGCGCAAGCTCACCGGTGGCACCGCACGCAAGCTCACTTCCCGGCCCGCGCAATATGGCGCGCTGGCGCTTTCGGCCGACGGCGCCCAGCTTGCTTTCCTGCGCGACGATGGACGATTGCTCAATGGCGAGGTGCTGGACCGGCAGACTCGTTTCGATCTGGTGATCCTGAATCTCAAGGAGCAACGGGAGCAGCCCGTGGGCCGGGTGTTCTGGGATCACGGCGCCGGCGTCACTCAATTGGAGATGCCATCGTTGCGTTTCTCTCCCGACGGCCGGCAGTTGTACTTCTCGGAGCTGATCGACGCGAGCGTGCGCCTTAGCCGGATCGATGTGGATGGCCGCGAAAGGACCGAGCTGTATCGTTTTCCCCAGGCCTCTCGCGCCGAGGTTGCGCCGGACGGGCGGTGGATCGCCTATCAGGAATTTCACCGCAACTACATCACGCCTTTCAGCTACATCGGCAAGCCGGTCACGGTCAGTGCAGACGCTGGCCTGGGCACCAGCATGCGGATCGACGCGGCACGCGACGGCCTCTACCACCGCTGGTCGCGCGACTCCCGCACATTGATGTGGACTCGCGGCCCGGACTTCGTCGAGAAGACGGTCGATGCAGTGATCGCCGGCAAAGACACGGCGGCGACGACCTCGCTGGCGGTGCCTTTCGCGGTGGAGCGGCCCGCTTCGGTCATCGCGTTCAAGGGAGCGCGCGTGATCACCATCGATCCCGAGCGCCGGGTGCTCGAGAACGCGACGGTGCTCGTGCGCGGCAGCCACATCGAGGCCGTAGGTTCCTCAGTGGAAATTCCGCGGGACGCCAAAGTTTTCGATCTGCAGGGACGCACCATCATGCCCGGCATGATCGACGGCCATGCCCACATCAAGGATACGACGTCGGCTCTCAAGAAGATGCCGGCGCTCGGCGTGATCGAGCAGCGCTCGGCCGAGCTGTATGCCAACCTCGCCAACGGGGTGACGACCTTGTACGAGGTTTATGGCAACTCGGACAAAGATTTCTGGATGTCGGACATGCTGCTGAAGGGTGCGATGGCCGGTCCGCGCCTCTACTCCGTCGGCGCGGCCTTGTTTGGCTCCAGTAAAGTCAAAGGTACCTACGAGCGCAATTACCGCGCGATGCGCAGCTATCAGGACGTGCTCGAGCAGGTCCGCTTCAACAAAGCCGCCGGAGCGACGGGGCTGAAGGACTATCTCACCCAGTCGCGGACCGAGCGCCAGCAGATCACGGTGGCGGCGCGCGCCGAGGGCGTGAACGTCGTGGTCGAGCCGGGGCTCGATGCGCACAGCAATCTTTCGCGCCTGGTCGACGGGGCTACCGAAATCGCCCACGATATCGGGTTCAGCGCCGTCTACGATGACTACGTCCAGATGTTTGCCGCCAACAAGACCGGGATCACCTCGACCATCACGATCGAGCCGGACTATCTGAACTTCACTTACAGCCAGCAGCGCATGTGGGAAGACCCCAAGCTCAACCGCTTTGCGCGTCGCGACAGCCTGCGCGCCCGGATGCGGCGTCCAAAGCACATCTTCGAGGACGACCTGTACTACCGGCTGGTCAGCGCCAACCTGAAGAAACTCTACGACGCGGGCGTCCCCATCCAGTTTGGCGGACATGGCGAGACGCTGGGCTACGACATGCACAACGAGCTGGAAGCGCATGTGGTCAGCGGCTTCACGCCGATGGAAGTGATCGCCATCGCCACGCTGGGCGAGGCCTGGAACCAGGGCCTGGATCATGCGCTCGGCTCGGTGCAGCCCGGCAAGCTCGCCGACCTGATCATTCTCAAGAGCAATCCGCTCGAGAATATCCGCAATTCGCGCGACATCGAGCTGGTGATGAAGAACGGCGTGCTATACAGTGGCGAGGACGCCGCGCGCGTGTTTCCCGATCCCCGGCCGGCCGGCAAGTTCTATTTCAAGCGATACGAGCAGCAGTGAGGGAAAGATGTCCGCATCCGCCGCCGATTCTCTGTACAGCCGCGCCATCGTCATAGATGCGACCGCGCCGTTCGCGCCCGTGGCGATGGTCGAGGCTGAGCACGGCCCGGACAAGGCGGTCGGCGTATATGTCGAGGCGGGCGTCACTTGCACCGTATTCACCATCGTCGATGACTTCCCGAACTCGATCGAGCAGACCGTCAAGCTGCTCGGAGCCAACCGCCGTTATTTCCTGGCGCAACCGGAGAAGTTCGTGCTCGTGGATCGGGCCGACGATGTGCGCCGGGCGAAGAGGGAAGGCAAGCTCGCAGCGGCTTTCGCATTCCAGGGCAGCAATGCCGCGCTCGGCGATCTTTCGCTCGTCGAAGTGTACCGGCGGCTGGGCGTCATCCAGATGCTGCTCGCGTACAACGCGGGCAACCTGGTCGCGGATGGATGTCATGAGAGCCGCAATGCAGGCTTGACCGAGTTCGGCCGCCGATTGGTCGCGGAGATGAACCGCGTCGGGATGATCGTCGACGTCACGCACGTCGGGCTGCGCTCATCGCTCGAGGCGCTCGAGCTGACGACGAAGCCACCGGTGTTCAGCCACTCCACGCCGAAGAAATTCACACCCCACGACCGCAATATCACCGACGAGCAGATCCGCGCCTGCGCGAACAAAGATGGCGTCGTCTGCCTTACCGGCGTCGGCCTCTTCATTGACGCCGAGCGCCAGAAGGCGTCCGCCTCGAAGATCGCCGACACGATCGAATACGTCGTGCAGCTGGCCGGCCCCCGCCACGCCGGCATCGGCCTGGACTACGTCATCGACGCCGGCTCCATGGCCCGCTACCTGCGCACCAACGCCGGTCTCTACGGCGGCGGCAACCAGTATCCCGCCGACGGCATCATCGACTTCGCCGGACCCTCCATCCTCCCCGAAGTCGCCGAACACCTCACCCGCCGCCGCTATCCCGAAAGCGACATCCGCGGCATCCTAGGCGAAAACTATCTCCGCGTCCTAGACGCGAACATCGCCTGACTTTCTTATCGACGGATGGCGAATCTGAGGCGCTGCTGGCGCAGGCTCTGGGTGGGGAGATATCCACAATTCTCCATTCAGCCGTGCCGTGCCTGCCCTGGCTGTTGTTGGCGAACAGCTCCAAAGCTCTTAGACACCATACCTTCGCCGGTTCTTTGAGAATTGTGGGTATCTCCCCACCCAGAGCCTGCGCTTCCTACCGACCTTTCGTGGGGAGGCTTTTGCACCCCCCCAAGCATCCGCGGACCGCCTCACCCAGTTGACCATACACTTGTGTCCGTACTATAAGCCCAGGCCCATCTTCCGCCGCGCCCCTCCCAGGAGATCCAATGACAACGACGCTCCGCCGGGCCATCGCCGCCCTCAGCCTCGCGGCTTCTCTGGTTCTTTTGGCGCCCGCCGCGCCCGCCGCCGACACTACCAAGCCAATCAGCGCGCTCGCCGATGAGCTGCTCGCGCGCATGCGCGACACCAGCGCCTACGTCCGCCTGCAAAGCAACCTGCCAATCACCGAGCTTGATCCGGTAACGCTGGAGCGCGCCCGGCAGCGGGCGGCATTCGCCGGGAAGATGCTCGCGCGCCTGGATGCCATCGAGAGCGACAAACTTCCGCACGACCAGGCGCTCCTCGCCCGGATGCTGCGCAGCACGTTGCGCACCGATTCGTACGCGGATCAGAACTACTGGTTCGAGTTCGCCGTGACGCCGTATTCCGGCGTCATGAGTATCTTCAACGGCGACCATACGATCCTGGCCGCGCAGCCGCTGAAGACCGCCGCCGAGCGCGACAATTACCTGCACCTGCTCGATTCGTATGCGGCGGTGATCGAACAGGCGGCCGCGAAGACGCGTGCGCAGGCCGGACGCGGCATCCGCGTGCCGAAGCCGGCGATCCCCGGCGTCGTGGCGACCTTCCAGGGCCTGAGCGCTTCGGTCACGAACACCTTGACACCCGGCGCGGAACGCCTCGCTGGCGTGCCGAAGGCGCAGGCCGGTGCCTTCCAGGCGGCGGTCAAAAGCCGGGTCGCGGCGCGTATCCAGCCGGGGTTGGATGCGATCGCCCGGATCTTCGATGACGCCTATACGCGCGCCGCGCCGGATGGAGTGGGCATCAGCCGCTATCCGGGCGGCAAGGAGCGCTATCTTCGTTTGATCACCGACCACACCGGCCTGAAGCTCACGCCGCAGCAGATCCACGCCATCGGCGAGCAGCGCATCGCCGAGCTCGAGCGGCGCATGCAGGCTATCCGCGACAAAGTCGGTTTCAAAGGCACTCGCGAGGCGTTCCACGAGAGCCTGCGCAAGGATCCGCGCTTTCTGGCCAAGACACCCGCGGACGTGGAGAAGCGGTATCTCGGCTACGTCGGACGCATGGCCCCGTTCATTCCAAAGTATTTCTCCACCTTGCCGAAGGCGCCGTACGGCGTGCGGCGGCTCCCGTTGGCGTCCGAGAAGGGCATGACCTACGGATACTATGACGGGCCGTCGCCGGCGGAGCCCACCGGCTACTACTATTACAACGGCTCGGATCTCGACAAACGCAGTCTCATCACCGCAGAGCACCTGATCTTTCACGAGCTCATTCCCGGCCATCACCTCCACATCGCCCTGCAGTTCGAGAACACCACCGCGCATCCGGTGCGCAAGTTCACCGATTACACGGCCTTCGCCGAAGGATGGGCGGAGTACGCCGCCAGCCTCGGCGAGGAGATGGGTTTGTATTCGGATCCGTACGATCTTTACGGCCATCTGCTCATGCAGGCGTTTCTCACCACCCGGCTCGTGGTCGACACCGGCATGAATTACCTCGACATGCCGCTGGAAGATGCGCGCGCGTACATGAAGGCGCATACCTTCGAGTCCGACGTGCAGATCGCCTCGGAGTCGCTGCGTTACTCGACGGACTTCCATGGGCAGGCGCTGGCCTATCGTCTGGGCTACGAGAAGATCTGGGAGCTGAGGCATCGCGCCGAGAAGGCGCTCGGCAAGCGGTTCGACATCCGCGCCTTCCATGCCGCGACGGTCGGTGAGGGCGCAATGCCGCTCGATGTGCTCGAATGGCACATCGACTGGTTCATCGCGCAGCACCAGCGTTGACCGGCAAACGAACCTCGGATCGGCAGGCGCCATGCAGAGCCATCCATCCCCCGCCGTGGCGGCGCCGCGCGACCGGTGGTATGTCCTGGCCGTCCTGACGGCCGTCTATGGACTCAACATCGCGGATCGCTTCTCGATCTCGACGCTGATCGAGCCGATCCGGCTGGAGCTGCAGCTTTCCGACGGCGGTGTCGCGTTCCTGACCGGCGTGGCGCTGGCCCTGTTCTACGTCACGGTCGGCATCCCGATTGCGGTGCTCGCGGACCGCATGAATCGCCGCAATATCCTGGCGCTCGCCATCGCCATCTGGTCCGGCATGACCGCGCTGTGCGGAATGGCGCAGAACTACTGGCAGCTGCTGCTGGGGCGCTTCGGCGTAGGTATCGGCGAGGCGGGCGGCACGCCGCCGTCCACCTCGATTCTCGCCGACAAATTCCCGCCGGCCCGCCGTCCGATGGCGCTGACGATCTTCGCGCTCGGCGCGTGTCTCGGTGCGTGGCTGGGGTCGTCGGTGGCGGGTGAGATCGCCGAGCGCAGCGGCTGGCGGGCGGCTTTCCTGGCGCTCGGCATCCCGGGCCTCGCCGTCGCCGCGCTGGTGTGGCTGACCGTGCGCGAGCCGCGCCGTGGACAGCTCGATTCACGCCCGGCCGGAACGCAGCGGAGCACGCTGTCGGCGACGGTGCGGTTCGTCCTGACACAAAGGTCCGCCGTCCATCTCCTGGTCGGCGGGTCGGTGGCGACGCTGTGGAGCTGGGGACTGATCTGGTGGACACCGACATTCCTGCAACGCTCGCATCACATGACCGTTGGGGAGGCTGGGGCGCTCCTGGGGCCGATGCACCTGATCGCCGGAACCGCCGGCACGCTGTTCGCGGGGTGGCTGATGGCCCGGCGCGCGTCCGCCGATCCGCGCCACGCGGTTCGCATTCTCGCGTGGGCCGCGGTTCTGACCACCGTTCCGTCGATGATGGCTTACTGGGTGTCATCCGAAAGCGCAATGACCGTGCTGCTGTGGATCTTCATGCCGGGGGTCTATTTTTATATCGGACCGATCTATGGGCTGCTGCAAAACGTCGTGCCCGCAAACATGCGCGCCACTGCGTGCGCCATCCTCGTATTCATCGCCAACGTGGCCAACCTGGTCGTTGCGCCCCAGGTCATCGGCTGGTTGAGCGACTGGTTCGCCGGCGCGTTCGGCGCGGGGCAGGAGTCCCTGCGGTGGGCGCTGCTGATCCTCGCGCCGACAGGGTTCTGGGCGGCGTGGCATTTGTGGACGGCCGGCATTACGATCCGCGACGACGAGGCGCGAGTCACCGACGTGCGTTTCAGCGAAAACGGCGCAGATGTGGGCACAGAACTACGATCCGTTCGGTAATCCCGTCGTCTCCACCCTTGTCGCGACGGTCCCGATCGCCATTCTGTTGGGCGGCATCGCCCTGTTCCGGCTGAAGGCGCATACCGCCGCGCTCCTGGGATTCCTCAGCGCGCTCGCCATCGCCATCTTCGCGTTTCATATGTCCGCCGTCATGGCCTCGACGGCGGCGGCTTTCGGCGCCGCCTACGGCCTGATGCCGATCGGCTGGATCATTCTCAACGTGATGTTCATGTACCGGCTGACGGCCGAGAGCGGGCAGTTCCGCGTGCTGCAGGAGAGCATCGCGGGCATCACGCCCGACCGCCGGCTGCAGCTGCTGCTGATTGCATTCGCGTTCGGCTCCTTCTTCGAGGGCGCGGCGGGATTCGGCACGCCGGTGGCGGTGTCGGGCGCCATGCTGATCGGACTGGGATTCTCACCGCTCGCGGCTTCGGGCCTGTCATTGATCGCGAACACTGCGCCGGTGGCGTTCGGCGCGCTGGGCACGCCGATCATCGCCCTTGCGAACGTGACTGGCCTCGACCTGCTGGAACTCACCGGCATGGTGGGCCGGCAGCTGCCGTTTTTCTCGCTGATCGTGCCGTTCTGGCTGGTGGTCGCGTTTGCCGGCTGGCGCGGCATGCTGGAGGTCTGGCCCGCCGTGCTGGTGACGGGGCTCGCGTTTGCGATCCCGCAATATCTGGTCGCGAATTTCCACGGCCCCTGGCTGGTCGACATCGTTGCCTCGACCTGTTCCATCGGCGCGCTCACCGTGTTCTTGCGATTCTGGCAGCCGCGCAATGTATGGCGATCGACCCGGCGCGGAGAGCGGGAAGATGAGCCCGCTCCGGCCGCTTCGCATGCATATACCCGTCGGCAGGTTTTCCGCGCCTGGATGCCGTGGATCGTCCTGAGCGTGGTCGTTTTCCTGTGCGCGATCCCGCAATCGAAAGCGCTGCTGGATTCGGTGTTTGTTCTGCGCTGGCCGGTCGCGGGGCTGCACGAGCTCGTGCAGAAAGTCCCGCCGGTGGTTGCCGAGCCGGTGGCGGAGGGCGCGATCTATACGTTCAACATTCTTTCGGCCGCCGGGTCGGCGATTCTGCTGTCGGCCCTCATCGGCGGCCTTCTGATGAAGTATTCGCCGGCCGGCCTGCTGCGCGAGTACGGCCGCACGATCCTCGTCGTCCGGCATTCATTGTTGACGGTCGCCGCCATGCTCGCGCTGGGTTATGTGACGCGGTATTCCGGCGCCGACGCCACGCTCGGGCTCGCGTTCGCGCAGACCGGCTGGCTGTACCCGTTGTTCGGTACGATGCTCGGATGGTTGGGCGTGGCGCTCACCGGCTCCGACACGGCGTCCAACGTCCTGTTCGGCGGACTGCAGAAAGTGACTTCCAGCCAGCTTGGGCTCGACCCGGTGTTGATGGCGGCTGCGAACAGCTCCGGCGGAGTGATGGGTAAGATGATCGATGCGCAAAGTATCGTCGTGGCTTCGACCGCGACGCGGTGGTATGGGCATGAAAGCGAAATTCTGCGGTACGTGTTCTTCCACAGCATCGCTCTGGCGCTGCTGGTCAGTCTGCTGGTGCTGGGGCAAGCGTACCTCTGGCCGCTGACGTTACTCGTGCATTAGCCGTCGGGCGCGACGCTGCTTCGAGGGCGATCACCGCTGTACTGATCGATTGGATCGTAAAGAAGATTCGATCGCAGGGTGCATGATGTTATATTCCGAGCGATTGCGTTTTACGCGGGTAGGCGACGATGGGGCCGCCGCCGCCGCGAACTGCGAGCCGATTTGTCGCCATTGCCGAAGGACAGACCATCGAATGCAGGCTGCCGTTCAAGGTGTCCGTACAAGTAGCATCGGCCGTGGCGCTTTCCGCAGGGTGTGCGTTTCTCGGAAGGCTCGGCCGGCTGGCGCGAGATGATCGAGTTCTATCCGCAGATCAAGCTCGTCCACGTCAGTGCCGTGTTCGCGAGCGGAGGACTCTTCCTCCTCCGTGGCGCGCTGCTGCAGTTAGGACAAACCTGGGCGATGGCGGCGCCGCTCCGATACTTGAGCTACGCCATCGATACCGTGCTGCTGACGGCCGCGCTGATGCTGGCCACGATCCTGCATCAATACCCGTTCGTGCACGGTTGGCTCACGGTGAAAGTCGTGCTCCTCATCGTGTACATCGTGCTGGGATCGCTCGCGCTGAAACGCGGCCGCACGCCGGCGATACGCGGCGCCGCTTATGTGGCGGCATTGCTCGTCTATGCGTTCATCATCTCCGTGGCCCGCGCCCATCATCCGCTCGGCATTTTCGCCTCGAGCACCTTCCGCAGCGATTGCATGAATTCCGGATCCGGCTGCTGCAAACGCTCGGTCCGGGCCCGGATGATTCCATCGGCATCCAGCAGAACGATAATCGCGGAGTGGGAGAACATGCCCTGCGGAAGCGCCCGGTAACGGATGCCGAGGACTGCCGCAAGCTCCCGCACGCTGCTCTCGGGTGCACGCGCCAGGAGCCATCGACTGCTGTCGAGCTTCTGCAGTTTCGAGAACTCGCGCAGCGCTTGGGGTGTATCGCGCTCCGGATCGAAGCTGACCATCGCCACGCGAAGTTTCTGGCGCTCCTGTGGAGTCAGTTCCGCCTCCATGCGCTTCAGCGTAAAGGCCAGCATGGGGCAGACCCCCTGGCAGGTGGTATAGAACATCGTGATCAGGGCCGGCTTGCCGCGCAATGCGGTCAACGATGTCTGTGCGCCATTCTGGTCGGTGAGCGGCATCTCCAGCTGATAGATCGACTCTCCGGGGACGGTCTTCGCGGCGGGTATCACTTCGTGCTGATGTCCCTGATGATCGTCTGCGATCGCGACGCTTCCAGCGGTCGACAGGAGGCCGGTAATGGCGATGCTGGCAAGCGTTGACAGTAAATATGGGTGCAGGTGTGTCATGGTGTTCCCATCGCGCAACGAAATCCGAGGTTACCGGTGGTGTAGTTTGCCTGGAGCGAGCTCAAGAAAGCGATACGCATCAGCACTGCGTAGTTGTCCCGGTCCGCCATGCTGAGCGCGCCCTCGCCGCAGAAGCGCAGGCGATCCGCGCCGCCCTGTTCGCGGCTGTCGCTGCTCACCAGCAGCGCGTTATAATCCAGCACCCATTCCCATACCAGGCCATGCAGGTCATATACGCCATAGTAGTTGGCGGGGGTGCTCGCGACGACGGGCAGTACGCTGGGAGAAGTCTCGGCGTACCAGTTGAGGATGCGCTGGCGCCAGGCCGGGTCGCTACGCGCGTCGGGTGATCGAGTGTCGGCGGCCGCGGCAAATTCCCATTCGTACCAGGTCGGCAGGCGCGCACCCTGCGCCTCACAATAGGCTTTGGCCGCAAACCAGCTGACATGCGTCACGGGCTGCGCCGGCAGCGCCTGATCCCCCAGCTCATCAGCATTCTTCCAATGCGACAGGTATTGGGTGTCGGCGAACAGGCGGGCTGCGTGGTCACGCTTCCACTGCGGATGCGTCCGGACAAAAACCAGAAATTGCGCGTTGGTGACGGGTGTGCGGTCCAGCTGGAACGGCTCGATCGGGACAATCGGCTGTTTCGGCGCCGCGGGCAGCACGGATTGGAAACGGGCTGGACCCAACTTCACCCGGTCGTCGCTCCCATCGGCGACAGCGGGCGCTGCGCCAAGAAGGATGAAGGGCAGCACGCCCGCGAGGATGATGGGATAGCGCAGCCGGGCGAGCAGGTCGGAAATGGCCCCGGCGCGAAGATGCATCGATGGCTCCGTCGTTGTTTCACCGAATGGCGGATGGTGTTGCCACTTGCACAGGATATCGCGGTGCGGCCTGGTGGTCATTCGTACAAGTACGTAGCTGTCCGCGCCCGGTGTCTGCGCTTAGAACCGATACGTGATCCCGGCCGAAAGGCTGCGACCGTTGCCTGGGAGGTATCCGGGTTGCTCAGCAGTCGCGCGGTCGCGAATGACATAGCTGCTCGCGTAGCGCTCGTCGGTCAGGTTTTCGAGCTGCGCGTACGCATTCCATCCATTCGACTGGTATTCGACCTTGAATCCCAGCAGTGCGTAGCTATCCTGGGTGGCGCCGCGCGTGTTGGCATGATCGATGTAACTGCTGACGGGCTGCCAGCGCAAATTAGGACCCGCGCCCCACGCGCCGAGACAATACAGCAGCTCGGTACTGATCAGGTGGCGCGGAATACCGGCGATCTGGTTGCCTCCGAAAGCTCCTCCCCGGAACCGGAAGTGGCTCACCGTCCAGGCTGTGCGGTGCGTGAGTACGCCGCTACCCAGCCGCAGATGTCCGCTTACGCCCGCTTCGATGCCTTGGTGTCGCGTTCCACCATCGTAGTTGTACGTGCCAACCTTGATGCCGTTGCTGTCAGTGGTGGCGATCAATTCGTCCTCAATGCGACTGTGGTAAACGGCGACATCCCACATCAGCTGTTCTTTGTTGCCGATACGGCCTTGTCCGCCGAGCTCGAGCGTGGCGGCGCGCTGCGCATCCAGTTTCACCAGCTCGGCCGTCGCTTGAGCGGGATTATTGGCGGCGACCGTGGCGCTGACGATTTCCCAGAAGGTTGGAAACTCGCGATTGATGCTTACGTTGGCATACCAGCGCACGTTTGCGTTTTGCCGCCAATTGACGCCGATTTTGCCGCCCACGTCGGTCCACGACTGATTCAGCGATGCGCCGTCGAGGATATTGCGCGCTTTTCGCGCAACGTCATTCCACAGGAGCGAGCCCGAGAGCGACCAGGCGGCATCGACCCGCCAGCGCAGATCACTTTGGACGCCGACGTCGCCAGCCCGCAAGTCGAACTCCCCGAAGCGCTGCAGCCGCCGGCCATTCTGGGGACTGGTGGCGTAGAGGGATCGATCCATATCACTACGTGCCCAGGCGAGGGCGAGGCGAAAGTCGGCGGCGCCCTTTTCCCGCTCCAGTTGCCATTGCGCGCGCGAGGTGCGGCTGTCGGTGGCGGTGATGCTGGTCTGGTTGTTGAATGCATCGTCAGTTGTTTGCCAGGACAGTCCGACCTCCTGGCGCGAGTCGCTCGCTCCCCATTGTGACCGATTGGCTATGCGCAGCTGGCGCGCGGCACGCTGCGGGTCGCGCCGATAGACGTTGAGCAGCAGGTCCTGCCCGCTTGTTCCATCGCCCATGACGCCGCGCGGATTGCTGTACACGCGATCTTTGGGAACGACGGTGGGAATGTCGAAGGCCTGGTCCGTCCAGGACGCAAAGCTGCGACTGACGAAGGTAGCGCCGACTCTGAAGGCCGCGTTGGCGTGGACGCTGTCGCGCTGTGACGCCGAGTGATGGCGAAAGCCGTCATAGCGATCGCCACTGACGGCGATGCGCCCGTCCGCGCGAGGTCCGTCGAGGCCTAACGCCGCCTGCCATCCCATTCGTCCGAAACTGCCATCCTCAAACCTCAGCCGCAGGCGCTCATCCGTCCCGGTGAGCGACTGGAAATCGAGCTCGCCGCCGAGCGTGGTGGCGCCGGGGGTAGAGTGCGTTGGCGCCGCGGCGGACACTGACAAAGGCGGCGTTGCGCGGCTCCAGCAAGCCGATGATGAAGGAGCCATCGGCTTCATTCAGTGGCAAGCCATCCTGCAGCAGCAATATTCCGCGGTTGACGGGATTACTCTGGATTCCCGAGCCACGGATGTTGAGCCGCGGCTGATCGGCGCCGCCAAAGAACTCCTGAATCAGAATGCCGGGCTGGTAGTCCAGCGCATCGCGCAACGTGGCGAGTCGCGTCTCGCTCTGGGGGTCGATGAGGTTCGTACCCCCGGGGATGTGCGCGAGTCGCTCCCGTTCCTCCTCGACCGACGGTCGCAGCGCAGCGGATGGCGCCGGTTCGCGGACCGTAATTTTGGGCAAGGTGGCGGCCTGCTGTGCCTGGGCGGCGGCATGGGGAGCCGCAGCGGCGGCGAAACCTAAGGTAAGAACGATCGCGCGGGGCAACATGGTGTTTGAGCTCTCAACTGTGGTTTACCAACTCACGTGAAACATGCCTTTGGCCAGCAGCACGATGCCGACCATGTGACAGAACACACTCAGATGGATGAAGCGAAAGCGCCGGGAGGTCATCCGGCCGCGCACGCTGAAGGTCATGGCGGTGATGAAGTGCGCGAGCACGCTCAGCGCGAGCAGGATCTTGATTGAGAGGAGCGTGGCGAAGCTGCTGGCGAGGGGATGCGCGAGCGCCGCGCGATAGTGCCATGCCATCGCCGCACCGCTGCTGTAAAGGACCACGATCACCCAGGGCATCAGCCGTCTTGCGCGCCGGGCGATTGCCCGTTCGACCTCGCGCATGGTTTCAGCTGCAATGTGCCGGCGAGCGCCTTCCAGGATCAGCACTTCGAAGAACACCGCGCCGATGAAGATCAACGCGCCGAACAAGTGCAGCGTCAGCAGCACGGGATAGCGCACAACAAAGCCTGCCGTCGATCAGTGAATGAGAGTCATTAGCATCGACGACATCATGGAGCTGGTCGGCCATCGCGGGTTTGATCCAGGTCAAGCGAGATGCATTTGGAAGAAAAGCGTGGCGGCGTTAGCGCACGTATTCCAGCTGCAACCACCATTTGCGCGTATCGGTGGCGAACCCTTCGGACCGATAGTCGGCATATTTGAGTAGCGCGGTAAGCCGGCGGCGCTTTACCTGCAACTGCAGATCCGTCTCGGCGCCGTAGTCGATGCCCAAACGATCGGCCTGAAACCAGTGATAGGTGGCCGTTGCGTTGAGCGTATCGAAGAAGCCTTCACCCGTTCGCGCGTAGCCCAGCGTGAGGTACCGATCGTCGATGCCGTTGGCGGGCGTCGTCAGAAATTTATCCGCCCATCCCTGGAACTTGTGCAAGGTGGCGAGCGGCGCAGTGAAACCCTTGACGCCATCGCCGCCCAGCACCTCGACGCCCCCACCCAGGCTGAATCGGCGCCACGTCCCCGTCAGCTCCGCGGCGTATTGGTCGGCTGAATACTGGATGGGGTTGTTGCCGCGGTCCTGCTGGCGAGCATAGGAGAGGGCATAAGCGAGCCGGATCGAGCCCGCCGTTCGTTGGTCGGTCAGCCGCGCGCCCAAAGTCTGCGAGGAATCGGTCGGCGCCTGTTTTAAGTCGAGTCGATACGCGAACGCGGTGAGTTTCCCGAGCGGTGTAGGCGCGAGAAGGTTGGCAAGGTAGTTGTGGCCGGTGTAGCGGCCTGCCGCGGAGTCCTTGCCGAAGACGCGGTTGACCTGATCGAGATAGGTCAGATCCACGGTGACTTTCTTCAGCGCGGTATTGACGATGCGCAGCGCGTCGAAGGTTTGTTCGTTCTGCCGCCAGCCTACGGCGCCGATGAAGCGCTGATCGTCGAGATTGATGCGCTGGCGTCCGACGATCAGGGTGGTGGCGGGGAGTGAGGTGTTGGTGAGTTGCAGGCGGTTCAGCTCGCGCGTTTGCGGATCGGCCACGACCGGAAAAGAGGTCTTGCCGTTGGTTGTACTGTTATAGTCGGTGGTCAGCGGCCATAACAGCTCCGTCTCGGCCAGAAGCGAAGTATTCCGGAGCTTGCCGGTTTCGAAGCCGATCCGGCCGCGGAGCGTGATGGCGCTGGCATCCCGCGCCAGTCCCTCCTGGCTCACTTCTTCGGCGCGCAGGCGCAGGTCCACGATGGGCCGCGTACCTTCCAGCGCTGCATGCACCGCATCGGCACCGCTGGATTGAACGGCGGTGAGCGCAAGTATCGATCCCGTCAGCGGCAGGGCGCAGCGCCAGTTCGCTTTCCGGGAGGACCTTGGGCTGTTTGTCCGGCGCCGCGGAAGGCTGGAACGGCGCATGCGTTAACTCCAACGACGGAAGATGAGCGTTGCGTTCGTGCCGCCGAAGCCAAAGCTGTTCGACATTGCGGTTCTGATGGCTGCGTGTCGCGTCTCGCGCACGATGGGATAACCGTCTGCGGTCGGATCCAGCGTGTCGATATTGGCGGATGCGGCGATGAAGCCGTGCTCCAGCATGAGCAGCGAGTAGATCGCCTCGTGCACGCCGGCGGCCCCGAGCGAATGTCCCGAAAGCGGCTTGGTGGACGACAGCGCCGGTATTTGCCCGCCGAAGACTTCGCGCAAGGCATTCAGCTCCAGGATGTCCCCGAGGGGAGTTGAAGTGCCGTGCGTGTTTACGTAGTCCACCGCGCCATCCGTGCCGGCGAGCGCCTGGCGCATGCAGCGCACCGCGCCGTCCCCGGACGGGACAACCATGTCGTGGCCATCGGAGGTGGCGCCGTACCCGATCAGCTCGGCGTGAATGCGAGCGCCGCGGGCCTGCGCGTGTTCGAGCGCCTCGAGCACCAGGATTCCGGCGCCGCCGGCGATAACAAAGCCGTCGCGATGCAGATCATAGGTGCGCGAGGCGCGTGCCGGCGTGTCGTTGTAGGCGCAGGACAGTGCGCCCATGGCGTCGAACAGGGCGGTGAGATTCCAGTGCACTTCCTCGCCGCCGCCCGCGAAGATGACATCCTGCTTGCCGAACTGGATCTGCTCCATTCCGACACCAATGCAATGCGCGCTGGTCGCGCAGGCGGATGACACCGAATAGCCGATACCTTTGATCTGGAACGCGGTGGCCAGACAGGCGGCCGTGGTGCTGCACATCGCGCGCGGCACGCGAAAAGGGCCGACGCGTTTCAAGCCGCGGCTGCGCAGCAGGTCGGCCGCTTCCAGTTGATTGGCCGGCGAACCTCCGCCGGACCCGACTATCAGGCCGGTGCGGGGATGGCGGATATCGGCCGTCGCGAGCCCGCTGTCCGCGACCGCCTGCGCCATCGCGACATAGGCGTAGGCGGCGGCATCACCCATGAAGCGCCGGTCCTTGCGATCGATGGCGGCGGCGAGATCGATTTGCGGCACGCCCGCCACATGGCTGCGCAGTCCGAGCTGCGCATAATCGGGCATGGCGCGAATGCCGCTGCGTCCGTGCATCAGCGCATCGCTCACGGTGAGCGGATCGTTGCCGAGGCAGGAGACGATGCCCAGTCCGGTGACCACGACGCGTCTCATGGCGCGGAGTCTGCGAAAAGATCCGGGCCCGCGAAGAGTCCCACGCGCAGGCCCGTCGCCGTGTAGATCGGGCGGCCGTCCACGCTGAGCGTGCCGTCGCCGATGCCGAGCACCAGTTTGCGTTCCACCACGCGCCGGATGTCGATGTGGTAGCTCACCTGCCGGGCATTGGGCAGCACCTCGCCAAAAAAGCGCACGCTGTCGACACCCAGCGCCCGGCCGCGTCCACGGTGACCGCTCCAGGCGAGGAAGAATCCAAGCAGCTGCCACAGCGCATCGAGCCCCAGACATCCGGGCATCACCGGGTCGCCCGGGAAATGGCACTCGAAGAACCACAGGTCCGGACGGATATCCAGCTCGGCGTGCAGCTCGCCGCGGTCGTGCGCGCCGCCGCGCGCCGAAATCAGGGTAATGCGATCGAGCATCAGCATGTTGTCGGTCGGCAGGCGCGCGGCGTTGTCGCCAAACAGCCGGCCGGCGCCGCAATCGATCAGCTGCTCGCGGGTGTAGGAGGCTGGATTCACGAGAAATTCCTGGCTCAAGTATCAGGCCGCAATCAAACACCGAACCCCCCGCGCCCTTGTTGATTCAGGTCAAGTGAGAGACATGCCGCTCGAGGTAACTTATGCAGGCGTTGCGCGGGGGACGAGTGGAGCGTGCATGTTCAAGCCGGTGTTTTTGCGCAGGCTGGCGCCGCGGCCGGTGGCGGCGACGCTCATGACGGGCGCGTTCGTAGCCGCTTTCAATCACGTGATGCGGGGCCAGGAGTTGACGCGCCAATTGCGCGCGCTCAGCGGCAAGCGCATCAGCATTTGCGTGACCGGATGGCCGTGGGCGTTGGAGATGGTCGTGGAGGAGGGACGCCTGCGCATCGCCGAGCGCGGCAAAACGGCGCACGTTACGTTCCGTGGAAGTCTCGCGGATCTGCATCGCCTCGCAACGCGCAGCGAAGACCCCGACACGTTGTTCTTCGAGCGGCGCCTGTGCATCGAAGGAGAAACGCAGACCGGGTTGCTGATCAAAAACCTCCTCGATGCCCTGGAGTGGGACTGGGAGGCGCATGTGCAGGCCGTTCTGGCCGCGCCGGCGGCGGAGCTGGCGATCCTTGCGGGCCGGCGGCTTCATCGACTGCGGCCGGAACGACCGGTCGAGTAAGGTTCGGGCATGGCGCGGCTGCGGCTATCCGCGCCGTTCCATTCCGGGGCCGCCGCGCAGAAAGCCATCGCAGTAGCCGCCCGGGAGCGCCACGGGCGGACATATCGACTCCACGTTTCTCATCGCAGGATTCGCCAGCGCGTGGCGGAAGGCGTGGACGATCTCGCGAAACGGCGCGGCCGCCGGGGAATGCGGCGACAGCCGGACAATCTGGACCCCCGCCCGCGCCAGGGCCGGGAGGCTCGCGATCGCGTTGTGGACGCGCGCGGATTGAGTCTGGATGCCGTTGAGCGCAAGGAAAGGCTCGTGTTCGCGGGTGAGCAGCGTGAGTCCATCGGGGTATTGCCCGCACACGAACCCGCAATCGTCCTTCTGGCGCCGGTGCGCGCGCGCGGTGAAGCAGCGGGCGGAAAAAGCGAGCGGCAGCCGGCCGTAGCCGAACACCTCCACCTCGATTTCCGGCGGGGGGCCCGGGAGAACCGCGGCGAGGGTCGTAAGGTCCAGCTCGACGGGGGCGACCCAGCGTCGCGCGCCGCGCTGCATGAGCAACCGCAGGGTGGCGCGGTTGTAAATGTTCAAATGGGGGCCGGCGACAAACGGGGCGCCGCCGGCCAGCTCGACGGCCGCCATGTCGTTCGCTTCGAGCCACGCGCATTCCTGCACGGTTCGTGCGAGATAAGCAAGCTCCGATTCCGCCTCGATCAGGGAGAGGGTCGAGAAAACGACTTCCTTGCCGGCCGCCCGCAACTCATCGCCGAGCCGGCGCCAATCCTCGCGGCGCAGGTTGCGCCGCTTGGAACAAACGACTTCCCCCAGATAGACGATATCGACGGGCAGCGCGCGCAGCTCGCGGTAAAACGCCAGCACCGCGTCCCGTTCCCATAGATACAGCAGAGGTCCGACGGAAAGTTTCATTGCCACGGACGGTTGTACGCGCCCAGGGTGTGGCAGCTTCCTTCGGCCAGCCGGTCGAGCGCGCGCATCGCCTGCGGCGCGGGTCGATAGTGCTCGAGATCTGCCTGACAGCCGTCCAACGCCGCGCGCAAGGTCCGTGTGACTTGCGCGACGTAAGCGGGGCTGCGTTGCCGGCCTTCGATTTTGACGGCGCGCACGCCCGCGCGGAGCAGTTCCGGCAGGATGTCCAGGACGTTCAGGCTGGTGGGCTCTTCCAGCGCGTGAAAGACATGACCATCGACTTCGAAGCGGCCCTTGCACAGTGTGGGATAGCCGGCCGGTTCGCCGTGCGCATAGCGATCGATCAGCACGCCGTTCAAACGCGACTCGCGCCCGTCAGCGGCCTCCACCCAGCGGACGGCGTGCGCCGGGGAGCATACTCCATGGGTATTCGGGGATTCGCCGGTGACATACGAGGACAGGGCGCACCGTCCTTCCACCATCACACAGAGGCTGCCGAAGCCGAACACTTCGATCTCCACGGGCGTTCGGGCGATGACCTGGCGGACCTGCGCCAGCGACAGCACGCGCGGCAGGACCGCCCGCCGGATGGCGAATTCACGCCGGTAGAATTCCAGTGCGCGCCAGGTGGTGGCCGAGCCCTGCACGGACAGGTGGATATTGAGGGACGGATGGCGTTGCCGTGCGTAGCCGATGAGGCCGGCGTCGGCAAGGATGAGCGCATCGGCGCCGAGCGCCGCGGCCAGATCGACCGCCGCCGTGGCGGCTTCCCATTGCGCAGGACGCGGATAGACATTCAATGCGACGAACACGCGCACGCCGCGCCCGTGGGCGTAGTCGATGCCGGCATGCGCCGCTTCACGGTCGAAGTTCAGTCCCGGAAAATTGCGGGCATTGAGCCCATCGCGGAAACCCATGTAGACGGCATCCGCTCCGTGATCGACGGCGGCGCGCAGCGCCGGCAGGCTTCCCGCGGGGCACACCAGCTCGATGCGGGATCGTTTCGCGGGAGACGGATCGTTCATGGCCTGCATTCTGCGGGCTGCCGGCGGCGGTACGTTTGATGCAGGTCAATTGACCGGATCAGCCGGCGAGTGTCGCGAAGGCATCGGGCTTGAGGATCGCGATGTGGCGCAGGCGCACGCTCAGCCAGCCGGCGCGTTTGAACGCGCCAAGGCCGCGGCTGATCGTCTCGATCGTCAGTCCCAGGTGGCGGGCGATGTCGCGCCGGCTCATGCTGAGCTCGATCTCGCTCGGCGAAAGGCCGCGCCGCTCCAGGCGGCGCGATAAATCCAGCAGAAAGCCGGCCAGACGCGCCCGAGCATCGGTGACCGCCAGGCACGCCCGCAGCCGCTGCGCCTCTTCCAGCGACTGGCTCATCAGGCGCATGATTTCGCGGCGCAGGCCGGGCAGAACATCCATCAGCACCTCGAACCGCTGCACGGAAATGCGGCAATAGCGCACCGGTTCCAGCGCCACCACGTCGCAGGGATGACGCCGTTCGGCCAGGCTCTCCAGGCCGATGAGATCGCCCGGCAGATAGAAACCGCGTACCCGTTCATCGCCATCGGTTGACAGGCAATAGCCTTTTGCCGAGCCGCTTCGTATCACGTACAGCGCCTGCATCCGACGGCCCGCATACGCGAGCGTTGCGCCGGCCGCCAGTGTGCAATCGCGCTCCACGGCATGCTCCAGCACGTGCACTTCCTCCGCGGGCAGCCGGGCGGGCAGGCAGATCCGGCTGAGCGCACAGCCGCGGCATGAGATTGCCGCGGCAGCATGATGGCGGATATTCAGACGCACGAAGCGATCTTCAAACGGCGGGTGCTGCATGATGCTGGTTCCTAACCAATTGATTTTACGTCCAGTCTGCGCCGCGCAGTTGATCCAGATCAAGTGACGGCAGGCCGCCGACCTCTATGATTCAAATTCAGGTTCAAAGAGGTGCGACGTTGAAATGTCGTTGGTGTCGGATCGCCGGCCGCCGCAGGCGGCAAACCCGGTTGAGCATCGCCACGCACGGCTGCGCCGTGTGATTCCGGAGCCCGAGTGGGCATTGTTCGAGCCGCTGATCGACGACATCCTGCGGCTCAAAGCAGAGCGCAACGCGCTCTTGCTGGCGCACAACTACCAGACGGCGGAAATCTTCCACGGCGTCGCCGATCTGCAGGGCGACTCACTGGCGCTTGCGCGCCATGCGGCAAACTCCGATGCGACGGTGCTCGTCATGTGCGGCGTACGGTTCATGGCGGAAACCGCGAAGCTGCTGTGTCCGCAGAAGATGGTGCTGCTGCCCGATGAGCTGGCGGGCTGCTCGCTGGCCGAGTCCATCACGCCGCAGGATATCCGCGCGCTGCGGCGTGCGCATCCAGGCGTCCCGGTTGTTTGTTACGTCAATACCTCGGCGGCGGTGAAGGCCGAATGCGATGTCTGCTGCACTTCGGCGAACGCGGTGCAGGTGGTGGAATCCTTGCGGGCGCCCCGCGTCATCGTGGCGCCGGACGAATACCTGGCGGGGTATGTGGCCGCGCGCACGTCCGTCGAGATCATTCCGTGGCGTGGGCGCTGCGAAGTGCACGAACGGTTCACCGCGCGCGAGGTGGCCGAGTATCGCGGCCTCACCGGCGCCTACGTCCTGGCGCATCCGGAATGTCCCGAAGACGTTCAGCGCGCGGCGGATTATGTGGGCTCCACCGCCGGCATGATCGATGAGCTGTCGCGCCGCCGGCCCGCGCGCGCCATGCTGCTCACCGAATGTTCGATGGCCGACAACGTGACGGTCACCCAGCCGCAGATCGAGTTCGTCCGGCCGTGCAATCTCTGCCCGCACATGAAGCGCATCACGCTCGCCAACATTCGCGACTGTCTGGAACGGCTGTCGCCGGCGATCGAGCTGCCCGAGGCAATCGCGGCGCCGGCGCGGCGCGCGGTCGCCCGTATGCTCGAGCTGAGGTAGCGCATGCGACGCCACGATGTGGACGTGCTCGTGGTCGGCGCCGGCCTGGCCGGACTCGCGACGGCGCTGAGCGCACAGGGCCGCCGCGTCACGCTGCTCTGCCCATGGCGGCCGCCTGCGGCTGCCGCGTCCGCGGTGGCACAGGGAGGAATCGCGGCTGCGGTGAGCGATAGCGACAGCGCGGAGCTGCACGCAGCGGACACCCTGCGCGCCGGGGCGGGCGAATGCGATCCACGCGCCGTTGATGCGCTCTGCGGCGAAGCGGCTTCCGGCATCGAGTGGCTGCAGGCTCGGGGCGTGCAGTTCGATCGCAATGGCGAGGGCTGGGCGCTTCACCGGGAAGCGGCGCACTCCCGCGCTCGAGTGCTGCACATCGATAGCGATCGCACCGGCTCCGCTCTGATCAAGCAGCTGGCGCTCGTCGCGCGCTCGCAGTCCGACATCGAATTTCTGACCGGACAAACGGCCGTTGCGCTCACGCGTGAGGCCGATCACGTGACCGGCGTTGTCGCCTTGGACGCTGAGTCGCATGCATTGTGGGTAACAGCGCGCGAAACGGTATTGGCGACCGGCGGAGTCGGGCAGCTGTATTCGCACACTACCAACCCGCGTAGCGCCTGCGGCGACGGTCTTGCCATGGCGCTTGCCGCGGGTGCGCGCTGCGCGGGCCTGGAGCTCGTGCAGTTTCATCCGACCGCGCTCGATGTTGCAGCCGACCCGCTGCCGCTCATGACGGAAGCGCTGCGCGGGGCCGGCGCACAGCTGGTCGACGCGAGAGGCGTGCGTTTCATGAGTGACATTCATCCGGCTGCCGAGCTGGCGCCGCGTGATGTAGTGGCGCGTGAGGTTTGGAAAAATACGCGTGCGGGGGGCCGCGTCTATCTTGATGCGACGGACGTGTTCGTCCGTCAGCCGACCTCGTTTCCGGCCGTGCGTGCGCTGTGCGCCGCTCATGACATCGACCCGGCCCGAAGTCCCATTCCCGTCGTGCCTGCCGCGCACTATCACATGGGCGGCGTCGCTGTGGATCTGGAGGGCCGGTCCAGTCTGCCGCATCTGTGGGCTTGCGGTGAGGTGGCCTGCACCGGGGTGCATGGGGCCAATCGGCTGGCCAGCAATTCGCTGCTCGAAGCGGTGGTGTTCGGCCGCCGGCTGGGGCAGGCGCTGGCAATGGCGCGGGAGGCCTCGCCACGCCCGAAAAGCGCCGTTCCCGGGGAGTTCGGTGAGGGATGGACCCTCCAGGTGGATGCGCAGATCTGGAGCGCGCTGCGCCAGGCGATGGGGGCGCACCTCGGGATCGTGCGCACGGCGATGGACATGCAGGCGGGGCTGGCGACGCTGCAGCAACTGGAACCTGAAGTCCCGGGCGGGCAGATCCTCCTGCGAAACCGTCTGCGGCTGGCCCGATCCATGTGGGCGGCCGCCCTCATGCGCAAAGTCAGCTGTGGCGCACATTTCCGCGGCGATCATCCGCCGGTGAACACCCGAGCTGATCCGGATCAAGGTGCGCGGCGGTTCGCCGGGCGGTAATGCGTCCATGACGATGAGTCCACACGTGCGACGCCCGCTTCCCCTGGTGTATTCCTGTTCGGGATGCTCCAGCGCCGCGCAGATGGCAAACCATCTGGCGCTCAAGCTCGATCGGGAATCCCTGGCGGAGATGTCCTGCATCGCGGGCGTGGGGGGCGGGGTGACGGGATTGGTGGGCACCGCGCGCAGCGGCCGCGCGATTCTCGCCCTCGACGGCTGCGTCCTCGCCTGCGTGAAGGCTTGTCTCGCGCGCGCGGGCGTGGAGCCGGACAAACATCTGGTGTTGAGCGACTTTGGCGTGAAGAAGCGCAAGCATGCCGACTTCGATCCCGAGCAGGCCGGCCACGTCTATCGGGAGCGGATCGTACCCGCCGCCCGGGCGCTCGAGCGCGCGGCCGGCACGGCGGGCGAGGTTTGCGCAGCGCCGTCTTCAGTCGGCCACGCTGGCTGAGCCTGGCGAGAAACACTGCGACCACAGCGCATCGATGCGCCGCTCGACGGCCTCGTCGAGAACGATGGGCCGTCCCCATTCACGCGAGGTCTCTCCGGGCCATTTGCGCGTGGCGTCGAGCCCGAGCTTGGACCCCAAGCCCGCGACAGGACTGGCGAAGTCCAGATAATCGATCGGCGTGTTCTGCACCAGCATCAGATCGCGCGCGGGATCCACGCGCGTGGCGATCGCCCAGATGACCTGGCGCCAGTCGCGCACGTCGATGTCCTCATCGGTGACGATGACGAATTTCGTGTAGGTGAATTGGCGCAGATACGACCAGACGCCCATCATGATCCGGCGGGCGTGTCCGGCATATTGCTTGCGGATGCTCACTACGGCGATCCGGTATGAGCAGGCCTCCGGCGGCAGGTAGAAGTCCTCGATCTCCGCGAACACCTTGCGCAGGATCGGCACGAACAGGTCATTGAGCGCCATCGCCAGCACCGAGGGCTCATCGAACGGCGCGCGCCCCATGTAGCTGCCGTGATACAGCGCGCCGGCGCGCAAGTGCAGGCGCTCGACGGTGAGGACCGGAAACTCTGCGCGCGCGTTGTAGTAGCCGGTATGGTCGCCGAACGGACCTTCGAGCGCCCGATCACCCGGATACACGAAACCTTCCATGAGCATCTCCGCGCCGGCCGGCGCATCGAGCCCGGTGAGCGCGCTGTGCGCGATGCGGGTGCGTTCCCCGCGCAGCAGGCCGGCGAATTCATATTCGGAGAGCGAGTCGGGAATGGGTGCGACGGCCGCCAGCAACGTGGCTGGATCGGCGCCGATCGCCACCAGCACGGGGAAGGGTTCGCCGGGCCTGTCGGCCTGCCAGTCTGCGTGATCGAGAGCGCCGCCACGATGCGCGAGCCAGCGCAGGATGAGCCGGTTGCGGCCGATGAGTTGCTGGCGGTAGATGGCCACGTTCTGCCGGCGTTTGCGCGTGCCGCGCGTCACCACCAGGCCGAATGTGACCAGCCGCCCCGCGTCCTCCGGCCAGCAATGCTGGATCGGCAGCCGCTGCAGATCGATGTCCGCCGCTGCCACCGTGTCATGCGAGAAAGCTGCGCGGCTCACCGGTTTCGGCGCCACGTGCGCCAGTTGCGCAAACTGCGGCCAGGCTTGCAGCGCTTCACGCAGGTTCCCCGGCCAGCGAGGTTCCTTGAGCGCGGCAAGCAGCTCGCCCAGTTGGCGAAACGATCCGATCGAGCGTCCCTCGAGCGCCGCTTCGATCCGGCGGCGATGACCGAACAGGTTGCCCAGCAAGGGATAGGAGGCGCCGACGGGCCGCTCGAACAACACGGCGGGCCCGCCGGCCTTCAGCGCGCGCAAACAAAACGAGGTGCTCTCCAGTACCGGATCGACCGGCAGCGTCACGCGTTTCAAGTCGCCGCAGGCTTCAAGGTGCGCCAGGAACTGCCGCAGATCATGAAAGGCCATCGCTCAGGCCCGCCGAACCACGTGCAGCGCCGCCATTTTCCGGATCAATGTCCGCCGGTGGCGGCACTGGCGCCCTTGGCGCGCACGCGCTCGACCTCGGCGGCGCTCACGGCTCCGCCTTTGTTGCCCCAGCTGTTCAACACATAGGTGAGGATGTTGGCGACTTCATCGTCGTTGAGCTGGGTCATGGGCGGCATGACGGAGTTGAACGACTGGCCGTTCACGGTCACCGGTCCCTGCAGTCCATGCAGCACCACGCCAATCGCCCGCTGCTTGTCTTTGAGCAGGTAGTCGGATTTCGCGAGCGGCGGGAATACGTTGGGCAGGCCCGCGCCATTTGACTGGTGGCAGACCGAGCACGTTCCGGCGAACAACGCCTCGCCCGCCTTGATCTGCTCGTCCAGCGTAAGCGCGCCGCGGCGCATGCTTTCGGTGGCCGCGGTAACCGCCCCGCCTGGTGCTGCTTTGTCGCCCAGATATACGGCATCGACTTCCTTGCCGGAGTAGATATCCTTGCGCTCCTCGCCATTCGCTTTGAGGATGGCGAGCGCACCTTTGTTGAAGGCGCGGAAGATCGAATGATCGACCAGCACGTAACTCCCCGGCACCTCGACCCGGAAATCGGCGATAGCGGCGCCGCCGGCTGGAATCAGCGTGGTCTGTACGTTCTCCTGAAAGCGCGTGCCGCCCTCGAACCACACCTTGTCGAAGATCTCTCCGATCACGTGGAAGCTCGACACCAGATTCGGTCCGCCGTTGCCGACGAACAGCCGCACCGTTTCCCCCGTTTTCGCGCTGAGGGCATTGTCGCCGACCAAGGCGCCTTCCGAGCCGTTGAACAGCACGTAGGTTGGGTTCTCGTCGATGGCCTTTTGCATGTCGAAGGCCTGGTGGCCTTTCTCGCGGTACTTGCCGACGGTGTAGAAATCCCCCTGCATCACGTAGTATTCATGGTCCACCGGCTTCAGTCCGCCGGGCGGCTCGATCAGGATCAAGCCGTACATGCCGTTGGCTACGTGCATTCCGACGGGGGCGGTTGCGCAGTGATAGACATACAAGCCCTCGTTCAGCGCCTTGAAGGTGAACTGCGATTCATGTCCGGGCGCGGTGAACGAGGAGGCCGCGCCGCCGCCGGGACCGGTCACCCCGTGCAGGTCGATGTTGTGCGGCATTTTGCTGCCGGGATGGTTCTTCAGATGGAACTCCACCGTGTCGCCCTGGCGCACGCGGATAAAGCTGCCGGGCACGGTGCCGCCGAAGGTCCAGAACGTATACTTCACTCCTTCCGAGATCTCCTTCTCGAGCTCGCGCACTTCCAACTCCACAATGACCTTGGCCGGGTAGCTGCGGCGGGTGGGCGGCGGCACATGCGGCGGTGATGTGAGGACGGCCTTGATGGGTTCACCTTGCGGGGGACCGAAATCGCCTTTGGCCGAACCGCCGGTGTCAGTGGCCGCGGTGTTTGTGACGGCGGGTTCGCTGTTGGACGAACAACCGGCCGCTGTCAGGCTGATGACGAGCAAACCTAGCGCACGGTATTTCATGGAGATTCCTTTGAACCGACGGGCGTAGTTTGCTGCGGGCGCCACAGGAGCATTTTGACCTGGATCAAGCAACCGGTGAACGTCTGCGGATGATGATCCACCGAAGTTGCGCGGTATGCCGCAAGAGGGACGTCGTGCCGACGGCGGTGCTTGATCCACGTCAGAGCGGTGGAGGAGTCGATCGATGAGGATGGATTCGAATGCTTGCCCACCGGATATTTTCGACAAGCTGCGCCTGCGCGTATACTTGGCGCTGTGGACCGCCTGTCGAAGACCTACCGTCCCGAAAGCATGCCGAAGCGCGTAGAGATCGAAATCGAAGATGAATATGCCTTGCGCATGCGGCCGTCCTCTCCGTCCAATCCATTACAGGAGTACTCACGATGACATTCCGTAGTCCCATTGCCTTGACCGCGATAGCCGTTTGTTGCTTGCTGGGCGCCGGAAGCGCAAGCGCCGCGGCCAAGGTGTGCACCCTGGAGATCGCCGGTACCGATGCGATGCAGTTCGATAAGAAGGAGTTGTCCGTGGCGGCGGACTGCACGGAAGTGCAGCTCACCCTGAAACACACCGGCAAGCTCGCGGCGAATGTCATGGGGCACAACTGGGTCCTGCTCAAGGCTGCGGACGTGACGGCGGTGAGCACGGCCGGCATGGCCGCCGGTCTCGAGAAGAATTACCTGCCGCCGGGGGACAAGCGCGTGCTGGCGGCGACCAAGATCGTCGGCGGAGGCCAGTCGACTCAGGTGAAGTTTTCCACTTCGATTCTGAAACAAGGCGAGGCGTACATGTTCATCTGCACCTTCCCCGGCCATAGCGCGCTGATGAAAGGGACATTCAAGTTCGGTTGAGCACCGCAACGGGCGGTCGGTCGGGGCAGCGGCGATGAATCAGAGCACGACAGCAACGCAGCCGCGTTGGGTGCCGTTCGCCTACGGCTTCAGGCCGTTTTTTCTCGCCGCGCTGGCATACGCGCCGCTTTCGATTCTCGCCTGGCTGTGGTTGCGCGCCGGCGGCGGATTGCCGCTGCGCGAATTCCCGCCGCAGCTGTGGCACGGCCACGAAATGATCTTCGGCTTCGTCGCGGCGGCGATCGCGGGATTTCTGCTGACCGCGGTGCCGAGCTGGACCGGCGCGCGCGGATTTGCCGGCCGACCGCTGGTAGTGCTCGCGCTCCTGTGGCTCGCCGGCCGACTCGCGTTCACCTTCGCCGCGTGGATGCCGCTACCGGCGGTCATCGCCCTGGAGCTGCTGTTTTTTCCGGTACTGATCGTGCTTCTCGCCCCGCCTCTGGTTCGTGCGGGCAACCGCAACACGCCGCTCCTGATCGTGTTGCTCGCGCTGTGGTCGGCAGATGCGGTGTTTCTGTACGCGTTGCTCAGGGCGGATGTGTTACTCGCGACCACGGTGCTTCGCGTCAGTATCGATGTGGTATTGCTCCTCATCACGGTGATCGGCGGGCGTATCGTCCCGGCTTTCACCGGCAATGCGTTGCGCAAGCGCGGGGTCGAGGTGCGGATCCGTTCCTGGCGCTGGCTCGAAGTCACGGTGATTGCCGCGATGGCGGCAGCGGTGCTCATCGATGCCGTGGCACCGTTTCATTCGATGGCCGTTGTCGTGGCCGCAGTCGCCGCGCTCGCACATGCCTTGCGGCTGGCGGGTTGGCAGGGACTGCGCACGGGCAGGGAGCCGATCGTGTGGGTACTGCACCTCGCGTATGCGTGGCTGCCTGTGGGGCTTGCGCTCAAAGCCATTTATTTAAGGAGCGAGGCACCTTGGGCGACGCACTGGCTGCATGCGCTGACGATGGGGGCGATCGCAATGATGATCGTCGCCGTCGTGACGCGAGCATCGCTCGGACACACCGGGCGGGCGCTCGCGGTCTCGCGGACCGTTGCCGTGGCGTATGTGTTGCTTGGGTTCGCCACGGTGGTGCGTGTGTTTGTCGGTGGCATCGCGCAAGGCTACGAATGGACCTTGCGGCTTGCCGGTGGGCTGTGGATCGTCGCCTTCGGGTTGATCGTGGCTGTCTATGCGCCCATCCTGCTGCGTCCTCGGATCGACGGCCGTCCTGGTTGAGCGGGATATGCGCGAGGTTCTCCGTCCCCGGAGAAAACCGCGGCGGGGCTGATCTGAATCAAGGCGTGTTGCGCGGATCGCAGCACACTGCGCGCATGGACGCCATACCGCCATTCGACGCCGAGCTGTTGCGTCGCTACGACCGGCCAGGGCCGCGCTACACCTCCTACCCGACCGCTCCGAACTTCGCCCCGGACTTTGGCGAGGCGCAGTTGCGCGAGCACATTCAGCGCAGCAATTCCGATCTCATCCCCCGGAACCTTTCCCTGTACGTGCACGTTCCATACTGCGTGAGCCCCTGCTTTTACTGCGGGTGCAATCGGGTGATCACGCGGGATCGAAGCAAGGGCCGCGCCTACGTGGAGCGCCTGGTGCGCGAATTCGGCCTGGTGGCGAATCTGTTCGACCGCGATCGCGATGTCGTGCAGCTGCACCTGGGCGGGGGCACGCCGAATTTTCTATCCATCGCCGAGCTGGGCGAAATCGTGGACAGTCTGGACCGGCATTTTCATTTCGCTTCCACCCTGGAGGGCGACTGCTCGATCGAGCTGGACCCGCGGTTTCTCGAGGAGGGACAGGTCGCGGCCTATGCGGCCCTGGGGTTCAACCGCGCCAGCCTGGGCGTGCAGGACTTCGATCCGGCGGTGCAGCGCGCGGTCAACCGCATCCAGAGCGTCGAACAGACATTGCGCGTGCTCGATGAATGCCGCAGCAGCGCTTTCCGCTCCATCAACGTCGACTTGATCTATGGATTGCCCAAACAAACCGTCGAGGGATTTGCGCGCACGCTCGATATCGTGCTGTCGGCCCGTCCCGATCGCCTGGCCGTCTACAGTTACGCCCATCTGCCGCAGATATTCAAGGCACAGCGTCAGATCGAAAGCGATGATCTGCCCGGCGCCGAGCTCAAGCTCGGGCTGTTGCAGCTGGCGATCGGGAAGCTGTCGGCCGCCGGCTATCGCTACATCGGCATGGATCACTTCGCCCTGCCGGAGGACAGCCTGGCGCGCGCGCAGACCGCCGGCACGCTGCACCGGAACTTCATGGGGTATACGACGCATGCCGACTGCGATCTCATCGGGTTCGGCGTCAGCGCTATCAGCCATGTGGGCGACAGTTACAGCCAGAACCTGCGCGATCTGCCGGGCTGGGAGCGCGCCGTGGATGAAGGCCGGCTGCCGATCTGGCGGGGCGTGGCGTTGAGTGAGGATGACATTGTGCGGGCCGACGCCATTCAGCAGCTGATGTGCAGCGGTGAAATCGACGTCGAAGCAATGGAGATGCGCTATGAGCTGGATTTCCAGACGTACTTCGCCGACGCGCTGTCGAAGCTCGCGCCACTGGCCGAAGAGGGTTTGGTGACGGTGTACGGCAAGCGGATCTGCGCCACCTCGCGGGGCCGGCTGCTGATGCGTATCATAGCGATGTGTTTCGACCGCTATTTCACCGGTGGGGAGTCCCCGCGTGTGCTGCCGATGAACGGGCAGTCGGACCCCGCTGTGCCTGCAGCCCGCTATTCGAGGATGATCTGACCTCGCCTGGAAGGCCGGGATGGTCGTAGTCTCCCGCCCGAGCCGCCATCCCATTGCCGATGACGGAGACGAATTCCATTTCTGCAGCACCTGTGCCTTCTCGGCCGTGTGCGTGGAGAATGGATACGACAAGGCGCAGCTTCGCAATCTCCACGTCCTGGTCGAGCACGTCGGTCCGTATCCGGAAGGCGCGCATCTGTTCCGGGAAGGAGACGCCTTCAACGCCATCGCCGCGGTGCGCGGCGGCACCGTGAAAACGTATGTGATCGACACCGCGGGGCGGGAGCAAGTGCTGGGATTCTTCTTGCCGGGAGAGGTGATCGGGCTGAACGCGATCTCCAGCAACCGGTACCCGTGCAATGCGGTGGCGCTGGACAGCGTGACGCTGTGCCGTTTTTCGTTTCCCAACATCGCCGCGCTCGCTCAGCGCATGCCCGGATTGCAGCGCCACCTGTTCCGATTGATGAGCCAGGACATCGGCAAGGCAGCGCTCCTGGCGGGCAATTACACGGCCGATGAGCGGATGGCAGCCTTTCTCATCGCGCTGTCGCGCCGCTATGCCGCGCGGGGATTCTCGGCGCAGCGCTTCCGGCTCACGATGAGCCGCACGGACATCGCCAACTACCTGCGTCTCGCCCCGGAGACCGTCAGCCGGGTCTTCCGCCGCTTCCAGGACGAGAAGCTAATTCGGGTCGAGCGGCGGGAGCTGGAGATCCTCGACACTTCCCGGGTCGAGGCGCTTGCGCTCACCGTGCTTCGCGATTAGGTAGTTTCCACAGGCTTGATCTGGATCAGGGAGCCGCGTCCATCCATCCCTGAGCATTGCGCCATCTGTTCGGCGATAGGTGCATCATGGGCGCGAGGAAGCTGTGGATCGGGTTGGGTACCTTGCTGGCGGTGTCCTTCGGGGTGCTGCTGTGGATCGGGACCGAGATCCATCGGGTCATGCCGCCAATCCCGGACGGGGTCGTCACCGACAGCGGGGAAATACTGTATACCCGCGCGGATATCGAGAAGGGCCGCCAGGTCTGGCAGTCGATCGGCGGTCACCAGCTCGGCTCGATCTGGGGCCACGGCAGCTACGTGGCGCCTGACTGGACGGCGGACTGGCTGCACCGGGAAGCCGTGGCTTGGCTCGATATCGAAGCCCGGCGCCAATACGAACGTCCCTACACCGAGATTGGTGCAGAACATCAGGCCGGACTGGTCGCCCGCCTGAGATCCCTCATCCGCGCCAATACGTTCAATCCCCACATTCACGCGGTCGTTGTGTCCGCCGACCGGGCCGCCGCCATGGCCCAGGTCGAGCAGCACTACCTGGCGCTGTTCGGAAACGACCCGGCGGGCTTGGCGCTGCGCAAGGCGTACGCGATGAAGAACGGAACGGTGGCAGAGCCCGAGCATCGGCGGGCGCTCACCGCTTTCATCTGGTGGTCGGCCTGGGCGGCCGTGACCGAGCGGCCGGGCAAGGGCGTCACCTACACCAACAACTGGCCCTATGACCCGCTCGTCGGCAACGAGCCGCCCGGGCACTTGCTGCTGTGGACGGTATTCAGCGTATTGTTCCTCATCGCCGGTATCGCGCTGCTGGGCTGGCACCACGCGCGCCAGCGCGAGGAGGCTCCACCTGCGCTGCCAGCCAGCGATCCCTTGGCGCTGGTGCGCATCACCCCCTCGATGCGCGCCACGGCCAAGTATTTCTGGCTGGTAGTCGCTCTATTCCTCACGCAGATCCTGCTGGGCGCGATCACCGCCCACTACCAGGTCGAAGGGCAGGAAGCCTACGGCTTTGCGCTCGCGGAGTATCTGCCGTACTCGCTGACGCGAACCTGGCACACGCAGCTGGCCGTGCTGTGGATCGCCACCGCCTGGCTGGGAATGGGGCTGTATATCGCGCCGGCCATCTCCGGCCATGAGCCGAAGTATCAGCGGTTCGGGGTCAATTTCCTCTTCACCTGCCTGCTCATCATCGTCATCGGCGCCTTCACGGGACAGTGGCTGGCGGTGATGCAGAAGCTCGGGCTCGACAAGAATTTCTGGTTCGGGCACCAAGGCTGGGAATACGTGGATCTCGGCCGGTTCTGGCAATGGTTCCTGTTTGTCGGACTCGCCGTCTGGCTGACGCTGGTCGGCCGCGCGCTGTGGCCGGCTATCGTCAACAAAGAGGGCAAAGGCGGGGAATCGAAGTCCATCGTGACGCTGGTGTTTTTATCGACCGTGTGCATTGGTTTGTTCTACGGCGCCGGTTTGATGTGGGGCGAGCATACGCACCTGTCGATGGTGGAATACTGGCGCTGGTGGGTCGTGCACCTGTGGGTGGAAGGATTCTTCGAGGTGTTCGCGACCGCGGTGATCGCCTTTCTCTTCACGCGCCTGGGATTGCTGCGCAGCTCCACGGCGACCGTGGCGGTGCTGTTCGCCACCATCGTGTTCCTCTCGGGCGGGGTGCTCGGAACCTTGCATCACCTGTACTTCACCGGTACGCCGACGGCGGTCATTGCGCTGGGCGCGAGCTTCTCGGCGCTGGAAGTGGTGCCGCTGGCCTTCATCGGATTCGAGGCTTACCAGACCTACAAACGAGGGCAGGCGACGCCCTGGATGGCGCGCTACCGCTGGCCGATCCTGTTCTTCACCGCAGTGGCGTTCTGGAACCTGGCCGGCGCGGGACTCTTCGGGTTCCTCATCAATCCACCGCTGCCGCTGTATTACATGCAGGGCCTGAACCTCACGCCATTGCACGGTCACACGGCGCTGTTCGGCGTGTACGGATTCCTCGGGATCGGTCTGATGCTGTTCTGCCTGCGGGGATTGAAGCCCAATGTCGTATGGAACGAGCGCATCCTGAGAACCAGCTTCTGGGCGCTCAATATCGGACTCACGGGCATGGCGCTCCTGACCCTGCTGCCCATCGGTATCATCCAGCTCACCGCCACGCTCGAGCACGGCTACTGGTACGCGCGTTCGGCGGAGCTGATGCAGCAGCCGATCATCCATCTGCTGGTGTGGATGCGCGTCCCAGGCGACACGATCTTCAGCATCGGCGCGCTTTCACTCGCGCTGTTCGTGGCGCGTCTGTGGATTCTCCCGAAGAAGGCGGCGTTGCCGAGCGGCGCAGGACTTGCGAACGAAGGGTAGAGAGGCCGGGGCAGCGCGGGATAAACACGATGTGCCACGGTCGACTCCTCGCGGGTTTGACGCCGACACGACGCAAAATTATGAAATCGGGAAGGACAATGCTTTCGGCAGGGTCTCCAGCTGCCCGGGACTGAGCCCTGGACGAAGTGGAGGGCGAAAGACCACAGTTGACCAGGATCGGCGGGAAATCCGGGCCCGGGGCTAAGACGTAATAGCCCCCTGAAAACCTCAGCGGGACGAGAAGGAGTGGCATCCTCACCGCCTCCATGCCATTGTTACCATCATGAGACTGCTGAGCGGCGAGCTTCTGCGCCGCGTAAAAAAACTGCTGCGGCTGCGCGGCACCAGCTATGAGGATGCCGAAGACCTCGTCCAGGAGGCCGTGCTGCGATTACACATCTATGCCCGCACCGGTAATGCAGTACGGGATCCCGAGAGCTTTGTAACTCGCACGGCGCTCAATCTTGCCGTCGATGCGGTCCGTCATTCCCGCGCGGACCGGTTTGAAACCACGCCGGTCGAGTACCTCACGATCGTCGATACGAGACCCAGTCCCGATGAGGTTTTCGAGGCCGAAGAACGTCTTCATATGATGAAGGACGCGCTGGACCGGGTAAGCCTGCGCACGCGCGAGGTTTTCTTCATGCACCGCTTGCAGGGATTCAGTCACGCGGAGATCGCCGGCCGGCTCGGCGTCAGCACGAGCGCCATCGAAAAGCACATAGCGAGCGCCGTCACGATCCTCGCCATGCAGCGGGAATGCGAATGAGCACTGCACGCACGCCAAAGCAGGAGCGCATTCCGCCCGACCGGCTCGCGGAGGCCGGTGTATGGATTGCGCGTCTGCACGGCGATGAGCGCAACCCGGCCATGGAAGCCGGCTTTCGTGAATGGCTGAAGGCTCATCCCCTGAACGAACGCGCCTTCGAGCTGACTACGGACGTCTGGGAGGATTCGCAGAATCTTCGTCGCGTCGTGCCCTTTGCGCATGAGGTAGCGAAGCCTCGCGCCCGCCGGTTCCGGATCCTTTCTGCGCCCTCGATGGCATGGGCGGGAGCCGCCGCACTGGTGCTGGCGTTTGTTGCGGCGTTGCTCTGGTGGCCGGGCGAGGTTTCCACCGACGTGGGCGAGCAACGATTGATGGTCCTTGGCGATGGCAGCAGGATCTTCCTGAATACCTCGACCCGCATCGCGGTTCGCTACAGCGAGCGGACACGGCTTGTCGAGCTTGAAGCCGGCGAAGCGCTTTTCGATGTGGCCAAGGCGGTCGACCGCCCGTTCGTCGTGCAAGTGGGCGACCGGCAGGTTCGGGCGCTGGGGACTTCATTCGTCGTTCGCCGCGACGACACGCAGCTGGCCGTGACGTTGGTTGAAGGCAAGGTGGCAGTCACGCAGGGCCAAGGCGCGGACGCAGTCGAGTTGCCGGGCCCGGTTGCAGCCACGGGCAGTGCCCGAAAAGATACCGCGAATTCCACCAAAGTATTTACGCTGATACCGGGTCAGCGGCTGGTCATTCCCGCCAACCAGCCGGCGAAGGTGGATACGCAGTCCGTGGAGAAGGCCACTGCCTGGCGCCGTGGGCAGGTCATCCTCGACGATTCCTCCCTGGCCACCGCCGTTGCGGAAATGAACCGCTACAACTCCAGGAAACTCGTCGTCGAGCGTCTCGAGGCCGGCCATCTGATAGTGAATGGCCTCTTCCAGGCCGGCGATTCCATGAGCTTTGCGAACGCGGTTGCGCAGACCTATGAACTGAAGATTATCGAGCGGCCCAACGAGATCGTTTTAGCTGGAGCGCCACACCCGCAGTCTTCGGGCACCAGAGCGGGGCCGACTCGATAGCGATTCGATAACGATCCCCCTCTGCAGCCAAACCTGACACATCCCGATGTCGGGTGTCTCCGACACGGACCCCCCGAGCGCACCCCTCGGCCCGTTCGAAAACTCCACCCCAACGCGCGCAAAAGAACCACCGTCAACTGAGGTTTTTTCGCTGCTATTACGTCCTCATCTCATAGGGCAGGATTTCCCGCCACAGAACGCGGGAACCTCACACCGAAACGCGCGACGGACCGCCACGAACCGGAGACCTGAATGCGCAACACGAAGACCCGCGACTCCATCGCCAAGGCGTCGGGCACATACTCGGACACGGCCATGAAGACAAACACGCGCCACAACCCCCTAGCGCTCGCCGTTACGTGTACGTGCACTTTGTTGATGGCTGCTGGTGTGGCCCAGGCCACCACGGCCAGGAATTCGACCGCGGCGTCGAACGCGGTGTCGGAGCCGGCGCCGGACACTAACATTCGCCTCGCGCAAGCGACCACAAAGTTCAGCCTTCCATCCCAGCCCCTTGCCGACTCACTCCGAGCCATCGCCGCCGTGACAAACAGCAACATTCTCTTCGACAGGAGTCTGGTGTCCGGCATCACAGCCAGGCCTTTAAACGCAGAGCTTACCGTCAAGGAAGCCATTGCAGAGTTGCTCAAAGGCACCCAACTGACCTTCCGTAACGCGGATGACAAAACTGTGTTGATTACTTCCAAAGGGCAGGAGAGCGCGGGGGTTGGTGCGGCGAGCGCAGCCTTGGAAAAGACCGCTCTGCGTCTAGCCCGGAATGACTCTTCGTCATCCAATCAGGGGGCTTCGGCAGAGAGTGACCAGAATGCATCCGAAAATACTGGCCAGAAGTCACAGTCGGCTGGCCTACAGGAAATCGTCGTCACGGCCACCAAGCGGGCTGAAAGGATTCAGGACGTTCCCATGAGTATCACGGCGATCACTGCCGAGGATATCGACCGCCGCGGGCTGATCGGCGCGGAGGATTACCTGCGCGGAATTCCGGGCGTCAACCAGGTGAGCGATGCCGTCGGCCAAGCCATCGTTATCCGGGGCATCGAGACGACCCCCACAAACCATAACTCCGCCGCGGGCACGACAGTCGCGACGTATTTCGGCGAGACTCCTACGACCAACACGGCGGGATTGGCCGGCGGCTCGAACGTCGATTTGAAGCTGGTGGACATCGAACGTGTCGAAGTATTGCGGGGTCCGCAGGGCACGGCCTTCGGGAACTCGTCGCTGGGCGGCGCGGTTCGAACGATTCCGGTGGCGCCGAAGTTGGATCGGTTCGAGGGCAAAGCCGCCGTCGGTTACTCGGCCACCTCTGGCGCCGGCGGGGACAATCACATGGTTCAGGCGATCGGCAATATCCCGCTGGTTCGGGACAAGCTCGCCATCCGCGCCGTAGCCTATCAGTTCGAGGACAGCGGATTCTATCGTGGTGTCGCCGGCTCCGACCCGGCTACCCAGGCGCTGGCCACCTTGTACGGGATACCCACCTTCGCCACGGACAAAGATGAAATCGGCGCGACCCGTTTCACCGGTGGGCGCGTCGCTGCCCTGTTCCAGGCGAGCGAGGCTCTGAAATTCACGCTCAGCTATCTTACGCAAAAGACGGAGCACGACGGCCAGTGGGCCGAGAGCAAGCTGGAGGGGTCCAGTACGGGAGCCTACGAGCAGGCCCTCTTGCAGGTCGCGCCCCAGCATGTCAGCCGCGGGCAGAGGCTCGGCGTCGAGGACAAGGCAATCGATCTGGCGAATGCGACCGCGGAATACGATTTGGGCTGGGCAAGCCTGCTCGCCACCTACTCGTACATCAAGAGCGGCTCGACGTGGATAATCCCGCACGGCAATCTCCCGGCTTCAAATGGAGGGGGAGGGCCGGACGATCATCACGAGCGCAGCGGGGAGATCCGCATGGCAACAAAACTCCAAGGCGCATGGAACTTTCTCGGCGGCCTGTATGCCGAGGATGTCGATGACGATTCCACCTACACCTATTATCAGTATGGCGTTATCGGTCCGAGAGTCTTTGGAGTCCCCGGCGAATTCATGGGTGGAACGCGCGACCAGCGCAATTTGCGGCAGAAAGCCGCGTTCCTCGAGGCATCGTGGACGTTTCTCGAGCGCTTCACGCTCACCGGCGGGGTGCGCGCCTACGAGTATGAGCGCCTGACCCGGCTCGCGTCGAACGCCTTTGCCCCCACCGCGCCCGCCACACCGTCAAACATGGACACCGATCAATCCGGCACCAGCTTCCGCGGGAATTTGAGCTACAAGCCCAACGACGACGCGCTCCTCTACGCGGGCTGGGCGCAGGGCTTTCGCCTCGGCAAGGCGCAGACTGGACTGGCGCCCGGCGCGTGTGATGTCAACGGCGACGGCATTGTCGACGGAACGAGCAATACTACGATCGAGTCGACGAAGATCGTCAATTCCGATGAGGTGGACAGCTACGAGCTGGGCGGCAAGTTCGCGCTCTTCGACAATCGTCTGGCGATCGCGGCCGACGTATACCGCATCGACTGGCGGGGGGTGCCGTTTCGCGTATTTGCGCCACCCCAATCCGAGGGCGGTTGCGGCTTCGGTTTCATCTCCAATGGCGGAGTCGCCAGATCCGAGGGCGTCGATCTGCAGGCAACGCTCTATTTGACGCGGGCGCTGCGCGTCGACGTCGGCGGCTCGTTGATTCGTGCCGAGCTGGTTGAAGATGCGCCGGGGCTGATTCCTCCGGGGTTCGATGGCGACAGGCTCCCCGGCTCCCCCAAGGTCAATGGCAATCTCAGCTTCGCGTATGAATTCGATATCGCAGGTCGCGAGACTTCCGTGCGTGCCGACACGATCTACATCGGCTCTTTCTTCGGTCGCCACGATGAACTGGCGAGCACCGAGGCGGGAGGCTACGTAAAAGTCGACGCCTCGGCGCGAATGACGTTTGGCAACCTCGACGTCGACCTATTCGTGCGCAATCTGACAAATGAGAACACCTACACCAGCCGCGGTACCAGCGAGGCCTTCGCGCCCTTGGCCAACTACCGCATGCGGCCACGCACGGTCGGTCTTCAGCTGCAATACAATTTCAACTAACGGACCGTTCGGAGCGGTTTGCCGTCAATGCCGCGTGTAACCGCACTGATTCTGCTGCTTGGCTTGGCGTCGGCTCACGCGCAGGGACCCGAGGAGGTCGGCGAACGGGACGTTCACCGGGAGTACGGTTACCTTTCGATGAGGGATGGCGTGCGGCTGGCGTACGTGGTATGGAGACCGAAGAAGGGGAAACGATATCCCACGCTGCTGACTTACTCACCCTACGGCTCTGGTGGAATGCCCCTCCCGAAGGGTTACTTGCGGGAAGGCTATGCGGTGGTCGGAGCGGACATTCGTGGAACCGGATGCTCCGAGGGCGCATTCGATCCCTACAACATCGCCGTGGAAGGGGCGGACGGCGCCGCGCTCGTGGAATGGGCGGCGGCGCAGCGGTGGAGCACCGGCAACGTGGGAATGGTCGGTAATTCCTATTCCGGCGGCAGCCAGCTGCGAGTGGCCGTGCATCGGCCGCCGCATCTGCGGGCGATCGTGTCCAGCGCCGCCTCCGCCAGCGTGTACCGGACCTTTGCGATGGTGGGCGGCATGATGCAGACCGGCGCCACGGCCGAGTGGTCTCTGGATGGACAGCCAGGCTATGCTCGCCGCGGCGCGCAGACGCGCATTCGGCAGGGCGATCCGGAATGTACGGCCATTCGCGCCAAGCAACCGCCGAATCGCTTCTATTACGATGTGAGGCAACATCCCCTGCTGGACGAATGGTGGAAGCAACGCTCTGTAGAGAACTTCGCCGGCGAGATCGCCGTCCCCGCGCTCCTCATGGGGACCTGGCAGGATCCCTGGAATGTTCCCGATGTGATGCCGCTGTTCAATCTGCTGGGCTCAGCGCACAAGATGTTGATCATGCAGAACGGCGCCCATGGGGGCGCCCAATCGGCGCCCGAACGGATGCGGTGGCTGGCGCGCTGGGTAAAAGGGGAGCGCAACGGCGTCGAGACCGCTGCGCCGGTCCTCATCCGATGGGAACAGAGCCCGAAAGGCCCTTCGGGGTGGACGACCCGCTACCCGCGCTGGCCGGCGCCCGATCTGCGTCCTACGACCTTTTATCTCACGGCCGAGGGCAAACTGGCTGCCGACCGGGCCGCCATCGAGCGGCCGGGAGGCAGTGGCGTGCGCTGGTATGTGTATCCCCATGGCAGTGAAATCGTCGGCAACGACGTGCAGTTCGCCACGCCCCCGCCACCGCTGGGGTCGCTGAGCTACGAGACCGAGCCGATGGCCGAGGACACCGCGCTCCTCGGCGCCCCGACACTGACGTTCTATTTCAGCAGCGAACAAACCGACACGGATTTCATGTTCACGCTGAAGGACATCGATGCGGCGGGCGATGTTCTGTTCTTGCAGCGCAATTTTCTGCGGGCATCGCTGCGCGCGCTCGATGCTGAGCGCACGGCTGCCTACGGGGAGGCGGTGCAGTCGTATGACAAGGTGGAGAAGCTCGAGCCGGGAAAAGTCTACGAGCTCACGGTATCGTTGGGGGCGATCGGTCATCTCGTGCGACAGGGGCATCGGCTGCAGATCACCCTCCTTGCGCCGGGCGCGAGCACGAACGTCATGGGCACCGCGCCCATCGGCGGGCCCTCGCTCAACAAGGTGTATCACTCGGCGCGATATCCATCAGCGGTGGTGCTGCCGATCTTGCCCGGGGAGAAGGCGCGGAAGCCGGCTCCACCATGCGGTTCGCTGCCGGTGCAGCCTTGTCGCCACGCGACAGGCGCTCCGAAGTAAAGGCCGTTGCAAAGACTTAACGCCATGAGGACAGACATGCCCGATGAGAAAGTCAGGCTCGATAGCGGGCCGTTCGACGACGCGCGTCACGCACTTCGTTGCAGGATGCGCGCGGTGATTCCAAGGATAGCGGCGCGCTCCCTGCTGAGCGCCGCGCTGGTCCTTATCGCAGCCCGGCCTGGCGGCTTGCACGCGGAGGTCACCGATGCGCAGCGGGAAATGTACGAGCGCCTCCTCGACTTTCCATCAATGGTCGTCGGCGGCGACGTTACGCCGATCTGGTGCAAGGACGGCAGCCGCTTCATCTATGCATCCAGCTCTGGCGCGCAGCGGCGATTCGTCGAGGTCGATCCGGCCTCAGGCGAGCGCCAGCCGTTCTTCGACGGGAACCGCTTGCGTGATGCTATCGAGGCGGCCGGTGTCCGTGGCGTCGGTGAGGGCGGCGCGCCCTTTGAGACCTTTTCTTTCGAAAACGGGGATCAGGCGGTCCGGTTCGAGATCCAGGGCCGGAAATTCGATCTGATGTTGAGCGACTACAAGGTCCGTGAGCTGCCGCCGGAAGAAGTCATCGCGCTGAAGCGGCGCGAGCCGCAGGTCATCGGCACTATGTACCCGGCCGGCGGCCCGATAGCAGAGGTGGCGGACCCCGGAAACAACTTCTTCCTGCGAGTCCAGGACCACAACCTGTGGTTGCGCGACGCCGCCGACAATCGGCTGAAGAAGCTCACCGATGACGGCGTCGAGCGCTATGAATGGAACAACGGCGAACGCTTCCTGGCCAGCAGCGTGTGGGCGCCCGACGGCAATACGGTGGCAGCGTTCAAGGTCGACAAGCGGCAGGTGCACTACATGCCGGTCGTGCACTGGTTGAAGCGCCAGGAAGAGGTGTCGTACCACATGTACGCACAAACCGGCGGCAGGCTGCCGCAGCAGCAGCTTCACTTCGTGGACGTGTTGAGCGGCGAAAAGGTCGCCGTCGAGATGGGCGAGGACGCCGCCTACTTCCGGTCCGCAGGCTGGCATCCGAACAAGCAGGAGTTCCTGTATTTCTGGCTCTCCAGGAACGGCAAGCGCGTCGAGCTGAGGGCCGCGCATCGAGCCACGGGCCGAGTGCGCGTGCTGTGGTCGGACGAGAAGGACACTTTTGCCGTCGCCACCATGCGCTTCAGCAGCAACGAAGAGCCGGATTTCAAGATGCTGTCCGACGGGCGCTTCATCGTTTCTTCCGAGCGCTCCGGCTGGAACCAGTTGTACCTGTATGGTCCGGACAAGGGCGGGAAAATCGCTCTGGCGGGCCAATTGACCCGCGGTGAGTTTCCGGTCAAGGAAATCCTGCGCGTCGACGAGAAGCGCGGGCTCGTGTACTTCACCGCGCACAATGATCCCAAACGCCTGTATGACACGCATTTGATGCGCGTCAGCCTGAAAGGCGGGGATCTCGAGCAACTGACCACCGCCACGGGGCTGCATCAGATCCAGTTTTCTCCGTCAGGCGACTATTTTCTGGATACCCACTCCACCGTCCGGCGGCCGCCGGTGACGGAGCTGCGGCGGTTCGACGGCACGCTGGTCGCGAGCCTCGAGGCCGCGGACATTAGCGGCCTCACCAAGCTGGGCTGGCAGCCGCCGGAGGAGTTCGTCGTCAAGGCGGCGGATGGCAAGACCGATCTTTACGGCATCGTCCACAAGCCGGCCAATTTCGACCCTGATAAGAAGTATCCGGTCGTCGAATATATCTATGCCGGCCCGCAGACGATCAATGTTCCCAAGGCCTTCTCACAAGAGCGCCTGCCCGGACATATGACGTTCACCGCAGCATTGGCGCAGCTCGGGTTCGTCACCTTTATCGTCGATGGCCGCGGGACTCCCGATCGCAGCAAGGCGTTCCAGGACGTCGTTTATGGCAATCTCGGACGCTATGAGATCGCCGATCATGCTGCCGCCTTGCGCCAGGTCGCGCAGACCCGCCGCTACATGGACATGGATCGCGTCGGGATTTTCGGGACATCCTATGGCGGTTACTTTACGACGCGCGCGCTGGTGCAGGCGGGGGATTTGTACAAAGTCGGCGTCGCCTCGGCGCCCGCGATCGATCTTCATACTCCGTTCGCGCTTGCAATCGAAAACTATATGGGCGGGCGTCCGCAGGAGGTGCCCGAAGCCTATGAGTACGCGGACAATGTCTTGTGGGCCGATCGTCTGCAGGGCAAATATCTGATCCTTCAGGCGACCGGCGACGTCAATGTGCCTTTCGCGCAGCCCATGCAGATGATCGAGGGGCTCATCAAGGCGGGCAAGCGCTACGACCTGAACGTGTTCCCGGAAGGAGACCACGGGTTCAAGTACCAGGATTCCGTGCGCAGGCACGTGTACTGGCAGAACACGATCCGGGATTATTTCATCGAGCATCTGCAGCCGTAGTGCGCCAGCAGCTGCCGATCGACGACGCTCAGCCGGCCGATAGACGCTCCCCGCCGGTCTTCGACACCTCTTCCATGTCGATCCCGTGACTGACCAATTCGAGCTCGTACGTGTACTTCAAGATCGTCGATCGCATCGCGGCCAGGCTGCTGCCAAAGTGGAGCGCGTGTCGACACCAAAATCATCTGGCCTTTTCAGTTACGAATGAATAAGACGATGGATATATCCCGGCCGTTCACCATCGTGGATCGGGCCAGCACCGGGACGGACTCACAACCGCCAAAAATACTTCCGCTGCGGATCCCGCGCATTCTTCCCGACCACGGTGACGAGTCCGCGCGCGATCAGCGTCGACATGCGTGCACGAACCGCGCGCGCGGAAAGCTCGAGCACATCGGCGAGCTGCTGCGAGGATAATCCCTCTTTGGCGTCCTGCCCCGTCAAGGCCGAACGGATGGCGAGCGTCGTTTCGTCAAGCGGCTGATCCGCAACGAGGGACAGCGTGGCCGGAAGCTGAATCCGAATTCCTCGAACACGGGCTCGAGCAGGTTCGCTTTGCGGCATTCCGCCATGACTTTGAGAATGCCGCTGCCCCATTGGCCGGGCTGAACTTTAATCGCCCGTATCGATCGGTCAGGAATCGCACAAGTTTCCCAAGCCCGGCCCTTTCACGACCCCGCCGGACTTGCTTGGTACATGGAAGGGAACGCTCTCGACATATGTGCAGGATCTGCCAGTGGAGTTGAGCTTCCTGCCGAACGGCGACGTGCACGCGAAGGTTGGATTCCAGTTGCCTTGGTCGTCGGGGACCGCACGTTCGCAACGGACTGGCGCATTGGCTAGCCTTGCGCAGGGCCGATCCACCTTAGAAACAGAGACTTACAGTTTCCGGCAGGGGATTCCTATTCGTAAGCCATTGATTTCAAGTCCCCTGGCGATGGCGCGGGAAGAGAGGAAGACGGCTAATCCCGGGCTTTCTGGATCGCATCTCGGTAAGTGTTTTTCGGGACAAAGCGCTCTCAGTAAGCGTTTTAGCAGCCAAGTAAGTGTTTCCGTGGGAATCAGGCGTCGCGTAAAGATTCTGAGACGCCATGCCCCTTGAATGACCCCCTCGGCTACGACTGGCTCAAGCGGCGATACGCGCTGCCGGAAGTGCCGCTGCCCCACGTCTCTTATATATCGGGCACACCCGTGCGGCGAGAGCTGGACGGGACGCGCTCGCGCGGCTGGCTTCAGTCGGCCTGGCCGGGGGAGGGCATGGGCGAGCATATTGAAGCTATCGGCCAACAAACGCACCGGGGAATACGCCGACCTCGACGATTCGGAGGTGGTCGAGGCCGAGCGCTGTTATCGTGCGGCCTTCCGATGAGGTCTACCGCGTCCTGATCAAAATCTCCTCCCTTCGCTCTTTCAATAACGAGATCCGGTTCCTTCGACAGCAACAATGCCAGGGAATGGGGATCGTCCGCATCGAGCGTCGTGGGAAACGACGCTGCAATCATCGCCCTCTCCAGCTTAATTCATTGATTTCATTGAGAATACTGGCCGAGGTTGTCTGAGGATCCCTGTCGCGCAGCCCTATGGATTTGGCCGCACTCATGGGGCGCTGCGCTCGCACCGGTGTCCACTTTTCCCCAGAATCCGTCTACTGGACAGGCCAGACCTTATCGGGCTTTGTGACCGCAAAAGACACCCAAACCTTCGTCGGAGAGATTTACCGGGCCCACAACCAGCGGCTCCTGGGGTTTCTCGCCAATCGCCTGCGTCACGCGAACCTGCATGCGGCGGATCTCGCCCAGGAGGTGTATCTGCGCCTGTCTCGAATCCGTCAGCCGCAAACGATCCGGGAGCCGCAGGCGTACCTCTTCAGGGTGGCGCGCAATGTGATCCACGATCACGAGATCGGGCTCGTTGGCGCCGCGCAGACGGCGGACCTCATCGATCAGGCAGAGGCGGCGGAGACGGCTGTAGATCCCGCGGCCCAGCTCGAGCAACGCCAGCGGGTCGAGCTCATCAACCGGTGGCTCGAAGAGCTGCCGCCACGGGCCCGGGCCATCTTCACTCTGCATCGGGCCTACGGCCATACCGTGGATGAAATGGCGGCGGAATTCGGCCTCTCGCGATCGCAGGTAAAGAAGGATTTTGCGAAAGCCCTCGCGTACCTGAATGAACGCTTGCGGCAGGACAGATAGCGCGCTATGGAAGAGCGACTCGACAGGGCGAAGATCAACCGGCAGATCCACGAGGAGGCTGCCGAATGGTGGGTTCATTTCAACACGCAGATGACTGATGCGGCCGCCCGGCGCGAATTTGATCAGTGGCTTCGCGCCTCTCCGGAACATATCCGGGCCTACATCGAACTCTCGCCCCTTTGGCACGACAGCGCCTCGCTGGCAGAGGTCAATACGCTCAGTCGCGAGGAATTGATTGCACTTGGCACTCGGCAGGCCACGACCGTCGCGCCCTTTCCTGCGAAGAGTGAGATCGGTGCGATAACGAAGCTCGATACATCCCTGGCTTTTGCAGGCGATCGGCGATTGCGCCGGTTGTTTCGTCGTCGGCGGATGCTGACGGCCGCAGCCGCTGTGTTAGTAGCACTCGCCGCCAGCGGGCTGCTCTACAGGAGTCATTCGTCAGGATCGCGGCACTTTCAAACCGAGACTGCCGAAGTCCGCGCGGTAACGCTCGAGGACGGCACCAAATTGACGATCGGGGCCCGATCGGCCGTGACGGTGCGCTACTCACCCACCGCACGCGCCCTCGAGCTCCAAGGCGGCGATCTCTATGTGGAAGTGGCGAAAGAACCGATGCGGCCCTTCGTTGTCGAGGCCAAGGGCAGGAGCATTCGTGCGTTGGGCACGCAGTTTGAAGTGCGCGCTGACGACCAAACCATGCGGGTGGCCGTGATCGAAGGGATGGTTTCGGTATCAAAAACGCCGCTCGCGTTCCCGCGGGTGAATGACGGCGCCGGCAGCGGATCCACGGGAGTCCTATTGAGAGCAGGCCAGCAGCTCACCACGCGTCGCAACGATCGCCTTGAAGCCCCGCAGCCCATCCGATCGAAGGAGCCAGCCGCCTGGCGGTCGGGTCGACTGGTTTTTGACGAGGCCACTCTGGGCGATGTCGTGCGGGAGTTCAATCGCTACAACGCGAGGCCGCTGCGGCTGGCGGACGCCTCGTTGGAGAACATTCCCATCGCAGCGGCATTTTCCTCGGCGGACCCGGCTTCCCTGATCCGGTTCCTGCAGGATCAGCCCGGCATCTCGGTTACGCAACGCCACGGCGAGATCCTCATCGAGTCCTACTGACGGGCGCAGAAGCGATCGGTGGCCACTTTTCCCTGAAATCAGTCTTCAGCGCATGAATTCAGCGACTCCGGAGGTTTTCATGCGCAACGCCCTCATCGTCGCCGCCGTCGGCCTGGGCCTCGCCGGGCTCTGCGCTGCGAGCGAAGCGGATGCCGTCATCCGCAAGGCCACGGATATCCCCGCGCAGAGTCTGCGCACCGCGCTGCAGACTCTTTCGATGGAGCGCGACCTTCAGTTCATCTTCAGGCCGGATCTTGTGGGCGCGGTCGAGACCCGGCGCGTGGCCGGGAACCTCACCGTGGAGGAAGCGCTGACTCAACTCTTGAGCGGCACGCAGCTTACGTATAAGTACCTGGACGAGAAAACGGTCACGATCGTCCCGGCAACGCCGCCGGCTGCGGATACCAGGCCCCGGGCATCGAACGTCGACGGCCAGACCACGGAGGCCAGCCGAAAGCGCTCGTTTTTGGACCGGTTTCGCGTGGCTCAGGCCGGAGCGATGTCGAACGAGGCGGGGCAGACCGGCACGCCGGAGCCCGCAGCGGCAGAGGGATCGGAACAGGCGTTGAAAGAGATCGTAGTCACGGCACAGAAGCGAGAAGAGAGATTGCATGATGTGCCCATGAGCATCGTTGCGATGAACGCAGACGAATTGCGTGAGCGTTCGGTTACCGGCGTCGACGACTTGGCTATGATCGTTCCCGGCATGAGCGCCTCGAGCAACGGCGGCTATTCTCGTCAAATCAACCTGCGCGGTATCAGTAACCCTGTTGGCTCCTCATCGCTGATCGGCGTGTATCTCAACGAGGCTGCAGTGACGGGCGGGTTGATCAGTCAACTCGATCTGCAGACTTATGACTTGGAAAGAGTTGAAGTCCTGCGCGGCCCACAAGGTACGCTGTACGGGGACGGCTCGGCAGGCGGCACCCTCCGCTTCATCACCCGCGCCCCTGTCCTCGACAGCTTCGGCGGCAGCGCCAGTGTCGAAGCGCTCCAAACGCAAGATGGCGAGGCCGGCGGACGCTTGGAAGGCGTGATGAACATTCCGCTTGCGGCCGACACGCTCGGTGTCCGCATCGCCGGGCTGTACGATCGCGAAGGCGGCTGGATCGATCAGCCGGCGGCGGGCGTCGAAGACTTCAATGGGCAAGACCTCATCGACTTCCGGATTACGACCCTGTGGCGGCCGAGCCCGCAATTTACCGCAAACCTCATGGCGATGGTTCACCGCAACGATACCGCATCCAGCAACGGCGAGGATGATGACGGCAATTACTTGCAGCCTTTCGGCCTCACCACCACGCCAGCAGTTGAGGACGACTACGATCTGTACAACCTGACGCTCACCTATGATTTGAACCGGGCGCGGCTCCTGAGTTCAACGAGCTACCTCGACCACAAAATTGACGTGAGAAACCTCGGCGGTTTATCACAACGCGCGGCTCCTCCGGCGCCGCCACAAACGACCTACACGCCGACTGATTTCAGAACACAGCGGGGCGCCTCACAAGAAGTCCGTCTCACATCAACGGCCGACGACCCGCTGCAGTGGACAGTAGGCGGTTATTACAAACACGAGCGCTTCAGCGAGGATATTCCACGGCGGTATCGTGCCGCCGCCGGTCCGTCATTGCCCGCGTCCTTCCCGCCCTTCACCCAAGACTCTCTCTATGAGTCCTGGGCCGCATTTGGTGACGTGAGCTACGACCTGACGCAGAGGCTCACACTGGGCGCAGGCCTGCGCTACTTTGAGGAAGATCAGGAACTCGACGACGGAACCGCCCTGCAGTCGGGTACGTTCCATAGCACCAGCCCGCGCATCTATGCTCGTTACGAGGTGAGCGAGGCGGTCAACATGTATGCCAGCGCAGCGAAAGGTTTCCGCAGCGGCGGATTCAACGTTGCAGGACAGCCACCCTACGACCCGGAAGAAATTTTGACATACGAGTTGGGCGCCAAGATCCTGCTTCATGATGCTCATGTGTCTCTCGATGCTGCGATCTTCTACTCTCAATATGACAACTACCAGATATTCGGCAATCTTCCCCCTCCGGGGCCGGCTCTGGCCTTCTTCTCGAATGCGGGCGATGCGCGAATCGAAGGCATGGAATGGTCGCTGGCCTGGAGCCCGTTTCCCCGGTGGGAATTCACGTTCAATGGAACATATGTCGACACTGAGTTCGTCGACATCAACGTGGTCTCCTCGGCATATGCAGAGGGGGATCCTGTCGACATGATCCCGGACTACCAGGTCACAGCGTCCGCCCGACGCAACTTCGATTGGCATGGGCGAGCTGGCTTCGTACGATTGGATTTCAGCAGGCAAGGCCGTCAAACATTTCGCAACCGCCGCACCGGACCTTGGTTTTACGATGAGTCCGACGTCATCGATCTGTTGAACTTCAATGCCGGCATCGAGCTGAACAAGGGCCTTTCCCTGGGGTTTTCCGGCTACAATCTCCTCAACAATCGCGGCTACACGAGTCCCCTCGCCATCAACGGCGCGGCGGCCCGTCTGCGGCCGACGACATTCGGGATCGAACTCAAGGTTGCATTCTGACGAGCGGCGGACGATCCGCGCCTGAAGACATGAACGAGGAGGATCCGGGCGCGCCACGAGCACTGCAGGAACTCGTGCCAGGAGCAGAGCCATCCCGGTTTACAGACTCAATATCGAACTTGACGAGCGGAAGTTCGACGGGATCTTTGCGGATCTGGACCCATGTCAGCATCTGGATTCGGACGGAGGCGGGCGCCTTCCAGGCCGTCGGCCAAGAAAACTTGGGGGCAACTTTCCGTCCTGACCCCCTCTACTATCCTATAAGGGCCTGTAAACGCGCGGCTCAAGGTGACCACACGACCCCGCAATCCACTGTCTGACTGGGTAGCCCGGTGGGGAAAGCCCTTGCAGCGCTTCCTCGCGCGTCAAATCCCTAAACGGGTCGACGCTGAGGATCTGGCCCAGGAAGTCTACCTGCGGCTGCTGCGAGTCCAAGACCTGGCCGCTATCGAGGAGCCGCAAGCTTATTTGTACCGCATGGCGCGCAACATCGCCGCCGAGTGGCGCACGCGGGCGAGTGAAAGTCACCCTCACGATCGAGAGCAGCTCGATGAATTGGTTGACTTTACGACGCCGGAAACACTGACAGAAGCAGCGTGCGAAGAAAGATTGTTGGGTGACGCCTTGCGCCCCTTGCCGGCTGCAATCCGCGGCGCGATCTACTTGAAGCTGCGCGACGGCAAAACCCATGAGGAAATCGCGCAGCACCTGGGAGTGTCGCCACGAATGGTCCGTAGATATCTGACCGAAGGCTATGCGAGCCTTCGGGACAGGCTCGTCAAGGAGTGAGGCTCATGAGACTCAACGCCCCGCAATTGAAACGAGCGCCTGCTGTCAGCGAGCAAGCCGCCGCCTGGCTCGCTACGTTGTCCGACGAGGCCTGTACGCAAGAGGAACGGCGCCAGTTCGCATATTGGCTGACACGATCCAATACGCACGTGGATGAGTTCCTGCGCATCAGCATTCTGGCTCGGCAGCTCGAGCGTAGCCGGGCCTGGCCGGCCGTGGATATCGACCGGCTCATCGCCGAGGCGCGGGCGCAGTCCAACATCACTCGACTCAACGCCTCTTCAAACGAATTATCGTGGCAGCCCAGGCGCAGCTGGCTCGCCGCCGCAGCCGTTCTGCTCGCAGCTACGTTTGGGGGATTTCAGGCGTCCGGATGGCTACATGATCGAAATACTTACGAAACCAGGCTCGGCGAGCTGCGCTCGGTGACGCTTGCCGATGGATCGATCGTCGAGCTGAATGCGAAATCCGGCATCCGCACGCGGTTCGACGACAAAGAGCGCAACATCGAGCTTGCAGGCGAAGCCGTATTCCGCGTGGCGCAAAACCGGGCGCGGCCGTTCAAGGTGTCCACGCCCCTCGCGGACATCATTGCCGTTGGAACGCAATTCAACGTCGACTCGCGCTCCGACAAAACGGTCGTTACCGTAGTCGAAGGCCGGGTCAAAGTGATGCCACGATCCGCATCGACGGCCTCTTTGCCCGAGCTTGCGGCCGGCGAGCAGGCGGTGATTCAACGCAAGCGCGCCATCAAGCAGGCTGCCCGCGTGGATCCGGCCAAGGTCACGGCGTGGACGACACGGCGCCTGTATTTCGAGGATACGCCGCTTATTGAAGCGATCGGCGAATTCGAGCGCTATAGCACGCGCCGCATTCGGATCGACGATCCCCGGCTTGCCGAGCGGCGCATCACCGGCACCTTCGATTCCTTCGATCCGCAAGCTCTCGTTCGATTTCTGAGCAAGTATGGCGGCGCCGCCGTCACCGAAACCGAAACGGGCTGGACTGTGAGCCCGGCCAGGCGGTAAACAAGGACCCAACCCTTGGGCAGACCGCACCACCAAGGCATGGAGTCCACGCAACGTCCGGAAAATTTTTGCGGGCAGGTTCCCGATGTACCCCGCTCATATACGCAGAGGTACAGAATTTTCAAAGGAGCTTGCCGACATGAGCACGAAAGAAATCGCTCTCCCCGCCATCCTCTTCGGTGTCTTTCTTTCCCTTGGCGTTGCGCCAGCGCGCAGCGCCAGTCCGGCAGAGGGCAAGGATGAGGGACTCACCCGGGTAGCGGACGCGCCCAAGGTTTCCGAGCAGTTCACGATCAGCGCTCAGCCTCTTTCCAGCGCTTTACGGCAATACGCCGATCAGACTGGCGACCAGGTCGTGTTCTTTTCCGAAATCGGGAAGGATCAGAAGTCCTCCGAGGTCAATGGCAACTTCACTCACGATGAAGCCTTGAGCAAGTTGCTCAAAAACACCGGACTGCGCTACGAACGCATTGCGCCCAATGCGATAGCCATCACGACCGCAAGTTCCGATGCTCGAGCCGCCCGACTTTCTGCGACAGCCTTGAGATTGGTTCAGAACGAGAACTCAAACACCTCGGCTGCAACGGCGCGGGCAGACGCCCAACAGCGCGGCGAGGGCGCAAAAGCACAAACAACCGGCTCTACGGAAGGAACAGAAGAACTGGTGGTGACCGCGCAGAAGCGGGTGGAGCGGCTTCAGGACGTGCCGGTGCCGGTGACCGCGCTGGATGCCGGGACGCTGACCGATCGCAATCAACTGCGGCTGCAGGATTACTACGCACACGTTCCCGGCATGGCGCTCTCCACCGGCAGCCGAGGTGAGCCGCTCGTTTCCATTCGGGGGATTTCCACAGCAGCCACGCCGACCGTCGGCATTACCGTGGATGATGTGCCCTATGGGGCTTCCACGATCATCGGCGTCATCTCCCCTGACTTCGATCCCAGCGAGCTTTCGCGCATCGAGGTGCTGCGCGGCCCGCAGGGGACTCTCTATGGCGCCAACAGCATGGGCGGCCTGGTCAAGTACGTGACACAGGATCCTTCGACTGAGGGAGTGAGCGGCCGGGTGCAAGTGAGCTCGAACACCGTGCAGAACGGCGAAGGGCTGGGATACAGCGCGCGCGGGTCCGTGAACGTGCCGCTGGGTGATTCTTGGGGTGTGCGCGCGGGCGGCTCGATGCGGCGCGATGCCGGATATGTCGACGATCCGGGGCAGGGCCGCGAAGGAGTCAATGAGCGCGACACCGGCAGCGTGCGCGTGGCGGCATTGTGGCGTCCTGCGGATAACCTGTCATTGCAGTTGAGCGCCTTAGTGCAAAGCAGCGAGCGAGACGGCTCCCCGTATGCTCACGTACGCGCCGGCCTCGGGGATCTGCAGCAACTGGCGCTGCCGGGCACGGGCTGGTTCGACGCAGATACCCGCGCTTACAGCGCGAGCTTCAAGGCGCGCCTGGGTCGCGTCGATCTGGTGTCTTTGAGCGGCTACAACATCGACTCCTGGTCCACATCCACCGATTTCAGCCGCAACTTCGGAGCGCCCACGACTATTCCCGAGCGAGTGCGCACGAGGAAGTTCACGCAGGAGGTGCGGCTCTCGGGACAATTCAACGAGCATGTCGAATGGTTGCTGGGCGCGTTCTACGCGGACGAAAAGACCGCGCGAACCCAGGACAGCTTCCGGGTGGATCCGACAACGGGCGCGACGGTGACGACGCTTTCGCTGGGCAACCTGCCCAACACGTATGAGGAGCTGGCGGAGTTTGGCACGCTGACATTCCACGTTACGGACCGGTTCGACGTTCAGGCCGGAGTGCGCGTCAGCCGGGACAAACAAACCCAGGACTTTCTGGTGACCCGGCCGCCGCCGGCGGCCAACACCCTCTTTCCACGGCTGGGCATCGACGAGGACTCCTTCACCTATCTGCTCACGCCGCAATTCAAATTCTCGCCCGAGATGATGGTCTATGCGCGCGTGGCGACGGGCTATCGGGCGGGAGGCGCCAACGTCAACGGTCCGCAGTTCGGCCTGCCGCCCAAGTACGATCCGGACAAGACGAAGAACTACGAGATCGGCCTTAAAGGCGCGCTGCTCGAGCGCAGGCTTTCTTTCGATGCATCCCTGTTCTGGATCGATTGGGACCACATTCAGGTGCAGCTGTTCAACGCAACCCTGGCGCAGGCCTACCTGACCAACGCCGGCGCCGCGCGCAGCAGGGGCATTGAGCTTTCGGCCGAGTCGCGGCCTCTGGCGGGCACGACGATCGCCGCGTGGGTTTCGCTGAACGACGCCGAGCTGACCGAGGCGTTTCCGGCCACCAGCCTCTCCTTTGCCCGGCCCGGGGACCGGCTCCCTTTCGGCAGCCGCGTTTCCGCCAATCTTTCGCTGGACCAGGAATTCCCGATTGCGGGCGGCGTGACGGGATTCGTCGCCGCGCTGGCGGGGTATGTCGGCAAGCGGCAGGCTAACTTCACGGGCAGCGCGCTGGCAGTGCGGCGCGTATTCCCGGCGTTCACGCAGGTGGATCTGCATGCCGGCGTCCGCTTTGGCTCCTGGACGGCGAATGTCTTCGCCAACAACCTCACCGATCGCCGCGGGGAGCTGGCGACCGCGCAGAGCAATCCGATCGCCTATAACTACATCCAGCCTCGCACCATCGGTTTGGCTATCGCGAAGGAATTCTGAGTGCGACACGAACAAACGAAGGGATCTTCTCCGGAGCATTCCTTTGGGTTGGTGTCGCATGAGTGATGAGGGTAGGCCCCTCGGGTTCGGTGTGCAGACACTGATCCCAAACCGCCCGGTGGTGCTGTGGTTCAAAAGATCATGGTGCTGAGCAACTTGGGAAAAGGCGGCACCGATGCCGTCAGGTGATTGTCGAGAAGGCGAGCGAAAGCAAACCGGCCGAAGACGCATCGTGAATTTTAGAGTTGTTGTCAAAACCGCGGAGGTTAGAAGTTCGCGGGATCAGTCTGGGGGAAGTTCTGCTGACTGCCCAGGCGGCAACCGGTGTAAAGGCGGCGCGAGCTTGACGAGGGCACTCATGCGAAACGCGGGAACTCTGATCTTTGATAGATGTAGGGAAAGGCACAAGTGGTTTGAAGCCACGAGGCCAAATACCGATGCGAAGGTCAGTTCAAGAGCCACTGATAGTAGTGATGAGGCCGTTGTAATGACGGTGGAGCGATGCGGTGGCGTTGTCAGGGTAAGAGACGTGTGTCAACCGAGCGATCGGGAGGAACCCACGCACCTTATCGATCCATCCGCGTTCGCGAATGGATATGGACAATGGAAGCCGGATGAGTCGAGAGGCTCCCGTCCGGTTTTGCGGAGGGGCCGTGGGTGAAATCCCCACGGCCTACTCACTGTGCGACACGAATGAAGGAACGACTCTTATCTTCGGAGAAGGGAAGTGACTTCAGTGCCGCATTGGCGATGAGGGTGGGCCCCTCGGATGATGTACCCGCGCTCGAACAGCCTACTGGTCGCTTCGTGCCGCGCTTCGATGAGCGAAGGTCTGTGCTTCCTGATGACGCAGAACACCCTTCCGTTGGATGCGAACGACAGCCGTGTATCGCGTGCTGCCATCGGCTTGTTTTCAAGCCTTGATGCTGGGCATGTTAATCTCTCAGTTGGGACAAGCCATTCTTGTCCCAGCGGCAACTCATAATTACCCTGAATACACAGAAATCCCGCAGAAACACCTGTGCCAGAAAACGCTATAAAACAAGCTGTTTTTGCCGAAAAACGTGCAGAAATGCAGTCGCGTCGTTTGTCGGTCGCCCCCATGATGGCGTACACCGATCGCCATTGCCGCTATTTCTTGCGGCTGTTCGCTCCGCAGGCGCTGTTGTACACGGAGATGGTGGCGTCGGCGGCGATCGTGCGCGGCGACCGGGCGCGCCTGCTCGAGTTCGATCCGGCCGAGCATCCCGTCGCATTGCAGCTCGGCGGGAGCGATCCGGGCGAGATGGCCCGCGCCGCCGAGATCGGCGCGGCCGCGGGGTACGACGAGATCAACATCAACATCGGCTGCCCGAGCGACCGCGTGCAGTCGGGCACCTTTGGGGCTTGTTTGATGCGCGAGCCGCGGCGGGTCGCCGAGTGCGTGGCTGCGATGCGTGCGGGCGTGCAGGTGCCGGTGACGGTGAAGACGCGCGTAGGAATCGAGGACGGCGCGGGCGCCGCATCGCGGGCGCTGCACTACGAGGAGCGAGACTATGAAAGGCTGCATGGCTTCATCACCACCGTGGCCGCGGCGGGCTGTTCGACCTTCATGATCCACGCTCGCAAGGCCGTGTTGCGCGGGTTCTCGCCCAAGGACAATCGCGAGGTTCCACCGCTGCGCTACGACGTCGTGCTGCGCCTCAAGCGCGACTTTCCCGCGCTGCAGATCATCGCGAACGGCGGGATTCGCACCGAAGCGCTTGCGCTCGAGCTTCTGGGGACGCTCGACGGCGTCATGATCGGACGCGAGGCCTACCAGAATCCGTACTTCCTCGCGCACCTCGAGCGGGCCCTGTGGCCGGACGACGCCTGGGAGCCGCCGAGCCCGGGCATGGTGCTCGAACGCCTGAAGCCGTACGCGGACAAACAAGTGCGGGCGGGACATCGCCTGCACGCAGTGACGCGGCACGTCGCCGGCATGTTCGCGGGGCGGCCGGGCGCGCGGCAGTGGCGCCGGTACTTCGCCGAGAACGCGGTGAAGGACGAGGCCGGCGTGGAAATGCTCGAGCGGGCGGCGGAAATGATGGCGCGGGCCGGGTCGGCCTGACCCTATAGCGGCCTTCCAGCCGCCCGCCCGGCGAGACCGGCGGGCCCGCCGGCCGGGCACAATCCGGCGCGCCAGAAGGCCGGGCGGCTACCCGGCAGGCAACCCGCCATCGCCGATTAAAGGGCCGCGGAGCGCGATTTCCTCCGGGAAGGCTCCCCGGACCGTCTCGTCCCCGCATTCACATATTCCCCATGTCGGACACTTCCGTATAATCTCTCCGGGGCCTGGGTCGGGTGCGGGAACCGCCAGGACTTTCAAACAGTTACAACAGCAACATCACACATGGGCAAGGATATCGAGCTGGCAATCCTGTTTGCCGACGTGGTCGGCAGCACCAAGCTCTATGAGCTCATGGGGGACCTGCGGGCGCGCGACATGGTGGCGCTGTGCATCGACGTCATGCGCACGGCGACCGAGCAGAACAACGGCACCGTCATCAAGACCATGGGCGATGAGGTGATGTCCACCTTCCCGACGGTCGATGAGGCGCTCAATGCCGCGAGCCAGATGCAGCACATGATCACCGAGCACCCGGACCTGAAGGTCGACGGCCAGCCGGTCTCGATCCGCATCGGCTGCCACTTCGGTCCGGTCGTGCTGGAAAACCGGGATATCTTCGGCTCCGCGGTCCACACGGCCAATCGCATGACCAGCCAGGCGAAAGCCGGCCAGATCATCACCACCAGCACGATGGTGGAAAAGCTGTCGGCGGAGTGGCAGAGCGCGGTGCGGCAGATCGACATCGCCACGCTCAAGGGCCGCAGCAACGAGGTCGCGCTGTACGAGGTGCTGTGGCAGACCGAGGACATCACCAGCATGCTGCCGGCGATCCCGATGAACGGCCGCGACGGCAAGAAAATGCATCTGCGGCTGCGCTACCAGGGCCAGGAAGTGGTGGTGGACGAGAAGCGCACCAACGTCGCGATGGGGCGCGCCGAGGACAACGATCTGGTGGTCAAAGGCAACCTGATCTCCCGGCTGCACGCGCGGATCGAAATGAGCCGCAACAAATTCCTGCTGATCGACCAGAGCACGAACGGGACGTTCGTCACCGCGGCGAACGGGGAAGAGTCATTCGTGCGCAGGGATAGCATGCAACTGAAAGGGGAAGGGTTGATCGGGCTGGGAAAGGTGCCGGAAGGGGGATCGCAGCAGGCGATCCGGTTCGTTTGCGAGGAGTAGACGCGCCTCCGATGCTAGGTCGGGTTGAGGACGCGGGCTCTGTTGGGAAGGGATCTTCTAAGAGCGCCTAACAAAATGAATCATGCGATTTCCAAGGTGCGCCAACAGATCAATGCGCAGCCCAACTTGAGGAAAGCCTCATGAATCTCCGGTCGGCGTTCGTAACGAACACGCAGGCGACGAA
>WBZO01000483.1_pt1 | contig 84059 bp, 83 predicted proteins | sample 5204261 | NCBI WGS metagenome assembly WBZO01 (sample SAMN12412400, study PRJNA552823) | activated sludge metagenome | isolation source: activated sludge from anammox sidestream of wastewater treatment plant... | place: USA: North Carolina | collected 2017-09 | reverse complement strand
GAATCACATGGGAAAGCAGAAATTTGATCGAACGAAGACGCACATGAACGTTGGGACGATGGGTCACATCGATCATGGTAAGACGACGCTGACGGCGGCGATGACGAAATGGTGTGCGCTGCGGGGGCTTGGGGAATTTCGGGCGTTTGACTCGATTGACAATGCGCCGGAGGAGAAGACGCGCGGGATCACGATCAACATCTCGCACGTGGAGTATCAGACGGAGAAGCGGCACTATGCGCACGTGGACATGCCTGGGCACCGCGACTATATCAAGAACATGATCACCGGAGCGGCGCAGGTGGACGGGGCGATTCTGGTGGTAGCGGCGCCGGACGGGCCGATGCCGCAGACGCGGGAGCACGTGTTGTTGGCGCGGCAGGTGGAAGTGCCGGCGATCGTGGTGTACCTGAACAAAGTGGACATGATGGACGACCCGGAGCTGTTGGAGTTGGTGGAGTTAGAGTTGCGGGAGTTGTTGAACGAATATGGATTTCCTGGGGACGAGACGCCGATCGTGCGTGGGAGTGCGCTGGCGGCGTTGGAGAGCCAGAACCGGGATCCGGATGCGCCGGAATATGCGAGCATCAAAGAGTTGCTGCGGGTGGTGGATGAATACATACCGGAGCCGGTGCGGGATGTGGACAAGCCGTTCATGATGCCGGTGGAAGACGTGTTCTCGATCAAAGGGCGCGGGACGGTGGTGACCGGGCGCGTGGATCGGGGGCGGGTCAAGGTAGGGGAGCCGGTGGAGATCGTGGGGTTGCGGGATCAGAGCATGAGCTCGGTGGTGACGGGTGTGGAGATGTTCCACAAGTCGCTGGAGGAGGGGCTTGCGGGGGACAATGCGGGGCTGTTGCTGCGCGGGATCGAGCGGACGGATGTCGAGCGGGGGATGGTGATTGCGAAACCGAAGAGCATCACGCCGCACAAGCGCTTTCAGAGCCAGGTGTACGTGTTGAGGAAGGAAGAAGGCGGGCGGCACAAGGCGTTCTTCACGGGATACCGGCCGCAGTTTTATATTCGGACGATGGATGTGACGGGGAACATCAAGCTGCCGGAAGGGGTGGAGATGGTGATGCCTGGGGACGATGTGAACCTGGAAGTGGAATTGATCGTGCCGGTGGCGTTGGAGCAGGGCTTGAAATTCGCCATACGCGAAGGCGGCTTGACGGTCGGCGCTGGCGTCATTACCAAGATCCTGGATTAGGTGAAAAAATGGCAAAGCAGAAAATCCGCATCCGTTTGAAGGCTTACGATCACCGGGTTCTTGATCAGTCAGCCAAACGCATTGTTGAGACCGCTGAGAGAACTGGCGCCCGAGTTGTTGGCCCGGTACCCTTGCCAACTCGCATAGAACGGTTTACAATACGGCGCTCAACTTTCATCGACAAGGATTCGCACGAGCATTTTGAAATCCGAACGCACAATCGCCTGATCGATGTATTGGACCCGGACTCAAAGACGATCGACATGCTGATGCGGTTGAATCTTCCGGCTGGTGTGGATATTGAAATAAAGATTTAGCTGAATTGGTATCAGCCTCATCCCGGCTGAAAGAGCGGGTATGAGGGTTGGCAACACGTTAAAAATAGATGGAGTAAGAACAGACCTGATTGTGGGCGCCAAAATTGATCCGCCCTCGACAGGCTGATTTACTGCTCCGTGTTCAGGGATGATGCAGCCCAGCCCAGGCTGACAGTCCCGGAATTTGAAAAGCAAGGAGACAACCGAGATGTTGAAAGGGCTCATTGGCAAGAAAGTCGGCATGACCCAGATTTTCGACGAAGCCGGTTCTGTGATACCGGTCACCCTCATCGAAGCTGGGCCTTGTTATGTCACCCAGGTGCGCCGGGCAGATCAGGACGGCTATTCAGCGGTGCAGTTGGGGTTTGGAGAGGCAAAGCCAAAGCGTCTCACCGGCGGTCAACTGGGGCATCTGAAGCGCAACAACCTGCCTCCGTTGCGCTTTCTGCGCGAGTTCCGGGCGAAATCGCCTGAACTGAGCGAAGGCGATGCGCTGAAGGTGGATGTATTTTCGATTGGCGAATATGTGGATGTGATCGGAACCAGCAAGGGCAAAGGATTTGCTGGAGCCGTTAAGCGCTACCATTTTCGCGGCGGACCCAAGACGCATGGACAGTCCGACCGCCTGCGCGCCCCAGGCTCGCGCGGTTCCGGCACCACTCCAGGACGGGTTTACAAGGGCGCTAAAGGTCCGGGGCATATGGGCAGTGAGCGGGTAACCACCCAAAATCTTAAGGTCGTACTGGTCGATCCGGAGAGAAATCTGCTCGGTGTGCGCGGTTCGGTGCCCGGTTCAAGAGGCGGCATTCTGATGATCAAGGAAACCCGCAAGCAGTAGCCGAGCGGGTTGCTTGATCCGATGGGAGCAATGGACATGAAAGTAGATGTCGTAAACATGGAAGGCAAAAAAGTCAGCACGGTTGAATTGCCGTCCGCGATCTTTGAGGCGCCAATCAACGTGGATTTGATGCACCAGGCATTTGTGCGTCAGTTGGCGAACGCGCGTCTTGGGACGCACAAAACCAAAGGGCGCAGCGAAGTCGCTGGCGGCGGGCGCAAACCCTGGCGTCAGAAGGGCACCGGAAGGGCGCGCCAGGGATCAATCCGCTCTGCGCAATGGGTTGGAGGCGGCAAAGTTCACACGCCCAAGCCGCGTGACTATTCTCAAGCCATGCCGAAGAAAATGCGCCAGGCTGCCATCCGCTCCGCACTATCGGCGAAAGCAGCCGAAAACGAGGTGCTTGTGCTGGAGGCGCTGGAGCTTGCAGAAATAAAGACGCGCTTAATGGCTCAGGCGCTGGATCGGTTGGTCGGCGATTCGAGCGCGTTAATCGTGATACCGGAAAAAAGCGAAGACTATCAGCGCGTGATCCTTTCAACCAACAACCTGCCGGATGCCAAGACGGTGCTGGTGAATTACCTCAACATCCGGGATGTGCTTGGCTACGAGCGCCTGATCATCCCGTTGCCCGTGATTGCCCAGCTTGAAACCATGCTGGCAAACTAGGCGGAGGATAAGATGAACAATTTATACGATGTGCTTCGACGCCCTTTGATTACCGAAAAGACGAATTACATGAACGGCGAACTGCGCCAATATGTGTTCGAAGTCGCGCCGAATGCGACCAAAGGTCTCGTGCAGGACGCTGTTGAAACGATTTTCAAAGTGAAAGTGGTGCGGGTGAACGTAATCAACATGCCAGCCAAGAAGAAGCGCAATTTGCGCAGCCGGAGAATCACTACCCGGCGGTCTGGCTATAAAAAAGCGATCATCACACTGGCGCCCGGCGATTCGATACCCGTGTTTGAAGGAGTGCGATAATGGGCGTGAAGAAGTTCAAACCCGTTACCCCTGGTCAGCGGGGAATGACGGGCTACACCTTTGAAGAGATCACCAAATCGACGCCCGAACGGTCTTTGATTCGACCCCTGCGCAAGAGCGGCGGACGCAACATGTACGGACGGGTGACCGTGCGCCATCGCGGCGGTGGTCATCGCCGGAATATGCGCTTGGTGGATTACAAACGCGATAAACACGGCATACCCGCCCGCGTCGCGGCAATTGAATACGATCCAAACCGAACTGCGCGTCTCGCATTGCTTTTCTATGTGGATGGCGAGAAACGCTATATTATCGCTCCGGTCGACCTGCGGGTTGGCGATATGGTTGTCAGCGGTCCGGCGGCTGAAGTCCGCCCGGGAAATAGCTTGCCAATTTCTAACATCCCGGTTGGAACGTTGGTTCACAACCTGGAGATGAAAGAGGGGCGCGGCGGGCAGCTTGTGCGCGCGGCTGGCGCCGCGGCGCAACTGCTTGCAAAAGAGGGCGATTACGCTCAGATTCGCATGCCCTCCGGTGAAGTACGATTGATCCGCCAGGTCTGTTATGCGACCATCGGGCAAGTTGGAAATTTGGATCACAGTAATATTAAATTGGGCAAAGCCGGTCGCAAGCGCCATCTGGGCATCCGCCCAACCGTGCGTGGGACAGCGATGTCGCCGCGCGACCATCCCCACGGCGGCGGTGAAGGGCGACAGCCCATTGGGATGCCAAGCCCGAAGACCCCATGGGGTAAACCCACATTGGGAGCGAAGACCCGCCGTAACAAGAAGACGGATAAATATATTGTTCGCCGACGCGGAAAGAAACGCTAGAAAAGCATTGGGCAAGAGCGAGATGCTTAAGAAGGATTGTTGGAGATAAGACTATGGGACGTTCGTTGAAAAAAGGCCCTTACATTGATGCGAAGCTGCTCGAAAAGATAGAACGTATGAACGAGCGCAGCGAAAAGAAGGTCATACGCACGTGGAGCAGGTCCAGCACAATTTTCCCGCAGATGGTCGGTCATACGATAGCTGTTCACGACGGGCGGCGGCATGTGCCGATTTATATCACTGAGAATATGGTGGGTCATAAATTGGGTGAATTTGCGCCGACCCGGCTCTTCCGCGGTCATGTCGCTGAAAAGAAGTCCAAGAGAGGATGAGCGCGATGGCTACCGATATTTTTGCCCAGGTTCGTTTCATCCCGATTTCTGCGCAAAAGGTCCGCCTGGTTGCGGATCTGGTGCGCGGCAAGGATGTGGTTGAAGCCTTGACCTTGTTGAAATTTGTGCCCAATTACGGCGCTGAACCCCTGTCGAAAGTCGTCGCCTCTGCCATGGCAAACGGCGAGGAGAACTTCGGCGTGAGTCGGGACGAGTTGTATATCCATAAAATTGTTGCAGATGAAGCGCCCACTCGAAAATGGCGTCGGTTTGGCGCCCGCGGGCGGTTCAAACCCTGGTTGAGGCGCTCTTCGCACATCACCGTGGTCCTGCGCGAGCGAGAAGATTAAGGAGCTACTATGGGTCGTAAAGTCCATCCGATCGGTTTTCGATTGAAGATCAACAAAACCTGGGAAGGTCGCTGGTTTGCTGAAGGAAATGATTATGTGAATAACCTTCACCAGGATTTCCATCTGCGCGATCTGGTGCGCGAACAATCTCCACGCGCCGGCGTTTCGCGGGTGGAGATCGAGAGATTCCCGGGCAAAGTGAAAGTGATTGTTCACACCGCAAAACCGGGCATTTTGATCGGTCGCAAAGGCGAGAACGTAAAGAAAATTCGCCAAAGCCTGGAAGCTGCAGTTGGGAAGAAAATCGATCTGGAGATTAAAGAGATCAAATCGCCGGACCTGGACGCTTTCTTAGTAGCGCAGAACATCGCTGAACAACTGGAGCGCCGGATCAGCTACCAGCGCGCCATGAAACGCGCGTTGCAGCAAGCCTCCCGTCAGGGCGGAGAAGGCATCCGTATAGAGGTCTCTGGTCGCCTGAGCGGGGCTGAAATGGCGCGCACCGTCAATATGCGTGAAGGACGCGTGCCGCGCCAGACGCTGCGCGCCGATATCGACTTTTCCAAGGCTGAAGCGCTGACCACTTACGGTCGAATTGGCGTCAAAGTCTGGATTTATAACGGTGAAAAGCTTCCTGAAGTCGAAGAAAAGCTCGAATCGACTGAGGGCGTCTATGTGAGTGAATAACACAGGCAGACAACCGCTCGGCGCTGGCAGAAGAACGATCTTACACCAGCGAGCGGGCAGCGGCGACCTGAAGAAGTGAGGTAATTATTATGTTAATGCCAAAGCGTGTAAAGTGGCGCAAGCAGATGCGCGGTCGAATGAAAGGGAAAGCCTACCGGGGCGCGGATGTCGTCTTTGGAGATCTGGGTCTCAAAGCCCTCGAACCCGGATGGGTTTCTGCGCGCCAGATTGAGGCGGCGCGACGCGCCATCGTCCGCGCCATGCGAAGGCGCGGCAAACTCTGGATCCGCATCTTCCCAGACAAGCCGGTCACTCATAAACCCGCCGAGACCCGCATGGGAAAAGGCAAGGGTAACGTTGAATTCTGGGTGGCGGTGGTGAAACCTGGAAGAATTATGTTCGAGATCGGTGGAGGCATTCCCGATGAGGTTGCCAGGGAAGCTCTGCGTTTGGCTCAATATAAATTTTCGATCCGGACCAAGATTGTCGGTCGCCATGATGTGGTTGGAGGCGAATGATGAGCGCCAAGACGAAGAAGTTGCACGAATTATCCACCGATGAATTGATGCGAAACTTGAATGATGCGCGTGAGGAGTTGATGAATCTGCGGTTTCAACAGGCGACTGGCGAACTGACGGATCACACCCGATTTCAGCAAACCCGCCGACACATTGCCCGGCTGATGACCATCATCCATGAGCGCGAATTAAATGTGGCTGGAGGTGAAAAATGAACGCACGCCGTCGGATGGTTGGCGTGGTCACAAGCGACAAGATGCAGAAGACGGTTGTGGTCGAAATCAGCCGGACTTTTCGCCATCCACTATATAAGAAGGTTATTCATTCACGCCGGCGCGTGATGGCGCACGATGAATTGGGATGCCAGATAGGCGATCGCGTGCAGATTGTCGAAAGTCGACCGTATTCACGTCACAAACATTGGGCAGTCGAGGCGATCTTGCGGCGCGACATTGCCGCCGCCGAGCCAATCATTGAGACGCTCGAAATCGTGGAGGAACAGCAATGATCCAACACGAATCACGCATCAAAGTCGCCGACAACACCGGAGCGCGTGAACTCCTGGTGATCCACGTCATGGGCGGATCGACGCGTCGTTACGGTCGGATCGGCGATGTGGTTGTCGCGGCAGTTAAATCTGCCACACCGACCGGATCGGTGAAAAAGAGCGATATCGTCAAGGCTGTGATCGTTCGCTGCGCCAAAGAATGGCGCCGTGAGGACGGATCCACCATCAGATTTGATGACAACGCGGCTGTGATTTTAGATACCGACGGGAAAAACCCCAAAGGGACGCGGATTTTCGGCCCAGTCGCGCGTGAACTGCGCGAGAAGGGGTTTATGAAAATTGTTTCGCTGGCTCCCGAGGTCCTCTAAGGCTGGTGTTGGAGCGTAGAAAACGTAGGAGCAAGAGCCGTGAAAGTAAAAATACGTAAAGGTGATACCGTAGAGATCATCAGCGGAAAACTGCAGGATAAAGGCAAGCGGGGCGAAGTGATCAAAGTCTTGCCGGAGGATAGCCGTGTGGTGGTGCAGGGCATTAATATGCGCAAAAAACACCAGCGGGAGACCCAAGCCCAGGGGCGCTCGATCCATCCAGGGATCATCGAGTTTGAGGGACCGATCTCTATCTCGAATGTAATGTTGATTTGTCCCACATGTGGCGAACCCACCCGGGTAGGCTTGCATCGCAGCGAAGATGGCTTACAGAGAGTCTGCAAAAAATGCAAGGCGCAATTCGATTAATGGGCAGATTTGGAGCACGATTATGAGCCATGTATTAAAAGACCGCTATCAAGAAGAAGTTGTACCCGCGCTGATGAAGTCGCTGAGTATTACGAACAAACTGCAGGTTCCGCGCGTACAGAAGGTTGTGATTAATATCGGTTTGGGCGAGGCGTTAGAAAATGCGAAAGCATTGGACGCCGCGGTGGGCGACTTGAACCTGATCACCGGACAAAAACCGGTTGTGACCAAGGCGCGCCAAAGCATTGCGAACTTCAAACTGCGCGAGGGGCGCGCGATTGGCGCAAAGGTCACGCTGCGCGGCGAACGGATGTGGTCGTTCCTCGATCGCTTGATGAATATTGCGCTCCCAAGAGTGCGCGACTTTCGCGGCGTATCGCCCAATTCGTTTGATGGGCGGGGTAACTACACCCTGGGATTGCGCGAGCAGCTCGTTTTTCCTGAGATCGAATATGACAAGATCGACAAATTGCGCGGGCTGGAGGTGACCATCACCACCACCGCCAGGAATGACGATCATGGTCGGCAATTGTTGCAGCTGCTCGGCATGCCGTTCAAGAAAGAAGGTTAACCAATGGCAAAGAAAAGCATCATTATCCGGGAGACAAGGCGAAAATACCCAACCCGTGTTCGCAATCGCTGCAAGGTGTGCGGGCGGCCGCGTGGATATTACCGCAGGTTCGGGTTGTGCCGGATTTGTCTGCGTGAACTGGCATTACAAGGCAGAATCCCAGGTATTACGAAGTCTTCCTGGTAATTGGGTGGAGGGTGTATAGATGAATGTGACAGATCCGATCAGCGATATGTTGACCCGCATCCGAAATGCGATCATCTCTGGTCATCCAAATGTAGCAATGCCTAGCTCCAAGATCAAGGCAGAAATTGCCCGCATCATGCAAGAGGAAGGATACATCAGCGACTTTGATCTTGTGGATGGCAAAGTCAGCGGATCAAAGATTTTGCGTATCCAGCTCAAATATGTTGGCGAGCGAAGAGAACGTCAACCGGTCATCACCGGACTTGAGCGCGTCAGCCGTCCTGGGCGGCGAATATACTCCGGAAAGCAGGAAATTCCGTATGTGCTGTCTGGCATGGGCATTTCGATTATATCCACATCCAAGGGTGTAATGACCGGTCAGCGCGCCCGCCAGCTCGGTGTTGGCGGTGAAGTCCTGTGTAAGGTCTGGTAAGGAGGTACCGGTGTCTAGAATTGGTCGTATGCCCATTGTCGTGCCGAAAAACGTCGAAGTGGAGATCCAAGGCGCCTCGGTTCGGGTGAAAGGTCCGAAAGGCGAGATGCAGCGGACATTCCCCCCTTCCATGAAAATTTCGCTGGACGATGGCGTTCTTGAAGTCAAGCGCGCCACAGATGGACGGGAAGATCGTTCACTGCACGGCATGACGCGCGCTTTGATCAACAACATGGTGGTTGGCGTCAGCTCGGGGTTCGAGCGAATCCTGGAGGTTAATGGCGTGGGTTACCACGCTGAAATAGACGGTAAGAACCTCGTGCTATATGTGGGTTATTCACACCCGGTTGTGATGGAACCTCCTGCAGGCATCTCATTCGAAACGGAAGCGAAAACCCGTCAGATCAAAGTCTTGGGTTATGATAAAGAGCTCGTCGGACAGATCTGTGCGGATATTCGTAAAGTACGTCCGCCGGAACCCTATCAGGGCAAAGGTATTAAGTATTTGGAAGAAAAGATCCGCCGCAAGGCAGGTAAAGCTGGTAAGGTGTAATGATGGCAGCAAATAAATCTCGTACTGAAGCCCGGATTCGCCGGCATGGGCGCGTGCGCAAGAAAGTGCATGGCACGCCCGAGCGTCCGCGGCTGTGTGTATTTCGCAGCATGGGAGAAATCTACGCCCAGGTGATCGATGACCAGGCAGGTAATACATTGGTTTCCGCCTCATCGATCGATCGCGAGTTGCGCGCCAAGACGGACGGTAAGAATAAAACCGAACAAGCGCGCCTGGTGGGAAAAACCGTTGCCGAACGCGCCAAAGCCAAAGGCATCAGCCAGGTGGTGTTCGACCGGGGCGGGTTTAGTTATATCGGACGGGTCAGGGCTTTGGCTGATGCAGCCCGAGAAGGCGGGCTCGAGTTCTAGTGGAAGATGTGCGGCATGAAGAGTAATTATTCGCCAACTTCTACAAGGAGATAGTTATGTCAGACTTTGAATTCAGTGATTTTTCCCAACAGGAATTAGACGAGCGGGTCGTAGACATTGCGCGGGTAGCCAAAGTTGTGAAAGGCGGACGCCGGTTCTCATTCCGCGTTACGATTGTGGTTGGTGATAATCGCGGCCGCGTTGGCGTTGGGATTGGAAAAGCCAACGCGGTGCCAGACGCCATGCGCAAAGCTTCAGAGCGGGCGCGCAAGAGCATGCGCAAAGTGGCAGTGTTTAAGACCACGATCCCTCATGAAGTAATTGGGCGGGTGAGCGGCGCACGCGTTTTGCTCAAACCTGCTTCGGCGGGGACGGGCGTGATCGCCGGCGGCGGCGTGCGCGCCGTTTTGGAAGCGGCTGGGATCTCGGATATTCTGACGAAATCCCTCGGAAGCAACAACATCCTCAATGTTGTTGAAGCGACTATGGCTGCGCTGGAGCAATTGAAGTCTCCTGAAGAGGAAGCGGTGCGCCGCGGAAAGCCGGTCAAAGAGCTCTTACCCTTCTGGGAGCGCAAGAAAAATGCCTAGGACCAGTTCTTCTAAAAGCAACCAAGAACAGCCAAAAAGGGTTCAGATCACCCTGGTGAAGAGCCCAATTGGATATTCTGTGCGCCATAAAGCGACGGTACGGGCGCTGGGCTTGCACCGAATGCACCAGACTGTCGAACATGTGGATTCTCCGACCCTGCGAGGCATGCTGGCTAAAGTCAACCACCTGGTTGAGGTCGTTGATGTGACGGAAGCTAGGAAATAACATGAAACTGCACGATCTGAAACCGCAAGAAGGCTCCAAGAAAAAGCGCCAGCGAGTAGGACGTGGCATCTCGGCTGGGCAAGGAAAGACTTCCGGTCGGGGTACAAAAGGGCAAGGCGCTCGCTCCGGCGGCAGTACACGCTTGTACCACCAGGGCGGCAACCTTCCATTCTTCAGACGCTTGCCATTCGTTCGCGGCAAGGGATTCACGCCGTTCAATCGCGTGGAGTACAACGAAGTCAATCTGGATCAACTGGCAGATTTTCCGGCAGAGAGCGAAGTTAATCCCGAATCTCTGACTGAAAAGCGTCTGTTGCGCGATCCACGCAATCCGGTGGTTGTGCTTGGTCGTGGCGAGATTGGCGTCGCGCTAAAGATTCGCGTCCATCGTGTGACTGCCGGCGCTCGAACGAAAATCGAGGCTGCCGGCGGAAATGTCGAGTTGATTGAATAAATCCCGGCTGAGAGAATAACCCTGATGAAACGAACTCCACTGCGCTATCTTTGGTCGGCTCCTGATATCCGGCGCAAGCTGCTGGTCACGCTTGGAATCTTGATGATCTACCGCTTTGCCGCGCACGTTCCTGTTCCAGGGGTCGACCGGGCTGCGATCCAACAGATCTTTTCAAGCAGCGGCGGAACGCTGTTCAGCTTGCTTGACCTGCTCTCGGGCGGGACCGTGTCGAATTTCTCCGTGCTGGCGATGGGCGTTTATCCTTTTATTACAGCCCAAATTATTCTCCAGTTGCTTGTTCCGATCATCCCGGCGCTGCAGAAGAAGATGGAAGAAGACCCGCGCGAAGGTCGCAAATGGATGGAGAAATGGACGCTCCTTTTGGCTGTGCCGATGGCTGCGCTTCAGGCAGTTGGGCAGATCAATCTTTTCTCGCAATTCACTGGTGGAGCGCCAATTCTTCCGGGCTTTGGTTTCTCTCCGGGTTCTTACATTTACTCGCTTTCGGTCATATTGAGTATGACGGCTGGCACATTGTTTGCCATCTGGCTGGGTGAACTCATTTCAGAGTTTGGGATTCGCAATCAAGGCCTTTCGTTGATCATTTTTGCCGGAATTGTTTCGCGCATTCCAGCCAACTTCGGAAGACTGATGGCGGATGAGCAGCATCGTTGGTTTTTCCTGGTGTTCACCATCATAATCACCACCTTAACCATCTTTGCCATCGTGTTCGTTCAGCAAGGTCGCCGGAATGTACCGGTGATGTATCCGGGCCGCCGGGTTGGCAACCGGATGTCAATGCCGGTAAAGGGCACGCTCCCGCTCATGGTCAATATGGCAGGGATGATTCCCTTGATCTTCGCTCAGTCGCTCTTGACTTTTCCAGCGATTATTGCGAGCTTCTTTGCGCAATCGCAGACGGAGTGGGTGAGAAACGTTGCGACCACCGTTCAGAGCATGTTCGGCGGCACAAGCGATTTCTACTGGATCACTTATTTTCTACTCGTTGTGGCTTTTACCTTCTTCTATACTAACGTGCTATTCCAGCAGCAAAACTATGGCGAAAATCTGAAGCGGGTAGGCGCGCAGATTCCTGGCGTCAGCCGCGGCGCGCCGACTCAACGCTATCTGAACCGGGTGTTGAGCCGCATCACGCTGCCCGGGGCGCTTTTCCTGGGCACCATCGCCATCTTGCCTTATCTGCTCAGCTTGCTTATTCCATCGTTGGGAAAGCAAAGTGAAAGCCTGTTGCTGGTTTCGTCTGCCGGTTTGCTGATCGTGGTCGGTGTGGTTCGGGATACGTTCTTTAATATTCAAGCTGAGCTCAAACTGCATGGTTACGATGATGTGATGTTGATTCGATAAAGGAATGGGCGAGATGCCGATCTACATTGTCCTGCTCGGACCACCGGGCGCTGGTAAGGGTACCCAGGCGCAAATCATATCGAAAACGTTTGGCTTACCGCACATCTCCTCCGGCGATCTTTTTAGGGACAACCTCAAAAGGGAAACCAAGCTGGGGATGCTGGCAAAAGGATTTATAGATCGCGGTGAACTGGTGCCGGATGACGTGACGATCTCAATGGTGCACGACCGCCTAGAACAGGACGATTGCGCAAAAGGCGCGCTTTTGGATGGCTTCCCGCGCACCCTTGCTCAGGCGCAGGCGCTTACGGCAATGCTGCAAGAAATGCAGGCAAAAGTTGATGCTGTGCCGTACATCAAAGTTGCGGATGAGATTCTGATCGAGCGGTTATCCGGGCGTTGGACCTGTCGGGCTGAAGGTCATGTCTATCACGAGAAGTATCATCCGCCCCAAAAGCCCGGGGTTTGCGATCTGGACGGCTCGGAGCTTTGTCAGCGCGAAGACGACAAACCCGAGACGGTAAAGAATCGCATCAAAGTCTACTTCCAGCAGACGATGCCTCTGATTGATTATTACCAGAAAGCTGGGAAATTGATTGAAATTGATGGAGCGCAATCGATTGAACGTGTAGGCGAAGAACTAATAACGGGGCTCCGGAAAGTTGTATCGTGCCAGAAAGTTGTGTCGTGAATGATGGGTTGGGATCGACAAATTATTATCAAGAATAAAGAAGAGCTGCAGCTCATGCGCGAAGCGGGTCATGTCAACGCATTGGCGCTGCAAGCCGTGCGAGAGATGATCCAGCCCGGCGTCATGACGATCGAACTGGACGCCGCTGCCGAAGAGGTGATCCGGCGGCATGGCGGCAAACCGATTTTCAAAGGGTATCCCGGTCCTTATCCGTTTCCTGGCACGATCTGCGCCAGCGTGAATCAGGAACTGGTGCACGGCATTCCAGCCAAGCGGAAACTTGCCGAAGGGGACATCATCTCGATTGATTGCGGCACGCTGCTTGGTGGTTTTGTTGGCGACGCCGCTTTCACGGCAGGAGTAGGTCAGATCTCGCCCGAAGCTCAGCGCCTGCTTGAGGTGACCGAGCAATCGCTGTACGAAGGGATTAAAAAGATGCGGGTTGGCAATCGAACCGGCGATGTGTCGTATGCAATCCAGAAATATGTGGAAGACCACGGTTTCTACGTCACCCGCGAATATACCGGTCATGGAGTTGGCAGGGCGATGCACGAAGGTCCCCAGGTACCGAACTATGGCATCTCCGGAAGAGGGATCGAGTTGCGCCCAGGGCTAACCATCGCGATTGAGCCTATGGTTCTGGTGGGCACGGAGAAGACGCGCGTGGGCGACGATCAATGGACGGTGTCGTCTGCCGACGGTTCTTTAACTGCACATTTCGAACATACCGTCGCGGTAACCGAGGACGAACCGGAAATCCTGACGCTGCTTATGGCGCGTGTGTAAAGGCAATTCTCGGAATAATTCTGGACACACAAGCTTGGATCAAGTATAATCAAAACTTCGGCTGGTTATTCGTAGAATGCGTGTAGGAAAAGAGTTTGGCAATAGCCGCCGGTGACAGGAGAAGTGTGTGATGAAAGTATCTGCATCTATAAAAAAGCGATGCGCGAACTGCAAAATTGTGAAGCGCAAAGGCGTATTGTACGTGATTTGTGAGAATCCGAAACATAAGCAACGACAGGGATAAGCAAAAATGGCACGTATCGAAGGCGTAGATCTACCACGTAACAAGCGGATCGAGATCGGTTTGACCTATATCTATGGGATTGGTCTGACTCGTTCCCACAACGCGCTGCGAGCGACAAAGGTCAATCCGGATACTCGAGTGAAGGATCTGACAGACGTTGAGGTCAACCTCTTGCGCGATTACATTTCGCAGAATTATAAGGTCGAGGGCGATCTGCGGCGTGAGGTCCAGCTCAACATCAAACGATTGATCGAAATCGGATGTTATCGCGGGCTGCGTCACCGGCGGAATCTGCCCGTGCACGGTCAGCGCACCCGCACGAATGCGCGCACGCGCAAAGGTCCTAAGAAGACTGTTGCGGGGCGGGGTCGACGCCGGGGCGCCACCAAGAAGTAATCAACTGGTTGCGGCTTGTATCACGCTGCCCGGATGGGGTTACCTTCCACCCTGCGGCTATCCGGGTAGCTTGTGAGAAGCCACAATAAGTAAGCGGCTATTTGAAAGCGGTCAAGTTAGAGATAAATGTGAGGTGCTATGGCTCAAAGTGTACGCACTGCCCGCCGTAAAGGCGGAGCCAAGAAGGTAAAGAGGACACTGTCCGCTGGGCAGGTTCACATCAACGCGACATTCAATAACACCATTGTCACGGTGACCGACGGTCAGGGAAATGCGGTAGCCTGGGGAAGCGCGGGTTCAGCCGGGTTCAAAGGCTCCCGTAAGAGCACCCCGTTTGCAGCGCGCCTGGCAACCGAGCAGGCGATCAAAGCTGCAATGGCGATGGGTCTTCAGGAAGTGGCTGTGTTTGTTAAGGGTCCTGGACCTGGGCGCGAATCAGCGATCCGTGCAGTTCAATCCCTCGGGTTGAAAGTGACCTCCATTTCGGACATCACCCCGGTGCCGCACAACGGCTGCCGGCCTCCGAAAAAACGCCGCGTATAGATTTTATGAGGAAGGACAGGATTTTGATTTATGGCTAAATATCGTGGGCCAGTTTGCAAATTGTGCCGGCGAGAAGGCGAAAAGCTCTTTCTGAAAGGTGCACGTTGTTTCAGTCCGAAGTGCTCGTTCGAGAGGCGCGGCTATCCGCCCGGGCAGCACGGGAAAGGCGCTCAATTCCGCCGCCGGCGCGAATCGGATTACAACCGCCAGTTGCGCGCCAAGCAAAAAGCGCGGCGCATGTATGGAATTCTCGAACGCCAGTTTCGGCGCTACTACGAGCATTCCGTGAGCCGGCGCGGCCTCACCGGTCTGAACCTGCTGCAGGTGCTCGAATCGCGTCTGGATAATGTCGTGTTCCGCCTCGGTTTTGCCGAGAGCCGGGCGCAGGCGCGCACGTTGGTCTCTCATGGTCACTTTACGGTCAACGGTCGCCGGACGGATGTGCCTTCGCTGCTGGTCAGCCCAGGCGATGTCGTTTCGGTGCGCCAGGGGTCGCGTGAGCGGACCTATTTCAAAGACCTGCAGGCTTTCGCAGAAGATAAAAATGTTCCAGCCTGGCTCAGCCGAGATCTAAAAGCGATCTCAGGCGCCATGATCCGGCTGCCGGAACGTTCCGAAATCGACAGCAATCTGCAAGAACAATTGATTGTCGAGTACTATTCGAGATAAATGATAGCTTGCGATGATTTCATGTTGGGGCGCGGTAAGCGCGCTGCAATGTGTCACCATGATGTAAAGGGGATGAGGTGAACCGTGATCGGTTTGAGTAATATGGTAACGCCTAAAATTGAGCGCGAAGCAGAGGCGCGCAATTACGGCAAGTTCATCATCAGCCCGCTTGAGCGCGGCTATGGTGTCACACTCGGAAATGTCCTTCGCAGGGTGCTGCTGTCCTCGCTCGAGGGAGCAGCGGTAACTTCGATTCGGATTGCTGACGTCCAGCATGAGTTCTCGGATATCCCAGGGGTGCGTGAAGATGTCATCCGATTAATGCTGCAAATCAAGCAGTTGCGCATGAAGCTTTACGATGTGGATACCGCCCGGTTGCATCTGGAAGTGCGGGGTAGCGGTGTGGTTACCGCCGGGGATATCATCACACCCCCGGAGGTCGATATCGTAAACCCCGACCTGTACCTGTTCACTGCCGATAGCAACGATGCGCACATCGAAATGGAACTAACTGTGGAGCATGGGCGGGGCTATTCGCCAGCCGATGACCGCATTGGTCATTTACCGATCGGCGAGCTGCCGGTGGATGCCATTTTCAGCCCGGTTCGACGTGTTAATTGGAATGTGGGTTATTCCCGCGTCGGACAAAGCACGAATTTCGACCGGCTGATCCTCGAAATTTGGACCGATGGCACAATCGGTCCCGAGGAAAGCCTGAGCACCAGTGCAAAAATCATCATCGATCACCTGCGTCATATCGCTGGGATCAGCGAGGAATCGCTGGCTGCAATTGCCCTGGAAGAGCCCGAAGGCGGTCGCCTGACCAGCGAAATGATCGAAACCCCCATCGAAAACCTGGATCTTTCCGTGCGGGTTTTCAACTCGCTCAAGCGCACTGGCATCACAACCGTAGGTGAGGTGCTGGAACTGCTTGAAAAAGGCGATGAAGCGGTTATGTCCATCCGAAATTTTGGTGAAAAGAGTCTGGATGAACTCCGCCAGAAGATGTACGAAAAGGGCTACATATCGGATGGGAATGAAAAAGAAGCGGAGTAATCAATTATGCGTCACAGGGTAGCAGGTGTCAAATTAGGTCGCAGCAAGGACCATCGCATTGCATTGCGCAAGAATCTGGTCAAACAGTTGTTCGAACACGAACGCATCCAGACGACGCGCGCCAAAGCCGAAGCGGTGCGCGGTCAGGCTGAGCGTCTCATTACGTTGGCAAAGAACGGCAATCAAGCGGGTGAAGCGAAAGAGGTGCACGCCCGCCGGCTGGCAGCCGCGCGTTTGGGCGATCCGGTTGCGGTAAAAAAACTATTCGACGATATTGCGCCGCGTTATGAAACCCGCCCGGGTGGGTACACTCGGATCATCAAGCTGGGTCAACGTCGGGGTGATGCCGCTGAAATGGTAATCTTGGAATTGGTTGAAGGTTGATCGCTGGTTGACTGGGTTACCAGTTGACTGGAAATGGCACGTTACCAGGTCATTCTCGCCTATGATGGCGCCGACTTTAAAGGCTTCCAGCGTCAGGCGAAAGGAAGAATAAGCCGGACTGTACAGGGTGAAATTGAAGCTGCGCTGCGCCGGATTGGCTGGCGGGGCGCTGCAATTTTATCCGCCGGGCGCACGGATACCGGAGTTCACGCCTCTGGACAGGTCGTTGCGTTTGACCTGGACTGGAAGCATGGTCCGCAGGATTTGTTGGCGGCGCTCAATGCCAACCTGCCCGGCGACATCGCCGCAAGAGAAGTCTGCCCGGCAAGGGAAGATTTCCACCCCCGCTTCGAGGCGCTTGCCCGGCGCTACCGGTACAGGGTGTTTTGCAGCCCGCTGCGAGACCCGCTGCGAGAGCGCTATGCCTGGCGGGTTTGGCGCCCTGCAGATCTTGGGCAGCTTCAACAAGCTGCAAAGCTGTTGCCCGGCAGTCACGATTTCGGCGCATTCGGCTCCCCTCCAGGCGGCAGAGGCGGTACTGTCCGGCACGTTTATCATGCGGAATGGGCAGCCAAAACCGATGATCAAGAAAATGAATATCTCATTTTCGAGATCGTCGGCAACGCGTTCTTATACCGGATGGCGCGCCGGCTGGTCAGCCTGCAAATTCAGATCGGGCAGGGCGAGCTCGAAATCGAAGAGTTGGCGCGTTGTTTGGAGAGCGGCGAGAAGAAGCTTGTCAGAACGCTGGCGCCACCCAATGGGTTGAGCCTGGTTGAGGTGATTTATCAGGACTCGGCTGGCAATATGGCAGCGGATTAATTGTCTTGAAGGATGACGATGGAGACGAAATCTTCATCTGCAATTGGAGAAAAACAGCGTGGAAAAGACATACATACCAAAAGCGAATGAGATCGAACAAGAATGGTATCTCGTAGATGCGAATGGTCAGAACCTTGGCCGTTTGGCTTCCAGGATCGCCACGGTTTTGCTTGGTAAACATAAGCCGAACTTCACCCCTGGGATGGATACCGGCGACTTTGTGGTTGTGGTCAATTGCGAACGGGTGAAAGTGACTGGTAATAAGCTCAACGATAAATTCTATTACCGCTATTCGCTTTATCCCAGTGGGTTGAAGGAAACCAGCTTGCGCGATCAACTAAAAAAACATCCCGATCGGGTAATCACAAGCGCGGTCTGGGGGATGCTCCCGCGCAATAAGTTCGGACGACAGATCATCAAGAAATTGAAAGTCTACGCCGGACCCGATCACCCGCACAAAGCCCAACAGCCCAAGCCTCTAGCGATGGACAAGGAGTAGGAACAATGGCGACACAATATTACGAGGGCATTGGCCGCCGCAAGGAAAGCACCGCGCGCGTCCGTTTGATGAGCGGCTCGGGCAAGTTTGTGGTGAACGAACGACCTGCGGAAGAGTACTTCCCTCGCCTGGGCGATCTGGAATCGATCCTGGCGCCGCTGCAAACTGCCAGCGAAAACCGCGATTTGATGGACATCAGCGTGCTGGTTAAGGGCGGAGGCGTAACCGGGCAGACCGAGGCGGTTCAATTGGGCGTTGCCCGAGCGCTGGTAAAAATGAACCCGGATTTGAAGCCAGCCATGCGCAAGGGCGGTTTTCTCACCCGAGACGCGCGCATCAAGGAGCGCAAGAAACCCGGGCTCAAACGCGCGCGCAAGGCGCCGACTTATACGAAACGTTAGCTCCTTCAGGGGCTATGCCAGAGAAATGCGTATGCCACAATGCGCGCCGGGAGAAATCGAGGCGCAAGGTGGATTACGCATTTTTCGTTAATCCAACAGAAACGAAGATCGACGTGCGATTTCAATCAAACTCCGGATAGGCTGGCTTTATGAACGCTGGTGGAATTGGAATAAGAATTCTGGGGCTGGGTCCCGGCGGCGGCGAATTGCTGACCCGCAAAGCCTGGCAGGTGCTGCACGATAGCCAAGAAATCTATCTGCGAACCCGCTTGCATCCGGCGGTCGAGGAGCTTCCCGCTCATCTGGTGATCCATTCCTTCGATGATCTCTATGAGACTGAGGGGTCGTTTGAGCAGGTGTATGCGCAAATCACCGAACGAATTGTTGAGCTTGGAAGGCGGGAAACAGGAGTGGTCTATGCTGTTCCCGGACACCCGCTGGTGGCAGAGGCGACCACCCCCCAAATAATGCAGCGCGCCGCAGCCGAAGGTCTGCCGGTAGAGATCATCGATGGGATGAGCTTTCTGGAGCCAGTCCTAACCGCGCTTGGGATCGACCCATTTCCGCAAACGGTTCTGGTCGATGCGCTTGAAATTGCGGGCGGGCATGTGCCTCCTTTCCCAACCAGTACCCCGGCGTTGATTGCGCAAATCTATTCAAAGACGATTGCTTCGAACGTTAAGCTGGTGTTGACCACGCTTTACCCCGACAACCATCCGGTGCGCCTGGTGCACGCGGCGGGTACTGCAAGGCAGGTTGTCGAAGACCTGAAACTTTACGAGATCGATCGCAGCAACCACCTGGGTCTGCTGAGCGCCCTCTTCCTTCCGCCGCTTCCTCGCGAAACCTCATTCGAGGCTTTTCTCGAAGTGGTCGCTCATCTGCGTTCCCCGGAGGGCTGCCCCTGGGACCGTGAGCAGACCCATCAATCGCTCAAAGCGGATTTGCTCGAAGAAACCTATGAAGCCCTGGCAGCGATGGATGCCGATGACCCGGAGGGGATGTGCGAAGAACTTGGCGATATGATCTTGTTGATCTTGCTGCACACCCAGATCGCAGCGGACAATGGCGAGTTTACGATTGCGGATGTTTTGCAGCGCGTGCACACCAAAATCGTCCGCCGTCATCCGCATGTCTTTGGCGATCAGCGGATCAATGATGAGAAAGAGGTCTTGCAGAACTGGGAAAAGCTTAAGGAGCAAGAGCGCCAGGAGTCCGGCAACACCAAGGGCAGCCTTTTGGATGGCGTCGCATTGGCGTTGCCGGCGCTGGTGCAATCCCAGATCTATCAGAAGCGCGCCGCACGGGTAGGGTTTGACTGGCCCGATGTGCAGGGTGTGCTGGACAAGCTAAACGAAGAGTTGGACGAGGTGATCCGAGCTGCAAACGATGAGGAGCGCGCATCGGAGATCGGCGATTTACTCTTTGCGATGGTCAACCTGGCGCGCTGGTACGATATCGACGCGGAAAGCGCGCTGCGCCTGGCAAGCGGGCGCTTTCGTGAGCGCTTTGCCTATATCGAGCAGGCTGCCCACGAACAAGGTTGCTCGGTCTCTGACCTTACGCTGGACGAGATGGAAGCGCTCTGGCAGCAAGCCAAGAAGCTGTAAACGCAAATCCCTGAGAAATCTTCTTGCGGCTCTTTTGAGCCGCATTTTTTATTGTGCTTCAGCTATGAATGCTTTCTGTCGTTTCGGGTGAATTTTCAGCGAGTTGTTTCGACGGCAGGCGCAGGATTGCGAGAATGTAGGCAATGGTGAAAACCGCAAAGATCGCGGTCGTGATCCAGCCAGCCGGCGTTCCCCAGATCGAGGATTGTTGCGTAATTGAAATAAAGCCGCCCATCAGGTTGGCTAAGATCAGCGCCGCCAGGACTCCGCGCTGGGAGGGCGGCGAAAGCTCAATGAATGCGTTTCTCAATGCCCACAGCAGCAGCCCAAATCCAAATAACGCGGCGCCGAACATGCGCGCAAACGCGGCAATCTGCCAATAGATATCTGTGCTGATCTGGAGCAATTCAGGGACGGCGAAGAACGCCATCATGAGCGGACCGTATAAGCCGAATGCGATGCCGCCGGCAAGGAGCAGGATAGCGTGCGTTTTTATCAGCCAAAGGATGTTTTTCATCTCAGCCCCGCGTGTGATTGATTGTATGATTATACATCCGCTTCCCAGCGGGCATAAATGGCGGTCGAGAGCAATTTGCCGGAAGACTTTTCTTCGAGAGCTAGCTCGCCGCTTTCCACTTTGCCGCCCAGTTTAGCAACCGCCTCCTCGAGCGCGTAAAAAACCGTCACCGCCGAGGCTCTGATCGCATAAGCGGTCAGAATGATAAAAAGTGGACGATCGCTTAAAATTTGACGGCAGTTTTGCAGCAACTCTGGGAGGGAGTCGAAGAGCTCCCAGACCTGTCCTTGCGGACCCCGCCCGAATTTTGGAGGGTCGAGCACAATTCCATCATATTTCGAGCCGCGCCGCACTTCACGCCGCACAAACTTGAAGGCATCGTCAACCAGCCAGCGGATGGGGCGTTCGTCTAATCCCGATAGAGACTGGTTTTCGCGCGCAAGAAGGATGGATTTTTTCGAAGCGTCCACGTGCGTCACCTGTGCGCCAGCCAGCGACGCGGTCAGGGTGGCTAACCCGGTATAGCCGAAAAGGTTCAAGACTTTCACCGGATTGGCTGCCGAGGGGTTTTGACGCGCGATCCGTTCGCGCATCCAATCCCAATGCGGCGACTGTTCTGGGAAAACCCCCACATGGCGGGAGTTGGCGGTGAAGCAAATGAAGCGCAGGTCCTTGTAGCGCATTTTCCAGGGGGTCTTCAGCGGCTGGTAGTTCTCCCAGCGCCCGCCGCTTTCATCACCGGTGGGCTGTAGAACCGCATGAATTTGCTGCCAGCGTTCTTCTGGGAGCGATTTCGCCCAAATCGCTTGATGCTCGGGACGCACGAGAGTATACGGACCAAAACGTTCGAGCTTTTGCCCGCCGCCGCTGTCTAGAAGTTCGTAATCTTCCCAACCGCGCGTAACGAGCAGTTGGATTTCCGGCTGGCGGAGGGGAAGGCGTTTCCGATCGCTCTCCTCAGTTGCTTCTTTGGGCAAAGGCTTTTTGATGTTCCTCACTCCTGTCTCGGATAATCTGCCTGAGTTTGCGCGGCTAAAAATATGCAGGCGGCGCCAAATTTGTCTTTCCTAAATTCTCACCGAGTCGCCCACCGGCTCAAAACGGGCAGTGAAGTGACGCAAGAATTCGGGCGCATAGGTGAACCGGTAGCCGTGGATTTGATCGCGGCGCGCCGCGATCTCTGTGAGAGTTTTAACCACGAAATCCAGGTGGCTTTGGGTGTAGACCCGGCGGGGTATCGCCAGCCGGACCAGCTCTAAGTCAGGATGAACCATCTTACCGGTGGCTGGGTCGGGGTGGGCGAACATCACCGAGCCGATCTCAACCGCGCGGATACCGCCCTGGCGGTACAACTCGACCGCCAGCGCCTGCCCTGGAAATTCCGCCGAGGGGATGTGAGGGAACAGCCTGTGGGCATCCAGATACACCGCATGACCCCCAGCCGGCTCGATGATCGGGATTTGTTGGGCGAGCAGGCTTTCAGCCAGATAGGCGGTCTGACCCAGCCGGTAGGCGAGGTAATCCTCATCCAGCCCCTCCCGCAGTCCGGTTGCAATCGCGTCTAGGTCACGCCCGGCGAGACCGCCGTAGGTAGGGAACCCTTCCCGCAGAATCAGTTCGTTGCACGCCTGTTGATAAAGGGTTGGGCTGTTCATCGCTAGAAACCCGCCGATGTTGACGATAGCGTCCTTCTTTGCGCTCATCGTCGCGCCATCTGCCAGCGCAAAGACCTCTCGGGCAATTTCGAGCGTGGTTTTTTGAGCATACCCTGGCTCACGCAGCTTGATGAAATAGGCGTTTTCAGCGAATCGGCACGCGTCGATGAAAAAGGGAATGCCGAACTCTTTGTAGGTCTGTGAAACCTGGCGAAGATTCTCCATGGAGACCGGCTGACCGCCGCCGGCGTTGTTGGTGATCGTGATCATGCCCATGGGGGTTTTATCCGGACCGTGCGCGGCGATGAATGCGCGCAGTTTTTGGATATCCAGGTTGCCTTTGAAAGGGTGCCGGCTCTGCGGATCTCGGGCTTCGTCGATTACCAGATTCACGGGCTGCCCGCCGCGCGCCCGAATGTTTGCGTCGGTGGTATCGAAGTGCATATTAGATGGCACATACGTCCCGGGCTTGATGAACAATGAACAGAGGATGTTCTCGGCAGCGCGCCCCTGATGGGTGGGGACGAAAAAACGGAACCCCAAAATTTCATCCATGGCGGCGGACAGGCGTTGAAATGACCGCGCCCCCGCGTACGATTCATCGCCTTGCATCATCGCCGCCCACTGAGCCTGGCTCATTGCCCCCGTGCCCGAATCGGTTAGCAGGTCGATAAACACGTCTTCCGCCAGCAGTGCAAATACGTTGTAACCTGCGCGTTCAATGGCGCGCTCGCGTTCCTCGCGCGCGGTCAGCCGGATTGGCTCTACCATCTTAATTCGGAACGGTTCGGGTGGATGGTACGCTTTCAATTTCGCCTCCAGAGCTTTGAAAATTGAGAGTTCGGTTGATTCTGTTTGCGTTTCTAGAGAAGCTATATTTCTTGGATAGAGTGTCATTATAATAAAATCTGGCGTTGTTATGGGGAATTATGGCAAATTGCCGCGTGAAGGGGGAAGAAAAGCACCTCGAATGGAGATTGCATTTTTGCAGGAATGTCAAAACCTCAAACTATTTTGCCTCGAACCAGCTATAATTGACTGATGAGAAGGCAATTGCTCCTGCGTGGATTTGGAGCGGCGATATTTCTTGCTTCAGCGCTGATCTTTGCCTGGGGAGTGGTTCCGCTTAAGTTGATTTCGCGCACGATTCCAATCCTCTGGGAAGAATTGAGTCCCAATCCAGGTGGAGCTCTGGCAGACGGTGCTCCGGTCGCCTGGCTGAAATATGAATTTCCGGAGGGGCTGCGTAAAGGCGATGCGGCAAAAGTCAGGCTCACTTTCGAATGGATCAGGCCGGGAGACATTAAGATAACGACTGGCGATTTCACGCTGATCTCTCAACTTGACCTGGTTGGGCTTCCCCACACCCCCACCGGGGAGATCTCGCAGGCGTTTTCGAGCGAGCATCCGGTGGTTTTCTTGTGGAACCTGCGGGCAGCCAAACCTGGGAATTATCCGGGGAAGATCTGGCTGCATTCACAACCTCGATTAGCCGTCGCCGGTCCAGGCACGCGGCGTTTGATCGCCGCGCAGCCGCTGGAGATCAAGGTTGTAAGCCTGTTGGGTTTTAGCGGCGATCAGGGGCGCGTATTCGGCGCAATTGGAATCGTCGCGGGCCTCTTGTTGAGCTTCAATGCAATTATCCTGCGGGTGTCCAAATAAAGAAAATGGGAGATTTGATGCTGGATATTGTCCAATTTACGCTCGGTCCGGTGGGCACAAACACCTATCTGATTGCGGATACTACGACTGGGGACGCAGCAGTGATCGACCCAGCCTGGGATGGCGCTAAACTTGCGCGCGCAGCCGCCGACCGGGATTACCGCATCCGCCAGATCTGGCTGACGCACGCCCATTTCGATCACCTCGGCGGAACGGCTGAACTGGCTCAAGTTGTGCAACCCAGTCTAGCAGTTGCACTGCACTCGGGCGACCTGCCGTTATGGGAAGCGCGCGGGGGGTCTGAATTGTTCGGTTTCAGGATCGATCCGGGTCCGCGGCCTTCGGTGATGCTGGATAAGGAAACGCAGGTGAAGGTTGGGAGCATTGGTTTTGACATACGGCATGCCCCGGGTCACACCCCCGGTCATGTGGTTTTTTATTCCTCCGAGATGAAAGTCGCTTTTTGCGGCGATGTGATTTTTGCCGGCTCGATCGGGAGAACGGATCTGCCGGGCGGCAGCTACAACCAGCTCATCCAAAGCATTCAGACCCAAATCTTAACCATGCCCGATGACACCCGGCTGCTCTCTGGTCATGGTCCCGAAACCACGGTTGGGGAGGAGCGCAGGAGCAATCCTTTCTTGACAGACCTGGACTTCTAATAATATACTCATTATGAGAGTCTTTTAGGGATGAGGAAGAACCGATCTGGTTGTCTTCGCTGGGTGATTATTGCAGCCGCAGGGGCAGCTCTGCTGTTTGTTTTTCGCTATGAGCTGCGTCTGGCTCTGCTCTTTATGAGGTCGTTGTTGTCCGGACAGGCAGTAGAAGGCATGCCTGGGTTGGCTCACTCGATGAAGATCACTCTGTTCATCACTGAGAATGCCCTGGCCGCGTTCTTCTTTGTGATTTTGGTTCTCTACTGGGCTGCCAGTTCGGCATTTCCGGTGAATGACAATCGCCAGGTAACCCAGATAATGCGCCGCATGATCAGTACGGCGCTCGGACGGGTGACCCCTTTTTTGCTGGTGCGCGATGGCGTGCTGGTGGGCGAGGTGGGCAGGACGAGCGCCAATGTGTTGTTAGTCGACCTGAACAGCGCGGTGGTTATCGAGCGGCAGAACGTTGGCGCCGCCCGGGTTGGTCGCCCCGGACTGGTCTTCTTGCGCGGTGGTGAGCGGCTGAGAGATGTAGTGAGCCTGCGTAATTACTTTCGGACCCTTAAGGACGTTCGCGGTCAGACGAACGAAGGCATCGAACTCAGTACAAACGTCTACGCGACCTTTACGCTGGGGCAGCCGTCAGACGTGATCCAGGTCGCGTACGTGGACGAAGAAACGGCTCAAAACTTGCGCCTCTTGCAGATCGATGGGGAGACCCGCCGGATCGTAGCTATTCGCGATGAACTCGATCCCCTGGACAAGGATGAAATCCACACTTATGCCCAAAGTTTCTTGTATTACCTGGAACCGAATTCACAATTGGAGGTAGGCGAGAGATCGAACGTGCGTCCACCCTACCTGATCGACGACCAGCGCATCTTCTCGGCGGTCTATTCCCAGGCGCGGGACGTGATCGAAACTGACCGGTCGAATCGGTGGACGGACATGCCGGCGCTGGTCGCCGCAGAAGTATTCCGCAACATGATCGCCCGCTTCACGCTCAATGAGTTCTACAAACCCGAGGATCCTGCTTCGTGCCCATTGCTCGACGAAATCAAACCGGAGTTCGAGCGCCGGATTTGCCTTTTAGGGATGGTTTCTTACCAGTTTGTGCAGCGCAACGATGGCGCGCCGCCTCAAATAGACCAGCGGGTTGATCATCGCAACTTCAGAATTGCTGCGGTTCAGGAACTACGCGGCTCGAAGGTGCTGCGCGAGCGCGGGATCAAAGTTGTCCAGGCTGGTTTTTCCGAATTGAACCCCACCGATCCCCAGGTCAACCAGCAGCGAATTGAAAACTGGCGGGCGCGCTGGCAAAAGGAGGCAGACATCATTCGCGCCGACATGGATCTGGAGGTGAGCCGCATTCGCAACCAAGCCAGAGCCGACCGGCAGAGCGAAATGATCGAGCAGCTTTCGAGCCTGATGAAGAGTTCGGCTTACACCGAAGAGGCTTTGAGCCTGCGCATCTTTCAGATTCTGGAGGAGATGGCGGCGGATCCTGCCACGCGCCAGTTCTTGCCAAAAGACGCATTCGGCTTATTGAAGAGTCTGCGGTTGGATCTGACGGCTGAAAAAGAATCGAGCCCTAAGCTGTTGGACCAGGGAGCGGCTGAGGAGAAATCAAAATGATCCGCCCAGGTTTCAGATTATTGATTGCCACAACGATATTGCTGGCTTGGATCGTTTTGAATTTTGTGTTCTTCCGCTTGACGATTGGACAGGGATTGGGAGTTCGATATTTATTAATTCCGCTGGTCGTCTTTTTGCTCGCGCTTTACCTGGGGGCGCGTTATATCCACTTAGCATTGCGGATGACGAAACCGTTTGAGGGGATGGAATATTTGTTTGCCTGTATGTTTGGGTTTGGATATCCGGCGCTGCAAATTGGCGATGGGAAAGCTCAAGCCGATAGGCTCGTCAAGCGCCCAATTTCGGGAATCGGCGGTCCGGGAAGATTGTCGATCAGCGCGGGGAGCATTGCGCTGGTGGAAGATTTCCGCGGCTCGCTGCGCGTGCTGGGTCCCGGCACGCATTTCCTGAACCGTTATGAAACGATCAAAGAATATTCAAGCCTGGAGGAGCGCTACCGGCTTATTGAAAAACTGAACACGCATTCGAAAGATGGAATTGCAGTGCTGGTGCACGATATCCGCTACAGGTATCGTTTAGCCCGCCAGGAGGGAGCAGACAAAGCGAAAGGCATCGATGCGCTGCTGCAATATTCCGAGGAGGCGGTTGTTCGGATGGTTTATAACCGCCAGTTGGCTGAAGGGGGCATCGAAAGCTGGGAAGATGGCGTGAACCGCGTCGTCGTCTCGATCATCACCGATTTCATCCACCGGCATCCGGTGGACTACTTGACCGCGCCAAAGGGTCGAGCTGTGGACCCGCGCGCCGAGATCAACGCTGAATTATACAGCCCCGCCGGTCAGAAGAAATTCGGTGAACACGGCGCCGAACTGGTTTGGATTGATATCGGGCATTTCGAGACGCCCGAAAAAGTTGTGGCTGAACAGCGCGTCAGCACCTGGCAAGCGCGTTTGCAGGGAGATGCAAGTAAGGAACGCGCGATTGGAGAGGCGCAGCGCCTGGCGTATCAAGAGATGGGCCGCGCGGAAGCCCAAGCGGGGATGTTAATCAACATCATGGACAGCCTCGAATCGGTGAATAAATCAGGGGATGCGCGTCAAAATGTGCGCGCCCTCTATCTTGCCCGCATTGCCCAGTTCCTGGATACGATGGGAGGACCTGCCCGCTTATCCGGCCCAAGACCGGATAAAGAGTAGATCGGAGCAGGTTTTTCGGCATACCCCTGGTAGCGGGCAGTGTGGGAGGCTGCGAACCTGTTCGGCTGGTCGTAGTACGTCCTCATAACCCCCTGAGGACTACCTGGCACAAGCAATCGCAAATTGGGTTACCTACCCGACCGAGCTTCCGGATCCCGCAATAAAAATATAAATATAGGAGATAGTCATCTTTTCGTAAGATGATTGGGTGCACGTACTGGTGATGCGATATGTTTTTGAAAAAAATTGGTTTATCGGTCCTCTTAATTTTGCCGAGTTTAATTCTTTCTGGGTGTAGCTGGATAAAAGGTCGTTCTTTCTACGCCGATTTGACCTGTCAACTGCCCTGCTGGCAAAACATCGTCTCAGGCGTAACGACTGAAGAAGAAGCTCTGCGTATTCTGAGAAACTCAGCGAGCATTGATCAGCAGAGCCTCTCTACCACAGGTTCCGCGTGGTTGATCTTTGACGACATCATTCGGTTTCGTTCGGCTCCAAAAAACTGGCATGGGGAGGCTTACATCCTCGATCAAAAAGTGGCGAAAATCAACTTTTGGGGAAACCTCAACCTCAAGTTCGGCGATGCAATAAAAGTAAATGGAGAGCCAAAATTTGTCATTAACATTCCAACGTATCGTGGACCTCCCGGGTCTCCGGCATTGGGTTATTCACTTATTGTAATAGACCCGGATAGAGGGATCGCTTACGAATTTAATACGGCTGACCTCCCTGAGTTACAGCGCGGTGAGTTGAGACCCGATACGCCTATCAGACTGATGACCTATTTTGACCCTGATAAGTATGATGAGTTCTTGGAGGCAAAGCTCTTTTCGATGGGCTTTCTCGGGCGGGAAGGTACTCTTGAATATTTAGTTCCCTGGACTGGTTTCGGTTCCATCAAAAGTAAATATCCCCCAGCGCCGGTTCAATGAGTTAAAAGACGAGCGAAGGACCTGTTAGCTGCCTTCGCTCGCTTTTCTTATACTCGCGTTATTTCGCGTAATCCACAGCCCGCGTTTCGCGGATCACGGTGACTTTGATCTGCCCTGGATACTGCATGGATTCTTCGATCTTCTTGGCAATATCGCGCGCCATTTGGATCGATGCTAAATCGTCGATCTCTTCCGGTCTGACAAAAATCCTGATCTCGCGCCCTGCCTGAAGCGCATAGCTCTGGGTGACGCCCTTGTGGGTGTTTGCAATGTCCTCGAGCGAACGCACGCGTTTGATGTACTGCTCCAGGCTCTCGCGGCGGGCACCGGGCCGTGCGCCGGAGATGGCATCCGCGGCTTCGACAATCACCGCCTCGACCGTCTCCTGCTCAAGTTCGTGGTGATGCGAGGCAATTGCATTGACGACCTTGGGTGGTAAACCGTAGCGTTTAGCGATCTCGGCTCCCAGTTGCGCGTGGGTGCCCTCGATGCTGTGGTCGACCGCTTTGCCCAGGTCATGTAGCAGCGCGGCTGTTCGGGCAGTTTCGACGTCCGCTCCCAGTTCGGCGGCAATGACAGCCGCCAACTTGGCGGTTTCGACCGCGTGCGCAAGCTGGTTTTGACCGTAGGAAGTCCGGTATTTTAACCTGCCGAAGATTTTGATGATTTCCGGGTGCAGTCCTGGCACACCGGCTTCAAAGACTGCTTGCTCTCCTGCCTCGATGATCAAGCGGTCAACTTCCTTCTGTTCATTCTTGAGGACTTTTTCAATGTGCGCCGGATGAATGCGCCCGTCTTGGATCAGTTTTCCCAAGGCGCGCCGGGCGACTTCGCGGCGAACCGGGTCGAAGCATGAGATTGTGACAGCTTCGGGCGTGTCGTCGACGATCACATCCACCCCCGCCGCCTGTTCGAAAGCGTGGATATTCCGACCGTTGCGCCCAATAATCCGCCCCTTCATATCGTCAGATGGTATCTCAACCGAAGAGGTTGTGATCTCGGCGACATGATCAGAGGCGACGCGCTGGATGGCTGCAGTGATCAATTTTCGGGCGCGGTTCTCGCCTTCCTCGCGCGCTTCCTGTTCGATCTGGCGGATCACGCGCGCCATATCGTTGCGCGACTCTTTTTCGACGTTGGCTAGCAGCATTGTGCGCGCTTCTTCAACCGACATTTGGGAGATGCGCTGCAATTCCTCCAGATGTTGGGAATATAGCTTCTCGACATCATTTACCCGTTTATCGATCAAGCTCTGGCGTTTGTTCAATGCTTGTTCGCGCTTCTCAAGCCGGTCGACACGGTTATCCATTTCTTCGCGGCGTTTCTGAAGCCGGTCTTCCTCTTTGCTCAACTCTGCCCGTTTTCGGTCATTGTCCTGCTCGGCTTTTTGATGCAACACCAGAGCCTGGTCGCGGGCTTTGATCTCGATCAGGCGCGCTTTCTCTTTAGCCTCTTCGAGAAATTTCTCTGCATCATCCATCTGTTCACGTTTTGCTTTTTCGGCCCGGTTCTGCTTGTAAAGATAACCCAGCACCAGTCCCAGACCCAGGGCAACCAGAACTATGATGAACCCGATGACATAGAATATTAAGTTCATGGTTCAGCCTCTTCTCTCTGTTTTGTCTCCGTCAGATGTGTTTCTTCCCAAACCCGGCGCGCCACCTCCGCGCTGACTTCGTAACTGAAGCCGCGTTGGGCTAGATAACGGAGCATTTTTTGGCGGTATTCGTTCCAATCTAGGTGGATGATCTTGTGCTTCTGGCGAAGCGCAGCCAGATACGCCTGATCATCGTCACTGACCTCTCCGATCGATTCTTGAATGATTTCATCCGAAATTCCGCGCTGACGCAATTCATAAACCAATGCACGCCGGCTGCGCGGCCGCATTTCAGCCCGGTTTTCTACCCAATTTTGAGCGAAACGCTCGTCATCGATCAGACCGCCGCGCTTAAGTCGCTCCAGTACATAATCGATCGTTTCTTCGTCCGCGGATTTTTTCTGTAAATATCTCTGGATCTCGGTCTCTGTGCGCGGACGACAACTCAAATATCGCAGCACATGCTGGTAATGAATTTCTCGCGTGTCTTCTGCCTGTAACTGGGCGATCTTTTCATCGCTGATGACCTGACCCACGCTCAGCCAGGCGGCAGTGATGCGCGCCAGACCAAACCCAAATTCGCCATCGAGATACACATTCACCCGTTGCGGGTTGCGTTTTTGAACCTTGAGGGCGGTAATCCGATGTTCTATCATTCAATCATTCATTCAGCCAAAAACATAAAGCCGCATTCCTGCCAGAACAGGCTGCGGCCATCTGTGTCCATTCAGATGTGTGGTCTCGGCAACAACTACCGATGATGAGGTTAACCGAACTGAGGAGCGGTCTTGATATCCGACCCTTTTATGTTACGACAGCGCGGCTGGCACTTGCCTGTTTAACCACCATGTTTATCGGCTTGACATCCTTTTGCTTTCCACTTTCGGTTGGTCAGCGGTTAAATCCGAAAGCTGCGTCATTGGTAAATGTCCCGAGATCAATCTGATTAAACAATACCGGTCAGGGTATTGCTTGGTCACGTACTGGCCACAAAAAGCTCTGTTGCGGCGGTTTTCTATTGAGGAATTAGCTTTTGTCGGATTTCGCTTTCAAGCGCCTGAATGACTGATAAGTCGCCTGTCAAAAAATCCAACGCCTGCTGAGGTGTCTTGCCCAGAAAAACCTCTCGATAATAAAAGCCATTATCAGTCTGGCAAATAGAATGAAGAGAGGCTGCCAGGGAAAACACTTCCACAGCGCGATCAATCCCTCGATCGTATATTATATCAAAATCTGTCGTATATAAACAGGGCGCAAATTTATTTTTTATCACTCGCGCTTGAATTCTTGCGCCGCGATGATCTTTTCCGCGTTTGATTTCCTGCAACCGGTGCAAATGTAGCCGGATCGAGGCATGCAGCTTGATCGCCAATCGACTGATTTGCTCCCCCAGACGGTGATAAATCGCGCTCATCTTCGCATCAGAGGCATTCGTAAAAACGACCAGGGTATTGCTATGGCTGAGCTGCGCCTCGATGTGGTTCAGACAGGCGGAGAGCAGTTCATGATCTCGCGCTTGATTGACTTCAAGTTGCGCGCGCTTGAATTCGATTGCTGGAACCAGGGTCTGCAGCGAATCAAAAATGATTACAGAGAACGCCGCGCTTCTGACCAATCGTTCCAAAATGTCTAAAGCCTGTTCCGCAGTGACCGGCTGACCAAAGTACAAATTTGGTAGATCAACCCCGCACCGCTGAGCGAAAGCGGGGGAGAAACTCATGTCAGTGTCAATCCAGGCTGCCAAGCCGCCGAGCTTTTGCGCTTCCGCGGCGATGTGCTGGCACAGGGTGGTCTTTCCAGTCGCAGAAGCGCCGCTGATCTCCACGATCGAGCCGGTTAAACAGCCTCCAACGCCCAGCGCGATATCCAGTTTCAAGGACCCGCTTGAGATCACGCGGCGCGCCTGGCGTTTAGCTGACAGATCGATCAAGTTTGAATTCAAGAGCCAGTATTCCTCTTTTCGAAATGTAAGGATCGACTGATTTGTCAATTTTACAACAAATCGACCCGTTCATCCCGTTTCCGCGAGCCAGGGGAGTGGCTAAAATATTGGGTCTAAATTCCCCCTCCCCCCCTGACCTCCCCAAATCCGTCCCAGATTTGGGGAGGGGTCATTTGGCGTTCTGTTCGACTGAATATCGGACAATTAATCATCTCCCAGCTTCAGCCCATTTTTTCACCACTCCCTACGCCAGGCACTCATGTAACTCGCTTTTTTTTGAAGAGCAAGATGTTGAAAATTGGAATTGTTAAAAACCCGCCAAGTTTGCCTTTTTGTTGGGTTAAAGCCTTGCATTTCAGCGGAAATATAGTTATACTGTGTGTGTTTGTGGGGCAGAGTGGGAATATGTGGTGGAACGCCGGACTTCCGGCGTTCTGGCTTTTATAAAGGAAGGTAGAACTAATGTTCTTAGGTCAATTCTACCACAACTTGGATGAAAAAGGGCGCCTGACGGTGCCGTTTCGCTATCGCGCTGATCTGATGCCTGAAGGCGCCTACGTCATGCAGGGGTTTGACCAGAACCTGATTGTGCTCCCTTCCGACAAATTTGCCGAGATTTCGGAGCGTGTCAATCGAATGAGTTTGACCGATTCGAGTGCCAGATTGCTGCGCCGGCTGGTGTTCTCTACTGCCAATCACGTTGAGCTCGACAAGGCTGGTCGAATCTTGCTTTCGCAGTATCTGCGCGAATTTGCCGGGCTTGAAAGCGGCTCGGTGATCGTTGGGGTGGGTGATTACTTTGAAATCTGGTCGCTTGATGCCTGGGAGGCGCAAAATAAAACCTTGATGGACGCGCAATCTAACCCAGATCGATTTGCAGCGTTGAGCCTGGCTGTTTAATGAACTTCTGGATCAATGCTCAATGACATCACTGTTAGACGATGCCCCTCATCGTCCAGTACTTTACAACGAGATCATTCAATTTTTACAACCTAAGCCGGGCGGTCGTTACGTTGACTGCACGTTGGGAGCAGGCGGGCACGCCTGGGGCATCCTGGAACACAGCTCTCCAGATGGTGTGTTGCTCGGGCTGGAGGTTGATCCACTGGCTCTGGACATCGCCCGCCAACGCCTCAAACTGTTTGAGGAGCGGGTTTGTTTAGTGCAGGAATCGTACGTGACATTGAGTGAACAGTTGGATAACCTGGGTTGGCTTACAGTGGATGGAATTCTCCTCGATCTTGGCGTGTCTTCAATGCAGTTGGACATCCCTGAGAGGGGGTTTTCGTTTCTCATGAATGGGCCTTTGGATATGCGCTTTGATCCTGAAGCGCCGGTCAGGGCGTTCGATTTGGTGAATGGTTTATCGGTGGATGAACTGGCAGATATAATTTATCGCTTTAGCGAAGAACCACACGCCCGGCGTATCGCTCGGGCTATTGTGCAGTCCCGACCGGTAAATAGCACGTTCGAGCTGGCGGAGATCGTTAAGCGTACGGGTCAAAGTTCACGCTCGCGCGGTCCGGTGGAAAAGCGCACCCATTCCGCCACACGCACGTTCCAGGCGCTCAGGATAGCCGTGAACCACGAATTGGAATCGCTTGAGAAGGTTTTACCTCAGGCAATCAACAGATTGGCTGAAGGTGGAAGACTGGCGGTGATCGCCTTTCATTCGCTCGAGGATCGGATTGTAAAGCAAACTTTCCGTCAGGAGAGCAAAGGATGTATATGTCCACCCCGGCAGCCTTTTTGCACCTGTGGGCATAAAGCCTCGATTGCGCAAATCACGCCCCGCCCGATCCGGCCCACGGAGGGTGAGATACGGTGCAATCCGAGAGGACGCAGCGCACGGCTGCGCGTCGTCGAGAAATTGCCAGCCTCTATGTAAACGGGCAGAGATCGAGGTTGGAAGCCTTGCTGGCATAGTTATTGCAAATTCATTTCTGACTGTCTTGTCTGTGGCTTGACAAATGGATCAATTCGAAAACCTTGCTCGAAATTATTCGCAGGCGCCGTGGCGCAAACAATTGCAGACAATCGCGCTTTTCCTGTTGATTGTCGTGCTGATAGCTTTAGTCGCAGGCATATATCTAAATATCAGCGCTCGCGCGACGGCGGTGGGGCGTGATATTCAAGCCATGCAAGCGGACGTCAAGAAATTCAATCGCGAAATTGAGGATCTGCAATCTGAGCTGGCTCGCATTTTGTCATCATCACAAATGGAGGCGCGCGCTGAAAGCCTTGGGTTCATCCAGGTTCCTACAGATGAAATTGTCTATCTCTCTGTTCCTGGATACGTTGAACGCCCAGCGATCATCCTGGCGCCGACATCTGAGAGGACGGTTGTCAGGGCTATTGCGATGCCGCCCGAATACACTGAGTCGATCTTTGAATGGCTTGCTCGGAAAGCGATGGATTGGTACACAATTCTAACCGAGGAACAAAGATGAAAGCTCAGGAGCGGAGCCGGAGATATTCACTGTTGGGGACGCTGTTTACAGTTTTTCCGGTCATTATTATTTTTCAGATGGTGCGCATTCAAGCCAATCCTGATCTGGGTCAGAAGCTGCGCGATATGGGCGAAACCATCACCAATCCCTCGATGACGATCACCCCGGCGCGCGGCCAGATCTACGACCAGAGAGGTCACCTTCTTGCGGGCAATCGAACGGTTTACGAAGTTGGCGTTGAGCTTCAGGACGTAAAAAACCCTATGACGATTGCCCAGACGGTCAGCGCATTGCTGGGAGTTAATTATGATTATGCGTTGGCGCGCGCCAGTTTACAGGCTTCTTCAACTTCAGTATACGCTCTCTTGATCGACAATGTCCCCCCGGAAGAAATCGAAAAACTCAAAGTTGTCATCGAGCAGATGAATTCGATGTACTCCGGCGGGAAGGATGAAAACAAACCCAGTCTGAGGGGGCTGGTTTATTATCCGCATCTGGGGCGGATCTACCCGGAAGAAACGCTGGCTTCGAATATCCTTGGATTTGTGAACGCCGAGGGCGAAGGATATTTTGGTTTAGAAGAGCGTTTCGATTCGCTGCTGGCAGGCAGGTCTAAAAAAGTCCGCGTCCCGCTGGATCCAAATCGCGCCCAGGAACTTCCAAGCGTCCCGAATGGGGCGAACCTGGTACTCACGATTGATCGCGAGGTTCAGCGGGCGATGGAACAAGTCATCGACCGCGCGGTGGCTCAAACCGGCTCGGATTCGGGCACGCTGGTTGTCCTGGACCCACGCACCGGCGAGGTGATGGCTTTGGCGACCACCCCGCGCATGGACCTGAACCAGTTCTGGAAATTCGCTCAGGTATTTCCGAAGGACACACCTTTCAACCGGGCGATAACGCAGGCTTATGAGCCGGGATCGGTTTTCAAAGTTCTGACAATGGCGTCCGCGCTAGACGTTGGGGCTGTTACGCCCGAAACCGTTTTCGTTGATACCGGTGTAATCGAAGTTGGCGGCGCGGTGATTACCAACTGGAACCAGGGAGCCTGGGGTCCGCAAGACATGCAGGGCTGTATGCAGCACTCCTTAAACGTCTGTCTGGCGTGGGTCGCTACACAGGTCGGCCCCGAGGATTTTTACCGCTATCTGCGTAACTTTGGGATCGGACATGTATCTGGGATCGACCTGGCAGGCGAGGGCTCCGGTCGTTTGAAAGAGCCGGGCGACAGCGATTGGTACGAGGCTGAACTGGCTACAAACGCTTTTGGGCAGGGCGTCGCGGCAACCCCGATCCAGATGGCGGTGGCGATCTCGGCGATCGCGAACCAGGGCGTCATGATGGCGCCTCAAGTCGTCCAGGCGGTGGTAAGCGAAGGGTATCAGCACCAAATCGATCAGCGGGTATTGAGCATGCCGTTGAAGGCTGAGACGGCGAACAAGCTGAGCCGGTTATTAGCCCGCTCGCTTGAGTTGGAATCTTCAGATGCCCTGATCACAGGTTATCGTGTGGCGGGCAAGACGGGCACGGCGGAAATTCCTACCCCGGACGGCTATACATCGAACCAAACCAACGCTTCATTTGTGGGTTGGGGTCCCCTAGATGATCCGCGCTTCCTGATCTATGTCTGGTTGGAGAAGCCTGGCATCTCCCCTTGGGGTTCTGTGGTCGCCGCACCCGTATTCCGCGAAGCGGTAGAAGAGTTAGTTGTGCTGCTCAACCTGCCTCCGGACGATATCCGGCGCAAATTGAGCAGCGAACCATAGCATATGGATGCTGCTGAGTACGAACTGATACGATGAAGATTGCAGACGTCATCGAAGCTCTAAGTGGTACGCACCCCGACTGGGCAAGTGCAGAAGTGACCGGGGGCGTGATCGATTCGCGCCAGGCATATCCGGGGGCGATGTTCGTTGCATTACGCGGTGAGAACTTCGATGGTCATGATTTTATTCAAGCGGCATTCATGAACGGCGCCTGCCTGGCGCTCGCGCAGCGCGATCCAGGCGCTGACTTTAAGGTAATTGACCTGCGCGAAGAAAACGCAGGCGATCTCAACCAGGCAGTTCAAACTCCTTTCTGTCTGCTCGTCAATGACAACCTGGCGAGTCTGCAAAAAATCGCCGGCTTTTGGCGGGGCAAGATGCCAGTTAAAGTTGTGGGCATCACCGGCAGCGTTGGAAAATCCACCACCAAAGAACTCGCAGCCGAGGTTCTCTCGCAGCGTTATAAGACGCTAAAAAATCCGGGCAACCTGAACAATGAAATCGGTTTGCCGCTGACGCTGCTATCGCTGAGGGAAGACCATCAACGCGCGGTACTGGAAATGGGTTTCTACGTTGCAGGCGAGATTAAACTCCTTTGTGATCTGGCTCATCCTGAGGTTGGTGTAATAACAAATGTTGGCATGGTTCACGCTGAAAGAGCTGGAAGCCAGGAAGAAATCGCACATGGTAAAGCGGAGCTTGTACAAGCCTTGCCTGCTGCCCCCCGGGGGACGGCGATCCTGAATTTCGACGATCCCTGGGTCCGTCAGATGGCAGAGCTCACCTCAGCCAGAGTTTTTTTCTATGGGCTGGATCCGCAAGCGGATTTGTGGGCTGACAATATCGAAGGGCTGGGGTTGGATGGCATTCGATTCAGACTGCACTTCCGCAATGAAATACTTCACCTGCGGGCGCCCCTAATTGGCCGGCATTCTGTTCACACGGTTCTGCGCGCCACCGCAGTTGGTCTGGTTGAAGGATTGACCTGGCAGGAAATTGTCGCCGGACTTCGGTCAGAAGAGGCGCAGCTCAGGCTCGCCACTGTGCGCGCTCCTAACAGCGCCCTGATATTGGATGACTCGTACAACGCCTCTCCAGAATCGAACCTGGCGGCGCTCAATCTCTTGGGCGAACTGCAAGGACGTAAGATTGCGGTTTTAGGGGATATGCTGGAGTTGGGGCAATACGAAAAACGCGGTCATGCGATGGTCGGCGTGCGCGCCGCAGAAGTAGTGGACCAGTTGATCACGGTGGGAGAGAAAGCCCGCTTGATCGCCGCGGCTGCCCGTTCTGCCGGGCTTCCGGCGCAGTCCATCATCGAGTTGGATGATATTTCTCAAGCGATCGAGAAGCTGAAAGATTGTCTTACGCCAGACGATGTGGTGCTGATCAAAGGCTCGCATGGAATGCACATGGAGCGGATTGTAACTGCGCTGGAGGCTTGGTCATGAACCAATCCTCCATGGCGGTAGCCCTGGCTGGTTTCAGCTTTATGATGACCGTGATTTGGGGCACACCGCTGTTGCGCGTGCTGCGTTACTTCAAGGTAGGAAAAGCGATCAGGGTAGACGGTCCGGAGCGGCACTTCGCGAAAATCGGGACCCCCACCATGGGGGGTGTGATGATTGTAATCCCCGTGGTGCTGATTACCGTGCTGATGAATGCAAGCTCGTTCTTTGGGTACACGCTGATTGGGCGCTCGATTCTTTTGCCAATGGGGACGATGATCGTTTTCACTATGCTCGGTGCGGTGGATGATTGGGCAGGGTTGCGGGGAGAGCGGCGCGCTAAAGGGTTGAGTGCGCGCACGAAATTTATTTTCCAGGTGATCTTTGCGCTGGTGATTGCTGTCACATTAAAGTATCTACTAGACGCGCCCGAACTTTTCATCCCCGGTATGCCGGGGCTGTTGGATTTGGGGATCTGGTATGTGCCGATCGCGGCGTTTGTTATCGTGACCTATTGCAACGCGGTCAATCTCACGGATGGCTTGGATGGGCTGGCAGGATTGATTTCAGCGACTGCGTTTGTCACCTATGGCGGGATTGCGCTGATCCAGGGGCAGGTATTCCTGGCGCATTTTTGTTTCACGGTGGTCGGAGCGGTGTTCGGTTTCTTGTGGTTCAACGTCCACCCGGCTCAATTGTTCATGGGCGATACCGGCGCGCTTTCGCTCGGCGCAACCCTGGCTGTGGTCGCCTTGATGACCGGGCAATGGGTGCTGCTGCCGGTCATCGCCATCATTCCCTCCAGCGTGGTTCTGAGCGTGGTTCTTCAAGTGGCGTATTTCAAGTTGACCGGCGGCAGGCGGTTATTCAAAATGGCGCCAATTCATCACCATTTTGAGCTTTCGGGCTGGAGCGAAACCCAGGTTGTCCAGCGATTCTGGTTGATCAGTTTGCTGTTCGCCATGATAGGCGTGGCATTGGCAGTCGTGTGAGATAGAAAATGAGAGATTGGAGCGCCGAACGCGTAGTCATTATCGGAGCAGCCCGCCAGGGAACCGCGCTGGCTGGCTATTTGCTCAAACAAGGCGCTCAGGTTGTGATCACTGACCAGCGACCGTTTGACGAACTGGTTGAGGCGCACGAAGCACTGCTCAGTTATGCCCACGACCCTCGCCTTGAGTGGGTTTGCGAAGGGCATCCCCTCGATTTGCTCGAAGCGGCGACGCTCGTTTGTCCATCGGGAGGTGTCCCGCTCACGCTGCCATTGGTTGTCGAGGCAGTTAAACGAGGGATACCTTTATCGAACGATTCCCAGATTTTCCTCGAAGAGGCTCCGTGCAAAGTTATCGGGATCACCGGCTCAGCGGGCAAAACGACCACAACCGCGCTTGTCGGGCGAATGGCGCAGTGCGCGGTTCAGTCCGACGGGTTGAAGACCCCCAGCCGGCAAGCGTGGGTCGGCGGAAACATCGGCGCGCCCCTGATCCGCGAGATCGAAAAGATGCATCCCGATGACTATGCAGTGATGGAGCTTTCAAGCTTTCAACTGGATATCATGACGCGTTCGCCCCAGGTGGCGGCTGTGTTGAATATCACACCCAACCACCTGGACCGGCACGGAACGATGCAGGCGTATCGCAGCGCCAAAACGCGCATCCTGGAATTTCAAACCGAGAAGGACTATGCGGTGTTGGGCAGGGACGACCCAGGCGCCTGGTCACTGGCGGATCGAGTCAGGGGGCGGCTTTCTTCGTTCGGTTTGACAAGCCTGACAAAGGGTCAGCTCGGGGCGGAACTGCGCCACGATTCTGTCTACTTGCGCTTTCATAAAGAACCAAGCCATCCGCACTCTAGGGCAGAGGGGGGAGAGGGCATTACCGAAGCGCCCGTAATTGCCCGAGACGAGATCTTGTTGAGGGGAGAGCATAATCTGTTGAATGTAATGGCGGCTTGCTGCATTGCAGCCGCGGCTGGGTTGTCGATCCAGGCGATGCAGGCTGGGGTGAAGGGTTTTCGGGGCATTCCTCATCGTCTGGAGTTTGTGCGCCGCTGGAAAGACGCCGATTGGTACAACGATTCGATTGCGACCTCTCCAGAACGAGCAATGGCGGCGATCCGGTCCTTCGATGAACCGCTGGTGCTGCTCGCTGGGGGCCGGGATAAACAACTGCCCTGGAAGGACTTCGCTTCCCTGGTAAAACAACGCGTAGACCACTTGATCCTGTTTGGCGAAGCCGCGGACAAGATACTCGATGAATTGCAGCTATCGAGAACCGAACTGCTGACCCTCTCGCACGCCTCGGGTCTGCGCGCAGCGGTGGCGCGTGCAGCCGAGATTGTGGAGCCTGGCGATGTTGTCTTGCTTTCCCCGGGTGGGACGAGTTTCGATGAATTCAAGGATTTTGAGGAGCGTGGAGAATGTTTCGCTCGTTGGGTGAACGAACTGACATAAAATCTGGCGCACGATCCCGCCGTAAACGCACATACCAGTCTGTCGTGGATGGATTGGGCGTTTCTTTTTCGCAGTTTGAAGAAAGAACCGCCCAGAAGCCTCGATCAGCCGCCAAAAACCACACCATCCATTTCAAGTTCGATATCTGGATGCTGTTGATCGTGTTCATCTTGATCATCTTCGGTCTGCTGATGGTTTATTCGGCAAGCTATGACTATTCGTTCAGTTGGTATGATGACCCGAATATGATTTTCAACCGCCAATTGATCTGGCTGGCGCTTGGTTTGGTGGTGATGACCGCAATGATGTTCATTGATTACCACGTTTTAGGTAAGCTGGCGGTTCCGGTGGTTACCATCACAGTTGTGTTACTGATCGCTGTCCTGATTGTGAACGAGGTTGTAAATGGCGCCTCACGCACGCTATATCGCGGCTCGGTCCAGCCTTCCGAACTGGCGAAATTGGTGACGGTGGTTTATCTATCGATCTGGTTTACTGCACGGCGTGAGCAGTTGAGTAATGTAGGCTTTGGACTGATCCCGCTTGGGGTTATTCTGGGTGTCTTGGGTGGGCTGATCGCAATTCAACCGGATTTGAGCGCAGCTGTGACAATCCTGGCGTTGGGAGGGCTGATGTTCTTCCTGGCAGGCGGCGAACTCAAACAGATCGGCTTGTTGATTGTGTTAGCTCTCGTGATAGGATGGCTGGTCGTTCAGTTTCACCCTACCGGCAGCAAACGCGTCGCCGACTACCTGGACGGGCTCGAGGACCCGACCGCAGGTTCATACCAGGTCGTTCGCTCGCTTGAAGCGTTTAACAATGGCGGTTGGTTTGGCGTTGGGATCGGTAAGGCGACGACCAAGGTGACGGGTCTCCCCGTGCCGCCGACTGACAGCATTTTTGCAGTTGTCGGTGAGGAGACCGGAGTTATTGGCTCCGCTTTTCTGGTTGTCCTGTACGGGCTGCTCCTGTGGCGCGGTTTCATTGTTGCCAGGCATGCCCCTGATGAAATGGGGGCTTTACTCGCAGCCGGACTAATTGTCTGGATCAGCCTGGAGGCTTTCATTAATATGTCGGTGTCAGTTAACCTCTTACCGGTTACTGGGAACCCGCTTCCATTTATCAGCGCTGGAGGCTCGAACTTGGTGGCAACCCTGACTGCGGTCGGGATTATCTTAGGTATTTCGCGCGTATCCGTCCGTAAAAACGAAGAAAAAGGAAAACCATTCGATGCGGTTATTGATCTGCGCAGGTGGGACCGGCGGCGGAGTCAATCCGGCGCTCGCCGTTCTGCAGGCGTTGGAAAATGAGATCGGTTCGGCGAACCCGCCAGGCGAGGAAGGGACTTCATTCTCGGTGTTGTGGGTCGGTGTCGCAGGAGGCATGGAAAAAGATTTGGTAGAGCGGACAGGCATTCCATTCCAGGCGATTTCTGCTGCTGGCGTCCATGGTGTAGGGCTGAGCCGTCTGCCCGGTAATTTATTGCGGCTTGGCAGAGGTTACGCCCAAGCAGGCAGAATCCTGAAGCGCTATAAGCCGGACGCAATGCTGTTCACCGGCGGATTTATGGCTGTCCCGATGGCATTGGCTGGCAGGCGCGTGGCTTCGGTGCTTTACGTGCCGGACATCGCGCCGGGCTTGGCGTTGAAATTCCTATCCCGTTTTGCCGATCGGATTGCGGTGACTGTTGAGGCGTCGCAGTCCTATTATCCAAAGAAAAAGCCGGTTACCGTTAGCGGTTATCCGGTTCGAGCTGAATTGAAGATTTGGGATAAGCAAGAAGCTGTCCGGCATTTTGGGCTGGATGCAGACCTTCCGATATTGTTGGTGGTTGGCGGCAGCAGCGGCGCGCGCTCGATCAACCGAGCCCTGATGCCGGCTTTACCTGAGCTGCTGGAGACCATGCAGATAATCCACCTGACGGGAAAGTTGGACTGGGAAGAAGTTGAAAGACACCGCAAGCGCCTGCCAGGCTTTGGGGTCTCACCCGAATGTATGCGCAGATATCGGACGTATGCCTATTTGCACGAGGATATGGGAGTCGCGCTCTCGGCTGCCGATATTGCGCTGGCGCGGGCAGGGGCTTCTGTGTTGGGAGAATTCCCGCAATTCGGGCTTCCGGCAATTCTGACTCCTTACCCTCACGCCTGGGATTATCAAAAAATCAATGCGAGTTATTTAGCAGATCGCGGCGCCGCGCTGGTAGTGGCGGATCAGGATTTGCCCGACCGGTTGACTGGATTGGTGCACGAGTTGATCAATGACTCGGAACGCCGGGCAAGGATGAGCCAGGCGATGCGCGATCTGGCAAAACCGGACGCCGCTCGATCGATTGCGCGTTTGATCCTGAATCTCTCAGGGCAGGCAAGCCGAGAAGGAAACCGAACATGATTGCATTCGTGGCTTTCTTTTTCATCTTTTTGATATTTTTTGGATTTATTGGCACTGTCAGAGGCTGGGCTAAGGAGTTCCTGGTCATCGTTAGTGTGATCTTGGCGCTAGCATTCATCACGCTCATGGAGGATCTGGTCGGGCTGAGAAACAATCTGCTCTCGAACCCCTCAGTGCAGTATTGGTTTCGCATAATCGTCATTGCCGTTTTGGTGTTTTTTGGCTATTTGTCTCCATCTTTGCCGCGCTTTCAGAAAGCCAGTGAAAAGCGCGCCCGGATTTCTGAACACATCTTGGGCTTTTTCATTGGTATGATCAGCGGGTTTTTTGTGATTGGAACACTCTGGTCGTTTGCCAGCCAGGCAAACTACCCTAATCTTGAAAGATTTATTCGTCCTGTGCCAAATGAACTGGTTGAATTGAATAACGCAGTCATGAATATATTGCCTCCGGTGTGGCTTAATTCACCGACGGTAATTTTCATTGTTGTGGTTCTGACGTTTATTTTTGCAATGATTTACTTCTTATGATATGAAACGGCATGTTCATTTTATCGGAGTGGGTGGCAGTGGATTATCTGCGATTGCGACGGTGCTGCAAGAGCGCGGTGAGACGGTCAGCGGGTCCGACCGTCAAGCCTCTGCGACAACCCGCCGTCTGCAGGAGCGCGGGATGACGATCATGATCGGGCATGACCCACAGAATGTATCCGGCGCTGATCTCGTGGTCCGCTCCTCCGCGGTCGCGGATGATCATGTGGAGGTTCAGGCGGCTTTACGCCTCGGCATACCTGTGTTGAAACGCATGGATTTTTTGGGTGAGTTGATCGCCGGTCAACGCGCGATCGCGATTGCCGGGTCGCACGGAAAGACCACTACCACGGCGCTGGTTGCCTGGGTCTTGGACGCCCTTGGCGAAGACCCATCTTTTGTAATCGGCGGTTGGTCGGTGAATTTTCAGAAGAATGCCGGAGCGGGCAGCGGAAAATATTTCGTGATCGAAGCGGATGAATATGACCGTATGTTTCTGGGGCTGCACCCCTGGATCGCGGTCGTGACGACCATCGAATATGATCATCCCGATTATTTTTCAACGCCAGCGGATTTCAGACAGGCTTTTGAAGAATTTGTGAACCAGATCCAGCCCGGCGGCGCGCTGATCGTCGGGACCGACGATGCCGGAGCAAGAGAGTTGTATTTTTGGGCGAAAGCCGCAGGTCTCAATTGCCGGTCTTATAGCATATCTGACGAGCGAGCGGATTATTGTGCAATAGAACCGAGGTTGAACGAAAAAGGCGGCTACACCTTCGGCGTGGCGCGCGCCGGCGCAAGGATCGTGGATAACGTCAGCCTGCAAATACCGGGCTTGCACAACGTTGCGAACGCCCTGGCTGCGCTCGCGGTCGTTGATTCTCTGGGCTTGGCGGTCGAAACCGCGGCGCGCGCCTGTGAGGAGTTTCTGGGCGCCGCCCGCCGGTTTGACCTGCGCGGTGCTCCTAAAGGCATCATGATCTTTGACGACTATGCTCATCACCCGACTGAGATACGAGCGACGCTCTCCGCAGCACGGCTGCGCTACCCGGGCAAGCGCATTTGGGCGGTCTGGCAGCCGCATACCTTTTCACGCACCCGGGCTCTGCTGGCAGATTTTGGAAAGGCTTTTACAGACGCCGACCGGGTGGTCGTGACCGAAATCTTTGCGGCGCGCGAACAGCCCCCCGCAGATGGCTTTTCTGGCGCGGAGGTTGCCGCCGCGCTAAAAACCTCAAATCCAAAAATGTCTGAGGAGATTTGTTACCAGCCCGATTTCCCATCGGCGGTGCGTTTCTTATTGCAGGAGACCCGCCCCGAGGATATCGTGATTGTGCTTTCAGCGGGAGACGCGGATATGATCAGCGCCAACCTGCTGGATGAGTTAGCGGTTGATGAATACTCGGCTGAACCACCATCACATGTAAGGTCCGAGGAGTAAAGAGATGCAGGAACAAAAGCGCCGATTTGAAATTGAGAATTACTTGATTCAAGATGTCTCGGTTCAACCCAAACCAAGACAACGCCTTGGAACCTCAGCTTCTTCCGCGGACCAGGATCAGTTGGAAGATGGACGGATGAGCCGGGTTCACCCTTTTAATCGCGATACGATTTTGCGCCTGATCCAAACTTTGAAAGATCGTTGAGGATGATCGCCTTGAGTCTGCCTGAAAACGCACTGCACGAGTTGGGAGAGCGCTTTGGCTCCCGGCTGCAGTTTGCGGCGCCCCTTTCGCGCTACGTTGCGGCGCGCATGGGGGGTCAGGCAGACGCGCTCTTGGAAATCCAGTCAATCGAAGAGCTGGTCGCCACGGTCACTCTTTGCTGGCAAGCAGATATGCCATATTGGATCCTGGGCGGCGGCTCGAATGTGTTGGTCAGCGACGCCGGGCTGCGCGGGTTGGTATTGATCAACCGGGCGCGCCAGGCGCGGTTTGAAATAATAGATGATCAGCCCCGCGTCTGGGCTGAATCTGGGGCAAACCTGGGGCTGGTTGCGCGCCAGGCGGCTGCCAAGGGTTTTTCTGGGTTGGAATGGGCAGCCGGGATCCCGGGAACAATTGGCGGCGCGGTGGTTGGGAATGCGGGCGCACACGGAGCGGACATAGCCGCCTGTTTGCAGGTGGCTGCAATCTTGCATCGGATAGGGATGAGTGGGAGCGGTAATTACGTGCGTGAGGATTGGCTGGTGGAAAGACTGGAGTATGCATACCGGACGAGCGTCTTGAAAAAGCTGCCTGGTCAGGCGATTGTGCTTTCAGCTTTAATCAAGTTGGAACAGGCAACGAGCGCTGAGGTCCAATCCAGGATCGACGAGTTGGTCGAATACCGACACCGCACCCAGCCGCCGGGCGCCAGCATGGGTTCGATGTTCAAGAACCCTGCCGGGGATTACGCCGGGCGGTTGATCGAGCTGGCTGGCTTGAAGGGCTACCGCATCGGAAATGCGCAGATCAGCCCGAAACACGCCAATTTCTTTATCAATCTAGGAAACTGCGCCGCCAGCGATGTTTACGCGTTGATCCTTCTCGCCCGCGAGAAGGTGATGCAGCAATTTGGCGTCTGGCTTGAGCTGGAAATCGAACTGTTGGGTGATTGGTAGAGGCATGGCAGAATACAGCAAAATTCGCGTTGGAGTCTTGTTTGGAGGGCGTTCGGGTGAGCACGAAGTCTCGCTTATGTCGGCGCGCTCTATTCTGGATAACCTCGATCCCGAGAAATACATCACCACGCAGATTGGCATCCAGCACGACGGCGCCTGGTTAGCCGGGAACGATACATTGAATGCGATGTTGAATGGGAAAACCGGGCAACTCACACCAGCGGCGGTCTTCCCGGACCCGACCAGGTCGGGACTGTTTGCGATCCGTTCCCAGGATCACGCGGCTCAGTTGGAATTGCTGACAAAACTGGACGTGGTTTTTTCGGTGATGCACGGCACGTATGGCGAAGACGGCGCAATCCAGGGGCTTCTGGAGCTAGCTGATCTGGCATATGTGGGCGCGGGCATATTAGGCTCTGCCCTGGGCATGGATAAAGGGGTTTTCAAGGATATCCTGCGCGCTCACAACCTGCCGGTCGTCAAGTGGATGCTCGTCACGCGCAGCGAAATCGAAGCGGACATTGTGCAAGTGGCGCAGAAAGTCCAGGATTTTGGAGAATTCCCCTTGTTCGTAAAACCAGCCAACCTCGGCTCATCGGTCGGCGTCACGAAGTGCGCCACGCGCTCCGATCTATTAGAAGGTTTGATCGAAGCGGCGCATTATGACCGGCGGGTGTTGGTAGAGCACGGCGTGCCGAACGCGCGGGATATTGAAGTCAGCGTGTTAGGAAATGAGGAACTGCACGTTTCCGTGCCCGGTGAGGTGATCCCCAGCCGTGAGTTTTATTCTTATGAAGCGAAATATATCGATGACGCTTCGCAATTGTTAATTCCGGCGCCGATATCTCCGGAATTGACCCGCCGAGTGCAGGACCTGGCGCTACGCGCTTATCGCGCGATCGATTGCGCTGGAATGGCTAGAGTCGACTTTCTGCTCGAACAAAAAGGGGTCGATAAAGAACCGGGTGAGCTTTATCTGAGCGAATTGAACACCATCCCGGGCTTTACAAAGATCAGCATGTACCCAAAACTGTGGGAAGCCAGCGGACTGGCGTACCCCGCATTGATCGATCGGCTGATCGAACTGGCTTTGAGGCGCAAACACGAGCGCGATCACACGGAGCGGCGCTATCGAAGGGAATCTCAATCATGAAGCTGCCTGGTCAATCCACAACGAGATCGGCTGAGATACGCCGTCGCCGCGACACCCAGACCAAAGCGGCGCGGCAGAATGTCAACAAAGCGCGGAAGAACCGGGTCGCGATCCCCCCGCTGCCTCCAGTGATGGCGCGCACCCCGATGGCTGGCGCCTCCCGCCCGGCTGCGCACAGCACCCGCAGAGGCCGCAGGTTTTACAATGTCAGTTTGGACGCAGCGCAAGGAATGGAGATGAGCCTGCCAGCCCTGCCCAGACTGATAATCAGTTGGCGCCTGGTTTCGTTTATTTTTGTGGGTCTTCTCGGCTACGCACTATATTTCTCTTGGGAATCGCCCACGTTTCGGGTGGACGCCCCACAGATCTCGGGGTTGGAGCGCCTGTCAGTTAACGAGGTTAACTCCGCACTGAGGCTGGTGGGCGAACCGGTTTTTATGCTGGATGCAGCGACCCTCGAAGCAGCTTTGAAGGACGCCTTTCCAGAGTTCTCATCAGTTCAGGTCGAGATTGAACTGCCCAATTCTGTGGCGATCACGGTGACTGAGCGCATGCCGGTCCTAACTTGGTCTAAAGGAGGCGAAAGCTTCCTGGTGGACGACCAGGGCGTGACGTTCCCGGTGCGAAGCACCGCGCCCAGCGGATCCTATCCGGTTATTGAAGCGAGCGGCGACCCGCCCCAGGTCATTCTGTCGCCCGAGAAGAGTGTAACCCTGCGAGACGAGACCATCAGCAAAATCACCGGCGTATTGCTGCCCCAGCTTTCGCCGCGCGATCAGGTCCGACCGTTGATCTCTCCGGACATGGTGGAGGCGGCGCTTCTGCTGGCAAAACAGGCGCCGACCGGCGCAAAAATGATCTACGATCCGGTGCATGGTCTCGGCTGGACCGACCGGCGGGGTTGGAATGTTTATCTGGGAGATGCGCAGGATATCGCGACCAAGGTACTGGTTTATCGGGCGATTATGGCGCATCTGAAAGGCGGAGAGGCTCTCCCAACCATGATCAGCGTGGAATACCTGCATGCCCCCTACTACCGGATCGGGGAATGATGGCAGATTTATCTAGCGAAATATGGATTGATTCATTCGAGGCAATTTGATGGACGATCAAACCCTGATTGGAATTGACATTGGAACGACAAAGATCTGCACGCTGGTTGCGCGCGAAGAGAATCTGGGTCAGCTCCGGATTCTCGGGGTGGGGATAGAGCCATCGCAAGGGTTGCGCAAGGGCGTGGTCGTAGATCTGGAAGCAGCCGCCCAGGCGGTTGCCCGCTCGGTCGAAAAGGCAGAGCGGACTTCAGGCGTCGAGGTGTTCTCGGCGCTCGTGAGCCTGGCGGGGTCCAATGTCTCTTCAATGAACAGCAAAGGCGTGGTTGGCGTGGCGGGTCGGGTGATTGATCAGGACGATGTTGCCAGAGCCATCGACGCGGCGCGGGCGGTTGCCATTCCGCACAATCGCGAAATTGTTCACGTCATCCAGCGCGGCTTCAACGTAGACGGTCAAGACGGGATTCGCATGCCGATCGGGATGCACGGCTACCGTTTGGAAGTGGAAACGCACATCATCACCGCCGCGTCTGCCAGCGTCGAGAACCTGCGCCAGTGCGTCGCCGCGGCTGGGATCGAGGTGTCGCAATTTGTCCTGAACCCGCTCGCCTCGGCGGAAGTCGTCTTGAGCGAAGCCGAGCGCCAGATGGGAGTTGTGGTTTGCGATGTAGGCGGCGGGACCACGGATATGGCGATCTACGTGGATGGCGATGTCTGGCACACCGCGGTTCTTTCGATCGGCGGGAATCACATTACTTCGGATATTGCCCAGGTGATGCATCTGCCAGCCACGCAGGCGGAAGAAATAAAGCTGCAACATGGTCATGCAAACCCGGCAGAGATCGACCCCCAGCAGTTTTTCAATTTGCGCCCGTTCGGCGATCAGGACGTCATTCAAGCGAGTCATCTCGAGCTGGTAGAGATCATCCACGCGCGCGTCGAGGAGATTTTTGGGATGGTCGTTCAGGAGATCAAGCGTTCGGGCTATGACGGTCTGCTGCCGGCTGGAATGGTTCTCACGGGGGGCGTGAGCGCGCTGCCGGGGATCCGCACGATTGCCAGCGAAGCGCTTGGGGTACCGGTCCGGACTGCCCAGCCCGAGAACCTGGTTGGGATGGTAGACCGGCTGGATTCACCGGCTTATTCGACGAGCGTAGGGCTGCTTCGCTGGGGCATGTTGATGAATGAATTCTCGCCGGAAGGGGTTTCCAGACGCCCGAGAACCGGGAGAGGCAGGTCGGCTTCCTCATTTGTGGATTGGGAGCGCGTAAAGGATTGGCTGCGGCGGTTGCTGCCCTGACAGTGAAGCGAGGCAGAGCCGTTTAATGCATGAGTAAGGGCATGAGTAAGGAAAATACATTGGTGATTTCATCCAGAAACAGGAGGAATAATGACAATCAGTAGCAACACACCCAATCAAGGAGAATCTTTTGCCCGCATCAAAGTTGTTGGTGTTGGCGGCGGCGGCTGTAACGCGGTCGACCGGATGATCGATGAAGGCTTGCAAGGCGTTGAGTTCGTGGCGGTGAACACGGATGCCCAGGCTTTGCTGCAGTCTAAAGCGAACACGCGGGTGCGGGTCGGCGAGAAGCTGACCCGTGGGCTGGGTTCCGGCGGCGATCCGGAAGTTGGCCAGAAAGCCACCGAAGAATCAGCGGAGGAGCTTTACAGCGTATTGAAGGGCTCCGACATGGTTTTCATTACGGCTGGAATGGGCGGCGGCACTGGCACCGGCGGCGCGTCGATTGTGGCGCAGATCGCCAAGGAAGTCGGCGCGCTGACGATCGGGGTTGTTACTCGCCCGTTCACCTTTGAGGGTTCGCGGCGGATCCAATCTGCGGAATCGGGGATCGGCCGGCTCAAAGAACAGGCTGATACGCTGATCGTTATCCCGAACGACCGGCTGCTCCAGATCGTGGATAAGCGAGCCAACCTGCAGACCGCATTCCGCCTGGCTGACGATGTGTTGCGCCAGGGCGTGCAGGGCATCTCGGAATTGATCACCATCCCCGGGTTGATCAACCTGGACTTCGCCGATGTGCGCACGATTATGTCCGAAGGCGGCGCGGCGTTGATGGCGGTTGGGAATGCGAAGGGCGAGGATGCCGCCCGAGTGGCTGCCGAGCAGGCGATCTCCAGCCAACTGCTCGACATCACGATCGATGGGGCGCATGGCATCCTGTTCAACGTCACCGGCGGCCCGGAGCTAACGCTCTTCGATGTCAACCAGGCAGCGGCGATCATCAAGGAAACCGCTCACCCGGATGTCAACCTGATCTTCGGCGCTGTGATCGACCCGAACATGAAAGACCAGGTGCGGATCACCGTCATCGCAACCGGTTTCGAACGGGCGGCGATGCCGCATCGGTCGTATGAGATGCCGGCAATCGAGCCGCGCAAATACGTCGAACCGGAGCCGGCGATTGTTTCGGGACAACCGAAGGCTCAGCCGGCGCCGAAAGAATTCCAGCCGCGTTCGTTCAACACCGAGGACCTGGATATTCCGACGTTCTTGCGCAACCGCAATCGGTAAGCTGCGCTTTTCGAGCTGGTCGTATGTTGGATTGATTGTTTTGTCTACTTAGAAAGGAGCATCTGTGTCCGATCGCTGTCAGCAGCCGATCGATGGATGTGTTGAAACTTGAATCGCCGGAACCCTCCTGCCGGTGAGATATTTTCGTTTGCCTGCATGACGGCGCCCCCAATTAGCCTTCGCATGGGGCAGCAGGCGACTGTGGGTGGAGGTCCGGCGCAACCCGCGCCGGACCCCACCCTGGATCTCCGCTGAAACTCTAATCTTAGAGGGACTAAAGTAGTCTTGTCAGTAAGGGATGGTTATGCTAGAATTCATTTTGTCTTACCCATATGTAAGGCTTGAAAGCTTAGCAACCCCCAGCAATAGTGGTTACAGATGTTCTAAGAATTAAAAGGGATTCCATGCGCTGTCCCTACTGTAAGAACTCAAACTCCAGGGTAATCGATACCACACACGACTCGCGCGGCGGAGTTCGCCGCCGCCGGGAATGTGAAGACTGCCGGCAGCGGTTCAGCACATACGAACGCCCGATCCTGGCAACGCCGCTGCTGATCAAACAGGATGGAACCCGGGAAGAATTCGATCGAGAGAAGCTGATCCGAGGCATTCGCATCTCCTGCGCCAAACGACCTGTATCTGCCGCGGATATCGAGCGGCTGGTCGGCGAAATCGAATCCACTTTGCAGGCGATGGGGCGGGCGGAGGTTTCCTCTCGCGTCGTAGGGGATATGGTGATCGCCGGGTTGAAAGAACTCGATCAGATCGCCTATATTCGCTATGCGATTGTCTATCTTCGACTGGATGACCTGAAGTCAATCCGCGGCGAAATTGACCGTCTTTTAGAGAGTTGACCTGTAATCGAACGTTTTATCAACCCCAGGGAGTCAATTTGCCTTTCCTGGTGACTGGAGAGCAGATGGAGGCGTTGAACAAATGGCTAATATGATCGAGATTCAAACCCAAGAATATGGCTCATTGAAGACGCCGCCGCTTCCGGAAGGGCTTTCCGCGGTGGAATTGACCGAAAACGCGCGTAAAGTTTTAGTCCGGCGCTATGTACGACGCGGCAAGGACGGCAAGCCGGTCGAGACGGTGGAGGAAATGTTCTGGCGGGTAGCGTATCACGTCGCCGCCCGTGAAGCGCTTTGGGGAGGGGATGTCATGAGCCGGGCGGCGCAGTTCTATGCGCTGCTCACCGAAAAGCGCTTCTTTCCAAATTCACCCACGTTTACCGGCGCTGGCACGCCTTTGGGGCAACTGGCAGCCTGTTTTGTTCTGCCCATCAGCGACGACATGGGCCGCGACCCGGCGGGGATTTTTCAGACCTTGCGCGACGCTGCCCTAATCCAGCAGACCGGCGGCGGCAATGGTTTCTCGTTTTCGCGCCTGCGACCCAAGGGGGCGCTGGTCAAATCCTCAGCCGGGCAGGCGACCGGTCCAGTTGGATTTTTGCGCGTCTACGACAAGGCTTTTGGGGAAATCGCCCAGGGCGGAACCCGGCGCGGCGCGAACATGGCGGTGCTGCGCGTCGATCATCCGGATATCGAAGAATTCATCACCTGCAAGACGGATGAAAACGCCATCACAAATTTCAACATCTCGGTTGGCATCACCGACGCCTTTATGCAAGCCGTGCGCGACGATGTAGATTGGGAACTGCGCTTCCCGGATGTCCATTCAGACGATTACAAACGTTTCAGCGGAACCCTGGAGGAAATGGAAGCCGCCGGCGTACCGATTCGGGTGCATAAGACCGTCAAAGCGCGCGCGCTTTTCGATAAAATCGTCTCCCAATCCCATCATAACGGCGAGCCAGGGTTGTTGTTCCTGGACGCCGCCAACCGCTCCAACCCGGTCCCGCACTTGTACGCCCTCGAGGCGACTAACCCGTGCGGTGAGCAGTGGCTCGGACCATATGAAAATTGCTGTCTCGGGTCGGTGAACCTGGCGGCGCACCTCGCTCCGGATGGGCAGATGGACTGGGAGGCGCTGCGCCGGAGCGTAGAGCTTTCGACCATCTTCCTCGATGACGTTGTCGAGGCAAACGCCTATGTCCCGGCAGTGCCGCAGCTTGCCGAGTCCGCGCACCGCGCCCGCCGGATCGGGTTAGGGATCATGGGGCTGGGTGACGCGATGTACTCTGCGGGGGTGCGTTACGGTTCGGAAACGGGTCAGGAATTCGCGGCGCAAGTCATTGAATTTGTGCGCTTCTATTCGATGCGCACCAGCATCGAACTGGCTGAACAGCGCGGCGCATTTCCAGCAATCGCCGGCAGCCTGTACGACCCCGCCGAGTTGCGTTGGTCGCCGCCGGTTCCACTTCAACCCTACCGCAATGAGTGGAACCGTCCACAGTTGGATTGGGGTTCGATCGTGCAAGGCATCCAGCGCTATGGCATTCGCAATGCGGCTCAGACCACGATTGCCCCCACCGGCACAATTGCAACCGTGGCTGGCTGCGAGGGGTACGGCTGCGAACCGGTGTTTGCGCTGGCTTACATTCGCCATGTCAATGACAACGGCAAAGATCTGCAGCTCACGTATACCAGCCCGTTGTTTGAAAAAGCGCTGGCTAAGGCGGGTCTGGACGAAGACGCCCGCCAACGGATCATCGAACAGGTGATGGAACACGGCTCGTGTCAGGAGGCGGCGAACGTCCCGGACGAGATTCGGGAGGTGTTCGTCGTCTCACAAGATATCACCGCTGAAGAGCATGTGCGCATGCAAGGGGCAATACAAGCCTTTGTCGATAACAGCCTGAGCAAGACGATCAACTTTCCAGAGACCGCCAGCGAGCCGGACGTCGCCACAGCCTATCAGCTCGCCTGGGAACTGGGATGCAAGGGTATTACGGTGTACGTCACGGGGTCGCGTCAAAAAGTCGTCCTGGAAACCAACGCAACTGCTAAACAAAAACAGGATGATGCCGAGCAACCTGAACCCTCACAACCCGAACAAAAGAAACCTCCTGAGCAATTGCCCCTGTGGCACGATAAGAAAAAACCGCGCCCGGTTCTGCTGCCAGGTTACACCTTCAGCGTCAGGACGCCGCTCGGGAAAGCCTTCATCACCATCAACGAAAATGGCGGCAAGCAGCCTTTTGAAGTCTTCATTAATACTGCTAAAGCCGGCTCGGATACGGCGGCGGTCTCCGAGGCGATTGGCAGGTTGATCTCCTACATCCTGCGCCTGACCTCGCCGATATCGCCGCGCGAACGCTTGCTGGACGTCTGGCGCCAGCTTTCCGGGATCGGCGGCGGACGCCCGCTAGGGTTTGGTCCCAACCGCGTGCGTTCCTTGCCAGATGGCGTGGCGCGCGCCCTGGCGGAATATCTAGAGAACAGCGGCGAGGTGATTTATGGCGAAGTTGCAGAGGGCGAAGAACTAAAGGATGAGAAATTGCCCGGCGACAACGGTTACCGGCTTCTTGAAGAAATGAGCCGCCAGTCTTCTCTGGCAGATTTCCAGGCTGACCGAATCGGCGATCTCTGCCCCGAGTGCGGTCAGGCTTCGCTGGTGAGCGAGGAAGGCTGCCGCAAGTGCTATTCTTGCGGATTTAGCGAGTGTTGAGCTGCGCCTCAAGGATGTTGCGCCATTAAACGGATCATCGTCGTCGCGGGTAATATCGGGGCGGGAAAAACGTCGCTCACCGAGCGCCTGGGGGAACGGCTCGGCTGGCAGACTGCCTTTGAATCGGTTGCCGATAATCCCTATCTGCCGGATTTCTACGCCGACATGCGCAGTTGGTCTTTTCATCTGCAGATTTTCTTTTTGGGTCACCGGGCGGAACAGTACCGCGCGCTGGCGAAGTTGCCCCAATCGGCGATCCTCGACCGCAGCATCTACGAAGACGCGCACATCTTTGCCAGGGCGCTGCACCATTTGGGGAACTTGAATGAACGCGACTACCTCGCCTATCGCAAGCTGTTCGACCTGGTAGTGGCTGGCTTGCCGGCGCCGGATTTGTTGGTGTATTTGAAGGCGCCGGTACGAGTCATCTACCAGCGCATCCTGCAGCGCGCCCGACCAATCGAGAGCAGCATCACCATGGAATACCTGAGCTTGCTGGAAAGGTTCTATTTCGATTGGATGAAGTCGTTCGACGTTTGCCCGGTGCTGACGATCCGCACCGACGACCTGGATTTCGTGCACAAGCCTGGGCACCTGGACGTGGTGGTGCAGCGCATCCAGGAAAAGCTGGCTGGGCACGAAGAGGTGATTTTCGAGACCGATCGCTGAAGAATTGCCCTAAGGGTAGGTGTACGAGGCATGAGCGCAATTAAACCAACGGTTGCGCCTTTCCGATCATAAATCGAAAACGGGAAACGAAGAACTTCCCCACATCCGCCGAAAAGCGGAACCACTGCCCCGGCTGGGTCGTCTATAATTCTACTGCATGATAAAAAAGAGATTCTTGCTTTGGGCTTTTGGAGTATCGCTCAGCGCCCTGGTCCTGTTTGGATTAGGGATATTCTGGTTGTACCGGGACCTGCCCACGCTGGATACGCTCCCCTCACGCCTGCACACACCCAGCATCCGCATTGTGGATCGAGATGGGCGGCTGCTGTACGAAGCGTTGGACGCGAACAGCGGACGGCACACGATCGTGGCGCTCGAACGCATCCCCGTTGCCTGCCGCAACGCCACCGTAGCGACTGAAGATCGCAGCTTTTACCGCAACCCGGGCTTCGATCTGCGCGGGGTGGCGCGTTCGGTCTGGATCAACCTGCGCGGCGGGGAGGCGCTGGCTGGCGGCAGCACGATCACCCAGCAGACGGCGCGCAATCTGCTGCTGGACGATCAAGAACGCGGCGAGCGAACCCTGCGCCGCAAGTTGCGCGAGATCATCCTGGCTTGGAAGTTGACGCGCAAATTCAGCAAAGACGAGATCCTGGCGCTGTACCTAAACCAGACCTACTACGGCGGCATGGCTTACGGGGTTGAGGCGGCAGCTCAAACTTTTTTTGGGAAGCCGGTTGAGCGGCTGGACCTGGCTGAATGCGCTCTGCTGGCGGGTTTGCCACAGGCGCCGGCGCTATACAACCCCTTCAGCGACCTGGAAGCTGCCAAAAATCGTCAGGCGGTCGTGCTGGATTTGATGGCAGAGGCAGGGATGATCCAGCCAGACGAACTGGCGCTGGCAAAGCGCGAACCGTTGGTCCTCGCAGAACAGCCCTATCCGATCGAGGCGCCGCATTTCGTGATGCAGGTGCGCAACCAGGTCGATGGCTTGTTCTCCCAGGCGCAGATCCATGACTTGGGCGGGCTGATCGTGCGCACGACTCTAAATCTCGACTGGCAGAAACACGCCGAGAGGGTGGTTTTGCGCCAGCTTGTGGCGCTCAAGCCTGACAGCCAGGGGCTGGGGCACAACATGAACAACGCGGCGCTGGTTGCGTTGGATCCCCGGAATGGGGATATCCTGACGATGGTGGGCAGCCCGGATTATTTCGACCCCGAACACGGCGGGGCGATCAACATGGCGCTCCAGGCGCGCCAGCCTGGATCGGCGCTGAAACCGCTGGTGTACGCCGCTGCGCTCGATCCAGTTGAGGCGGGCGGCGGTTGGACCGCGGCGACGATGCTGTTGGATGTGCAGACCGCCTTCGCCACCCGCACGGGCAAGGCTTACATACCAGCCAATTATGACTTGCGCGAACATGGGCCGGTTCTGCTGCGTGAAGCGCTGGCTTCTTCACTAAATATCCCAGCAGTAAAGACACTTGAACATGTAGGTTTGGAACGCCTGTTCAGCCTCTCTCGAAAAATGGGGCTGACCACGCTGGGCGACCCGCAAGAATACGATTTATCAGTCGCGTTGGGGGGCGGGGCGGTTCGTCTGCTCGACCTGAGCGCCGCTTACGCCGTTTTCGCCAATAATGGTGTGCGGGTCGAGCCGCGCTACATCCTGGAGGTGACCGATTTAGCCGGAAATGTGATTTATCAAGCTCCGCAGCCGGCGCAAACGCGGGTGCTCGATGCGCGCGTAGCCTGGCTCATCAGCGACATCCTGAGCGACAACGACGCCAGGCGGCTCGGTTTTGGTGCAAACAGCGGGTTGCGGCTCGATCGTCCCGCCGCGGTGAAGACGGGGACAACCACGAACTTTCACGATAACTGGACGGTGGGCTACACCCCTGATCTAGTTGTGGGGGTGTGGGCTGGCAACACAGACTACCAACCTATGCGCGAGGTCAACGGGCTGACCGGCGCGGCGCCGATCTGGCACGATTTTCTCCGCACCGTCCTGGCGGGGCAGACGAAGCTCACATTCGAACAGCCTGAGGGTCTGGTGCAGGTGGAAGTGTGTGCGCTTTCCGGGCTGCTGCCAACCGAGCGCTGTCCTTACCGCCGTCAGGAGTGGTTTATCGCCGGGACGCAGCCCACTCAGCCAGACACGTTTTACCGGCAGGTCGTCCTCGACCGCCGCAGCGGCGGTTTGGCGGACGCCGCTACGCCGGTCGATCAGCGTGAAGTCAAAGTAGCGCTCGAACTGCCGCCGCAAGCCTGGCCCTGGGCGCGCCTGCAGGGGTTGGCGCTTTATGCGGACTTTTATGCAAGCGTCAATTCACAACAGGAACTTGCAGCCGCCGCCTCTGTAGAACCGTCAGTGGGAAGGGCGGCGCCCGCCCTGACGCTGGTTTCTCCGGCGCCCGGCAGCAGCTACATCCTTTCCACAGGCATCCCCCGAGAGGCACAGCGAATTCTGCTCGAAGCCCTCGCATCCGAGGAGCTTGTAAGGCTGGATTTTTGGGTGGATGGGAAAAAGATCGGTTCGATCGCGAACAAACCCTATCTTTTCTTTTGGACGCTGGAAGCGGGGAGTCACCTGATCCAGGCGGAGGGACTTACCCTGGATGGGAGATCCATCCTCAGCCCCGAAATCGCGATCCACGTCGCCAGCAGATAACCCTGCTTTAGATTTTTCAGCCGCTCAAGCGCGCTTCAGGAGACCCGGCGCCCGCCTTTGAGTTGCTGCTGTAATTCTTCCAGTTCCGCCAGCTTACCTTCAGCCGCCAGCCTGGCTTGCTCGCCCCAGGTGCTGGGATCCATGAATTGCAAGCCCGATTTCTCCAAAACCTCTTTGAGCAGGTCCAGTTTGGCTTTGGCAAGCTGCCCGAGGTTCATTATCCCGGCTTCGTTGAGCAGGCTGCTTACCTTGGGACCAATCCCCTCGACAATCGTCAGATCGTCCAGTTTGATCGATGTAGCCGGCGCAGCGGCACGCGCCTCGGCTGCCGGTTCGACGCTTGCCTCAGCAAGTTCGACCTGCGCCACGCGGCTGGGTGTTTCGATTTCAGTTGGCGCGGCTTCTGCAACAGGGGCATGCCCATGCACATCCAGATCGGTCGGGGAATCTTTGCTGTTGCGGGTGAGGGCGATCCAAACGATCAACACGATGATAATGAAAAGGATGAGGATTATCCAACCCATGTTTTAACCTCCAAAGTAATCGACTGTTTGCCAAGATTATATCTCAAACCCAACCGAATCTGATTGGCTGACGGAATTATTTTCTTGCCAAAGGCGCGGCTGCCGACCAGGAACGATAGCCATGAATTCACGAATGAGGGTTCGCTCAACTGTGCGCCTTAACAAAAAAACCCCAGCGGTTTGAACGCCGCTGGGGGTTTTCTTGAAGCAATCAGGGCGAAACGATGAACGTGGACCCCGCGCCGCGCCCGTAGACCTCGGGAAAGTAAAACTCCTGGGCGGTCGTGGGGATCACATTGAAGGTTCCGGCTGTGGCTGCCCGCACGAGGTACGTGTAGATGTACGTGCCGGCTGGCAGGTAACTGGCGGAAAGCATCACTTTTTCATCGTACCGTTGGATGTTGGAGAAATACCACCAGCCCCAGCCGCGCCAGAGGGCGTCGCGGCTGGAATACTCCCGTGGGACTTCCACGCTTTGCGGGCTGGTGCTCAGGGATTGATCGACGTTTTCCAAGCCGGCTGGAAGCGGGTCATCGATCACCACAAAATGCAGGGCATACGGCGCAACCACCGTAACGCGCGCCAGCAGCAGGTCACCCACCGCCGCCGAAGTGATCGGGCGCTCGAGGTCGCCCAGCTTGAAATAGGCGCGGTTCACGACGATACCCCGATCGAGGGGCTCGACCTGGTTGACCGGCAGAGACAGATTCAGATGCGCAGTGTAATACATGTTTCCCGGACCGGCATCGCGGGCAAACGCCAGCCGGTTTGCTTCGTCTTTCAACAGTTTAGAAGCATCCACTTTCAACTCCAGCACATCTCGAATGGTTTGGCTGTTTGCGATTCCACCACCCAGGCGGTCGCCATTCAGCCCAACCGCATATTGGTAGTCGGCTTGCATCTCGCCGCTGGCGGACATCCAGTTTGTGAGCGCCATCAGCGCCCAGGCGGTTTCCTGGGTGCCCTGCCAGCGACTGCTCGTGCGCGAACTCATCAACCAGCGCACCGCGTTCACGTTGAGCGGGCTGTTCGGGTCGATCAGGCTGAGGGTGGAGAGGATGATGGCAGTGGTGCGCGTATCGGTGTTCCAGTTCATCCGGTCGTTGCTCTCCTCTTCCCAATGGCTGCCGGTGGCGGATAGGATCGCGGCGCTGGCGAAATCTGCGAGCAGCGTAGCAATCCGGGTGTCGTCGGGATCGATGATGTAAAGCGTCCGCGCCAGAAAGGCGCGGGCGAACAGCGCCATGCGCTCGCGCTGACTGTAAAGCTGGATGCTGCTGCTCACATCCGCAACGCCAGCTCGCGCCAGCACGTATAAGAGGAATGACTGCCGGTTGATTACGGATGGATCCTTCAAACCGGAGATAGATTCAATTTGGGTGCGCAGATAATCCACCCCGCGGTTGATCACTGCCTGGTCCACCGCGTATCCCGAATCTTCAGCTTCGATCATCCCCATCAACACGTAAGCCGAGGTGAGCGGGTCGCTTTTTTCGTTGCTCCACCAGCCCCACCCGCCATCCGGATTCTGCCAGTTATACAGTCGCTGCAAGCCAGTGTTGACTTGCTCTGCAAGCCCCTTTGCCTGTTCGGGGTCTTGAAGCCCGGAGGCTTGCAGCGTTCGGGTTGTGATCACGTTTGGCAAAAACCGCGAGACGGTTTGCTCGACGCATTCATATGGAAAATGCGTTAGATAATACAAGCCATCGATCAGGCTGGCTGCCAGGGAGGGCTGAACTTTGATCAGCAGCTCGCCGGAAGTCACGTCCAGCGTTTCCGGTAGCAGGATCGATTCGATGCGCGTGCCTTCGCTGGTCATCTGTCCGGAGGTTCCGACTGTTTCGTAGGCTTCAAAGCGGTAGAGCGGGATGCCCTGATCGGGCAGCGTTCCCAGCGGCGGTTTGCTGGCGTCGCGCAGCCCGCCTCCTTCAGCGCTAAAGACCAGATCCACCCGTTCCGCGTCCGGATCGACAATGGCTTCCCAGGTCAGGAAAGCCTGTTGTTTGGCGGGAATCTCCAGGGTGTCTCGGGCGTCGCCCTGCAGGATCAACCCCTGCGCCTGGACCGTCACGTTCACCGTGAGCGCCTGGTCGGTGTTGTTGTTCACCGCCGTTCCGATCCGCACCAGGTCATTCGCCACAAAAAAGCGCGGGGTCTGCGGACGGACCAGCAGCGATTTGGTGCTGACGATATCCACCGTGTTCTGACCGACAAGGGTGTCCTTTGTAACAGCCTTCGCCTCCATGCGCCAGGTAGTCAGGTTATCCGGCAGCGTCACGACGACGTTCGCTTCGCCGTTATCCCCGGTTAGAACGCGTGGATCCCAGAAGGCGGTGTCGGGAAAATCCTGGCGGACGTCGATAACGCCGAGATCGCCTTCGCCTTTGCCGCCGCCGCTGCCGCCGGTTTCCCCGGTTGGCAGGTTTTCTTCAATATCAGCGTTAAATGCGTCGATACTGAGTGATAACGGCACAGCGGTCCATACACCCAGCGCACGTTCAGAGAAGAAATGATCGAGTATGGGCGCCGAATTGGGCGGCAGCAAAGACAACGTAGCCAGATCGCTGAGGCTCAATGAAACCTCGGCGCTGACCGGTTTGCCATCCGCGTCGCGCGTCCGGACGGTGAAGCCGACTTGATCCCCCGGTTCAGCAGTCGTCTGGTCTGGGATCAAACTCACCTGCAGTTGTTGGTGGCGCGTGTCGATCTGGATTTCGCGGATGCCCATTTTGAAATCGGGCCGCGGCGTCAGATCATCTACCCCTTTGACGACCAGCACCGAGACGTACGCGTTGGGCGCCAGCTCTGGCGTGATCGGGAGTTCGTAGATAGTGCTGTTGCTAGTCAGCCGGATGACTTTCTTGAAGCGAACCTGACCGCGCTCGACGGTCACCAACGCATAGGCTTCGCCGTCGAACGGCGAGGCGATCAGCACCTGGGCGACATCACCGGGGGTGTAGGATTTCTTGTCTGTCACCAGGTCGAAGCTGTGGTCGTTCGTCTGCCTCCAGGGGATGAATTCATCCCCAGCCACCCACAGGATTTCGCTGGATTTGTTGGTTTTTCCATGCAAGTCAAGCGCTTTAACGGTTGCCTTGTAAATGCCGCCAGCCGCGGGCGTGAAATTCACGCGCGCCTTACCGTCGGGACCGCTGACTACATCATCCAACTCGATCACCGGGATTTCCTGAACCGTGGATTTCCAGGTCACCCTGCCGCTAGGGTCTTGTTCCTGGACGCTGTACCAGCGCCGCTCGACGATCTCGACTTGCAGGCTCTGACCGGAGATCGGGTTGCCTTCCCAGTCCAGCGCGGCCAGGTCAAAACTTTGTTCTTTGCCGATCTTACCGATGTAATCGGTTGGACGAATGCCAGGGTAAATGCTGCCTTGATGAGCGACGACGCTGACGCGCCCGCTCACGCTGCTGGCTGCCCTGTCTGTAACGGTCGCCTCAAACGTGAGCGTCCGGCTTGTAGCGGAATCGCTCAAATCGGCTGTGAGCGTTTCGCTGAAGCGCCCATTGAGGTCGGTTTGGCTTTTGCCCTGAGCAATCACCTGGCTGCTGGTGTCCACTTCTTCGAAACGATACTGGTCTTCGTCATAATCCCGGAAACTATAGCCGCTGAACTCGGACGGAGGGGTGAAGTAGAAAGGCTCTGAAGTGAGCGTCCATTCTACGCCGCCTTCGGAAACGCCACCGCCCGAGTAATAATCTGCCTGCAGGTCGACCCGGAAGCGGTCCCCATCCAGCACGTTGCTCTCGCTGGCTTTTAGCTCAACTCGAAATTCCGGCTTGCGGTACTCGGCGACGTTAAAAGTCAGCGATCCAATCGCGTCTTGCGAGCCGGGAAACCGGACTTCGATGATGTAATATCCCAGCGCCGCTTCGGGATCGAGTATTAACTTCCCGTCGAAGCTCCCGAAGGATGAGAGCGGCAGCTTCTCCTCATACACCGTGTCTTTATAGCTGCTGATCTTTACATTAACGCTGTCGACTTCGGGTATTTGATAATTCAGGTCGTTATTCAGGCGGGCAATGCCCTTGAAATACACCGGTTGCCCGGGGCGGTAAATCGGTCGCTCGGTATAAATGTACGCGGTGGGCTGGTTGGCTGGAGCGTAGTAGTCGCCCCAAATGCCGAAGTCATAGGGCGACATGCCGCTTTCCCATTGGCTGCTTGCGAAACCAAAGGCGCTGCCATCCTCAGAAAGCGCAAAACGCGCTTCATAAGGGTTTTTCGGCTCTGGAAGCTCGAGGGAGAGCATGCCGTCGCGATCCGTTTGCCCGGACGCGATCGGTTTGAAGGAACTGTCGTAGATCGTAATTGGGGCGCCGGGAACCGGTCGTCCGCTTTCCAGGTCGGTCAGCCACACGAGCCCCTCCGTCTGGGAGGTCTTCAGTGTAAGATTAGCGCCAGCGACCGATATCAGACGGTAGTCCAGATATGGCGAGTAGCTGTGGGATACCTCTGGCGTATCCAGCCCCAGGAAGTAGAAACCGGGCGGCAGCGGTTTGCCATCTTTTCCTTCAAATGGGTAGCTCTTAAGTACGCTTTCGTTCAGCTTTCCGGTAGACGCCTCCTGTTTTTTCCAGATGACGGATTCCGCCGTTGGTCTGAAACTAAAAGTGCTCTCATTGCCAGCCAGAAAATCTGCAAATTGCTGCTGAGTTAGCGAGGCTAATGTGAGCGTGATGCTCTTGACATTGGTGTGCGTGACATAAAACTGTTGCGCGTCTTTCGAGCCGAAAGCCCGCACAACTGAGACGTTATACGGCATCGCCAGCGCGGCATATGGGTTGCGCTTGGGGGTAATGAACCGGACGATGGTGTCGGTTTGGGTGGCGTTTCCGTAAATGTCTTCCATGCCCGCCTTGAAGAGAATTTCGTAGCGGGTCGAAGGTTGCAGGAAATACCCATTTATCGACCAGTTCCAATCGTTGTACCACCATTCAACCTCCTGAGTGGGTCTGGGGCTGATGACGATCCGCTCTTTCACTGTATCGATCCGCATAGGAGAGGCAAACTGGACGTAGAATGTATCGTCGAAGCTGTCAGGTGAGCTGTTATTCTCGGGCCGCGTGGAAACGATCGCTGGCGGTGGGATTGTCTGGAATTGCCACGCAAGACCTTCTTTAAGCGTTCCTCCATCCTGCGCCTGCGCGCTTGCGTCGAGCGCGAGCGTGTAACTGGTGTTAAGCGCGAGCATCTGGGTGGGGGTGAAGACAATGGTTGTTGCGTTCTGGTTCCAGTTCGTTGTAAAATCAACCGCCTGATTGGCGCCGGTCGTCAGCGACAGGGCTGATTCAACGCTCGACTGATCCATCGTCTGTTGGAAATTGATTTTGAAATATGTGTCCAGCAACACATTTTGGTAGTAGTTTTCTGGATTAACCTGACCGCTCGACAGCTCAAACGAAGCGATGGAGGCGGTTGTGGTGCGGAATGACCAGGCGTAATCCTGGGCGAGGCGGGTCTCCCCCAGGGAATCTTCCAAGCCCGACTTGACCCGCACCTGATAGGTGCTGTCGGTCTTTAGAGCCGGCTCCGGTCGGAAAATGTAAACCGAGGTGTTGACCCACTCCCCTTTGCCCGCGAGCTTGGGGCTGATCTCGAGCGGTTGCGGGAAGTTAGTTTGCTCTTCAGTGATTACGAGTGGGACAACTGGGCGGTTGAAGATCACCGTAATCACGGAATCGGAAGAAATGTCCTGCGCGCCGTCCGCCGGAAAGACCTGGCTGGCCTCCAGTTCGCCCACTGTGACAAACTCAAAGCTGAGCAGGTTTTGCATTTCGAGACCCTTTGCACTGGTGGCTCCAGTCGAGAGCCGCACTCTGTAGGTGGCGCCGCCGCGCATCGGTTGGTTGGGTTTGAACAGCAGCGTGCGTGAATCCAGCCAGGAGACATCGCCTACCACCTCCGCGCCGTCAGGATCGGTGACCCCCCAGGCGGCAGTCGTTTTCTGCTCGTTCATCGGTTGATCAAAAACAATCTTGATCTGACCGTCAACCGGAAATTCCATGCCGCCGCTGGGTTGTTGTTGAACCACGACTGGAGGGACCGGCGACCCATCGTCAACGACTGCCAGCCCGCTGTCTTGCGGTTGAATGACAGGCGTGTTTTTGTTTGTCTGGCTCTCTGTTGTTTTAGGAACGTCAACGGTTTTCCCTGGTCCCGGGCGGCAGGCGCCCAGGATGATTGCCATCATCAATAGCAGTTGGATTGTCTGAAACAAGGTCTTCTTGGGTTGTAGTCGGGTAAACATAGAAGTTCCTCACAATGGAATGGGTTGTCTTTTTGGGGATTGAATTATTCGCGAATCTCGACGATGACGCCGTCTTCAGCCCAGTTGTAGAGCCATTTGGCTTCTTCAAGGCCCAGGATGATGCAGCCATAAGAAGCCGGGCGTCCCAGGCTGTTTGCCCACATGCGCTGTCCGTTGGAGAGGGTTGGCAGACCGTGGATGCCGTTCATAAAACCGGGCCAGGCTTCGTAGATGCCCAGGAAATTCGGCATATACAGATCCCAAACCGAGGCATAGGCGTTTTTATCGTGCGTGCGCACCTGGAACACGCCCGGCTGGGTCGGCGAGCGGTTGATGCCCGTGCTGATAACGTGTTGAGCAATTTGAACTCCATCCTGATAGATCGCCAAACGCTGGCGCGCCAGGCTGATCACAATGCGTTTGTTGGGCACAGTCGGCAAGGGCAGCAGTTCGTCTTTGGATGGTATGATCAATTCAGTTCCGGCGATCAACGCGTCCGGGTTGATGCCGGGATTGGCTTGCAGGATCATCCAATAAGGGATGCCCAGCCGCCAACCGAGCTTAAGCAGGGTGTCCCCGCTCTGAACCAGATAACGCGTGGAGGGGTGGCTGACGCTGGCGCGAGCTGGATTTCCGATTCGAAGCGCCTCAGCGATCGCGCCGCTGTAACGCGCGGCATCGATGGCGCGCCCTTGCCCCAGTTGACCGGACAGATCGGATAGAAAGGCTGCTACCCCGGCTTCATCCAACGAAACCTGGGGCTGGTGGTCCATTTGGGCTACCCGCAGCCAACTGGCAACCTGAGCGCGCGGGATTGGGTATTCGCCGCTTTCATCGCTGATCGGGTCGTACACCTGCACGATTGCGGGCTGGTCCAGGATGCGTTTTGCTTCAGTCAGGAGGGGCGTGGCGTCTGAAATCGCTGCCGGTACGGGTTGAGGCAGTGCAGCCAACACGCCGTTTTGCAGCACCAGGGCTGCATCAGCTTGCAGGGTTTTCAGGCTCTCATCTATGTTGAGGGAATATCCCAATTCTGCCGGGACCGCGACCAGTTCATCCCTCTCAACGCGAATCGTTGCATCGATAGGGGCTTTGCTCATCAGAGGGTTGGTAGCCTCAAGCGCGCTGCGGGCGGTCTGAAGATCCAAAGCGACCATGGGCTGAATTTGCCAATGATCCTTCCAGCTCACATAAATCTGCGCCAGGCGCGCCATCAGTGAGCCGCGCCGTCCGATATTGTAGGCAGACTGCGTGGTTGCGCGGGCATCCAGCGAGATCCCCAATTCCCCAGGGGTGAAGAGGCGGTTTTGCAGACCATTGGTCACCAGGATGGATGCTTCCTGGTTCCAGCGCTTGTCGAGCATTCGAACCGCCTCCGGCTGCGTGGCGCCGCCCAAATCCAGCGCGCCGGCGCTGACCCCTGGGTAAATGCGTTCGCCCAGCTCGTAATATCCATAGAATAACGCTGCGCCAAGAGCGGCTGCTAACAGAACTGCCGCAAACCCAATTGCCGTCAGAAACGCAAGCGCGAGCAGAAGGTGCGTGCCCCTCTGCCGCCGCGGCAGTCTGAATACAATCGGGCGAGCGGATTGACGGGCTAAATAAGGGTCCTCTGGATAGAGATGCGGCGCTGGCACGGCTTGTCTGTACCTGAGAGACATACCTACTGGACGATGATGTAAACAGATAAGTTCCTCTTTAATGCAAGAAGAGGAACCCGTTTTAGGAAACCAGTATACCAATCATTCCAATTTCCTTCCACTGAGTTATAATAGATGAGCAAGAACAATTGAAAACCCATTCGAGGGTTGAGACGCTCGAATGGAAACCTTCGGGGCAGGGTGAAAGTTTGTGCAGCTCAGGCTGCCCAAACCTATTCCCGATCGGCGGTAAAGCCCGCGAGTCCTCTTTTGAGGACAGGATCCGGTGAAACTCCGGAGCCGACGGTATAGTCCGGATGGAAGAAGGCTCAGCGTTGCGGCGGGATTTAGTATCCCGGATCCGTTGCGCGGTATGAGATATTGCCCCGTTTTTCAAGCACGGGGCTTTTTTGATGAACGACGAGATATGTATGATGGAACAAATGCGGCGTGGCGTGCGAATACCAAATCTACGGCGCCTGGTGATCGTTCCGCTTTCTATCCTGGGTCTGTTTGTAGTCTGGAAAATGGCAGTCTATGTTACGCAATACCCGCCATTTATCCTGCCGCCTCCAGGGTTGGTCTGGAACAAATTTATGACAGTGCTCGGCGATGGCAGCCTTTTGCGCCATCTTTGGGTTACGCTGGTCGAAGTGTTGGTGGGTCTTACGATCGGTGTGGTATTTGCAACTGTCCTGGGGTATTTCCTGGCAAAGTCCAGACTGGTTGAGCGCATGTTGTCTCCTTATATTGTTGCCAGCCAATCTGTGCCAATTGTGGCAATTGCCCCGTTGCTGGTGATTTGGTTCGGAGCGGGTTTGTTCTCGAAAATTTTGATTTGCGCCCTGATCGTCTTCTTTCCAGTATTGGTGAATACCGTGGTGGGTTTGAAATCTGTTCCGGAGGATTTGCAAGACCTGATGCGATCCCTCCAGGCGACGCGCCTGCAAACCATTCGCTATCTTGAGATTCCATCTGCGATGCCGGTCTTTTTGGGCGGGTTACGGATTGGGGCGACGCTTTCGGTCATCGGCGCGGTGGTCGGCGAATTTGTCGGCTCCGATCGTGGGCTGGGCTTCATGATCAATCGGGCGCGCGGCCAGTATGATACCGCGCTGGTGTTTGTAGCGGTCTTTGCTCTGGTTTTCCTTGCAATCAGCCTGTACACCTCGGTTATCTTGCTTGAGAAAAAACTGCTGTCCTGGCGTGAGCCGGAAGACCAATCACTTAAACAAATCTAAGAGAAACGGGAAGTTCAAATGATAAAGAAAACCTGCTTGCTACTCATTGCGTTCCTGGTCGTTCTTCCGGCTTGCAGCCCAAATTCAGCCTCACGACCAGCCGCAAATGAGCCACAAAAGATCCGCCTGCCGATGGGGTACATCCCCAATGTCCAATATGCGCCTTTCTATGTCGCAGCCGAAAAAGGTTTTTTTCGGCAGGCTGGCTTGGAAATTGAGTTTGATTACAGCACCGAAACGGACGGCGTGGCGCTTGTCGGCGCAAATGAGCTGCCTTTTTCGCTCGTTTCGGGCGAGCAAGTATTGCTTGCCCGCGCCCAGGGTTTGCCTGTGGTGTATGTCCTGGCTTGGTGGCACGATTATCCGGTGGCGGTTGCCTCAATGGCGGACAAGGGGATAAAAACCCCAGCCGATCTGAAGGGGATGAAAATAGGCTTGCCTGGTCTGTTCGGCGCCAGCTATATTGGACTAAGGGCGCTGTTGGACGCCGGCAATTTGACGGAGGACGACGTTCGTCTGGATTCGATTGGCTTCAATCAAGTGGAAGCGCTTGTAAGTAAAAGGGTTGACAGCGTAGTGATTTATGCTAATAACGAGCCGATCCAGCTTGCCAAACTGGGCTACGCGATCGATCTTGTGAGAGTGGCAGACTATGTAGAGCTGTCATCGAATGGATTGCTTTCCAATGAAAAAACGATCGCGGAAAATCCGGATTTGGTTCAACGAATGGTTCGGGCGATGCTGAAAGGTATTGCTTATACCCTCGATCATCCGGACGAGGCGTTTGAAATATGCAAAAAATACATCGGAGACCTGGACCCGCAGCAGCAAGAGGTGCAAAAGGCGGTGTTGAACGCTTCGCTGGAGTTTTGGAAGACGGATCGCCCAGGTTATTCATCGCTCGAATCCTGGGAGAATATGCAGCGCGTGCTGCTGGAAATGGGAATGCTCGAAGCCCCATTGGAATTGGACAAAGCATTTACCAACCAGTTTATCGAGACGAAATAAGCGGATGGACTTTACTCTCAGCCACCACAACCAATCTGCGAACGCCATGATCGAGGTGCGCGCGGTGAGCCGCGTTTTCCCGACCGGCAATGGGGGGCTGCGCGCGCTGGAAAAGATAAGCTTCTCGGTCTTTCCGCAGGAGTTTGTGTGCGTCCTGGGTCCTTCGGGCAGCGGGAAGAGCACCCTGCTCAGGATACTGGCGGGTTTGCTGGAGTCTACCTCCGGAGAAGTCCGATTTCACAATCAAATTGTGACCGGGCCACGCAAAGGCGTGGGCTTCGTGTTCCAAAAATCCAACTTAATGCCCTGGCGGACGGTGCTGCAAAACATCACTTTGCCGCTTGAACTGGAAGGTTTGACGGCGTTGGAAGCTGATGAGATTGCCCTGGCAATGGTAGAATTGGTGGGTCTGAAAGGTTTCGAGCAGGCTCTGCCGCGCGATCTCTCCGGCGGAATGGCGCAGCGGGTTGCAATCGCACGAGCGCTGATCCATGACCCCGAAGTGTTGCTGCTCGATGAACCGTTAGGGTCGTTAGACGCCCTGACCCGTGAGCGGATGGGCAACGAACTGCTGCGCATCTGGCAGACGCACAAGAAAACCGTTGTGATGGTAACCCATTCGATCTCCGAGGCGCTTTTCTTAGCCGATCGCGTGCTCGTTATCAGCCATCGTCCGGGCAGGCTGTGTCTGGACTTGCCGGTCGATCTTCCGCGCCCCCGGCGGGAGGCGATGCGGTACACCGCAGTTTTCGGCGAGCTGACCGAGAGCGTCCGCCAGGCAATCGGGGATTCTGAAACGATTATGGAAGGAGTATAAACAGAGCGTGTTCAAGCATCTTGCTGCACTTTTCTTTGTGTTGATCTTGAGCGTTCCAGCAGGGGTTTTGGCGCAAGACGCAGCGCCGCTTTCCGAGGTAAAGGTGGACCTGTGGCCCGAGTTTGACCGCCCCAGCATGCTGGTGATCTATCACATCATTCTGAATTCGCAGACGAGTTTACCCTTTCAAATGGCGTTGAGAATCCCGGCGGCTGCGGGCGAGCCGCACGCGGTGGCGGTCCGCCAGCCAGGCGGAGGGCTTTTCTCGATCCCGTACGAGCTACAAACCGAACCGGGTTGGACCAGGGTAATTTTTCAGGCAACGACGCCAGAAATCCAGCTTGAGTTTTATGATCCCTCTTTGGAGCGGGACGGCAACCAGCGCACTTACCGATATACCTGGCCAGGGGATTATGCCGTTGCGTCGTTTGGGATCGATGTCCAGCAACCGAAAGACGCCACTGGAATGCAGATCAAACCTGGGACGGTCAGCGTTCAACAGGGCGCGGATGGGCTGATGTATTACGGTATGAATGTTGGGCCCCTGGACCAGGGACAGGTATTTGAAATCTCCATCATATACCAAAAAACCACGGATACCTTGAGCGTCAGCGATATGACCGTCGAATCAAGCGCGCCGCTGGAAGGTCCTTTCCCTGGAGCCGCGAACATCCCGGGTATTTTGCCGATATTCTTGGGCATAATCGGCTTCGTTCTGATTGCCGGGGGAGCTTTCTGGTACTGGAAATCCGGTTTACGCGATGAAACGCCTCCGAAGGAACGTCACCGGCGGCGCAGACCGGCTGCCTCAGCGCTGGTGGAGGACGCCCGAGATAGTCAGGTTTACTGTCAACAATGTGGCAAACGGGCGCTTCCTGGAGATCAATTCTGCCGGGCGTGTGGCACCCCACTCCGGATCAATCCCAATCAATAGGCTGTTTACTCGGAAATTTAAAAGGGAGCTGTCCAGGTTTACAGGACAGCTCCCTTTTCTTATGCTGGAGTGTGCGGCTTATTCGGCTGGCGTGGCAGGTCGGGTGAACCCGCTGACATCGCCGCCCAATGCTACAATCGAATCGTAGAGGAATTGCAGCACGTACTTGGGATTGTGGGTGAACGCGCCTGGGTCTTTTTGGTAGAGCTGGTAATTGTAGGCGGCTTTCACCAGGGTTGGCGTCCAGGCGTTATAGCTAACCGGTCCTTTTTCGCCGGTGTCCGCAACGCCGTCGCCGTCTGCATCCACGAAGAAGTATGGATACCTGTGGGAGTCGTACAGAATCGGCGTACCAATTTTGACTGCGTAAGCTTGCATCGCGGCGTACAATCGTTCAGCAAAAGCGTCGATTTCGGCGCTGATGCCCTCGTTGGTATCTCCGTCGCCATCGTAGTCAGTGCGATCCAACCGATACGTCCGCGGATCTTGCGGATCAGACGAGCCGCTGTGGCAGCCCGTGCATGATTGAATTTTGACCTCGAGTGCATGGACGTCGTGGCAATCCTTACACTTATTGAGCGGGTGACTGGAATTGAAGCCAAGATAGTCCTGACCCTCAAACTGGTAAGCGCCCTGGACTTCGTCCCCGAATAGGGTGGCTCCTGCGGCAAAATAGTGGATATTCTGGGGGCGAATGCCCGGATCGGGAGTGTTCGGTTCCTTATCCACTAGGCTCTTGTTAACGATCGAAGTGGATGAGCGCCCCTGGTGGCAGAGCAGGCACAGGTTAGATGGGTCTGCGATGGGTTTTCCATCTGCATCTGTTCCGCCAAAGGTTACTTTGGCGCCGGAGGGGAAAGTCACTTCAGTAACATCGTAGAGCGCAGGGAACGCCTGCTCATTGTGGCAGGTGGTGCACATAAAGCCGTTGCTGGCGGGCATAGCAATGTTGGCGTCATTAGCCAAGAATTGCGGAACCCCTTCGTCTTGGTGGCACTTAACACATTCGCCGGGTACAATGCCGCCCTCGGCATCCCAGTGCCGGAACGGTTCGGTGCTGCCGGCAAAATGGCCCGGGTCTTCACGGTGAAGCGATGCTATGTCGATAGTTCCAAGCTTATCGTTCAAATCCACGATCGAGTCGTGCATCAATTGAATGGTGTATTTTGCGTTGTGGGCGAATGAGCCTGGATCCTTCACCGATGATTGGTAATTGTAAGCCGCTTTGACCAGCCTGGCAGTCCAGGTGGAGTAAGCGGTGCGCTTGCCATCTGCATTGGTGTCAGGTGTGCCGTCTCCATCAGCATCGGTAAAGAAATACGGATAGGCATTTTGATCATAGGCGATCCCGGTGCCTACCACGTCGCGGGCATATTCTTGAATGCCGCTGTAGAGGATTTCTTGCAGCCCCTTCAGCTCGCCATCGATACCTTCCTGCACGTTGCCATCGCCGTCGTAATCTACAAAAGAACCTTGCATGCGGACATTACGCAGATCTTCAACGGTTGAGACGCCTTCATGACACTTTTTGCAGGTATCCAGCTTCACTTCCAAACTGTGCGAGTTGTGACAGCCGAGGCAGTCCTGGATCCCTTCGACATGCCGGAATTTGCCATCGTAACTCTTTCCGTCGTATTCGTATCCGCCTTTAGCTTCGGTGCCGTAAAGGGTAGCGCCGGCAGGATAGTAGTGGTTGCTCATGAAACCAAGCTGAGCGCCGTCCACGGGTTCCGGCACTTTGTCAGGATCACCCGTCACGCCGAATTTCTCGAGCGCCGCGTCCACTGTGTTTTTGGAAGCGAGCCCTTGGTGACAGACCATGCAGCGCGTGGCTGGGCCGGTGTCGGTTATTTCAATCCCCGATGGGAAGGTGACAGAGTCCAACGCCGCGGCGGTCTCGTTGTGACAGGCGACACATTGAATTGTTCCAGCCGGAGCGGGGATTGCATTGGCGATCGTTCCGGTGGAGGTGAATTCCTCGTAACCCTCGCTGGTGTGGCATTTGGCGCACATCGTGGGTACGGCAGCGGGATCTTCTGTGTTCCAATGGTTGAAAGCTTCCGCATCGGAGGCGTTATGTCCAGAGTTAGCCCATAACTCCTCGTAGGGAACGTTCTCCACCACTGGCGGTTCGGGCGTCGGACAGGACGGGCACTCTGGGCAGGGCGCCGCTGTCGGACAGGGGGTTGTTTCAACCGGGGCTGCTGTCGGGGCTGGAGCCGGCTGGCAGGCAGCTGCAACCGCGATCAACAAGAGCAGCACTCCAGTTAATATTAAGAATTTTATTTTCATAAGCATTCTCCTCTCTAAGTTTTTTGGCACTTGTACAGAATGTAAAACAGAAAGAATTTTTTGATATTGCGCTTCCAGGCGCATAAGCATGTATTATAACCGAAAATTAATAGAGTATTAGGGTGATTTCTCTACTCAATCTTAAATTTTTTTGTGGCTCCTGACAATTCAACCTCGAAGCGTTTTCCCGTCAGGCAAGCGAAGTTCGTCGATTTATTCCGTGACCCTCCTCTAAATGAAAAGAGTTCGCGGGACAGATTCCGCGAACTCCGATTACAGGCAGCCAAGAGCAATGGTTATGCGTTGTGTTGATTTTCCGTCTTCTGGGAGCGCCAGGTGAACAGCAATATGGTCATCAGCACCAGTTGTCCAATGATCATTCCGGCGACTTCGGGCCATCGGGCAGCCATTTCAACGATCAAACCCTTGCTGCCAGCGGAATACGCCATGCTGAACTCATTGAAGTCAGCCATGATCCGGCCCAAGTTTTCGGTGAGGTACGCGGCAAGCGATAACGCCAGCGCTGTAAAGGGAATCGCCAGGAAAAGCGTCCAAAAAACTGCTGTAAACTGTTTCTTACCCATCGGAATCTCCCCAGGTCGAAACCTGTAATTCTGAACTTTGGTTATTTCTGAGCTTAAGATATCATCAATAGGGAGGGAGGGCAATGGGCGGAGCATACCATTTTCATATAGGGTGGTTCACCCATCCGGTTTGAAGCGTCAGTTACGCTGCAATCAAGCCTTTTCGGATTGCATACTTGACCAGTTCGCTGCGGTTGTGCAGATCGAGCTTGCGCATCAGGTTTTCACGGTGGCGCGCAACGGTGTGCCGGCTGATGACTAAATGCTCCGCGATCTCATCATTGGTCAACCCCTCTGCGAGCAGTTCCAGGATTTCCTGTTCGCGCGGCGTCAGCGCTTCCAATTTTTCTTCTTCTTGTTGGGTGCGGCTGCGCCCCAGGTAATCGCTGACCAAGGCTTTGGCAAGGGAGGGGTAAAGGTAAATTTCGCCGTTGTACGCCGCGCGAATCGCGGAGATTAGATCTTCGGGCGCGGCGCGCTTAGGCACATAACCGGACGCCCCAGCCTGGAGCATTTCGAAGAAGTATTGTTCGTCTTCATGGATGGTCAGCGCGACCACGGCGATTTTCGGATGTTTGGCTTTCAACCGGCGCGTTGCCTCGATCCCAGAGATGTCTGGCAGGGTAATATCCATGACGACAACGTTTGGATGATAAACGTCAACCAACTCGATTGCCTCGTTTCCAGTGCTTGCCTCTGCCAGAATGACCATATCGGACTGGTTTTCCAGCAGCATTCGAAGCCCGGTGCGCACAACCTCGTGATCATCGACGAGAAGAAGCTGGATCTCAGACATCAATTCCCTCTTTTATTGGAACAACCACCAGAATCTGCGTGCCCTCGTCAGGAATGGATTGGATTTCCAGATCGGCTCCGATCAGGTTTGCGCGTTCCTGCATCCCCATGAGCCCCCAACACGGGTCTCTGTTTTGGGCGCTTAAAGCGCTTGATACGTCGAAGCCTTTTCCATAATCGCGGATGTGTAGGCGCACTTGCGCAGAATCGCACTCCAGGTGGATCTCTGCCTGGTCAGTATCTGCATGGCGGACGATATTGGTGAGGGCTTCTTGCGCAATGCGAAAGAGCACGATTCGGGTTTCAATTGGAAGTCGTTGGGTATCGCCTTGATTGGTGAGTTTAATATTGATCGCATAGTGTCCGCGGATTTCATTGATGTACCAGCGCAAAGCCGCCAGCAGCCCCAGGTCATCGAGTTGAGGAGGATGAAGACCGGCAACCAGGCGTTGAAGCTCGTTCAAACCGTTGCCCGCCAGCTTTTCGAGATGCTTGGCTTGCTCTTCAGCTCTTTCAGGGTTGGTATGGATCGAGGAAGTCAGCCCTCTTAACCCCAGACCTAACGCGGTGAGCGTCTGACCGGTCTCGTCGTGTAATTCACGGGCGATGCGTTGTCTTTCGGCTTCCTGGGCTTTCACGGTGCGGTGCAGGAGTTCAGCCCGGGTCTCCTCCAGCCGCCGGCGTTCCTCGATTTGCGCCTGGCGCAGCGCTTCGATCCGCCGGCGATTTTCGAAGTCGAACACGCGCAGCGAATGGATGATGAAGGCTGCGGCAAAAGTCGCCATCGCGGCGCGCAGCAGTTGAACTGGAAACCCAAACCATTGCAGAAATTTGCTTGAATTTATTAGATTGGACGGAAAAACCGAACTGGAAGCGGTGAACAGTTGACCAATCCCGCCATAAATGCCGAAGGCGATCGCCGCGACCAGGAGCGCATCGGCGTAATTCTTCATGCCCTGTTCCTTGAACCTGGCGCGCTGCAGGATCAGCCCCCAGACTACCAGCGCTGCGCCCGGAATGCCCAATGCATATCTTGAGTAGACATCTGCGGCGACAAGCCGGTCGCCGCGCGGCAGCGGAGTGACAATTAATTCAAACAGCCCGATTCCCCAAATTGCCCCAACCGCGAACATCATCCCCCATTGAAGCGCGGGTCTTGCAGGACCGGAGATCAGTCGCGCCCCAAAGGCAATCAACAGCATGAAAGATGCCGCAAGCAAGAACACCCTGAAAGGAGAAATCCAACTGTTGTGGGGGTGACCGGCGAAAGCGGGGTTCATCAACAGGTACATTTCGAACCATTCGTTGCCGCCGTGTACGATTCCGAACCATGCCAGAGGAACCAGCGCTTTGGCAAAGTCTAGCTCCGAGTTGTGACCCAACTCGATCATGATGGCAAGTCCCATGCTGAAGAAGGACAAGCCATAGAAAAAATAGATTAAAACAATGTTGCGCAGGAAGAACTCAGTCACGCCGCCCTCGCAACAAACCAGACATGAGGCTATTGTTCTGGAGCGCCGGCGTTGATCCAGCCAATCACGGCTTGCAGCTCTTCAGCGGTGAGTCTCCCCGGATGGTTGCCTTCTTCTTGAACCTGAACCAATTTGCTGGCTTGCGCATTTCCAGGGACTATGCCGGGTCCGCTGATTCCACCCTGCAAGGCTGATTGGTAGGTAGCCAGGCTGAAGCCGCCGACGGCAGTCCGCACATGACAGGTTCCGCAGCGATTGGAGAAGAGCTCCGCATAGGTTCCGTCCCAAGTGTTGGGACCGGCGCTGAGCGATACTTCGCTGGTAGGCGTGGGAGCGCTGGTAGGTCTGGGGGTGGGGGTTACCGGCACGAACACCGAGGCTGTCTCCCCTCGCGTTACGGTTGTGATCGCGGTGGCGGGCTCAATCGTAACAAAAGCAATTATCCCCGCGCCGAACACCAACCCTAGCACGGCTGCAACCGGGAGGAATGTTCGCTGCCGCCGGCGGATCACATCCTCTGGCGGACGCTGCCAGTTGTTTCCGGTCTCAATCAACTCCAATTCGGCTGGATGATCCTCTTCCATTTCCTGTTCGCTTAATTTGCCGGTGAACATGCTGCGGTTGAAGCGTTTGAAATGAACGTGATACGTATGCCAGATAATGATCGCCAGCACCGCCAGCACTGCTTCCGCGCCATGCGCGGCTTTGGCTGCCGGGATCACCTCCCCAGGCAGGAACTGGGTGGTGGTGAGCGGGTTCCACATCATAAAACCGGTGATCGCCATGATAATGGTGCCCCACACCACGGCGAAGTATTCCACCTTTTCGGCGTAGTTGTATCTGCCGTAATACGCCCTGGTCTTTCGAAACCCGAAATAATAAGCGAGGTCATCGAAGAGGTGTTTGAAATCCTCGATCAGCGGCATCATTGTGAGCGGCACGCGCAGCACAGTCAACCGGTACAGAACTGCGAGGACGTGGTACACCGAAACCCACGCCAAGACGAAGGCTGCGATATGATGGATGCGCCGGGTTGATTCGATGCCTCCAAGCGCCTGGATAACAAACAGGCTGATTGGGGAGTCGATGAATTTTTGCGCCAAACCGGTGATGCCAAGCGTTGTAAATGATGTCAGGAGAAGGATGTGTTCGATCCGTTGAGAGAGATCAAAGCGGTGATAGAACACCTGACTGGCGGTTGCGTGGGCGGGTTCGGAGGAGGGTTGCTCTAGAGTTTGACCTTGCTCATCCATGGTTGTCCTCCGCCTCATCCGTTGCGGTTTCTACGCCCTGATCCTTGTCTTTGTCTTTGTGCGTTACATCCTCTGCAAGGGCAGTCGCATGATCGTCAACCAACTGGCTCGCTTCTGTTTCAACCTCCGACGCCTCGGGATGAACCTCTTCTTTTTCTGCTATTTGCGCGCCCGCCGATTCGACTGTCTTGCCTGCATTTGCAGGATCTTCGGCAGACGCGCTCAACTCCATATCTTCATCCCCCTCTACGTCCAGATCGGGTTGAATTTCGCCTGGCTTCTCGGCAGCTTGAATCACGCGTTCCCTGCGGCGATTGAGCATGCCGCGGCTGACATCCAGCACTACGAGAAGAGCCATCCCGCTTAGGGTGATCGGAATAAAGTATTTGTAGAACAGATTGACATAATAGACCAGCGGGTAGACCTCGGGCGAGGGTTCGTAATGCGACATCCACGCCGCTGGGAAGTTCGTGTTTGCGTCGGGGTGGCAGATCTGGCAGCGCTTTAACAGGTTAGCCCGCATTTGCAGCCCGGTTTCCGGGTCATTGACCGAGTTTATATCGTGCACGCCGTGACAGTCATAACAAACCGGCGTATTCACCTGCGCATCGGGGGATAGTTTTTCGAATAGCACGGCAGTCGTGCCGTGAAAATCGTCCACGTAGGTGTTCAAAACGGTGGTTGAGAGACCGTATTTCGCCATCAGCTTAGCATCGGTGTGGCATTTGGCGCACATCTGGGGCGATCGCAAGCGGAAGTATGCGGTGCGCGGATCTTCGATGTTATGCACCCCATGACAATCGATGCACGTGGGAACATCGGGATTGCCTTCGCTCAACGCGGTTCCATGTACGCTCTGGGCGTATTTCTGATAGATCTCGCTGTGGCATAACCCGCATCGCTCCGGAATCCATTGGCGCGTTTCTGGCAGCAATTTATGGGTATTCGGATCGGTCAACTGGCGCACTTCGTGAGCGGTATGGCAGTCGACGCACACCGCTGCTTCACGTATGCCAGCCGCGCGCGCGGCGGAATGCACGCTGTCTTGTTCGAGCTCGAACTGTGAGGTGTGACAGCGACCGCACACGTTGTTCAGTTGGAGCGTCACATCGCGCAGATCGTTTGCCTGAAATGGCGGGTGCGGATATTCGCCTACCTCCGTATGGCACTGTACGCAGGCGTATCCCATCTGACCGTGGATCGAAGCCTGGTGCATTTCAGCCGGCGTATAAAGATCCCACTCCTCGCTGCTGGGGAGGGTCAGCGTTTCGCCCGGCGCACCGTGGCAGCCCAGACAATAATCGTCTGCGAGCGAAAGGTTGGGGGTAGCGCCTTCGGGCGGCGCAACCGGCGTTTCGGCTGCCGGGGGTGGGGTTTCGGTCGGAACCTCCTGCACCGCCGGCTTTGCCGATGCACTTGTGACGAAGAAGACGCTGATGGAGAAGAGAATCAACGCGAGACCGGAGAGGATGAAAAATACAGCGCGTCGGATCGGCATCACTCGCTTCCTCCTGGTTCAGCGGCGTCTTCGGTTACATTGCCAGTTAACCGTTCATATTCCAGAGCATGATATTGGCGCACCTCTTCCTCGTTCATTCTTCCAGTGAAGATGCTTAAATTAAGGCGTTGAATATGGACGTGGAAGAAGTGCCAGATGACGATAAAGATTGCTGCCACGATGGCTTCATTACGATGCGCCAGGTAAGCAGCCGGAATAACTCCGCCGGGCAGGAATTTTGTGACCTGAATGGGAAACCAAAGGGTGAGCCCCGAAATGATCAGAATGCCGATCCCCAGAAACAAAAACCAATAGGTGATTTTTTGTTCGAAATTATATTTGCCGAATTTTGGTGGATGGCGATCGATAAATAGAAGGTATTTCACCATCTGCCAGGCGTCCTGAAAATCTTTCCAGGTGATGAACATATCCCCTGGGAGCCGGCGGCGAGCCATCAGGTATATGCCGTTGCCTAGATGATACACGACCGTCGCGATGAGCAGCAGCGCAAAGATGTGGTGGATTTGCTGCAAAAGCTCCAGCCGCTCTGGCGTGGCGATGATCCACTGGCTCCAGGAGGTGTCGTTATATTTTTGTGGAATTCCAGTGAGGAAGAGAACTGCCACACTGAGCAACAATAAGGCATGTTCCCACCTTTGGGCAAGCGTGAACCGCAGAAACGAACGTTCAATTCTAATCGGATCGGAGGAAGTGGTCTGATTATCTTGCGGCAGGCTCACGGCAGGCTCCTCTTGACGCGGCTAACGATCTCATGAAAGAGTTGCAGTAAAACGTAAACCCCAGACAACCCCAGCACCGCAGGAATAAATGTTGAATAAAACTGTTCGGTGGAATACAAGATCGGGGTTCGCGCCGGGTCGATGCGGTTATGTCCTACCCAGGCAGCCGTCCAGTTTGGGCCTGCATCGGGGTGGCATTGCTGGCAGGTTGCTAACAGGTTAGCCGGATAAACCTTAGAGACGGGATCGTCTGTTGCGCGGATCGAGTGCACTCCATGACAATCAGAACAGACTGCGCTATTGTGCCAGATTGTTGGCCACCTGGTCTTATATATGGAAATATCCACCCCATGCCAGGATAAGTTGTAGAGGTTGTACACGTCTGCAGAAAGCCCGTATTTCGCCATGAGCTGCTGATCGGCGTGGCACCTGGCGCATAAATCAGGAGATTCGATCCGAAATTGTGCGGTGCGTGGATCCTGAATATTGTGGACGCCGTGACAGTCGGTGCAGACAGGCACGTCCGGATTATCTTCTTCGATCAGCGCCTTTCCATGAACGCTGTCGCGATACTCCGTGTAAACCTGATCGTGGCATTTTCCGCAGGTGGTCGAGATCAGGCTGCGCGGCTCTCCAGCCGGCTGAACATCGTGCGCGCCATGGCAATCCGTGCAGATCGGGGCATCCAGATTCCCCGCCTCCGCGATTTTGGCATGGATGCTGTCCATCGTCTTTTCATAATTAGACGGATGGCATTTTTGGCAGGCAAGATAATACGATCGGGATAATTCGCGATGCGACGAAAAATTGATTTCGGGATGGGGGTAAGTTTTAATGTCGGTATGACAGGCTTCGCACTCGATCCCGGTTTGCGAATGGATCGAATGTCCCAGTGTCTCTGGCGACACATAGAGCGAAAGAGCCTCGCCGCTGGGGAGGGTCAGCGTAAGGTCCGGGTTGTTGTGACAGCTCAGACAGTATTCTTCGGTCTCTTGGGCGGCTGGCTTCGCATGAACGTGGTGACCGGCAGACAGAAATAGGAAGAGTGTGCTCGCCAGCGCCAGCGCTCCGAAGAGGATGAGCGTCAGAGGGATGCGGTTTCGTCTCTCAGGCATGAGCAAACCCTCCATTGCCATTCTGGTGCTCCGAATTGTCTTTGGAGCGATCTGGCGGTCGCTTGGGCGGTTCACGGATCAGACCGATCTTCTTCAGGATGAATGAGACGCCAAGCATAATCAAGAGAGGGACGAGACATCGGAGCACTAAAAAGAAAGCGACCATAAACGAGGTAGCGTTTTGTTCGTCCATTGGCTTACCCTCCGAACTATTCGGGTCCCACCGGGCGGAAACCCATAAAATACTGCCAGATTACAGTTGGTCGATCGGCTAATTTATCAAACCGCATCACATTCCGGCGATCATTCATCGTCAGGGTATATTTCAATGTTTTTCCTCCTTTGGAAACAAAGGCAGGAAGAGCACGCCGATGGTGAGCATAAACATCATGTAGCCAAAAATTCCCAATGCGATGCCCCATTCAGAAAGGTTGGGGAAGTATTGACCCATCGGCGCCTGATAAAGCACCCCCGGTGAATATGACAGGGGAACGGTCAATCCGGATACCGTCACATTCCAACGGTTCACGATGATTCCTATCACGGCTAAGCCTGTGCCAGCCACGAGAAACCAGGGCCGGCGGTTGAAGCGCGGCGTGAGGAAGAAAATCGCTGGAACGACTACGCCTAAGATGATTTCCAACACCCAAAAGCTGAAATTGTACGGGGTAGTCTCCCTCAGCAGCGTAAGCGCTTGCGTAACCAGAGGTGTGCGCCCATAGTAAGTGGTTGCCATCGTGTCCCAAAAACGCAGATAGCCATAGACGAGCAGAGCAAAACCGCTGTAGCGTGCAATGGTGAAGAGTACCTCATGCGGTATTCTGCGTTTACCGGTGACCCATTCGACGACAAACGCCACTGACATCGTCAGCGCAGGACCGACCGCGATCGCGGACAAAATGAACATGATGGGCATGCTGGGCTTGAACCAAATCGGGCGGCCCTTTAGGATGCCATAGGTGGCGCCCAGGGAAGATTGGTGCAGGAGCGAGATCAGCAGCCCGACCAGGGCGAGCGCGGGCGCGGCAGTGTGGAGTTTGTGGGCTGCCGTTCTCGTCCAGGGCCAGCGATCAAAGAATTTGAGTTCGGTGATCACGGGAAGGAATTCGAAAACCATAATGGTGAGGTAGATCGTAATGCACCAGGTGATTTCCCATAAGACCGAGTGGACATTCCAATAGACCCAGGGATGCCAGAAACGGTCCGGTCTGCCGATGTCCATGATCAGCGTGAGCAGAGCAGCAGTGTAGCCGATGAAGCCGATGTAGATCGCTAAACGAATAATCGGCTGGAAGTTTTTCAACCCCATCAAATACACAATCGCAGAAAGCGTGAATGCGCCCGCTCCAAGCGCAATCGATGAAAGATCGATCGTGATCCAGAGACCCCACGGCACGGTGTTGTTCATGTTGGTGACCACAAGACCCTGGGAAAAGACCCGGAATGCTGAGAAGGCGCCTATCAGCAGCAGCACACCGATCAGCATGAACCAGGCGATCAGACCGGGGTTCACCTGAAAAGGTTTTTTGTCGATGGTTGTGGCAGTCATGGCTTACAAACCCTCCTTCGGCGGAATATAGTACACGCTTGGGCGGGTCCCAAGTTCTTCGCGCAGGACGATCGTTGGGTTTTTGGCGATCACCTGCGCGACCTTGCTCTTTGGATCTTTCAAGTCTCCAAAGATGCGCGCCCCCACCGGGCAAATGTTAACGCATGCCGGGGTAGCCTCGGGGTCGACGCCTGGAACCAGATCATTCTCCAGCCCTTGATCAATCCGATGGATGCAGAAGGTGCATTTCTCCACTACGCCGCGCGGGCGCCGCGGTACTTCAGCAATGCCCCAAGTTGGAATATATTTGTTTTCCTCTTGATTCTCTTCCCAATTGAATTTCCGAGCATCATAGGGACAGGCGACTTCACAATAGCGGCAGCCGATGCAGCGGTCATAGTCCATCACCACCAGCCCGTCTTCGCGGACATAGGTGGCTCGCACCGGGCAAACCTCAACACAGGGCGCAACCTGGCAATGCAAGCATGGGCGGGAAAAGTAAAAAGGCACGCCTGTGGATGTCTGTTCAGGAACTACGATGTTCCAGGGCTTGTCCGAAGCCACATCATTGGCGGCTGAGCAAGCCCGCAGGCAGTATTCGCAGCCGATACACCGATCCAGATCAATCACCATGCCCCAATGATGTTTTCCGGTTGCCCCGTGCCCGGCGCTTTCCTCGCCGGCGGTTAACTGTTCCCGTTGCAGACCCGCGAATGGCGATAGCGGTCCGCTGGTCAGCGCCACAGAGGCAACTGCCGAGCCGGCTGCGATACCCGCCAGGGTTAGTACATCCCGGCGCGTGATATCGACGGTCACGCGCGTGTTCTTCTTGGTTTTCTTGGGGCTTTTCTGTTCGTTAAGATTCTCACTCATTATTTTCTTCCTCGATGACCCGGATGCGCCGACCCACAATCCAGGCAGCCGCTCCGCCTGTGACCAAGCCGATGATGGCGCCCTGAATTAAACCGGTGTACAACCGAGTCTGGCTGGATACCTGTAAATTTGTAATCGTTTTTTCCTGGTTGAGGATTTCTTGTTTCAAATTCTCGACGTTCACCTCTGGCGTCGGCAGCACAATCCCGCCAAGCTTGAGCAGTTCGTCGCGCGTATGTACAGTTTCCTGGTGGCAGCCAATGCACGCGTCGGACCCAACGGTAAACGTGTGACCGGTGGGGACCAGCCCGCCAATCGGGCTTTGTGTGCGGGGCGGCGTGTACATATGGCAATTGCTGCATTCCAGCCCGGCGTTGGCATGGGTGCTATGAGTGAACGAATCGCCCATCTCTTTATGACAATTCGTGCACAGCGCCGTGATCGAATCTGCCATTGGGGTCTGGCTGTGCGGATTGTGGCAAGCCTGGCATTGAACGCCGGCATTCTGATGAGGGCTTGCCCGCCACTCGTCAGTTGTGGTTTTATGGCAGGTACTGCACAACTCTGCGTTGGGTGTGCGCGCCATCGGTTCAGCCGGATGCCGTGGCTGAAAAGGACCATGACAGGCTTCGCAAGTCACACCAACTTCCGCATAAGTGCCATCCTGTGAATTGAACCCGGTTGTGTGGCACTGCAAGCAAGCCGTCTGTTTGCTCAGTTCATCCCAATTTCTTTGGAAAATGGGAGAGGAAAAAGCTTGAGCGTGACGCGTCGAGGTCCAATTTTCAAAAATATCTTTGTGGCAATTCGCGCACGCCGACGAACCAGCATACGAAGGCACCTGTTCTGGCGGAGCGGGTGGTGGAGCAGCTACTGCTGGATGGGCTAGGCTTATGGCTGCGCCCAACCCAACGCTGAGACCGAAAAGTAAGCCAAATGCAAGCAAGCTCCATCTGTTGGGAAGTAAGTACCTTTTTTTCATATCACAACGACTCCGTCATTGAGCTGGTATGCCCAGTAAACTTCTGGGTGGTGAGCGAATCTGATAGAAATTCTATACTTTTTATCCGAAAATGGCAGTAAGAAACGTCATCTCTCATGACGATAGATGTAATAGTGATAGAGGCAATCAAGCGCAGCATTTCTGTTCTTGATCCTATGCCATATCAGGGAGGGGTAACCGCATCGCTTTACGGTTCTGTGGAAGCGGAATGATAGTCTGACGCAGCCGCCAACAACTCCTCGTCCGTTTTATCGGAAGCGAAACCGCCACCATGACAGTGCCTGCAAGCGTAGTCCAAACCGATCTCGGGCAGCAAAGCGCCGTCGCCTTCTTTGAATTGGCTGATCTGGTTCGGATTGATGATCACTGCATGGGTGCGAAAATCGGCGCTGAAGCGTTCGGGGTCGCCCCAGGCGACTTGGATCAGTTTTGGCATGTGACATTCGGTGCAAGCCAGATTCAGGGAAGCGTGCATATCGACCTTGTGTTGTCCGCGTTGGGCGCTGTGACACTGATCGCAAGTTACCCGGGTAGTCGCTTGTCCGCTCAGACGATTTTGAGCGACCCCGACATGTGGATCATGACAGATGACACAATCCAGCAGAACGTGTTTTCCCGGGAACAGGTCCCCATAACTGCCGCTGTGCTGGATAAAACCATTGCTGACAGAGAGCGTGTCGCCTGATCCACGGGTGTGACATTTCTCGCAAGCCGCGGCAGAGCGGTCAATTTTCATATCGAAGCTGGAGGGGTTCCTGGCGTGCAGACTGCCGGGCCCGTGGCAGGCTTCGCAGCGAACGCCTTCTTGCGCCCATGCGCCAGCCAATCCTGCCAGGTTTTCCTGGTTTCCGCGCGGCGAGAAACCGGTCGTATGACAGACGCCGCAATCGTAGGCTAATTGAGCGGCGCCTGGTTCAAAAGGAACCAGTTCTGCCTTTTTCTCAAGCATTGAATTTGCCAGATTGTATTGGTTCAGATAATCGGAATCTCCCGAATTTCCGGGAGCGTCGGTGACGATAAAACCGTCAGAACCGATAAAAAGGGCTTTCCATCCGTACCCGCCGATGACATATTGAATATCTTTCCAGGTGTAGCCCTGGGGCAAGGCGCTGACACTCGTGGACGGGTAGGCTGGGGGTTGGTTATCCACCACAGGGTTTAAGATCCAGGGGTGACCGGATTTTTTATACACATCGTAAATGTCTTGGTGGCAGCCGCTGCAGGTCTGGTCGCCGACAAAATCAGG
>WBZO01000482.1_pt1 | contig 84336 bp, 64 predicted proteins | sample 5204261 | NCBI WGS metagenome assembly WBZO01 (sample SAMN12412400, study PRJNA552823) | activated sludge metagenome | isolation source: activated sludge from anammox sidestream of wastewater treatment plant... | place: USA: North Carolina | collected 2017-09 | reverse complement strand
TCCTTCTACTTGGTCGTTTAAGAAGCTCCGATACTACCGCAGCTTGCTTCCTAAACTTCCTTACAAAAGTTGCACTTCAATTTTGAATCCACCCAATAAGTAAATCAGCGCAAGCGTTATGGGGAAAATTTTGTGATGAAAAGGGCAGATCAAAATCTAGTCCACTATATTTTTTTATAAAAGATGCAAAAGACGAATCAATAGAAGTGAGCGGAGAGATTTTATTCGACTATATTCGTGTTATGAAAGAAGTATTCCTTCCTCTTAATAAACAACGAATGGATATTATCTTATCTGAAGCTGCTTTGATAGATCACGCTCACAAAATTCCTGATTACCTTATTGATCTTGTTAACCATGTTTCTGAACTTAACGCAATGATGAAACGATGGGAGACAATAACCGACGCACGACATGCAATGTCTTTTGTCGATAACAACGCAGATACTCCTAAAGAGAGGTATGCTGCATTTTATCCAAGCTGCGAATTCCCTACGGAGCTGAATAGAGAATTAGAAAAAAAGCATGCACATTTAATATATCAAAAAAATACACTTCTAGATGCTTGGAATCAGAAAGAAAAGAGAGATTGATAGAAACTAGAAATTTCAGGAGTCAGCTTCTCAATTAAAATTCACTGAGTATAAAACGTTACAACGTTACCATGTATCTATCAACCATACCCCCTTCAACTCCCTCCGAGCTTCCCGATACCCCGGACAAACCCTCCCCACCACTTCCCAAAACGCTTTCGAGTGATTCATCTCGATCAGGTGCGCGAGTTCGTGGGCAACCACATAATCCACCAAATGCAATGGCAGTTGGATCAAGCGCCAGTTTAGCGTGATAAGACCGCGGCTGTTGCAGCTGCCCCAGCGGGTTTTGGCTTGGGAAAGGCGGAAGGGCGGGGTGGTTAAATTCAATGCCGGGGCGTAGATTGCGATGCGCTGTTGGAAGCAGGTGATCGCCTGCTGTTGATACCAGCTCATCACGAAGGTTTCAATTTGGCGAGGCGTGAGTTCGATGGCGGGCGGTTGCGCTAATTCCTGACTGAATGACTGGATCATTGCGAGTTCGCCGATTGGTTTCATAGCGATGCGCCAGGGTTCGCCGAGCAGCGGGTAGGCGGTTTCCAGCGACCAGTCGAGCGTCAGGCTTTTTTTGGCTTGCCATTGATCCAGCTTTTTTTTGATCCAGTCGGCTTTTTGCTGCAACACGCTGTCGATATGGGAAAGTGGCGTGAGTAAAGGCGCGCTGATGCGCAGGCCGTGTTGACTGATTTGTAAACCGATTGTTTTGCGCCGGCTGCGGGTGAGGGTGTAACTGATTGCCTGACCGTTAAGCGTAGCGGTTTGCGTTGGCACGGCTAGGATTGCTGCGGGTTGATCTGACCGATGCGCAACATCTCAGCCTCGATCCAGGCTTCGACCTGCGCATTCAATTCCCCGGCTTCCATGCCGGTAGGATCGATCGGTTTACCGATGCTGACGGTGACGGTGCCGGGATGTTTGACGAACGAATTCTTGCCCCAAAATTCCCCGGCATTATGCGCGACCGGCACCACCGGCACGTTGGTATGCGTCGCCAGCCAGGCGCCGCCGATGCGGTATTTGCCGCGCTGTCCCGGCGGAATGCGCGTGCCTTCAGGGAACACCACGATCCAGAAACCTTGTTTGATCCGGTCTTTACCTTGATCGACGATTTGTTCCAGGGCTTTTTTCTTGGCGCTGCGGTCAATCGCAATCGGGCTGGTCATCGCCAAGCCCCAGCCGAAAAACGGGATGCGCAGCAGCTCTTTTTTCAATACCCACACTTGCGGCGGAAAGATTTCCTGAAATGCCAGCGTTTCCCACGCCGATTGATGTTTGGACAGAATAATGCTCGGCGATGCCGGAATGTTTTCTTTGCCGATGATGCGGTAACGCAGCCCGCACAGGTGCCACAGTAGAAACAACATGATGCGCGTCCAGCTCGAGGTGACGCGGTAGCGGTTATGCGGCGACAGCGGGAAACACGCCAGCGTCAGAATCGCATACGGCGGCGTGATGATGAACTGCAGCAGCATATACAGCGCCGAACGCACAACGGCCGGCCACTTGCTCATTCTTCGCCAACCAGCTCATCGGCCACCGCCGCCAGATCGTCAAAAATCTGCGTATGCACCGGAATTTCCGTGGAGTCGCGCGTGAACTGCCCGTTACCGGTCAGCACTAGCACCGGAATTGCGCCGACCGCCGCCGCGGCTTGCAAATCTTTCAACGAATCGCCGACTGCCATGACATTTTTCAGATTGACGCCGTAGCGTTGCACGATTTCCTGAAATAACCCGGTTGCCGGTTTGCGGCAATTGCATTGATCCGCATTGGTATGCGGGCAGAAAAAAATCGCGTCGATGCGCCCGCCTGCGTGATTTACCGCTTTGTGCATCTTGTCGTTAATGGCGTTGTAAGCCGCCATATCGAGTAACCCGCGGCCAATGCCGGATTGGTTGGTGGCGATCACCACGCGGTAACCGGCGTGCGTCAACCGCGAAATCGCTTCCAGACTGCCGGGGATCGCAATCCATTCCTCCGGCGTTTTGACAAAGGTTTCGCTACTCTCATTGATGACACCGGCCTGGTCGAGGATGATCAGTTTCATATTAAGACGCAAGTTTGGAAAGATCGGCGATGCGGTTCATAGCATGATGGAGTTCTTGCAATTGAGAAAGGCGAACAATGCGAAGTTCTTTGTCTTCGACATTTACCATGATATGGTCAAAATATTCATCAATCGGCTCTTTCAATGTAGCTTGCGCCTGTAGAAAAGTTACATAATCTTCACGCATGATTGCCGGATTAGTAACAAATGACATCTTTATCGATGCATCGTACAGCTTCTTTTCGGCTGGTTCTTGGAGTTTGTCGAAGTAGTTTACCGGATTGCTGAAATGGCCTTCAGCCTTAGCTTTTTTGAGAATATTGCCGACTCGCTTGTTGGCGGCCGCTAAACTTGCTGCTTCCGGCAAGGCCATAAAAGCACGCACAGCGACAAGTCGCTTAACAATATCATTTAAAATAAGTTGCGACACATACTGACAACTGAGTACAGCATCCACTTCTTGAGCCGTGTAGCCTTGTTCTCGCAAATTCCCTGTAAGTCTTTCACGAATAAAAGTTATCAGTTGCTCACGAGATTCTTGCTTAATTTGATGTTGTTCTTCGATTGATTCATTGGAATTGCTTACTCTTAATCCGGAAGGTTCATCCTTTTCGAGAATCTCAATTGTTCGATTAATCAAACTATTTAAGTCAAACGGTAAATTCTTTTCTTTCAAAATACGAATAACACCCAGTGCATGACGGCGCAGCGCAAAAGGATCCTTGTCACCGGTTGGCGCTTCGCCGATACCAAACATATTGACCAAGGTTTCCAGTTTGTCTGCCAATGCTAGGCAAACGCCCACCGGGTTACGCGGCAATTCGTCACCGGCAAAACGCGGTTTGTAATGATCTTCAATCGCGAATGCAATATCATCACTTAATCCCTCGTGTTGAGCATAATAGCGTCCCATAATGCCTTGCAGTTCGGGAAATTCACCCACCATATCGGTGAGCAAATCCACCTTGGCTAATGAAGCAGCTTCGCAAGTCTGATTAGCCAATTTGTCACCACCCAACATTTCGCCGATCATCTTAGCAACGGCGCGAACGTAATACATGCGCCATCCTTGCGTACCCAGTTTGTTGTGATACACCACCTTATCCAATTCCGGCAAGCGCGACGCCAGTGTTTTTTTCCGATCCTGATCGAAGAAAAACTTGGCATCGGCGAGACGCGAGCGCACCACGCGTTCGTTACCGGCGATGACTTGCGCCGAATCGGATGGGCGGATGTTGGAAACCAGCAGGAATTTGTTCGCCAGTTTTCCGTTAGCATCCAGCAGAGGGAAGTATTTCTGGTTCGCTTTCATCGTCAAAATTAGGCATTCCTGCGGCACTTGCAGGAATTCGGCATCGAATTGACCAACCAGCACATTGGGATGTTCGACCAGCGCGGTGACTTCATCAAGCAGCGCTTCATCGTCGATAGGCGTGAGATGTTCTTCCGCAGCAGCGGCGGCAAGCTGGCGCGCGATTTCCGCGCGGCGATCGGCAAAACCGGCGAGCACGGCGCCTTCAGTTTGCAGTTGCTGCGCGTAGCTATCGGCGTTGTGCAGCACAATGGGGTTCACTTTGGCCTCAAAGCGATGACCTTGCGTCTCGCGTCCGGCTTGCAGACCGAGCACGCTGACCGGCACGACATCGGCGCCGTGCAATGCCACCAAAGAATGCGCCGGACGCACGAAATGCACGCTTTGCCAGCCGTCCACCAGTTGATACGTCATCACCTTTGGAATCGGCAATTGGCTGATCGCGTCTTGCAAGGCTTTTTGCAGTCCGTCGGTCAACAACGTGCCCTTCACAACGGTATCCAGGAACAGCGTTTCGGTTTTGCCGTCCAGCGCGCGTTTGAGTTGCGGCACTGCGGACGCGTCGACGCCAAGGCTGGCGAGTTTTTTCAACAGCGGCGGCGTCGCTTGACCGTCAACGTCGAGGCCGACTTTGACCGGCATCAATTTTTGCGTGACCGCTTGATCGGCCGCTTGCGCCGCAACGTTGGCGATATGCACCGCCAACCGTCTCGGGGTTGCATACGGTGTAATGGTTGCGTCGGGCGCGATCAATCCTTGCGCTTTCAGGCTGGCAGCGAGTAATTCAGCGAAACTCGCACCCAGTTGTTTCAACGATTTCGGCGGCAATTCTTCCACCAATAATTCGACGAGCAGGTTGTGGGTCATGATGCGGCTTCCTGCATATCGGGCATTTGCGCGACCCATTCACGCGGCGCCATCGGGAACGGCGGATTGAGGTTTTTGCGGCTGTCGTAATAGGCTTTGGCGACTTGCCGCGACAGGTTACGGATGCGGCCGATATACGCCGCACGCTCGGTCACCGAAATGGCGCCGCGCGCGTCGAGCAGATTGAATGTATGCGCCGCTTTCAGCACTTGCTCGTAAGCCGGTAATGCCAGTTGTTTTGCGATCAGATGATTGGCCTGCGCTTCGTATTTGCCGAACGCCAGAAACAAAAACTCGGTGTCGCTTTCTTCAAAATTGTATTTCGATTGCTCGACTTCGTTTTGATGATACACATCGTGGTAGCGCAGTCCCTTGGTCCAAGTCAGGTCGAACACGCTTTCCACGCCTTGCAAGTACATCGCCAATCGCTCCAATCCGTAGGTGATTTCGCCGGTGATCGGCTTGCAATCGATGCCGCCAACTTGCTGGAAATAGGTGAATTGCGTCACTTCCATACCGTTCAGCCAGGTTTCCCAGCCCAATCCCCACGCGCCCAGTGTCGGGTTCTCCCAGTCGTCCTCGACCAGCCGCACGTCGTTTTGCGTCAGATCGAAGCCCAGTTCGCGCAGCGAATCCAGGTACAAATCCAGAATGTTTTTCGGCGCCGGTTTCAGCACCACCTGGAATTGATAATAATGCTGCAAGCGGTTCGGGTTTTCGCCGTAGCGGCCGTCCTTGGGGCGGCGCGACGGTTGCACGTACGCCACCTTCCACGGTTCGGGGCCGATGGCGCGCAAAAAGGTGGCGGTATGGCTGGTGCCCGCGCCGACTTCCATATCGTACGGTTGCAAGATGGCGCAGCCCTGTTTGTCCCAATAGCGTTGCAGGGTAAGGATGATTTCCTGAAAAGTCAGTGTCGGCATGAAGCGGAGTAATCGCGTTAAATTATAAACATGCGGATTTTACCGGGTTTTCCGCGCGGCGCGGAAGGCGGATAACAATCCGATGCTCAATAACAACACCGACAATCCCAGCACCGGATAATTGCCCACCCGCACGTACGGTGTTGCGCCGGTAAAACCTTGCGCCACACCGTGCAATGCCGCTGTGGTGAAAATTTCGATGGTCTCGAGTACGCGCCCGCGCTCGTCGATAATCGCGGTAACACCAGTGTTGGTGGCGCGCAACATATAACGGCCGGTTTCCAGCGCGCGCATCTGCGAAATCTGCAAATGTTGCTGCGGCCCGATCGAACGGCCGAACCAGGCATCGTTGCTGACGTTGACCAGCAGTGTCGCTTGCGGTAGCTGATTGATGATTTCCTCGCCGAACACGTCTTCGTAACAAATATTGATCGCTACGCGTTGACCGGCGATTTCCATCGGCTGCTGATCCAATCGGCCGCGCGAAAAATCCGACAACGGAATTTGCAGCACCTGAATCACCCAGCCGAACAGCGGCTTGAACGGAATGTATTCGCCGAATGGCACCAAATGATGTTTGCGGTAGCTTTGTTCGGGCGAAGTGCCGAAGCTGAACATGGTGTTGTAATACGCATCGCCGTCTGTATGATCGCGCTCGGCCAGTCCGATCAGTACATCGCCTTTGACGTTGCGGGCGTGTTCGGCGATATACGCCAGATACGCTGGTGGCACCACGTCGTTGAATAGCGGAATCGATATTTCCGGTGTCACGATCAACTGGCTGTCGCTCTCCAGAATTAGCTGTGCGTAAGTTTCCATTGAATATTCGATCTGATCCGCACGCCATTTCAGATCCTGCGAAATATTTCCTTGTAACAGGCTCACCGTAACCGGTTCACCCTCGGGCTGCACCCACTCGATCGCCTGCAACGCAAAGCCGCATAACCAGATCGTTAGCAAAGCCGCTCCCCAGCGCCAGTTTCTGCGAACATTCTCGATCCAGAAAAATAACAAGGTGGCGCTGAATACGATAATCAAAGAAATACCATACACGCCGACAATCGGCGCAAAACCTGCCAGTGGGCTGTACGGTGCTTGCGAGTAGCCCAGCGCGAGCCAAGGAAAACCGGTAAACAATGTGCCTCGCAACCATTCGGATAACATCCACAATGCCGCAGCCAATGCTCCCCAAAGCCAGGGCGAGGCTACGCGCAGCCGGGTTAACAGCCACAAACCGCAAGCCGGGAACAACGACAGGTACGCGCATAAAATGATCAATGCCACTACCGCGATTGGCACCGGCATCGCGCCAAAATCGTGCAAACTGACATAAATCCAGGTAACCCCGGCGCTAAATAATCCCATGCCGAACCAAAATCCCAATGCGGCATTTTTGATCGGGCTTTGGTTTTTATGACACAATGCCAGCAACCACGCCAACGTCATAACCGGCACCGGAAACAGATAGAAAGGCGCAAAACCAAGTACCGTCAGTGCACCCGCCAGATAAACCAGCAGCAATTTTAAATAGGGATTCTTCAATGGTGTCAAAGGTAGAAAATGAATCAAAAATACATAGCAGAAATAGTACGCTTCTCCACACGCGGCAACACCTGTGAACTTTCATAAGCTAATATTGTTCTCAGCGTTTGATGAATCATAAAGTATCCTGCGATTCCCGTTCGCATAATTTTTAATCTTGCTTTTCGTGATGACAATCAGTACTACTTATGCTAAATAGCTATTTATTCACTTTATTATCCGGCAATAGTAATCGAAGGCCTTTGTTACAATAGCACCCAGCCTCAAATCGCAGCGATATTAAACGATATGCAAATAGATTGATGAGCTTTAATATATTTCTCTAGCGCTGTAAATAACTGATACGGTTTACCCAATATTCGAAAATCAAACGGATTTCTCATGAAATTTAAACTTCTATATGTGTTATTGCTATCTGGACTTTCTGCCTGCGCGCAGATGCCTGCGAATCAGGCGACAGATAAAAACGGGGAATCCGCCGAGCAAGATGACGAGGGTCATCGAAACCTACCCAAGCAAGAGCTGACGGCCCCGGTCCTATTCGATTTTTTAGTCGGTGAAACCGCATTACAGCGCGGCAATCTGGATATCGCGGTCAATCGCTACGTAAAACTTGCCAAGACCACAAAAGATCCGCGACTTGCCAAACGCGCAACAGAAATTTCCCTGCACGCGGGCAATCCCATAGCTGCCGAGCAAGCAGCAACGATGTGGGTTGAACTGGAACCGGATTCATCGGATGCTCGCCAAACCATTGCGGCGCTGCTGGTAAATCTAGGCAAACTGGACGCAGCCAAACCGCACCTTGAAAAATTATTGGCATCGCAAACCGATCAAGTCGGCAATGCATTCATGCAGCTCAATCAACTGTTGTCTCGCAATCCCGACAGAGCGGCGACGCTGCGGCTGGTGCAACACTTGTCCCAGCCTTATAAAGACTCACCGGAGGTCCATTTTGCACTTTCGCAGGCCGCCTGGTTTGCCAATCAACATCAGCTCGCACAAGACGAAATGCAACGCGCCTTGGCGCTGCGCCCGGACTGGGAAGTTGCGGCTGTTCATAATGGCAGAATACTGCAAAAAGCTTCAATCGCCGATGCCAGCAATTTTTACCGCGACTATTTACAGAAATTTCCTGCCTCCAACGAAGTACGGATTGCTTATACGCGGTTATTGATCGGCGATAACCAGTTGGAGCAAGCGCGTGAGCAAGTGCAATGGTTACTGGACAATAATACGAACGACCCGGAAATCACGCTCGCAACGGGATTATTAGCCGCCGAAATGGGCGACTTCGACACCACCGAATCCAGTTTCAAAAAAGCCTTGGATTTAGGTTATAAAGATGCCAACGCCGTGCATTTTCATCTTGGTCAGATTTACGAAGAAACCGGCCGCGGGGACATGGCAATGCAATCGTATCAAATGGTGAAAAGCGGCAGCCGCTTTCTACCGTCGCAAATTCGATACGCTGATTTGCTCGCAACCAAGGGTTTTTTAAAAGAAGCGCGGGCGCATCTGCAAAACCTGCCGGCCGCCAATGATCAGCAAACAGCGCATTTCATCCTGGCGGAAGCGCAAATCCTGCGCAGAACCAAAGCCCATCAAGAAGTATTCAACTTACTCAACGACGGCTTAAAGAAATTGCCCGATTATCCCGAGTTGCTCTATGACCGCGCCTTGGCTGCCGACAAACTGGGCAAATTCAATATCCTCGAAGAAGACTTACGCAAACTGATTCAGCTCAGGCCCGACAACCCCCATGCCTACAATGCGCTGGGGTACAGCTATGCCGATCGCGGCAAGCATTTGCCCGAAGCGCTGAATCTGATCAAAAGAGCTCTGGAACTGTCGCCCGAAGATCCCTATATCATGGATAGTCTGGGGTGGGTCTACTACCGCATGGGTAATATTGCAGAAGGGCTGAATTATTTGAATCTGGCCTTTGCCGCCAAGCCTGATCCCGAAATTGCCGCCCATTTGGGCGAAGTGCTTTGGATACAAGGCGCAAAAGAAGATGCTAAAAATATCTGGCGCGCCGCTTTGGAAAAAGACCCGGATAACGATGTCTTGCTGGAAACATTAAAAAGGCTTACCAAAAAGAAAATCATCGATTAAGTTTTCATAAATCGGGCATGTTCGGTGATATCATCCTGACAACAGCAACGGCTCCGACAAGCCGTGAATTACCCGTGCCCTTATCGATCGTAAACCCTGAAAATGTTAAATACTTCTTCAACGCCAGCACTGGAATTTAAAAGCAGCACTTTTTTTTCTCCCATCCTGATTCTTTTTACCAATAACATCGCTGCCATTGAACAGACTTTGCATGAAAAGATAAATCTGGCTCCGGAATTTTTCAAAGATTCTCCGGTCATCGTCGATTTGCGGGAACTTAATAAGCAGAATCTGGAATTGAATCTTTCCAATATCATTGATCTGCTCCGCAGGATAGGTTTTTTCCCGGTCGGCATCCGCGGCGGCAATGAACACCAAAACCAGCAAGCTCGCGCCTTGTTCATTCCTATCGATACCGTGCGCGATCTTGGGAGTTCCATCGTCATTGGCGAACCACCCAAACAGGAACCCGTTCAACAAGCCAGCGTTCAACCTGAAATCAAGCCGCCTAAAGAACCGGTAAAACCGGTTGCGATTCCGCCCGTGCCTGCGGCAGCAACCTTGGTAACCCATCCGATCCGCTCCGGGCAACGCATCTACGCATCCGGTGATTTGATCATTCTGTCGCAGGTCAGCGCCGGTGCCGAAATAATGGCTGAAGGCAACATACATGTCTATAATACCCTGCGTGGACGTGCACTGGCGGGTGTGCATGGCAATACCGCCGCCAGAATTTTTTGTTTCGATTTGCAGGCGGAGCTTATATCCATCGCTGGCGACTATAAAACCAGCGAGGATATCAACAAGCAAACCTATAAAAATCCGGTACAGATCTACCTTCAGGATCATGCATTGATCATTAAAGAAATCGCTTAAGACCAAACAGTAAAGGAGGCGCAATTGGCAAGAATTATAGTCGTGACATCGGGCAAGGGGGGCGTCGGCAAAACCACAACGAGCGCAGCGATTGCCATGGGATTAGCGAAAAAAGGCCACAAAACGGCTGTTATCGATTTCGACGTGGGACTGCGCAACCTGGATTTAATTTTGGGCTGCGAACGCCGGGTAGTCTATGATTTTATCAATGTGATCAATGGTGAAGCCAGCCTCAATCAAGCGCTTATCCGCGATAAAAACTGCAATATGCTCTATATCCTGCCGGCCTCGCAAACGCGCGACAAAGATGCGCTGACGCAAGAAGGCGTGGGTAAGGTTTTAGATGAATTATCCAAGGATTTTGAGTACATTGTCTGCGATTCACCCGCCGGTATTGAAAAGGGCGCCAATTTAGCGCTTTATTACGCCGACGACGCTTTTGTCGTCACCAACCCTGAAATTTCATCGGTGCGGGATTCCGACCGCATGCTCGGCATTCTTTCCAGTAAATCACGCCGGGCCGAAAGAAATGAAGAACCGATCAAGGAATATTTATTGCTGACCCGCTACGATGCGGACCGGGTCAAATTGGGAGAGATGTTAAGCCTGGAAGACGTGCAGGAAATACTGTCTTTGGAGCTATTGGGCATCATCCCCGAATCAAAATCGGTCTTATCCGCATCCAATGCCGGGATGCCGGTCATACTGGATGAAAAAAGCGAAGCCGGTCAAGCTTACGCCGATGTCGTTGCGCGATATTTAGGAGAGAAACGTCCGCATCGATTTATCGATGGTAAACAGGGATTTCTCAAGCGACTTTTTGGAGGAAGAAAATGAGCTTACTTGACTATTTTAGATCTTCCAAACCCAAGACTGCGTCAGTAGCCAAGGAAAGGCTGCAAATTCTTGTCGCGCACGAGCGTAAATACCGCAATCAACCATCGTATTTACCGCAATTGCAAAAGGAATTGCTTGAAGTCATCCGGAAATATGTAAATGTCGATCAAGACGCGATATCAATAAATTTTGAACAGGACGAAAATCAGGAAACATTGGAACTGAATATCGTTCTGCCGGATTATCAACAAACCAATAGAACCGCCAGTAGCTAGCATCTGCCGCCCGGTGCGCGCGGCTTGAGGAATCAGATTGATAATCGTTGTAATGAATTGAGAAAATCCAAACAGCCTGTGATGTGGCTTCGAATAAACCAGCGGAACATTCTTCCGGGAATTTTGATCGGTTGCCTGATAATTCTGCTGCACGGTTGCAAAACCATTCCAACAGTAACACCATCCGATGCGGTTGCCACTACCGTATTATTCGATCCCGCAACATCCGCGCAGAAAACGCCAGCCTATGATTTTAATATTTTAGGCCGCATCGCAATACAAGACGAAAAACAAAGTTTTTCCGGCAGTTTCCGCTGGGCACACTTTGCCGCGAATGACGAAATTCTGTTATTCACCCCATTGGGCCAGGCGGTCGCAGAAATCACCCGGGATGCTGAAGAGGTTCGTTTAATTACTTCAAAAATGGAAGGCTACTATGCCAACGATGTCGAAGCTTTGACGGAACAGATTCTCGGCTGGCGATTGCCGCTCGATGGCTTGCGGTATTGGATTCAAGGATTGCATTCACCGCTGACCGCCGCTGAAAAAGATCTGGACCGGCAAAATCAGCTTCTCACAATCCGGCAAGACGGCTGGCACATCCATTACAACAGTTTTACCCAAACCTCGTTCAGTACGGCGCCGTTGCCAAAAAACATCAGCTTGTTCTTCGAAAATCAGAAACTGAAAATCCGCTTGATCGTTGATAACTGGAAAGTCAACTAATTCGCCCATGCATACCTTTCCCGCTCCGGCAAAACTGAATCTTTTTTTACACGTAACCGGCCGCCGGCCGGATGGTTATCATTTGTTGCAAACCGTATTCCGCCTGATTGATTATTCAGATCAGCTCAGTTTCCGGTTGCGGCCCGACGGTATTATCAAACTGCACACCCCGATTCCCGGTGTGCCCGAAGACAAAGATTTATGCGTTCGCGCCGCCACGTTATTGCAGCGCGAAGCCGCCGTCACGGCAGGCGTCGATATCTTTTTGCACAAACAAATTCCGATGGGCGGCGGTCTCGGCGGCGGCAGTTCGGATGCCGCGACCACATTAGTAGCGCTGAATCATTTATGGCAAGCCAATGTGAGCCAGGCGCGCTTGCTCGAACTGGGATTGCAATTGGGCGCCGACGTCCCGGTATTCATTTTCGGTCAAAATGCGTTTGCCGAAGGTGTCGGCGAGAAGTTATCCGCGATTGAACTCCCGCCCGCCTGGTATCTGGTTCTGGTACCATCCGTTGCAGTATCAACCGCAGAGATTTTTGGCAGTAAGGAATTGACACGAAACACAATACCGATCAAAATACCGCCCTTTTCCGTCTGGCAAGGACATAACGATCTAGAATCGGTCGTTTGCCGCTTATACCCTGAGGTCGCGAGATGTTTGGAGTGGCTAAAGAAACTGGAAAATACTACAATAGCAGCCATGAGCGGTTCAGGAGCGTGCGTTTTTGCAGAATTTGCTTCAGAACCGGCAGCACAAGCCGCATTGGAAAAAATTCCCAATGATGTCAAAGGGTTTGTAGCAAAAGGATTAGATTACCATCCGATTCAAAAAATCATTGAATCAAAGATTTAGGGGAGTCGCCAAGTGGTAAGGCACCGGATTTTGATTCCGGCATTCGTAGGTTCGATCCCTACCTCCCCTGCCAGTTTCTTTTATTGAGAAAAATTCGAGTTAAGTGGAAAACCTTTACTATTTTTCAAACTGATTATTGCAAAGAAATAACATGGCCTATGACAGTTTGATGGTTTTTACCGGCACTGCCAATCCCAAATTGGCGGAAGATGCTGTCAAGCATCTCAATATTCATCTAGGGCGCGCCACCGTCGGGCGTTTCAGTGACGGTGAAGTAATGGTTGAAATACTCGAAAACGTGCGCGGCAAGGATGTGTTCGTGCTGCAATCGACCTGCGCGCCGACCAACGACAGTCTGATGGAAATACTGGTGATGGTGGATGCCCTAAAGCGCGCATCGGCCAGCCGCATTACCGCTGCCATTCCCTATTTCGGATACGCGCGCCAGGATCGCAGGCCGCGTTCGGCCCGTGTGCCGATTACCGCAAAAGTTGTCGCCAATATGCTCACAACGGTAGGCATCGACCGCTTGCTAACGATGGATTTGCATTCGGATCAGATTCAAGGTTTCTTCGATATGCCGGTTGACAATATCTATGGCATGCCGATTTTGCTCGGCGATATCTGGAAACATAATTATCAGAATCTGATCGTGGTGTCGCCCGATGTCGGCGGTGTAGTACGGGCGCGACACTTGGCCAAGCGCTTGGAATGCGACCTTGCCATCATCGATAAGCGCCGTCCCAAGCCGAATGAAGCCAGGGTCATGAATATCATCGGTGAAGTCAAAGATCGCACTTGCGTGATTATTGACGACATGGTGGATACCGCCAATACACTCTGTCAAGCGGCCAACGCCTTGAAAGAACATGGCGCGAAATCGGTCATTGCGTATTCTACCCATGCGGTTTTATCCGGCAACGCGGTGGAGCGGATTCAAAATTCCGCATTAGACAAACTGGTGGTTACCGATACCATTCCGTTGCGCGCGGATGCGATGGCTTGTGACCGCATTTGCCAATTAAGCATCGCCAGCTTGCTGGCGGAAACGATGCTGCGGATCAGCAATGAAAGTTCATTAAGTTCGCTATTCATGGAATAGCCATAATCGTTTTATTAACCGGTTTGTTTGGTCGCGAACAAACCATCACTCAGGAGTCATACAATGAAAATTGAAATCAGCGCCGACAAGCGCACATTGCAGGGAAAGGGTGCGAGCCGCCGCCTGCGTCGCAGCGGCATCGTTCCGGCGGTTATTTACGGCGGCGAAGCCCCGGCACAATCCATTGAAATGAATCATAAGGATTTGTTTTACAATCTCAAACACGAAGCGTTTCATGCGTCGATCCTGACGATCAGCGTTGACGGTAAAAAAGAACCCGTACTGTTACGCGATATCCAAATGCACCCCTTCAAACAGCAAGTGCTGCATGTCGACTTTCAGCGCGTCGACAAGAATAAGAAAATTCATATGAAGGTGCCATTGCACTTCATCAACGAAGAAATTGCACCCGGTGTGAAAACCTCCGGCGGTATCGTGTCGCACATTCTCACCGAAGTCGATATCAGTTGCTTGCCAGGGGACTTACCGGAATTCATTTCGGTGGATTTGGCCGAGCTAACTGCTGGCCACACGCTGCACTTGAGCGATTTGGTACTGCCTAAAGGCGTTGAAACCGTGGCATTAGCCAAAGGTGAAAACTTGCCGGTGGTGACAATCGTTATTCCGCGTTCGGCACTTTCTGAAGAAGCAGCTGCGGCAGAAGGCGGCGAGAAGAAATAAGCGGTATCGAAAAACCGTCACGCGTTGTACTGGAAATTGGAAAAATCTGCTGGCGTTGATCATCAAACCAGCAGATTTTTCTTTTATGAGTGTTGGTCTCAGTCAAATCAATGGTTGCCATGAAACTGATCGTTGGCTTGGGTAATCCCGGCAAAGAATACGACGGAACCCGGCATAACGCCGGTTTCGATTGGGTTGATCAACTCTCCCGCATGCTGCAAGTATCGCTCAAGCTGGAAACGCGCTTTCACGGCTTGTGCGCGCAAGTCCGCCAGAAAGACATCGATATGTGGCTGCTGGAACCGCAAACGTTCATGAACCGCAGCGGTCAATCGGTTGCCGCGCTGTGCCAGTTTTATAAAATCCTGCCGGATGAAATCATCGTGGTGCATGACGAACTGGATTTGCAACCCGGCGTTGCCAAATTGAAAAAAGGCGGCGGTTTGGGCGGACACAACGGCCTCAAGGATATCGCGGCCAGATTGGGCACGCAGGATTTCTGGCGGCTGCGCATCGGCATCGGTCATCCGGGCGACCGCAACGCCGTGGTCGGTTATGTGCTGCATCCACCAAGAAAAGAAGAAGCGCCGCTGATCGACGAAGCCATCGCCCGCAGCCTGGAAGTCTGGCCGCTGATCGCGCAAGGCGCATGCGAAGCGGCCATGCTGAAACTGCACACGAAAGCATAAATTCCAGCAATAATTCATCACATTGTTATTTAACCCTTTTTAATGAGAAACCGGTCATGAGTCTGAAATGCGGAATCGTGGGCCTGCCCAATGTCGGCAAATCCACCTTGTTTAATGCGTTGACCAAAGCGGGCATCGCCGCGGAAAATTATCCATTCTGCACCATCGATCCGAATGTCGGCATCGTCGAAGTGCCGGATCCGCGCCTGCAAAAACTCAGCGACATCGTCAAACCGCAAAAAGTGCAACCGGCCATTGTCGAATTCGTCGATATCGCCGGGCTGGTCGCGGGCGCGTCCAAAGGCGAAGGACTGGGTAACAAATTCCTCGCCAACATCCGCGAAACTGACGGCATCGTCAACATGGTGCGCTGCTTCGCCGATGACAACGTCGTGCACGTCGCCGGCAAAGTCGATCCGATCTCCGATATCGAAGTGATTCAAACCGAACTCGGGCTGGCCGATCTCGCCACGGTGGAAAAAACACTGCTGCGCGAATCCAAGGTCGCCAAATCCGGCAACAAGGATGCGATCAAGCTGTGCGCCTTGCTGGAACAAGTGCAAGCGCATCTTGACCAGGGCAAACCCGCTAGAACACTGGATTTGGATAAAGAGCAAAAACTCTTATTGCAACCGCTGTGCCTGCTGACTGCCAAACCCGCGATTTACGTTGCCAACGTCGACGACCACGGCTTTGAAAACAACCCGCTACTCACCCGCGTGCAAGAATATGCCGCCCAGGAAGGCGCGCCGGTCGTCGCCATCTGCGCCGCGCTCGAAGCCGAAATCGCGGAACTGTCCGATGAAGACAAGAAAATCTTCCTAGCCGACCTGAATCTCGAAGAACCCGGCCTCAACCGCCTGGTGCGCGCCGGTTACGACCTGCTCGGCCTGCAAACCTACTTCACCGCCGGTGTCAAAGAAGTCCGCGCCTGGACCATCCACAAAGGCGACACCGCCCCGCAAGCAGCCGGTGTTATCCACACCGACTTTGAAAAAGGCTTCATCCGCGCCGAAGTCATCAGCTACGACGACTTCATCGCTTACAACGGCGAACAAGGCGCCAAAGAAGCCGGAAAAATGCGCCTCGAAGGCAAGGAATACATCGTCAAGGACGGCGATGTGATGCATTTCCGCTTCAATGTCTGATCGATATGTCGCAAAAAATCAAAATTTGTGACATATTGAGTTGACCTGTCGCTGCGGACGACATAATGAAGTGGCGGATAATGTAATCCGTTCGCAAGCCGACGTACTAATATAACCGCTACTTTTCTGACTCGATTTACACCTGCCTTCTAGTGGAAGGCGGTGTTACTGGCGACGATGTTCCCGGATGATAGGTGGCATCGAACACCATGTCCGTTAACCAGCGCTTGAAGTTGGGGTTGTCGCTGAATTGCTTGAACAGCTCGGTGTGGTCGGCAAGCAATTCCAGAACGACACGGTTGAGGGCTTTGTCGTGCTCCAGCTTGGCATTTTGCTTGTCGGAGTTCGCTTGTGCATTCTGATAAGCTTTGTCTTGAGCCACCCGCGCGGGAATTTCTTCGGTGATGACTTTGCGGATTTTATCTTCATCCTTCCATTCAACGTTGCCAAACAGATCATTGAAGGTCTTGATGATGTTCGACAGTTTGTCGATGTCCGGTTCGCCCTTCCCGCCACCGGTACCCAGGGGTACTGGTTCGAGCATTGTGTCGGTATCGTCCATCGCCAACTTGAGCGCCGTCTGTGCTTCCACGCGGTAACTGTCCATGTCGATAGTATCTAGCACGCCTTTGGAAAGGTCTTCCTCCTTGGGCGCAGGCAGTTTTGGAATCAAAAAATTCAGGAAGATCGATAGCTTCTCCCAGGCCGGGTGACCATAGCTAAGGATTGCAGCCAGGAAACCATAGCTACGGACGAATGCCTTAGCGTTACCTTTGAACTTCACTTGACCGTCTTCATCCAGTTTTTCTTTGTATTCTTCCACGCACACGTCGAGAATCGGATCCAGCTTGTCCCGGTCAGCGCCACTCAGATACAAAGCTACCAAGTTCTCCACCTGTTGCCAGCCATACACCTGCTGACCGTCAAGTTCATTCTTCAGGTCGTGCAACTTGTTGGGGTCAGTCTCGCCAATCTGGATCGTGGCGCGGTAGTAATCCTGGAACGCTGTTTTCACGGCCTCGGCGTTGTCGGCAAAATCCAGCACGAAAGTATCGTGTTTTTGCGGGTGTGCACGATTGAGGCGTGAGAGCGTCTGCACCGCCAGCACACCGGCCAGGGGTTTATCCACATACATCGTGTGCAGCAATGGCTCGTCGAAGCCGGTAACAAATTTGTTCGCGACGATCAAGAAACGATACGGGTCTTGCTTGAGGTTAGCCGGAATGTCCTTGCTTGTGAAACCGTTCAGATCGGCTTCGGTCTTCTTCACGCCGCCGATATCGAAGTCGCCCGAATACGCCACGATAGCTTTGTACGGACTCTTGATCTGGGTAAGGTAATCTGAAACCTCGCGGAAGTAGTCGATGGCCCGCGCGATACCATTGCACACAATCATCGCCCGTGCCTTGCCGCCGATCTTTTGCTTTCCTGCCACCTGCTTGATGAAATGATCGACCATAATCTCGGTCTTGCTGCGAATGGCTTTGTCATGCGATTCGACATAGTGGCGGATTTTCTTCAGCGCCTTGATTTTGTCGAAATCCGGATCGTCCTCCACCGTTTTGGCTACGTGGTAGAAGCTATTGACCGTGGTGTAATGTTCCACTACATCGAGGATAAACTTCTCCTGGATCGCTTGCTTGGTAGTGTAGGTCAATTCTTCCGGCGAACGGAATTGCGGCTTATCACCGGCATCGATTTTCTCGCCGAACAGCTCCAGTGTCTTACTCTTGGGTGTGGCGGTGAAAGCGAAGTAGCTGGCGTTGGATAGCAGCCGCCGTGACTGAATGCGCGCCTCGATCTCAGCGTTCACTGCATCTTGCGTGGCGTCTTCCTCGAAGATTTCCTCGCCGGTTTTTCCGCCCAGAGCCTCGTGCATACGCGCTGTGGTCTTGCCGCCTTGGCTGGAATGCGCTTCATCGATCAGCAGCGCGAACTTCTTGCCGGAGAGATCGCCCAGTTCGTCGAGGATGAACGGGAACTTCTGCACCGTGGTGACGATGATTTTCTTGCCGCGGCGCAGGTATTCGCGCAACTCTTGTGCGTTGTCGGAGTGCCCGAAGATGGACGCTACGTGATCGTAGCCCTTAATAGTACGGGCAATCTGTGTATCCAATGCGCGCCGGTCGGTGATGACGATGATCGAGTCAAACTGCGCCACCAGCGGGTCGGCGGCGGTGCGAAGTTCCACCAGTTGGTGCGCCAGCCACGCAATCGTGTTGCTCTTGCCACTGCCCGCCGAGTGCTGAATCAAGTACCGCTCGCCCACTCCATCCTCACGAGCGCGGCGTAGCAGGGCGCGGACGGTACGCAACTGATGGAAGCGCGGAAAGATCTGCTTGCGCTTTTTGCGTTTCTTGCCGTTGGCGCCGGCTTCCTCTTCTTCCACCACCTGCGCGAAGCTCTCGATGATGTTGGCCAGCGATTCCTTTGTCAGCACCTGCTTCCATAGGTAATCGGTTTTCAGACCATTCGGATTGGGCGGATTTCCTGCGCCACCGCTCCAGCCTTGGTTGAACGGCAGAAACCAAGACGCCTTGCCCTTTAACTCAGTGCAGAAACTCACTTCGGCGTCATCCACAGCGAAATGCGCCACGCAACGCCCTAACTGGAACAGCAGTTCCTGCGGCTCTCGCGTGGCTTGGTATTGCACAATGGCATCGGCCAGCGTCTGCTTGGTCAGCGAGTTCTTCAACTCGAAAGTCAGCACCGGCAACCCATTGATAAAAATCACCATATCCAGCTCGTTGCCGGAGTCGTTGCTGTAGCGCACCTGCCGGGTGACGCTGAAGATGTTCTTGCCAAAGGCCTCGGCAGCATCGGCGTTGCCCGGCGTAGGCAGCAGCTTGTAGAGGTCAACGTGAACCGGCCCGTGACTCACACCCTTGCGCAACACATCCACGGTGCCGCGCTTGGTAATCTCACCTTGCAGGCGGTGCAAAAATTGCGTGCGCTTGATACCCTCGGAAGTCAGCTCCAGCATTTCCACCGCTTTCGGCTGGGTGGCCTGTAGAAAAGCCAGCAACTGCACCACGTCCAGCGCCACGTCGCGGTTGTAATCACTGGCGCGCCCCAGCACATAACCGCCTGGCGCATAGACCGCCGCAGGCCGCTCCAGCGTGTTTACTGCCACGGAAGGGTGCTCGCTGATGCCCGCCAGATGCCGGACAATCAGCCGCTCAAGCGCTCTTTCACTGGTATCCGCCGGTTTCATATCTCATCCTCCCCTTTCTTGCGTGCCCGTTTGGGCTTTACCGCCGCGCCGGGTGCGTGTCCGGACTCGATCTGCTGCAACGCACGGTCGAAATCGCTCTCGAACAAACGGTCTTGCACGATACGGTATTTCTCGAATTCGCTTTCGGCGTGCGCCCTGGCGATCTCGGCCGTGACCCGGCCAGCATCCTGCAACACTCCCCGGTCGGTCGCTTCGATGAAGCGGTTCAAGCGCAATTCCCAATCCTGCATCGTCATCGGGATTTGCCGCTGCGCCATGTCCTCGGCGACATCCAGATACGCCGACACCAGCCGCTGCAACTGCGCCATTTCGGCCTCGGTTAAGTAGTTTTTGGCCACGGCCACATCGAATTTCTGGATTTTGCCCAGCGGCGCATCCTTCCAGTTGGTCAGCCCCATATTCTCTTTTCCGGCATTGGCACGGTGAAAAACTACCTCGGCCGCTGTCTGGCCATGAATCGCCCAGTGCAGCTTGTTCTGCACCGTGGCGAAAAAGCGTTGCGTGGCCTGCGCGGTTACGTCGTAATCCATCGCCGTGGCGTAGATGTCGGTGATCTTCTGATAAAACTTGCGCTCCGAAAGGCGGATTTCGCGGATGCGCTGCAACTGCTCTTCAAAATACTGCCGGGTCAGCACCGAACCGTCGTTCTTCAGCCGCTCGTCATCCATGGCAAAGCCCTTACGGGTGAAAGACTCGACAATGCCCGTGGCCCACTTGCGAAACTGCACTGCGCGCTCGGAATTGACCTTGTAGCCCACGGCAATGATCGCAGCAAGGTTGTAGTGCTGGGTGTCATAAACCTTGCCGTCGGCGGCAGTTATCCGAAATTTTCGGATAACTGAATCCGCCTGCAACTCGCTGTCGGAAAATACTTTTTTCAGGTGATAGTTGACGGTGCGCACGTCCACGTCATAGAGCTGAGCCATCATTTTCTGCGTCAACCAGACATTTTCTTCGGCGTACACGGCCTCCACCCCGCCCTGACCCGTGGCGGCCACAAAGATCAGATACTCCGCTGCCGATGAACGCATCGTGGAAACGTCATTCCTCTTCGCCATCGCCATCCTCCTCTTCAATCATGCCGTCTTCGTCATCCCCCAGCGCGGCCAGCTCCTCGTCGTTTACTCCATCATCCAAGCCGGGTTGCCAGCCGCGCACATCGACTTGACCGGTGACGGTGTCAAAGATCAAGCGGTCGCGGTATTCACGGATAAGGTCGATTTCGTCCTTGGTGCGCTGAATCGCCTCGTCGAGCGGTTGGCATTTGTCCGTAATCCATCGACAGATAATTTGCTGTTCATTGACGGAAGGGACGGTGAACGGGATCGTGACAAGCTTTTCGCGTGTCAGATGTGCGATGCTGACGCGGTTCACGATGGCGTTGAAACGTCCGCGCTTACCGTAGGCGAAAAACTGATGAAGCAGGAACTCTGATAGCATCATCGGCTTGGCAATCACTCGATGCACAGAGTTCTGGATGTAGCATTCTGGTAACTCCTCGTTCCATATGCAAGTGCGCCCCACTTCGCCGCCCTCGCTGACCAGCAGATCGCCTTTGCTAACGCGAAGCTGCGCCATCTCAGAATTGGCAATCCACATTTTCTTTACGTCGAGCACATCTGGTTTTATCCATTGCACGTTCGTGGAACGCAGATAGGGTTTGAACTCCCCATCACCATCCTTCGATTCTGTGGTCAGCATCTTGCCTAAGACCACATTAGCGATATTTTTCAACCGCTGAATTTCCCAATGCTCTGGAATCTCTCTAAGCCACTCAATGCCAGACGGTTTAAGTCTGACCGATGCATCAAGACCGCGCGTGACCGCGCGATCAATGATGCGCAGCTTCTGTTCAGTCAACAGCGCGATGAGGTCGCGCTTGGCCTTGATGAAACGAGCGATATGAGCATCCTGCGCGCGCAGGTAGGCAACGATCTGGTTTTGCTCGGTGCGCGGCGGCACGAGCGATGGCATCTGCTTGAAGGACTCCCAATACAGCCGGTTACGGTCGGCCACGATGCCGCGCGAGAATTTGTTGACCTCCTGCATATAGGCTGCGGTGCGGAATAGATAGCTGAAATAGGTACTGTTGGCTTCGGGGTAGGGCTTGGCCACTACGTAGGCAGGGCTGACCAAGCCATCCACCGGTGCGGGGCCGGCCGCACCTTGCCACATTCGCATCATGTTGTAAGTGATGTCACCCTTGAGCGCGCGCTTATAATTCTCCTTCCGGCTCATCACCTGCTTGCGTTTCAGGTTCTCCATGTCGCGCACGCGCACACCGGTGCGCAGCGAAACTTCCAGAATGGGTAAATCGGGGAAACCAGTTTCGACCCGATGACCGAAGAGACGGCCATTGCGCAGCACTTGCCAACTTTCGGGTAACCAAGGTACCCAAGGCAGCCCAGATGCGCGGTAACTCGGATAGGTCGTTGCCATCATCGTTACGCGCCTCCCAAGATCTTGTGCAGCAACCCCTCGGTCTGCTGCTCCAGCTTCAAGATGTCGGCGCGGATTTGCTCCAGCATGCGCAGCGGTATCGGCTTGTAGAAGTAGCGGGCAAACGAAATCTCGTAGCCGATTTGGGTCTTGCTCCTGTCGATCCAGGCATCCGGTGCGTGCGGCAGCACCTCCCGCGCAAAGAACGCTTCGATGCCGCCTGGTTCCTTGAGCGGTACTTGCTCGGTGTCGCGTAGATCGGTGTCGGCTTCGTACTCCACCAGAAAGCGATCCTTGCCCACGGTGTTCAAGTACGCGCCGCGAATGTTCATTTCGCCGGTTTTGAATTGCTCGCCCGCCTTCAGCTTGGTGCGTTTGGCAACGACCGGCGGCGCGGTTTCATCGCGCCAGCTCACTGCTTTGTAGATCGCCTTCTTCTCCGGGGCGCTAACGGTTTTACCGTGCGCTTTCATCGCGGCTTCGAAGCGGGCGCGGAATTCGTTATGGTCGTCGAACAGATCTTCGCCAATTTCCTGTTGAGCCAGCCGGGCGAGTTCGACCAAGGCTTTGTCGCGTTGCCACGTGACCGGATCGAGCAGCTTCTTACGGCGCTTTTCCGGTACCGCCTTCTTGGCGGGCATTGCGTCTTCGTCTGAATCGCCGCCGCTGTCTTCGTCGTCATCGATTTCAGATTCGCCTCTGAGCCAGGCATCGATTTCCGGTTTGAACTTAGCGAACGCCTCGTAAAGCTTGCCGCCGTACTGGGCATAAATCTCGGCGCGCAGGGCTTCGTCGCCGCTGACAAAGCGCAGTGTTTCGATGGCGGCGTGCTTCAACTGGCTCTTCAGGCGCAGCGGACGTTCAACAGTGATCTTCCAGTAACCGAAATCGGCGGTGTCGAACCACTTGCAGTCCGGTGTATCCTGCGGCTCGCTGAGGTACAAGCCTAGAATGCGCTGAATGTCGGCCTCGGACAGCTCGCAGTTTTTCTTGCCCAGGTTGCGGCGCAGCGGCTGAAACCATTTGCTGGCGTCGATCAACTGCACGCGGCCACGGCGAGCCTCGGCCTTCTTGTTCGCCAGAACCCAGATGTAGGTGGCGATGCCGGTGTTGTAGAAGATGTTCAGGGGTAATGCGATGATGGCTTCGAGCCAGTCGTTTTCCAGCACCCAGCGGCGGATGTTGCTCTCGCCCTGACCGGCATCGCCGGTGAACAGGGCGGAGCCATTATGGACAAGAGCGATGCGGCTGCCCAACGGGGTATTGTGCTTCATCTTTTGCAGCTTGTTCACCTGGAACATGAGCTGGCCGTCGCTGGAACGGGTGACGAGCTTGAACTCGGCATCACTACCGTGATTGACGATGAAGCGCGAATCGTTGAATTCCTTCTTGCCGCCCATCCGCTCCAGATCGGTCTTCCAACTCTTGCCATACGGCGGGTTGGAGATCATGAAGTCGAACTCGCGATTGCGGAACTGGTCGGCGGATAGCGTGGATTTGTCTGCGCCGCCGACAATGTTCCCGGCTTCCGCGCCTTCGCCCTTCAGCAGCAGATCGGCTTTGCAGATGGCGTAGGTTTCGTCGCTGATTTCCTGGCCGAACAGGTGAATGGACACTTCCTTGCCGTGCGCCGCAGCCAGTTCCCGCAAAGCTTCCTCGGCCACGGTCAACATGCCGCCGGTGCCGCAACTGCCATCGTACAGCGAATAGGTGCTGGATTCGATCCGGTCGGCCACCGGCAGGAACAGCAGCTTGGCCATCAGTTGCACCACGTCGCGCGGGGTGAAGTGCTCACCGGCCTCCTCGTTGTTCTCTTCATTGAAACGGCGGATCAATTCCTCGAACACCGTACCCATGCCGTGATTGTCCAAAGCCGGAAGCTTGACGCGTCCGTCGGCATCCTTGACCGGCAGCGGGGAGAGGTTGACCTCGGGGTCGAGGAAATCTTCGATTAAGTAGCCAAGGACTTGGGCATCCACGAGCTTCTGAATTTGGTTACGGAAATTGAAGTTGGTGAGAATTTCTTGCACATTGGGCGAGAAGCCGTCCAAGTAGGCGATAAAGTCATCGCGCAAGCGCTGCCCTTGGCTGCTTGCTTTGAGCTTGACCAGCGTGAATTCGGAAACGTTGTAGAACGCTTGCCCCGCCGCCATGCGCAATGCGCCGTCTTGCTCGGCCACCTCGTGGGCATCGAGGAATTTCTTGCGCTCCAGTACCGCCTGCTTGGTTGGCTCCAGCACGGCATCGAGACGCCGCAGCACGATGAAGGGAAGGATAACGTCGCGGTACTTTCCACGCACGTACACATCACGCAGACGATCATCAGCAATGTTCCAGATGAAATCGGAAATCCACTTGATTTGGCTTTGATCTTGTTGCTTTGCGTTCATGATTTTTTCCTGATTTCCAACGGTATTCAACAATACTTAAGTCGCCACAATCACCCGCAACGCCTTGAGGCGTTCGATTTCCGGGGCGAAGCAAAACCACTGGATTCCTGCCTGTGCGGGAATGACGGATAGGTGCGCCACGATGCCGCTACTGCTGCCGGGAGTGCGCCGCATCCTTGAGCAACAATGCCTTGCTGTATTGTAGAAATTCGTCCAGATGTTTTTCTATCACCACTACAGTGATGGATAATTGCAGCGCCTGATAATCATGCACCGCAATGTTGCGAAATCCCACCATGCGTTTCAGCTTGCCCGCCAAGTCCGCATCGATCCAGCCTGCTTGCGCCAGTAGCGTAAACACATCGCGCACACTTTGCGGAATACCCAGCCGTTCACGCCGGATCAAGTGTTGCCCGATATCCAGCGCCGCTTCGCAGGCGCGCTGAATATTCAGAATGGCGGCATCCTGCCGTGTGAGATTCCCGGAAAAGGTAGCAGGGTCAGTCGCGTACTCCTCGCGGGCACGCAGCACACAACGCTCAATGGTGGCGGCTTTGTTCAGCAAGACATCATCGGCCATACACGCTCCCCCGGTGCTGAATGTCATCGATCAGTGCTTTGCGGGCCTCATCCAGCGCGGTCTTTTCGCTCAGAATGACCGTCTCAAAAAGTGCCGCTTGGCTGTCTTTTTGCCACCAGCGCACGCCCGTGGTGATAATCTGGTATTGCATGACTGTCGATACTGCTCGCAGATCGAGTAAATCCACCGCACAGCCCGCATCATCGGCCAATTCTCCAGCCAGATCGAACAACAGCAATGGGTCAGCGTAACCGGGTACCAATACCGCCAGATCCAGATCGCTTTCAGCATTGGCTTGACCCTGGATGCGGCTGCCAAAGGCATACAGCGCCAGCAGACCCGGCAAGCGGTCTTGCACTCGCTCCAAGATAATTTGCTGATTCATGCAGACTCCTGAGGTTTGGATAACACGGGTTTGTATCATACCTCTCAGCAAAGTTAACCGTGCTTATTTTGTCATTGCCGTGCTACCAGATGACTTCACGTCGCCACAATCACCCGTACCGCATCGAGCCGTAAATTGCTGGATTTCAGCGCGCCAGTCAGTTGCGCCAACTGTTGTTCAAAGAATTGAATTTCTTCGTCGCGCACGTTCGGATTGACTTGTTGCAACGCTTTGAGGCGTTCGATTTCCGGCACGAAGGTTTGCCGGATGCGCGCTTCGGCGGCGGCGATGAGTTGCGGGGCTTGCGCGCTGGCTTGTTGTTCGCTGGCGGTCAGCAGTTCTCGGATGGCGTCTTCCTTCAGTTGGATCACTTGCTTGGCGATGCCGGTAGCGACCGGTTGCAAGTGCTGGTTGACCGATTCGTGGTCGAGGTGCGGATAATCGCCGCTGCCTTGTTCATCGAGCAGGATGCGGATCACTGCGGGGGGCAGGTAACGATTGCTTTGCTGCACGTTGTACCCGCTGGCTTCGAGCACGAACAAAGTTTCCAGCAGCAAGGTGCCGGGTTGCACGCGTTTGTGTTTCATCATCGCCACCACGGCGTTGCCGTTTTCGTGGCTCAGAATCCGTTCCATCGCGTGCGTGACCATCGGGTGTTCCCACGTCAGGAAGCGCATGTCCTCGTTGCTCAGCGCCACATTGCGCGAGTAGGTGATGACCGAGCCTTCGTCGTCCAGGCCGGGAAACGGCATACTCATGAGTTCGCTCGGTTCGATCAGGAAGCTGCCGGCGCGGTGTTCTTCGATGTGCACACCACAGCAGTCGAATACCGTATCCATGTACTGCGGCAGCAACGGATCGTCATCCTGCGCTTGCGCTTGCTCGGTCAACCGGTTGGCGATAATCGGACGGAACGAGTTGTATTCGAGCAATCTGTCGCGGCCACGGTCGAGTGCTTCGTTCAATTCCCGGTGCGCCGATTGCGTATCGCCGGTCAACTCGCTCAATGCTTCGGTCTGGGTTTGGCGTTGATGCAGCGCGGCGATGAGCTGTTCTTCGACTTTGACAAACACCGTTTGTCCGGCCGGACAGGTTTTCTCGAATGCATTCAAGCCCTCGTGGTACCAGTGGAACATCACCGCCAGCGCGCTGTTTTCGAGATAAGGCACGTGGATTTGGATGGTATCGGTCTGGCCGATGCGATCGAGGCGGCCGATGCGCTGTTCGAGCAAATCGGGATTAAGCGGCAGATCGAATAGCACCAGATGATGCGCAAACTGGAAGTTGCGGCCCTCGCTGCCGATTTCCGAGCAGATCAGCACCTGGCCGCCGGTTTCCTTGTCGGCAAAAAATGCCGCAGCACGGTCGCGTTCGACCAGGCTCATGCTCTCGTGGAATACCGGAATGAACTGGCCGGTTTTTTCTTTCAGCGCTTGCGCCAGATCTCGCGCGGTTTGCGCGTTGGCGGCAATGACCAGCACTTTTTCCGGCTTCACCCGCTTAAGCGTGGTGATCAGCCAATTTACGCGCGAGTCGATTTCGGTCCAGTACGGTTGATCCTCTTCGGATCGCACTTGGTAGATCAGTTCCGGGCATAGCAGCAATTGCGGCTTGGATAATGGCGTGGATTCAAATGTTACCAAGCAGGGCAGATATTCCGCCGGCATTGGCAGCGGACTGGCGACCAGTTTGCGTTCGGGAAATCCTTTGACCGCCGCACGGGTGTTGCGGAACAGAATGCGTCCGGTACCGTGCCGGTCGAGCAATGATTCCGCGAGTTTATTCCGAGCTTGTCCGATCTGCGGCTGATCCGCTGAAGAATCTTGCAGTTGTGTCAGTAAGCTTTGCGCTTGATCCGATTCGAGCGTTTCGGCGATCAATTGGCAAATGTCAGCGTTCAATGCTTGCCCTTCGAGCAAGGCTTCAACCGCGCGGGCGATCGGTTCGTACGATTGCTCCTCGACCACAAATTCGGAAAAACTGCTGAAGCGGTGCGGATCGAGCAAGCGCAGGCGGGCGTAGTGGCTGGCTTTGCCGAGTTGTTCCGGCGTCGCGGTCAACAACAGCACGCCGCGGGTGCGCATCGCCAGTTGTTCGATCATGGCGTATTGCGGGCTGACGGCTTGCGGCGACCAGTGCAAATGATGCGCTTCGTCGACCACCAGCAAATCCCAGCGGCCTTGCAGCGCTTGTTCAAACCGTTTTGGATGCTGGCGCAGAAAATGCAGGCTGCACAGCACCAGTTGTTCGCTGTGAAATGGATTCTCGTCTTGCTCGTTTTTTCCACTGCGGCTGTCTTCTTCGTCTTCGTCTTCGTCCTCGTCTTCATCGCTTGCTTCCAGCGACAAACAGCGCTCTTCATCGAAAATACTGAATTGCAAATTGAAACGCCGCAGCATTTCCACCAGCCATTGGTGGATCAAGGTTTCCGGCACCACGATGAGCACACGCTTGGCACGTTCGGTCAACAATTGCTGGTGCAGAATCAAACCGGCTTCGATGGTTTTCCCCAGGCCGACTTCGTCGGCCAGCAGCACGCGCGGCGCAAAGCGGCGGCCGACTTCGTGCGCGATATACAGTTGATGCGGAATCAGACTGGTGCGCGTGCCCACCAAGCCGTACAGCGGCGCTTGCGCCAGCCGGTTGCGGATCAGCAGCGTCTGGTAGCGGATGCGGAACCATTTGTCTTGGTCGAATTGGCCGGTGAATAGGCGCTCGGATGGGCGGTTCAATTGCACTTGCGGCGCCAGTTGGTCTTCCGCCAGCTCCATCTTGCCGCCGTCTTCACGAGTAGCGGTGTAGACGGCTAAACCATTGCGTTCGGTCACGCCGGTAACAATCATCGCAACGCCGTCCTGGCTGTTGACGGTATCGCCCGGTTTGAAAATCACCCGCGTCAACGGCGCGGAATGCTTGGCGTATGAACGGCTTTCACCGGTTGCTTTAAACAGAATGGTGACAATCCGGTGTTCGACGGTTTGCACCGTGCCCAATCCCAGTTGTAAATCGACATCGCAGATCCAGCGTTGTCCCGGCTTAAATTCATGCATCATTATGCTCGCGATTTTTGATCGATGAAATGACAGGAGGCTAACTAAAACTGCGTATGATAGCCGATGCAATGGATGCCGGGCAAAACGTGATGGCTTATTGGCTTGCCAACAAGCAATAGCGAAACAAAAATTTTAGCCGGATAACCCCCTGACCCAGGGAAATTATCCGGCTAATAAATGCTGTATCGTTTGATTGTTAGAAATTCAGGAACAAATTTGCAACAAAGTTATGCATCATTTGATCCGGGCGGGCACTGTGCGGCCGGTTGATGAATTGATTCATATACCCCAATTCAACCGTGGCATATTGGTTAACTTTGTAACCCAACCCTACGAATGCCCGGTTCTGATCGTAACCGCGGGATATAAAACCAGGGTTGTCAACGGTATTCATCGCGATAAACAATTCGCTTTGAACGATAAAACTGAGATTCGGATCCACGGCCGGCATTGGAACCGCTAGTTTAACCAATTGGCGGAATCGATAAGCCACATCATCGTTACCTGGGATAGGGGTTTGGTGATTGAAGAACCGTTCCTCAAAACGGCTACGCGCCGATAATCTGCCGAATGAAAAATTATCGGCCCAGGTTACTTGTTGCCAGATCCGATGCTCATCAAAGCAGCCGACACGGTTTAGGGGTTCACACGTAGGTGCCCAGGCATAACCCGCCCATACAACCACTTTATCGGTTAGCGCATAACCTAAACCGGGACGTACCAGCGATTGCGAAAATTGCGATGCATCATTACCAAAGCGGCCTTGCCCTTCCATCCACCATCTGAATTTTTTCAAATCGGGATTGTTTGGATTAATGAAACCGAAATTACCTTGTGCTGCAATTTGTCCCCAAAATTGAAAATCTTCAACGGTTTGGTCGGCGGCCACAGGATTACATAACAACAAGCTCAACGCAGCCAGTAAAATATAATTATTAATTTTCTTCAACATACAATCTCCCTTAAAAGACATTACGAATGACAAAAGCCGCCATCAATCGGCAGGTAAACGACCTCAGCAGGTAATGCGCCATCCTGCCCGGATTGCCGGCAAATTATTTGCCGCATTGTTTGCCTGCACTTGACACTTTATTAACTTCCGGTGCTGCTTCAGTAATTTCAGGCGCACAGTAACATACTAAATGTTAAGAAATTGTTAAGAATTAAGCGCACCGGCATTGGTGTTATTATTCCTAATCACTGATGTTTTTCAAGCATTTAACTCACTAAACAATAAAATGAACAACAATTTTTTGTAGCGGCAAAACAACGATACTGTAGAGAATTTGTCAAGAAGACGGCGCACTTGTAATCAATATTTCACCAAACATTCGTTTGACAAGATGTCATGAGAATGGGTAAGGTAGAACCGTAAGGGCGATCAAAATCGCTGATCGTAAACGGATGTAACGACTTACAATTCGAAAGTATTCTCGAACGAGTAAAATCAATGAACTGGAGTTAGTAAATGAAAAAAATAAATATTGCTTTAACCATATCAGCATTATTCATCCTGACTGGTTGCGGCGCGAGCAAAGACTATACCCCGCCGGCCGATGCGTCCGGAGAACAAATTTTCAGCACCGCCTGCACGGAGTGCCATAAACCTCTCAGTGCCAATGTTGCCATGATATTGAGCGAGAAAGTCGCGAATAAGGACGCGATCATCAAGAAATTTCAAGGCGGCAGCATGAGAATGCCGTCATTCAAAAACATCCAGGGAGAATCAGCCGATCGATTGGCTGAATATATTCTGACGAATAGCGAAGTTAAATAAACCGGAACCCTGAGGATTGGCAGATCCTCAGGGAACATACCTTCAGATAAGAATTGAATGATTCCGGCGTTGCTGGTGATTGCGCAAATATTTATCGAAAACTTTGCAGATACTGCCAATAAATAGCTGACCCTGCGGTGTTACCGTGACCTCCTCATCATCAAGCGTTATCAATCCGGCCCTTTGATGAAATAGCAACTCCTTCAATTCCGTTGCAAAATAGCGTTTAAATTCGATCGGAAAGAATGTTTCGACCGACTCAAAAATAAGCACGGAATGACAAATCAGCGCTTGCATGACGGAACGGCGCACCAAGTCGTCGGCGCTGAGCTCAATGCCGCGCATGACCGGAAGATTGTGCCGCTCAATGCTGTCATAATATTGCGCCAGATCACAATGATTCTGACTCAATGCCGGGCCGATGCTCCCAATGGCCGAAATACCCATGGCAATATGATCACTCTCGGGATAGGTAGAATAGCCTTGCAAACCATAGTGCAAGCGCCCTTGGCGTTGCGCCAGGGTTAACGGACCGTCTTTTTGCGCATAGTGATTCATGCCGATATGCACATAACCAGCCTGCAGCAATTGATTAATCGCCAGCACTAGCATCGCTTGCGTGGTTTCACCCCCCGGCAAATTGGCCTGATCAATATGCCGCTGCGGTTTATATTTTTCCGGTAAGTAATTGTAGTTTGATAGGTAAATCTGATCCGGACTGGATGCGATAATTTTCCCCAGCGTATAGCCAAATTTCTCCACGGTTTGATTCGGCAGCCCGAAAATCAGCTCTGTCCGTATCGTTTTAAATCCAGCTTGCCGGGCGCCATGGATTGCATGGAGCGTTTCATCTTCCGTTTGGATGCGGTGTATCGATTGCTGAACCGACTGATCAAAATCCTGAACGCCGATAATGGCGCAATTAAACCCGATTTCTTTCAGCGTTTGCATGGAACGATCCGTCATTAGCCGCGGATCGATCTCAATACTGAGCTCGCCCGGTTCGATCAAATTAAAATGCTGTCGGATTTCCTGCATGAGATCGTGCAACTGAGAATCTTCCAATACTGCCGGGGTACCGCCGCCGAAATATATTTGCTCAACTCTTGGATCATTTTTCAAATACTGTCCTTGAAGCTTGATTTCACGCGACAGATATTTCAGATAATTCTCAATCATGGTCCCATCCTGTGAGACGATCTGATTGCAATGGCAAAAGAAACACAAAGAATTGCAAAAAGGGATATGCACATACAGCGATAGTGGACGGCGCAAATGCCCTGATTTACGATGACCGAGCCAGGTTAGGTATGTCTGTGCGTCAAACGCTTCGACAAAATAATCGGCCGCCGGATATAAGCGATAGTCAGCGCTATCCACCCCGAAACAACGAAACAGATCTGAATTGACAGACAACAAATTCGATGCGGGTTGTGAAAATAATAACGGGCGCACTGAATAACTCACTTCACCGGAAGATGAATTCAGTCAGAAAATCAAATGCAGTTGCTGCAAATTCCATTAACTTTCACCTATACATTCAACCATTAGGGTACTGTTCTGACAAAAAGAATATCCATCCTTTGACATATTCACGTAAAATTATGGCGGGAGATTCAACGAAATAGTTTGATTCAGATCAATTAAAATCTTGAAATGTAATTCACTCGCCTTTGGATAATAATTTGCTTCACGACACTTCTTCATCCCATCTGGATATTTCGCACATCCGATCGAGTTGCGCGACTTGCAGTTTGCGGGAGTTATGCTTGCCGGTAGGTTTGAACGATCAGGAAATTCATATACTTGGTGATGTTGTCAGCCACAAACGCAGAATCCCGCGCGGTGGATATTTGCATCGTATCGGCATTAAATTTCAGTCGCTTTTTGCCATTCGCAGCGGTTTTTTTAAAACCTGCGTGCTGGAAGAAGACGGACGCCAGCAAGTCACGGGCTTTCACATGACCGGCGAATTACTGGGATTGGACGCGATCAGCTCGGATCTTCACACTTGTGACGCGATCGCGCTTGAAGACAGCGAAGTATGCGAAATTCCCTTTGCCAAGCTAGAAGAAATCAGCCTGGTTATTCCATCGCTGATGCGCCATTTCCATAAAATCATGAGCCGGGAGATTGTACGGGATCATGGTGTGATGTTGCTGCTGGGCAGCATGAAAGCGGAAGAGCGCTTGGCGACATTTTTATTGAATTTATCACGCCGCTTTTTGATGCGCGGATATTCCGAAAGTGAATTCAACTTGCGCATGACGCGGGAAGAAATCGGCAGCTACCTGGGTCTTAAACTTGAAACCGTTAGCCGGGCTTTCTCAAAACTGCAAGATGAAAATATCATTACGGTGGATAACAAGCGCATTCAAATTAACGATATTGCCCGTTTGCGCTTGAAAATGGGAAATTCATCCTGTGTTACGTGATCCGGATTAAACGACTTCCGGCGAAGGTCTGCCTAGATAGTACCCTTGAACATACTGGATCCCAAGATTCTGAATCATTTCCAGCGTCACCGCATCTTCGACAAACTCTGCCACAATATCCTTGCCTAATCCGCGCGCGACATCGACCATCGCTTTGACGAAAATTTGATTATCCCGGTTATTTGTTAGATCTCTAATAAACATCCCATCGATTTTCAGCATCTCTACACCCAGGTATTTGAGATAACTGAATGTGGAAAAACCGCTGCCAAAATCATCAAGACATACCTTGCAACCGGCTTGATTAATCGCTTCAATAAAACGTTGCGCATCCTTAATATCCGATACCGCGGCAGTTTCGGTCAACTCGATGATCAAGCGCTCCGGATCAACCTGATGCTTGTCCAGTTGTGTTTGAATAAAGCGCGGCAATGAAGGATCGTCAAACGAACGCCCGGAAATATTGACCGCCACGGGTGGCATTTGCGGGTGCTTTGCCAGCATTTCTATACTGCGTTGCAATACCCATTTATCGATATCGATGATCTGTCCGCTCTTCTCCGCCACCGGAATAAATTGCCCCGGCATGATTAATGGATTCTGCGGCTGCGGATCCCGCATGCGAACCAGCGCTTCCACGTGTTTCAAGGTGCGATTCCGGGTTTCGTACACGCCTTGAAAATGAATTTCAAAAGAATTTTGTTCGAGCGCTTGCGCAATACGGCTTTTCCAGGTCATCCGGGTGGTCATCGCCGCCGACATATCCCGGTCTGCATCGTAGATGCACCAATTATTCTTGCCCAAGGATTTGGCCTGATACATTGCCGCATCGGCGTGAGCTCCCAAATCTTCCATTTCCACGCCGTGATCGGGAAATAACGCGATTCCCACGCTGGCTGTCAGGCGGATATTCGCGCCACGGAAACGGAACGGTATCGACGAAACGGCGTTCACGATGCGCGCAGCCAGCATCGACGGCTCGCTGTCCTGCTTATGCTCGATCACGATGGCGAATTCATCGCCGCCCAGCCGCGCAAAGATCTCGCTGGATTGCACCAGCGATGCAATCTCACCGGCGATGCGGACTAAAACGGTATCCCCGACCCGGTGTCCGAAGGTATCGTTGACATACTTGAATTCGTCCAGATCGAAATAAAGCAATGCAAATTTAATGTGATGGCGTTTCGCCATGCGTAAATATTGCGCCAGCTGCTCCTGAAAGCGGTGGCGGTTCAGCAATCCGGTCAGCGGGTCGCGCTCAGCCAAATAAAGCAATTGCTTCGCGGTTTGGCGTTCTTGCGTAATATCTTCATAAATCCACAAGCGGCCCAAAATTGAACCATCATAGTCCGTCACCGGATAGGATAATTGCGTCAGTATCCGCCCGTCATGCAGTTCAATTTCAAACCGCTCGCTCGGCTCGTTACTATCCAATACCTGCATGACACGCCGGGAAGCGTGTTCCGGAGACGCCAGGCGATGGGAGGAGTGCGCCAAAATATCCCGGGACGGAAAACCCGTAAGATCGGACGTATTACGGATTGCCCACAAATGCTTGAATGCCGGATTGACGAATTCGATGCACCCGGCCTGATCTTCGAATAACACACCGATATTCATGGCCGACAGCAGCGCGCTCATGCGTTGTTGTTCACGTTGCGCGGCAATCTTTAACTCGCGTTGCAGTTGTTCCGCGCCCCGCAATAACTCCAGATTCCGCTCCAGATCCAATTGCGTTTTTTTAAGTTCGCTAATATCCTGAACGAAACCGATCAGTTTGATCGGGAGATTTTGCTGGAATTGGACAGCCAGTCCTTCCGCTCTCAGCGAGCGTATCTGATCGTTTTGCAATCGCACGCGATACTCGATCGGCTCCCAAACACCGTGCACCAATGCCTGCGTGATGTTCGCCTGCACTTGCTCCAAATCGAGCGGATCGACTTTCGATGTCGCGATCTCCGGAGTCAATGTAGGATATTCCGTTGAGTCAATCTGATTCAGGCGATACATCTCCGGTGACCAGCGAATGACACCTTCCGGGACATTCCATTCCCAGCTTCCCATTCCGGCCAATTGCTCGGTTTGCAGCAGCATCGCCTGAATCTGGCGCAAATTTTCTTCCGATTTGAGGCGTTCGTTGATATGCCGCTGGCGCTCAAGTTCCATTGAAATCCGCTGACCGAAAATGCGCAACAACGCCTGATCTTCATCGGTGAATTCATGCGGCTTATCGTCCAGCAGGCAGGTAATGGCGACGACATTCTGATGATTATCCAGCACGGGAAAGCCGCAATAAGTCTGGGCATTGTGCTCTTGCAAAAACGATGCATCGGGAAAAAGCTCGCTGACGCGATCGTAGACGCGGATATCCTTGCTCAGCTCAACCGTTGCGCACGGTGTAATCGCCAACGGACATTGCCCCGCATCTTGAAAAACATCCCCATCGATATACACGGAAATAAAGTAAAGCTGATCGCCTCTTATTTCGGACAAACATACCACGCGAACCTTAAACAATTCCGCAATTATCCGGGCGACATGCTTAAAAATGTCAACCGGATCGCCCGATAGCGTCATGCTCAACTCATAGAGCTTTTTCAAGCGCTTCACATGTTCTGTTTCGAGATCGTTTCTTAAAGCAAACCGTTGCCGTTTGCCGTCTATATCATGCGCATCCATGCATCATCGCCATTCCAGCAGCTTCTGAGGTTGTTCTTGAAAAATGATTTTCTCATGAAAATCAATGTACTGAAAAGTACATTTGATGAAAAAACTTACTTTAGGAGGAATAAATGCGGCGGCTCGCCGATTTTGGCGGATAGAAGAAACTCAGCCGCCGCTCCGTAGTTACCGGCTGACGGCTGAATTTGCAAAATGTGCCGATCAGACGGCAGCGCGGCGAATGTGGCGGGTGCAGACCGCCAAAATCAATAAGCCCGCCAGCAACATGGCATAGCTGCCCGGCTCCGGCACAGGGCTCAGCAAGCCGCGGATCTCGCCGCCCGGGAACAGATTCGTGTGAAGGTTAAAATATGCTTTTCCGGCATCAAGACCAAGCACTAAATCGTTAAAAGCCGTGCTCACCAAGCCGCCGTGATTTATGACAAAGGTTGGGTTATAACTGGAAGCCAGCGCCATATCGAAGGTATGATCGTACGTGCCGGCAGTGACACCCAGAGGAAAGCCGATGAAGGATGGAAGCTGAGTTGCAACACCGACATTGGTTCCCGGATCGGTACAACAGTGAATATGCGCCGCAGTCGTATTACCCAGCAAACCGCTGAAATTGGCTTCGACTCGCATCGTTACCAAGTCAAAGTCGATCGTAATCAGCACCGAACCGGTAGCAGGTGATGCATTTGCGGGCGCTTCACTGCTGCCAAGCAAAGGTGCGGCATATTTCGCTTGGTGTGCCGCAACCGGTAGCGTTGCGCTGATAAAAACAAAGAAGCCTAAAAGTAATTTATTGATATTCATGATTTTTATCTCCATGTTATAGGAAAAACATTTTTTCCTATGAACGACTGTACTGAAAACCTATTAGGCAGTCAAACGTACCCAAAGCCGGATAGAGACATCAATCGTGCAGTCAATTAATCAGTGTTTCCTTAAGAGTTAATGCTTTTGTTCACATCTCCGACCAGCCGATCACGCCGGTATAAGCCGTGACTAAAATCACCAGGCCAAACACGATCCGGTACCAGGCGAAAATCGTGAAGTCGTGATTGCTGACAAACTTTAGCAGCCCACGCACGGCGAGCAAGGCGCTGAAAAATGCGGCGACAAAACCCGCCGCGATCAAACCCAGATCGTTTGCGTCCAGCAATTCACGATTTTTAAACAAATCGTAGAATGTGGCAGCGAACATGGTCGGAATCGCAAGAAAAAAAGAAAACTCCGCCGCCGCTTTGCGCGACAAGCCAAAAAGCAAGCCGCCGATGATCGTGGCGCCCGAGCGCGACGTGCCGGGAATCAACGCCAGACATTGTGCGCACCCGACTTTCAAGGCGTGCTTCCAATCCATGTCGTCGACTTGCTCAACCTCGATCACATGCTTCCTGCGTTCCGCCCATAAAATCAGTACCCCGCCGACAATCAATGCAGTTGCTACCGGAATCGGGTGAAACAGGTAGAATTTGATCGTTTTGATGAACAGCAGCCCCAGGATCGCAGCCGGTAAAAACGCGATCATGATATTGAGGACAAACCGGTTAGCCGATGGGCTAGTGCCAATGCCGCGCACCACCTCAACGATCTTGCTGCGATATTCCCAGCAAACCGCCAGGATCGCGCCAAGCTGAATCGAAATGGTAAAAACCTTGGCGCGTTCGCCGGTAAAATCGAGCAAATCGCCGAACAATATCAAGTGTCCGGTCGACGAAACCGGCAAGAATTCGGTAAGCCCTTCCACCACGCCGAGGATCAGCGCTTTTAACAATAATAGAGGATCCATGAGAATATCAAAATATCATAGGGTGTCTCTAAAAATTCAGATTTTTAAACAAGACGAGGCGGGAACAAAAAATATTGACGCAGCATATGATTGATATGTTAGGAAATATTTTTTGTGAGTAACGATGTATTGTAACAAAATCTGATTTTTTAGAGATGCCCTATAGTTTGCTGTAAATTTCCGCACCCTTTTCCTTGAACTCCGCCGATTTCTGCGCCATGCCCAACGTCAATGCCGTATCCTCGGCAACACCTTGGCTGGCAGCGTAATCGCGTACATCCTGGGTGATTTTCATCGAGCAAAAGTGCGGGCCGCACATCGAGCAGAAATGCGCGACCTTGGCGCCTTCCTGCGGCAGGGTTTCGTCGTGGAATTGTTGCGCCTTGTCGGGATCCAGGCTCAGGTTGAATTGATCTTCCCAGCGGAATTCAAAGCGCGCTTTGGACAAGGCATTATCACGGATTTGCGCGCCGGGATGGCCTTTCGCCAGATCGGCGGCATGCGCGGCGATCTTATAGGTGATGATACCGTCCTTGACGTCGTCCTTATCCGGCAAACCGAGATGCTCTTTCGGCGTGACATAACACAGCATCGCGGTGCCGTACCAGCCGATCATCGCCGCGCCGATCGCAGAAGTGATGTGATCGTACCCCGGCGCGATGTCGGTCGTTAGCGGCCCAAGCGTATAAAAAGGCGCCTCGTCGCAATACTTCAACTGCAATTCCATGTTTTCCTTGATCAGGTGCATCGGCACGTGGCCCGGGCCTTCGATCATCGTCTGCACGTCGTGTTTCCACGCAATTTTCGTTAATTCACCGAGCGTTTTCAGTTCGGCAAACTGCGCTTCGTCGTTGGCGTCATAAATAGAACCAGGACGCAGCCCGTCGCCGAGCGAGAAGCTGACGTCGTAAGCTTTCATGATCTCGCAGATTTCCTCGAAATGCGTGTAGAGAAAACTCTCTTTATGGTGCGCCAAGCACCATTTCGCCATGATCGAGCCGCCGCGCGACACGATGCCGGTCATGCGCTTCGCCGTCATTGGTACATACGCCAGGCGCACACCGGCGTGAATAGTGAAATAATCCACGCCTTGTTCGGCTTGCTCGATCAGCGTATCGCGGAAAATTTCCCAGGTTAGCTCTTCGGCTTTACCGTCGACTTTTTCCAGCGCCTGATAAATCGGTACCGTGCCGATCGGCACCGGGCTGTTGCGAATGATCCATTCGCGCGTTTCGTGAATGTTCTTGCCGGTCGACAAATCCATCACCGTGTCGCCGCCCCAGCGGATCGCCCAAGTCATTTTTTCCACTTCTTCCTGGATGCTCGAGCCCAATGCCGAATTACCGATGTTAGCGTTGATTTTGACCAGGAAATTGCGTCCGATGATCATCGGTTCCGCTTCCGGGTGATTAATGTTCGCCGGAATAATGGCGCGTCCGCGTGCGACTTCCGCGCGGACGAATTCCGGTGTGATCGTTTTCGGGATCGCCGCGCCGAAATCCTGGCCGGGATGCTGGCGCGTTAATAACTCGTGGTGTTGCGCGTTGAACGTGTCGACGCGCTGATTTTCGCGGATCGCGATAAATTCCATTTCCGGTGTGATGATGCCGCGGCGGGCATAATGCATTTGCGAGACATTCAGTCCCGCCTTGGCGCGGCGCGGCTGGCGCTGTAAATTGAAGCGCATATCGGCCAGTTTCGGATCATTCAGACGTGCCTGGCTATACGCAGAATTATGACTCGCCAGAATTTCGGTATCATTGCGTTCGGCAATCCACGACTCGCGTAACGCCGGTAAACCGGAACGTATATCTATTTTGACGGCAGGATCGGTATACGGCCCGGACGTATCGTACACCCAGACCGGCGGGTTTTTTTCGCTGCCGTTCATGGCATGCGTATCGGTCTGGCGGATTTCGCGCATCGGCACTTGCATGTCGGCGCGCGATCCTTGCACATAAATTTTCCGGGAATTGGGCAGCGGCTTGATGGCGGCTTCGTCGACTTGCGCGGTCGCGCTGGAAAAACTTTTTTGGTTTAAAACTGTAATGCTCATAAAATGGAAGCTCCTTAAGAAATTGCCATAAAGAGCGGGAAGATAAATCCCAGCTTCCCTACGGCGGCATTATCCGCGTCAGGTGACAAGGGACTCTCTCACCGGTTTATCAGAGAATTCTGCAAACGGACCCCTAGCTGATGCTGTGAAGCTAATGGAAATGTGAAATAATTGCAAGTCTAACTTTTATTGAAGAATACGGAATAGAAATGGATATTGAACAAACCCGGTTTAATATGGTGGTTCAGCAAATTCGTCCTTGGTATGTCCTGGACGACAACGTGCTGGATTTGTTGTACAAGCTCAAACGCGAGGAATTCGTGCCGGCGGAGAGTCGCACCGCGGCTTTCGTCGATATGGAAATCCCGCTCGGTCACGGTCAAGTCATGCTGACGCCCAAAATGGAAGCGCGTATTGTACAAGAACTTCATATCAACCCGACCGATAAAATTCTCGAAGTCGGCAGCGGTAGCGGTTATATGACCGCATTGCTGGCGCAGCGCGGTGAACATGTCTACAGCGTCGAAATCATCCCGGAATTGAAAGCCTTGGCTGAAAAAAATTTGCAAGCGCACGGCATCACCAACGTCACGCTCGAACAAGGCGATGCGGCGCGCGGCTGGCCGCAACATGCGCCCTACGATGCGATCGTGCTGACAGCGTCCACCCCGGCATTGCCGGAAGCTTTTCAAAACAGCTTGAACCCCGGCGGCCGGTTATTTGCGATCGTCGGCGAAGATCCGGTGATGGAGGCTATACTCATTACCTGCGTCGCACCCGGCCAATTCACTTCGACCACGCTGTTTGAAACCAGCACCGCGCCGCTGATCAATGCACTGCAACCGGCAAGGTTTACCTTTTGAGCATCCGCGCAACCTCGTGGCGATACCACTACAACCATCATCGGATTGCTGAAACTCTAGCAGCCCCCGATTGCTACCGGAAAAACCCATGAAGCTGACGCAATGGGTTTTCACTGCCGTCATCGGCATCCTGCCGGTTTCCGTGTTGCACGCCACCGACTTGATGAGCATTTATCAGGAAGCGCTGTCGCAGGATTCGCAATACCGGTCGGCACGGGCAGCTTATCAAGCCTCGCAGGAAAAATTGGTGCAAGGCAGAGCCGGTTTTCTCCCGAGTGTCACGTTGTCGGCCAACCGTACCGAGCAACAAGTCAACGCCGACAATATTTTTTCTTCGGCCACCGGCACCACGATTAATCCAGCGCCGGTCACGATTCACGCCGGCGGCATGACGATATCGGCGACACAACCGCTGTTCCGCATGGAAAATATCGTCATCTACCAGCAATCCAAAACCGAAGTCAGCAAAGCGGATGCGCAATTTATCGTCGCCGGTCAGGATTTGATCCTGCGTGTTGCGCAAGCGTATTTTGACGTGCTCGACGCGCAAGTCGACGTCGAGGTCGCCGAAGCGCAGAAAACAGCGATTTTGAAGCAACTGGAACAAGCCAAGCGTAATTTCGAAGTCGGGGTTGCCACCATTGTCGATACCAACGAAGCACAGGCGCGTTATGATCTGACGACGTCGCAGGAAATCGCCGCGCGCAACGCCTTGGAAATCCGCAAGCGCACGTTGCAAGGCATTATCGATCGTTTTCCTGAAAATCTCTTGGGCGCCAGGGAAATCGCCGCGGATCTGGCCAAATTAAACTACAGCACCATGGATGAGTGGGTGCGCGCCGCCGAGGATAAGAATTTCACGCTGCAAATGCAGCAATCCGCCTATGAATTCGCCAGCCAGGAAGTCAAAAGAATCTGGTCGCAACATTATCCGACCGTCGATCTGGTCGCGCAGTACAGCGAACAAACCGGTGTCGGCGGCGCAATCACCGGGCGCGGCATCGATCTCACCTCGAAATCGATCGGTGTTCAACTCAATGTTCCGTTATTCCAGGGCTTTTCCGTTCAATCGCGCGTGCGTGAAGCGCTCTCCAATCAAAACAAAGCGCTTCATGACCTGGAAACCACGCGCCGCAACATCACCCTGCAAGCACGGCAGCAATTTCTGAACGTCACCAACGGCATCGCGCAGGTCAAAGCGCTGCAGCAAGCACTGGTTTCGAGCCAAAGCCAATTGGATTCGACCGTTCTGGGACAACAAGTCGGCGTCCGCACCGAAGTCGACGTGCTCAACGCGCAGCAGCAACTATATGCCGCCAAACGCGACCTGGCCAAAGCCTACCACAGCTATTTGATGTCAAGACTGCGCCTCAGCGCCGAAGCCGGGGAATTGGACGAAGAAACACTGGTGCAAATCAATGCGATGCTGATTAAATAGCTGATAGCTATTTAGCTGCTCCGTAAGCTTATCTCGTATCGTCAGATTGCAAACTTATATTATTTGAAAGATAATTTCATCCGCAATGAAATGTTTTTAGCTGCGCTGTCTGCTTCTAATAACCTTTCTTGCTCAAGCAATTGTAGTTCCTGAAGAAAATAGAAGTTAATAAGCACCGGACTCTTAACTCCTTATGAAGGAATCATGATGAAACAAAAAAATCAAAAATTAGGCATCAGGCATCAGGCATCAATCAATTCTAATCTTCCTCGTTTCAATTCTCTTTTTATTTTCCACATCACCGTGGGCAGCCCGGTATGAGGCGGACGACTACGATAATTTGCTTGGCGAGGCAAATGCAAAAGGCTTTGTCCGGGTATTAATTTTGCTGGACGATACCGTTACGCTCGAACGCATGGATGACGAGCGGAACTCGTTACCCGCAGTAATGGAAGAAAAAGCTCAAAAAGTTCTCTCGGAACTGGGACAAAATACCCTGCCATCCGGCCACTGGAACAATGGCATCGGCCAAATGGGCGCGTACGTTAACGAAAGCGGTCTTCATATCCTGGCCGCAAGCGATCAAGCGATTTCTTTCGTCCGCGACATCACGCACCCATACCGCATAAAAGCGGCCGATGCCGACGGCAGTCTCGATGCCGTTGAAAAAGCGATCATTGCCGATGGCTTCGCAAACGTTGAAATTTTCCTGAACGTCGATTCGATCGATTACGACATCGACCGCTCCGGAAAAACCGTGTTAAGCCCTTCCGCGGCAATAACCGCGCAGGCGCAAACCATTAAGAGCGCTATCCTCAACGAGAACCATGCAAACGGAATCAAAAACCTGGAAGACGATTTTTCGGCGCGGCCGGTCATGCGCGCGAATATCGACCGGACCGCTTTCCATGCCTTGATCGAGCGTGACGACATACGCGCGATCCGCCCCACTAACTATGCGGATCCTCGCGTCGCGCAATGGCCGGAAGAAGTCCTGGAAGCCGCCAAGGAATTCGGCGAAGCGGAAGTAATGATTACCTTACGTGGCGGGGATTTATTTACGCCCAAAACCGGCTACCTGTCGGAAACGGCCATCAAATCCCAGGTCGCAGCCAATCGACGGGCTTTAAAAGATATCATTGCTCAGACCGGAGCGCTTGATCCCGACGAGGAATCACTATCGGGTGCGAATCTCGGCGTATTGCATAGTCGGTTGCCTTTCGAGGCTTTGGCCAAATTGTACGACAGCAAGGACGAAAGGATTCTCAGCGTCGAATTGAACAAACCCGTTGCCGAGACTTCGCTGACCAACAGCACGAATTTGATGAATCTGCCACAAGCATGGAACAAAGGCTATCGCGCCGCGGGGCAAAATATCGTTATTGTCGATACCGGCGTGCGCAAAAATCACGCTTTTTTCACCACCGGCAGCACCACCCGGGTTACCTACGAAGCCTGTTTCGGCACGAATGGAGTGGGTCCCGGTGGAGTCGTCTATTCGTCAATCTGCCCTAGCGCCAACAGCCTGGGCGACAGTCCGCTAGGTCTTGCCGGATCGGGAGCGCCCAATTCCAACCTCACCGTTTGCAATTCTGCACCGAACCATGATTGTTCGCACGGTACGCACGTTGCCGGAATTGCCGCCGGACGCCAAAACCCTGTTTTGTCGCCATCAAACTTGCAAGGGGTGGCGCCGGATGCCTCGATCATTTCAGTTCAGGTTTTTTCATACAGCACCAATCCCCCAAAAGGATCGGCATTTACTAGTGACATACAAGCCGCGCTTGGTGCAATCGACCAGAATACAGCTGGAACATCTAGTCCAAACACTGTAAACCTGAGCATTAGTAGCCCGTCTCTTTACAGTTCTAGTTCTAATTGTCCTACTTTTTATAACTCTCAGGTGAGCAACCTAAACTCTAAAGGAATTCCGGTCATTGCTTCGACAGGAAATAATTCTAACAAAGGAGCTATCAGCTCTCCCGCATGCACCCCTCTCGTTATTAAAGTCAGTTCCGTCAAGAACGATTCAACCGGTACGACGTTAAGCAACTTTGCAAACATTATCAGTCAGTCCGTTTTTTCGGGACCGATTCTGCTTGCGCCGGGCGGCGAAGACGGTGGAACCGGGATTGTTTCCGCGCATTACGCAAATACCATTGCGACCGTTCCGATATCAGGAACCTCCATGGCAGCCCCTCATGTAGCGGGGTTTTATGCCGCCATCAAGGCCGCAACGCCCGGCACCTCGGTCGCAAACGCCACGGCCTGGATCGTTACCACCGGCAGCATTCCGGTCACGATCAATTTGCCAGGCGTCGGCAATCAAACGTTCCGCCGCGTTCGCGCGCCGAACTTCTAACCCTTGACAGGAGAAAACCCTATGAAACGCTTCCTATTGCAGTCCGTGCTCGCTGGTATCAGCTTGCTTGTTGCATCGGCAACCCAAGCGAACGATGAAATTAACACCAAATTTACTTCACCGGGAAAAATATGTTTCTCACAGACCAACTTATACGCTGAAACCGGCAATTTCAAGAGTGTCATGCTGAACCACTATCTGATCGTCCGCAAGGAAGATCATTACAAAACCGGGGATGTGTTTGTCGGCTTTCGTTTGAAAAGCCAACCGGATGTTTTGTGGCTTTACAACGGAGGAGTAAGCTGGATCAAACAGGAAAAAGGAAAAGTGCCTGAGTTCTTTAGAAATTCTGCACAAATTCCATTCGATCAACTCCAGCCAGTGATTCCGACTTCAATCTTCCACCATCCTATCGATGTCAGTCCTTATGTCGGTGACGGAGAATTATGGATCGGCTATGGCTTGCGATCCGAATCGGAAACAGCGCAGGTGTCCTTCGATGAAATGCTGAGCAGTAACCGGTTCAACCTTATTTGGGAAATCGGTAATTCTGTAATACCGCCTATAATTGGTTCTTCGGTCATCTGCCTTACAATAACCGAAATGACAGAGTATTCTCCGCTATTATCAACATCGGATACTAAAAATTAGCGTTCTTCTTTCGTTAAGTCGACGTTTTTTGTCTTGCAATTTCCTCGGGGGAATTGCAAGATGTCTTCGTTATTCTTAGCCTCATAAATTCTTTCGATCTCAAATTACTCTCTTCTCCACCGCGAAACATTGATAAATAACCGTCCGGCACGTGCGGCTTATCAAGCCATGCAGGAGAAACCGGGCAAGACAGGGCTAGTTTTCTCCCGAATGTGACGCTACCGGCCAACTGCACCGAACAACAAATCAATCCGATGTTAATCAGGTAGCATATCCCCGCACGCCGTTGCCGGATGTTTGCCGCGCATCAGACTTTTTCTGTTTTCGCCGCGCCATTAATTGCCGCGGGCAAATCACGGACATGCAAATCAAGCTGCGGAAAGGCAATCTCGATATGGTGTTCGGCAAACAGCGTTTTAATCCGGTTGTTGAGGAAATCCTGAACTTCCAGCCGATGGCTGATGGTATTGACGTACACGCGCAGTTCAAAATCGAGGGAACTGGCACCGAAAGTCAGGAACCAGCACACCGGCTCCGGTTCTGCCAGCACCCGCTGATCCTCTTTGGCCGCCTGCAATAGCAACGCACGTACTTTGTCGGTGTCGGTATTGTAGGCAACTCCGACGCGGATGACGACGCGGGTAATCGTATCGGTCAACGTCCAGTTGATGAGCTGGCCGGTGATGAATGTCTTGTTCGGAATGACGATTTCCTTGTTATCGAAATCAAGAACCGTGGTCGCGCGGGTGCGAATACGGGTAACCCGGCCGGAAAGATCGCCCACCGTGATGATATCGCCCACCCGGAACGGCCGTTCAAACAACAGAATGATACCGGATACAAAGTTGGCGAAGATCTCCTGCAAACCGAAGCCGAGCCCGACCGTCAAAGCCGCGGCCATCCATTGCAGCTGCGACCAGCGCATGCCGAGAAAATTCAACCCCGCCAAGGTGCCGCCAATCACGATCGCGTAGCGCAGCACGCTGGTAATTGCATAGCGCGAAGCCGCATCGATGCGGATATGGGACAACAGACTGATTTCGATCAATCCCGGCAGATTTCTGGCGCCAACCGTGGTCAAGGCCAAAGCGATGATTCCCAGTAAAACCGCCATCAGGGTAACCGGCTGCTGAACCGGCGTGCCATCGGCTCCAGTGTCACTGAAATGCCACAGAGCAATTTCATCCAAACGCCCAATTGCCGGCAATATGGCAACCCAGACCCAGATCAGACCGAGCGTCAGCAAACTGTAACGCAGCACCCGCAATAACCGCCGCGTCTGTGTATTCACTTGCTCCAGCGTTATGTTTTCTTCCGGTTCCGGTGTGACTTCAGCCGATTCTTGCGCAGCCTGCGCCGCCGCGCGGCGCTCTTCCAGCCGGTGCAGCGCCAAGCGCCGTTCGCCAAGCAGAAACCAGCGCGCCAGCAATCCCATCACAACGGCAACCACGACAATGATGTTAAAACTGGTCAGCAGCGATTGCAGTATCATGCCGGCGGAATAGACATATCCGGCCAAGGCCAATACGGCTGTCACCAGCAACACCGCGGGCAACAGCAGACGCAACAGTTTGCGCAGCGCCGACGGCTCGCTGATCACGCCTCTGACGACCCACACACGCCCGGCATCCAGCAAACGCCACAACGCCCAGGCAAGAACCAGGCAGCTCAGGATAATCGCCACGCGCGCCTGCACGTCGATCGCCAGGTCAACTCTGCGGATGAATGCCAGTGAACTGATGAAGTAAAGCGGAATCACTGTGACGGCGACTCCCGGCAGCCAGTGATGCAATGCCGTGCGGCGCTGCCGTGTCCAGCGGAAATGAGCATGACCAAGACCGCGCTCCATGCTGACCCAGCGCAGCAGTTGCACGGCCAGCAGCGGCAGCACCAGCAGCATGCAAGCTTGGCCCAGCGAATGACTGAATCGCCCGGGATTGCCGATATCCTGCAGCAATTGACCTGACAGCGCCAACGCAACCGGCCCCGGCAAAGCGGCTAACAAAGTCCAGCCGAATGTCTTGAGCGTGTTTTGATAACTGTCATTGCGGACCTGATAGGCGTTCAATGCCAAAGCTTCAATACGCGCCGGAGCGCGGCGCCGCAATTCCAGCAAAATCAGCACCAGCAGCAAACTGCCCGCCCAAGGCAAGGGCTGCTGGCGGAAATCGCGCAGGCTCAGATTGATCGAAGTTATGAAACGCGACGGTTTGACCAAATCGTACAATCCTTCCGGCAACCGCTGAAACCAGTCGCGATTGATAATGCTGTGGCTGGGAATCCATAACAAATGACGATCCAGCATCTGCTGCAATTCCTGTGTCACTTGTAATTGTTCTTGCAGCGTTTGTTCGCTTTTTTCCAGCGTCGCGATCCGCCGCTGCAGCAACGGCTCCATCAAAATCAGCAACTCGGCGCGCTTATGCAGCAGCGGAAACAACTGATCTTGCGCAGCGACATCCCTGCGTTCCTCATTGCCTGCCTCCACATACGCTTGAATCAGCATCTGAGCAGCAATACCGATATCCAGCAACTCCCGCTGCTGCTCGCTCAACAGCACCCGTTCCAAGCGTAGATCGGCCAGGTCATTGCGGATCAGTTTCAGGCGCTGCAAAAGACCGGCATGAGACTCCAGCCGGCGCCGCTCGCTCCACAACCAGCGGCCGACGCGTTCACTGGCTCCGCCCACATCGAGCCGGGTCCGGCTATCGCGCAATATGACTGCAATATGCTCGCGCGCTTGCTCCATTTTGGCCAGTGCAATGCGATCTCGCGCCAGATGCTCATTTTGCTGTATCAATTGCTCGCCGGTGAGACGATTAGCTGCTGCCGCTGTTGCCAGGATCGCGGCACCGTCCGCCAGTTCTTGTTCACGTTTGATCAATTGCTCAACCAGCGATTCCAGCTCACGCCGTCCGCGATCGGCAATACGCTGCTGTAAATGCTCCACTCTATTTTCATGCAACTTCAAACGATTACGAAATTCTCGCAAGGATAATTCATACAAACGCTGCCGCTGAATAGCGGTATCCTGCTCAGCCAGACGCAATTCCAGTGCAGCCTGCAGCCGGTGCTGCTCACCGCTGCGGCGCAACCGGCGGGCTTCGAACAAGACGGCAGGCTCGTCTTTCTGAGCTACGAAGGGAACGGACAATTCATCAATACGGCGGTGCAGCGCGGTAATTTCATCCGCCGTTTGCGCCGGGCGCGATAACGCCAGCGCCAGGTCCGCGCCGACTGCGCTGATCTGGCCGCGCAGATCAGCGATGATGGTGCGCTCCTGTTCCAGCAGTTGTTCAAGGGTTTCTCCATCCGCGTCGGCCGGAATACGCCGGGACCATTCCAGTAGCTCCCGTTCACGATTGAGCGCCAGATCTTTATTCAGACGCTCCATCCGCGCCGGCTGATCCGCCGTCTCGGCGCGCAACTTGACTAAACTTTCCTGCAATATCCCGGCTTCGCGTTCGTCAGCCTGCGCGGCATCCAGATGATCCATCGCAGCCTGCCGTTGCGTTTCATCCATTTTGCCGCGCGCGGTAGCGGCGCGCGCCGCCTCAATGGCTTTAAATGCGGACGACTGGCTTTTTGAGTAAGCGTCACCGGGCCATAAGTACAATAGCACTAGCACACAAAACAAAAAAACGAAGCAAACCGGTTTATAAAAACGTCGAGATTTTGACAACATGAATGTAAATAGCCGTGATAAAAAAGTGAAACAAACCGGAGTAAATCCGCTGGCCGGAAAGGACGCATCCTTCTACTTAACCCGCAATGCGAACGCCTAGAAGTTACCGCATTTTGATTACGATAACAAAACTGATTGGTTAATAAAAAATACAACCGGTTCAGAAATTTTTAGCAAAAATCCGCTTAAAGCACAAAGCATGGCGAATTCAACCGGCCATATGGACCGGATCTATTCAACACCTCGCAGCTATCTACCCGATTATTTGACCAATCTTCCATTCTTGCAAATGATAGAATAATCGGCGAAGCCAGCCAGACAGTCGCCGCCCGCCGTTCTTTTTGAACGCGGGGGGAGGAAAGTCCGGACTCCACAGAGCAGGATGGCGGCTAACGGCCGCCCGCCGTGAGGTGAGGAATAGGGCCACAGAGACGAGCGTATTCAGTTACGGTGAAACGCGGTAACCTCCATCCGGAGCAAGACCAAATAGGCAAGCGATGATGCGGCTCGCGGAGCTTGCGGGTGGGTTGCTTGAATGCGCGGGTAACCGCGCATCTAGAGGAATGACTGTCCACGACAGAATCCGGCTTACCGGCTGGCTTCACCGATTGTTAAATTTTCAGGGAGACGCGGATTAACTCAATGAACAGGAGGAAGCGCGAGGCGCACGGAACACAGCAATGATCCGTAAATTACTCGACAAAGTATTCGGGCGGAATTCATCCGCTTCCGAACCGGCCGTCAAGCTGACGGTGATATCTGGCAAACGGCATGGCTTGCGGCGCAACCAAATCAACCCTTGCGCTTTAAAAATTACGCAGCAACTGCAAAGCGCGGGGTTTGCGGCGTACATCGTCGGCGGCGCGGTACGTGATCTGTTGCTGGGGCTGATTCCGAAAGATTACGATGTGGCCACCAACGCCACTCCCGAGGAAGTGCACAAATTGTTCCGGCGCTCGCGCATCATCGGGCGGCGTTTCCGCCTGGTGCATGTCATGTGCGGCGCGGAAACCGTGGAAGTATCGACTTTCCGCGGACCCTCCGCGGACGATGATGAGGATTCGATTGCCGTTCCGCTAACCGATCAGCACGGCCGGTTATTGCGCGACAACGTATTCGGCACGCAGGAAGAAGACGCGGTACGCCGTGACTTTACCATCAACGCGCTGTACTTCGATCCGGTTAAGGAAGAAATTCTCGATTATCTGAACGGCTTTAAAGATATCAACGCTAAAGAAATGCGCATCATCGGCGCACCGGAGCAGCGTTACCGCGAAGACCCGGTGCGCTTGTTACGCGCGGTGCGGTTGGCGGCAAAGCTCGGTTTGCAAATCGAGAATGAAACCGCAAAACCGATCGGCGATCTCGCGCCGTTATTACAGAACGTGCCGCCATCGCGGTTATTCGATGAAATGCTGAAACTGCTGTTGTCCGGTCACGCGCTCTCCTGCCTGGTGGAACTGCGCGCACGCGGCTTGCACCATGGTTTGCTGCCGATGCTCGATATCATTCTGGAGCAACCATTAGGCGAACGTTTCATCACCATCGCGCTTAAAAACACCGATGAACGGATACGGCAAGACAAGCCGGTTTCGCCGGGCTTTCTGTTCGCCATATTATTGTGGCACGAAGTGCTGTCCGGCTGGAATTCACGGCTGTCCGCCGGTGAAAAACCGATGCCGGCGTTATTCACTGCAATGGATCAAGTTCTCGCGGAACAACATAAAAAACTCGCGATTCCTCGCCGCTTCGATGCCGTGATGCAGGAAATCTGGTCGATGCAGCCGCGTTTTGAAGCACGCACCGGCCGCAAGCCTTTCCGCCTGCTTACGCATCCCCGCTTCCGCGCGGCTTACGATTTCCTGCAGTTGCGTTGTGAAAGCGGCGAATTGGCTATGGAAGTCGGCCTCTGGTGGAAAAATTTCATCACGGGGGATCCCGGCGAGCGCGAAAAAATGCTGACCACACCTTCGCCCGGTAAGAAAAAAAGACGGCGGCGGCGCAAAAAAATTGTAGCGGCTGCTACCGAAACCACAAATCAAGAAACCGGCTGACCCGTTTTTATGGAAAATAAATCCGCCCAAGCGTTTATCGCGTTAGGCAGCAACCTGGAAAATCCTATTGCGCAATTACAGCATGCTTTCGGCGAACTGGAGCAACTTCCGGAAACCCGCTTGCTAAGCCGCTCATCACTGTATCGAAGCGCGCCGGTCGGGCGGCTGGATCAGCCGGATTTCATTAACGCCGTTGCCTGCATCGAAACCCGCCTTGCGCCGCTGGCGTTGCTGCAAGCCTTACTGGCCATCGAACAGCGCCACGGACGCATCCGCGAATCGCTCAACGCGCCACGTACCCTCGATCTCGACATTTTGTTGTACGATGACCTGCAATACCGCGACAGCGACCTGATCATCCCGCATCCGCGCATGACGCAACGCGCCTTTGTGTTGCAACCGCTGTTTGAAATCGCGCCGGATTGCCGGATCCCCGGTTACGATCGCATCCAGCAACTGTTATCGTTGTGCCAAGATCAAAAACTCGAACGTATCGCATCATGAAAACGTCCTTGAACGTCTTGCAAACAATGGTGGAAAATCATCAGAAAATCGCCGTGCTGACCTGCTACGACGCTACCTTCGCAGCAGTGCTCGACAATGCAGGCGTCGATGTATTGCTGGTCGGTGACTCCCTCGGCAATGTGCTACAGGGCCACACCACGACTTTAGCAGTTACGCTCAGTGACATGATTTACCATACGCGGTGCGTGGCCCGAGGTACCAGCAATGCTTTCATCATCGCCGACATGCCGTTCGGCAGCTATCAAAAATCACCGGAACAAGCTTTTGAAAATGCAGCGGCGCTCATCGCCGCCGGTGCGCAGATGGTCAAAATAGAAGGCGGCCAACTGATGGCCGCCACCGTCAGCTTCCTGACACAACGCGGCATCCCGGTTTGCGCGCATATCGGCTTAACGCCGCAATCCGTTCATCAACTCGGCGGATACAAGCTGCAGGGCAATACCGATAAAGCCGCCAAGCAATTGCTGGATGACGCCAAAGCCCTGGAAAAATCCGGGGCCGGCATGGTGGTTCTGGAACTCATACCGGCAAAGCTGGCCAAGAAAATCACGCAGGCATTGACCATTCCGACCATCGGTATCGGCGCCGGTCCTGATTGCGCCGGCCAGGTTTTGGTTTTGCACGATATGCTGGGTATATCGCAAGGTAAAAAACCACGCTTTGTTAAAGACTTCATGGTTAATTCCAACAGTATCCAGGAAGCAATAACCCAGTATGTAACCGCTGTTAAAACCGGGCAATTTCCTGGCAAAGAACACCAATTTTAACCGGCAGGCTGACTTGAAAATAATCACCGGAATTACAGAATTACGCGATCATTTGCGTGACCAACCCCGGCTTGCTTTTGTGCCTACCATGGGCAATCTTCACCAAGGCCATTTGTCTTTGATTCATCAAGCAAAACAGCGATGTGATGCCGTGGTGGTGAGTATTTTCGTCAATCGCTTGCAGTTTTTACCGCACGAGGATTTCGATCGCTATCCGCGCACGCTCGAAGAAGATTGCAGGTTGTTGTCCGCAGCAAATGTCAAGACTGTTTTTGCACCCAATGAAAAAATTCTTTTCCCAACGAAGCAAGAATTCTTGTTAGCATTACCACCTGTAGCAGATATCTTAGAAGGAAAATTCCGGCCTGGGTTTTTCCGCGGTGTTGCAACCATTGTATTGAAATTATTCAATATTATCCAACCTGACTTGGCTGTGTTCGGCCAAAAGGATTATCAGCAGCTGCATATCGTGCGTGAAATGGTTAATCAATTAAACATTCCCATCGAAATTATTGCTGGTAAAACCGTACGGGCCGAAGATGGATTGGCTTTAAGTTCTCGCAATCAATATCTTAGCGCAACGCAACGATTGGAAGCTTGCCAGCTTTATCAATCACTGTTACAGATCAAACAAGAAGTCATTGCCGGCTGTAAAGACTTTAAAGCTTTAGAAACCAGCGCAATCAACCATCTTGTTCAACGCGGCTGGAAAGTCGATTACATAAGTATACACAACCGCGGCTCGCTGATGCCGGCTCACGAACAAGACCGGAATCTAGTCGTTTTAGGCGCCGCTTGGCTCGACAACACGCGGCTGATCGATAACCTGGAAATTTAACGTTACTTTTTAACCCGGCCAGACAGAAAAAGATCAAAAAATGACGCAATCACTAAATACTTTCTGGTTATCTTGCTTAGATCACTTCAGAAGAGAACTCAACGCACAGCAGTTCAATACCTGGATCAAACCGTTGCAGATCGATTCCGTGCTGGATAACGAAAACGAAGTCGTGTTGATCGCGCCGAACCGTTTTGTCTCGCAATGGGTCAAGGACAATTTCATCGCGCACATCGAAAAGATGGCGCAGTCTTACTTCGACAAAAAAATCCAATTTCTGCTGAAGCTCTCCGAACCTGCGGAAATCAAGCCCAATCAAACCGAGGCGGATTCTGGAGAACCACAGCAAGAGTCCAGACCGGCGCCCAAAGTGATTCATCAGCCTCCGAAGAAAGATCCTAACGGCTTGAATCCGCAATTCACGTTCGATAACTTCGTTACCGGCAAAGCCAACCAATTGGCCCGGGCGGGTGCCATCCAAGTGGCCGAATCGCCGGGAATCGCCTATAACCCGCTGTTTATTTACGGCGGAGTTGGGCTAGGAAAAACCCATCTGATTCAAGCGATTGGCAATTACGTCTACGAAAACGACAAAAGCGCGAAAATCCGCTACGTGCACGCGGAAAAATACGTATCCGACGTGGTAAGCGCCTATCAGCACAAAGCATTCGACAAATTCAAACTGTATTACCATTCGCTGGATCTGCTGCTGGTCGACGATGTGCAGTTCTTCGGCGGTAAAAACCGAACCCAGGAAGAATTTTTCTACGCCTTCAATACCCTGATCGAAACCCACAAGCAAGTGATCATCACCTGCGATACCTATCCCAAGGAAATCACCGGACTGGAAGAGCGGCTGGTTTCGCGTTTCGGCTGGGGCTTGACCGTTGCCGTCGAACCGCCGGAACTGGAAATGCGGGTCGCGATTTTATTGAAAAAAGCCGAACAGGAAAAAATTCATTTGGAAGAAAATGTCGCATTTTTCATCGCCAAACACATCCGTTCCAACGTTCGTGAACTGGAAGGCGCACTCAAGCGAGTCATGGCTTTTTCCCGTTTCATTAATCAGGAAATCACGCTGGATTTAGCCAAGGAAGCGCTCAAAGATCTGCTGGCCGTTCAAAGCCGTCAGATTTCAATTGAAAACATTCAGAAAACCGTCGCCGATTATTACAAAATCAAGGTTTCCGAAATGTATTCGAAAAAACGCTCGCGCGTCGTTGCCAGACCCCGGCAAATGGCAATGGCCATCGCCAAGGAATTGACGTCACTGAGCTTGCCGGATATCGGCGAAGCCTTTGGCGGCAGGGATCATACGACGGTATTGCATGGCTATCGTAAAATTAACGAACTGCGTGTTTCCGATCCAATCATAAACCGCGATTTTAATGCTTTAATCCTGATTTTAAGAGGTTGATAACCGCTGAACAATTTGTGCATAACTGCGATACAAAAATTATTTACGATTTTATCCACAATTTGTTCACGCGATATACAGCGCTCATACAAACAAAAAATTTATGCTATCTTTTTGAAAGATTGTTGAAGTTGTGAATTATCCCGTAGTTTGAAAATGCTAATTAATTACTATTATTTTTTAAATAAATGCTTTTAATTAAAACCAATCGAGATACGCTGTTAAAACCGTTGCAAGCAGTAACCGGCATTGTAGAGCGGCGCCAGACATTACCTATCCTATCAAACGTGCTCATTCGTCAAAACGGAGAAAAGACCTCTTTTTTGACCACTGATCTCGAAATTCAAATCAAAACCGCAACCAGTGAGGATTTGGCAAGCGAGCAACCGTTCGCGCTAACCGTCTCCGCTAAAAAACTCCAGGACATTTTGCGCTCGCTATCGTCCAGCGCGGAAGTATCGTTGACACGCAAAGACGATCATCTCTACGTCAAATCCGGAAAAAGCGCGTTCAACCTGCAAATCCTGCCCGCCGAGGATTTTCCGGAAGTCGCGGATGAGCCCGAATCTGAATCGGCGATCACGCTATCGCAAAAGGAGCTCAAAAACCTTTTTCATCATGTGCAATTTGCCATTGCGCAACAAGATATCCGTTACTATTTGAACGGCTTGTTATTGCTGGTTGACGGCAAGCAACTCATCAGCGTCGGCACCGATGGCCACCGCCTGGCTTATATCGCAACATCCTTGGAAACCGCGCAGAAAAAACAGGAAGTGATTTTGCCGCGCAAGGCGGTTTTTGAATTATCCAAGCTGCTCGAAGACAGCGAAGATCCGGTCAAGATCGAATATTTACAAAATAAAATCCGCTTTTCGTTCGCGGATGTCGTGCTCACCTCGAAAGTCATCGACGGCAAATTTCCCGATTACAACCGGGTCATTCCAACCCGCAACAACAAAGTGTTCGATATCGACCGGCTGATATTTTTACAGGCATTGCAGCGGGTTTCGATTTTGTCGAACCAAAGCGATAAATTTCGCGGCGTGCGGTTAATCGTCGATAAGGGCAGCCTGCGCATCATTTGCAAAAACAACGAGCAGGAAGAAGCCGAAGAAGAGCTGGAAATAGCATACCAAGATGAGCTGGTGGATATCAGCTTGAACATCACTTACTTGCTGGATCTGTTGAACAACGTGTCCAGTGAAACCGTGCAATGCGCCTTTGAAAACGCCAACAGCAGCGTGCTGATGACGGTACCCGGCAATAAAGCCTTCAAATACATCGTCATGCCGATGCGGATTTAGTCTCAGGCAAGCTCGATAAAATCCGCCGCCGCGGTTGCAAAACCTTTTTTCAATATTTCATAGACAGATACATAAAACCCGATGACTGATCACAATTCCAATCCAAGCGACTATGATTCCGAAAGCATCAAAATCCTGAAAGGGCTCGACGCCGTACGCAAACGCCCCGGCATGTATATCGGCGATACCAGCGACGGCACCGGCTTGCATCACATGGTGTTCGAAGTGGTCGATAACGCTATCGACGAAGCGCTCGCCGGACATTGCGACGAAATCACCGTGACCATTCATCCCGACAATTCCATCAGCGTGCTCGACAACGGCCGCGGCATCCCGACCGGCATCAAGCAAGACGACGAACTGAAACGCTCCGCTGCGGAAATCGTCATGACGGAGCTGCATGCCGGCGGCAAGTTCGACGACAACTCGTACAAAGTTTCCGGCGGTTTGCACGGCGTCGGCGTATCGGTGGTGAATGCATTATCCGAATGGTTGAAATTGACTATCCGCCGCGATGGCAAGGTGCATCACATGGAATTCCGCATGGGAGAAAGGGTCGAGCCGCTGAAAGTGATCGGCGAAAGCGAACGCCACGGCACCGAAGTGCATTTTCTCGCCAGCAAGGAGATTTTCGGCCTTGTCGAATTCCATTACGATATTTTCGCCAAGCGCCTGCGCGAGCTATCGTTTCTGAACAATGGCGTGAAAATTCACTTGATCGACCAGCGTACCGGCAAGGACGAAAATTTCGCCTTTACCGGCGGCATCAAAAATTTCGTAGAATATATCAACCGCAGCAAAACCGTGCTGCACCCGGCGGTTTTTTACACGACCGGCGCGAAGGACAACATTACCGTCGAAGTTTCGATGCAATGGAACGACAGCTATACCGAGCAAGTGCTGTGCTTCACCAACAACATTCCACAAAAGGACGGCGGCACGCACTTAACCGGCTTGCGCGCGGCGATGACGCGTACGCTCAACAGTTACATTGAAAAGAACGAACTGGCGAAAAAAGCCAAAGTGGAAACTTCCGGCGACGATATGCGCGAAGGCTTGTCGTGCGTGTTGTCGGTAAAACTGTTCGAGCCTAAATTCTCGTCGCAAACCAAGGAAAAACTGGTGTCGTCGGAAGTGCGGCCGGTCGTGGAAGAAGTCGTTTCGCAAAAGTTTTCCGAATATCTCTTGGAAAACCCGGTCGACGCCAAAACCATTTGCAACAAGATTATCGACGCCGCCCGTGCTCGCGAAGCGGCGCGTAAAGCTCGAGAACTGACGCGCCGAAAAGGCGTGCTCGACAGCATGGGGTTGCCCGGCAAACTGGCCGATTGCCAAGAGAAAAACCCGGCATTGTGCGAACTGTATCTGGTCGAGGGTGATTCCGCCGGTGGCTCCGCCAAGCAAGGGCGTGATCGTAAATTCCAGGCGATCATGCCGCTTAAGGGCAAGATTCTGAATGTGGAAAAAGCCCGTTTCGATAAACTGATTTCATCGCAAGAGATCATTGCGCTGATCACTGCGCTTGGCACCGGCATCGGCAAGGACGAATACAACCCGGACAAACTGCGTTACCACCGCATCATCATCATGACCGACGCCGACGTCGACGGCTCGCATATCCGCACGCTATTGCTGACGTTCTTCTACCGGCAGATGCCGGAATTGATCGAACGCGGCCACGTCTACATCGCGCAACCGCCGCTGTACAAAATCAAGCACGGTAAAAAGGAGCGCTACGTCAAGGACGACCATGAGTTGAAGCAATACATGCTGAGCCTTGCGCTCGACGGCGCCGAACTGCACACCAGTGAAGCCAAGCCGCCATTGAGCGGCGACACGCTGGCGCAAATCGCAAATGAATATATTCTCGCCGAAGCGGTGATCGAGCGCATGAGTCAGGCGATCGACAGCACCGTCATGCACGAATTGCTGCGCCAGCCTGATGTTGACTTGAGCAACGGCCAAACCGCCAGTGATAGCGCAGCCCGCTTGACCGCGCGTGTCAAGGATGTGGAAATCGCAGCGGAATACGATGAGGTGCACGAGCGCTACCGCCTCAAAATCATGCGCTTGTCGCACGGCAATATCGTCACCAGCTACCTCGACAGCGATTTCCTCGACAGCGGTGACTACGCGCAAATCCAGAAAACCGCGCAAGTATTCGACGGCCTGGTCGGCCAAGGCGCTTATGTGCAACGCGGCGAACGCAAGCAATCGGTCAGCGAGTTCAAACAAGCGCTGGAATGGCTGCTGGACGAAGCCAAAAAAGGCGTCAACATTCAACGTTATAAAGGCCTCGGTGAAATGAACCCGAGCCAGCTCTGGGAAACCACCATGGACCCGCAAAACCGCCGCCTGCTGCGCGCGCAAATCGAAGACAGCATCCTCACCGACGAAATCTTCACCACCCTGATGGGCGATGTGGTCGAACCACGCCGGGCATTTATAGAGAAGAATGCGCTGAGGGCGACGAATATTGATATTTAAACAAGTCAGTTTGTCAGGTCTCAAAATTTATGAAATGGCAAGTTGGTTGATGTTTCTGGCGGACATTAAATAGACCAAATCGCCCCGTTTAGCTGCTTATCCCAACTATCAGATTGTTAGTGACAATCTATTTTCTAAGATATTGAGAGTTAATACAATATTCATTCGTCAGCACTAAAGTTAAAGCGTCTCTCCATCCATAGAGAGATTAAAGAACTCGATTATCGTATTGCATAATGAACTAAAAAACTTTATTGATCATATCGTTACCCATTTATCGATATTCTCGTGATGTCCAATCACATACCGTCCTCAGGTGAAAGAGCTGCCATCGTCGGTTATTCTGCCCAGTATCGCATTGCTGCCGAGAAAATTTATACCGCTCTGTTAGCAGGTCAACTGGAATGGATAGCCTTGGCTGATCCGAATGCGGGTAGAGTAGAAGATATCCAAGTAGCAACGCCCGGAAAAATTGATGCTTACCAAATTAAATGGGGAGAACAGGTCGGCTCACTTTCCTTCAATGACTTAACCACTGGTGATGGCGATCCTGGTAACAGCAATAACCACGGTTTAATTGGACAACTCGCCGGAGGCTGGTGCAGGCTTAAAGTATCCAATCCCGGACGCTGCGTGGTTGTGCATCTCATTTCGCGGGACATCGGGGCACCCAAAGCCGCCATTCCACATGAGAAAGGCACGGTATCCAAAGCCAACCTGCAAGGCTTTCTGACCGATTGTTGGACAGATCGAACATGGACTAAGCAGGGCTTGCGAGTATGTCCATCCGGTTGGAAGCCCGCCTTGGAAGTATTGATTCGGGTATGCGGGCTGGCCGAGCCGGAATTCATGGCCTTTGCCCAGGATTGCGAACTGGAGTTGGCCTACAAGTTCTCCGAAATTCCGGCAACTCCAAATCGGGAGGAACTCCGTCGTCAAGAAGACCTGGAGGAATTGGCCGCTTTCCTGTTTCGATGCGTTGGTGCTGAACGCCGCGTGATCCGTATCGATAGGGATCAACTGCTGGATGACCTCGGCTGGGAAACCCGTTTCAAGCCACGCTTCCTGCATGAGTTTCCGATAAACCGCTTTTATCAACCCATTTCTACCACAGTCGCCGAGCTTGAAGCAGCCTTGACCGGGCACAAGCGTGGCTATCTGGCCGTGCTCGGCACACCCGGCTCTGGAAAATCCACTACGCTGACCCATACTTTACGCTACCGCAAAGGCTGCCGCATGGTTCGTTATTACGCTTATGTCCCCGACAGCCCGCTGCAAGGCCGTGGTGAGGCGTCCAACTTCCTCCACGATATCGTGCTTGACCTGCAATCCCAAGGCATTCGTGGCGGTGATACTCAAGCGAAAACGCGTGAGGAATTCATCGGCAAGTTTCACCGACAATTGGCGGAATTGCATGAGCGGTGGCTTGCCGAGGGCGTTCTGACCGTGATCCTAGTGGACGGACTGGACCACATTGAAAGGGAGCAAAAGCCAGAGCGTAGCTTGCTTCATGATCTTCCCCACCCAGACACGGTGCTGGACGGGGTGGTATTCATTCTGGGTAGCCAAACCCTGGAACTGGCCGGTTTGCCGCCAGCCATCAAAGTACACTTCAAGGAGAAAAGCCGACTTGTGACGATGGCACCGTTAGCCCGAAAGGCTGTTTTCGCCATTGTCGAATCCGTTGGTCTGCCCGTTCCGCTAACCGTCGAGCAAGTGGAAGAGGCTTACCGACTATCATCCGGTCACCCGTTGGCCTTGAACTATTTATTAAAGATGCTTGCGGATGCCCGCGAACCAACCGTTACGGCACGAATCTTGGCTACAGCCAACCCTTATCAAGGACATATCGACAAGGATTATGAAATTTACTGGCAAAGTATTGAGCAAAATGCTCGACTCAGAGAATTGCTGGCGCTGCTTGCCCGCCTCCGTGTGTCTTTCGATCCACGGTTACTTGTGTCATGGGTAGATGAAGAAACTATTCGAATTCTAGTTCGGCAGGCGCATATCTATTTTCGTCAGGAAACGAATTTCCGATGGCATTTCTTCCATAATAGTTTTCGCCAATTCCTGATTGACCGGACATCAAGGGATTTGTTGGATGAACACGATGCCTCGCTGAACCGAAAATACCACACAAAACTAGCGAAACACACCGCCCATACTGGGGTGGCGGAATCGCAAATCTGGGAACCTTTATACCATCATGCCTGTGCGGAAGAATGGACTAAAGTATTGGCGCTTGCCTCACAAGCCAATTTCCGCCGCCAGTTTTATGCTTTGCGCTCGCCAGAAAAGATATTCGAGGATATTACGCTTGCCTTACGAGCGGCGCGTGAACAAATGGATACCGTTGCATTTTTCAGGTTATTGCTGATCGAGCATGAGATTAATGAACGTAAGGCGGTATTGGAGCAAGCTAATATACCGAAACTTGTTCTTTCCATTGAAGGGGTGGGTGCTCTGCTTGATTACGCCATGGATGGTAATCATTTGCGAATTGACCAAGCCAGTGCATTGAGCCTTTGCCGGGATTTATTGAACAATGGCGAAATAGGAGCAGCAAGGATTTTATTTGAAGCAGCAGAACCGCTGGATTGTTTGAGTGGATCAAGGGTTGTGGGAACGCATCATGGAGAAAGCGAAGTATTAAATGCATGGGTTCGATGCGCGTATCAGCTCCGGCCATTGGAAGTGGTGTTGAACGCTATCAATACCTTAATGGTCGAGGATGATTCCACTTTTCCTGATACAGACCAAAATCTCGCTACTGAAAAGCTTCGCGACAATCTAGGCATTGTTTTGATTGAAGCAATATCTCAGCAAGAAGACCCCACTTTATGGGCCGATATCAGGAGATTACTTACTACCCTTTCCAACGGCGATAATTTAGCTGTGCGGTTGGATTTCAATATCTGCCAGCAACACACAACTCATCCCGAAGCTATCCCGGCATTGGATCGTCTTCTTGCCTGGGCTGATCAGGTGCTACTGAATGATTTGGAAAGGATCATATTGGCTGAATACCTAATTAATATTCGCAGTGATGTTGAAGGTGCTCGCCAGTATGTAGAGGGAATTAAGCAACCTCAGACTTATAGCTGGTCTGGCGATCAACGGGAAAAACTTGCCCCTTTTGTTCATCGAGTTCGCTTGAATCGGTTACTCGCTACCCTTGGGATAAAAATCGATCCTATAGCCGTTGTACCTGATGCGCTAAAACCCCAAGAACGAGGAAATGTTCTTTTCGAAAGGCACCTGGTCATCATCGCCTCGCTTTGGGGGCTGGCAAAACGTAAGGAAAGGTTATCAGGAGCAGAAATTGTCCGCAGATTGCATTCTGCACTTAGGCTTTTTCAGCGAAACTGGAACGAGACGAATGATTGGACAGGTAGGTATGAATTTCAAGGGGCGGCAAACGATTATTTTAATCTCATGATTCGTGCCGTGGCAGCACACGGCGATGAAGCGCTAATCGCTTTGAGCGATGAATTTGAAAAGCTTTGGACTTCTGAAAGTAGCCAACAATATTGGCCATCTGACCGCCGCCACAAAATTGCCTCGGCCCTTTACCAGCAGGGTGATCGACGTTCGCGTTTCGTCCAGCGGTTGGAAGCCTTGCAACAAGAAATTGGAGTTATGGATGAAATTCACGAAAGAGTGGAACTTTTTGGAAATATTGCCCATTCGTGGTGCGAAATTGATGAAACCGACCGGGCACGTGCATTAATCCCGCGAATGCTGGAGGGATCGTTCGGTATCTACCATCACAAAGATCGCCAATTGCAGCAATGGGTTGATGTGTTGGCCAAAGTAGGCGCTGTTGCTCCTAGCCTGATCGAAAAAGATTTAACCCACTTTGCAGCCGCTGTCCTGGTACTTGAAAAAACTGGACGTGGACGGGGCACTCAAGATGCGGCAACGGAACTCCTAGCACTCGCCGTGAATATCAACCCCACCCGAGGCTGGCGGCTGTGCGAGTGGCTATGGGAAAACGGCGGTATTCACTTTGATACCGGCGTTGCCGGATTCCTGCTGGGCGCACTCTGCACGGAGCAGCCCCCGATAGAACTTATTCTGAATCTCGCCCGATACCTGTACATCCCTTTTGTCCCCTATCTCTACGAGCCTTTGGCAAAACAGTTGGCCGCAGGTTGTGTTCAGTATTCATCATCGGATATGGCTCATCGTTTGCTCGATGAACTCAATCAGGCATTGCAGGTTAAAGCTTGGCCGAATGAGAGGCCGTCATGGTGGCGGGCTTTGGTGGCTGGGATACGTCAGGCAGGCGGGGATGCGGGCCGGTTTGAAAAGCAATATTTCGATAATCCCGGTGAACAGGACAGCACTAGTTCTATCCTGATTCTGAAGGATGGCCGAAAGATCACTTTGGACGAAGCGAAGGTTATGGTTGGCTCTTATGATCAACTTGTAACCCTATTTGAATCCATAGAGAAAACTACCCGTTTTCCGTGGTCTTGGTTACTGGAACCGTTAATTGAACGGTTTTCTGCTGACCAGATATGTCAAATGATGACGCGATGGGAGCGTTATTTGCCGAAAGATGCGCTGCGCAATAAATTCGCCTTGCGCTTGCATCAACTCGGGCATACCCCAGAAGCGCTCGCTATATTGGAATCGATGGTGCGAGAATCCAGCGCATCCGGTTGGAACAGATACTTGGATGGCGGCAGTTGCCTATATGCCTTCAAGGGTTTAATCGCTATTGACCCTAAAAATTGGCGTCCCCGCGCTTTGAAAACGTTAATTGACGATTACACCGCGGAGTTCCGGTATCCGGTAAACCTTATCTACAATTGGGAAGAACTCACTGAAATACTGTTCGAGCATGTTCCATGGGACCAATTATGGCCAGAATTCCGTGAGCATATTTACCAACTCGCTGAGTTCTCGTTGGCCGAGGACATTCCACATTTGGAAGAGGAATGTCCATGCGTACTGGATAAAGCTTTGCTATCGGTTTATTCTTGGGCGGCTAAATTGCCAATCATTGAGGTAAGGGACGAAGTGCATAAAGGACTTTGCGAAATCATAATTCGTGGGCTGGCCCCTACGGTCACAGAAGAAGTAATAACTTCCTTGCTGGCCGATAGACCCATCGGCGTCATTCAAGGACTGGCATTATTGGATAGCACCTGGCTTCAAGGCGCGTCAATAATCAAGGAATTCTCCGGTTCCATCCTCAACCTTTGCCAATCACCCGACTTTGTGGAACGTGAAATGGCGCGGCAGTTGGCGGAGCTGCTTGATATCAAACCAGATGATGCGGAAGAAACCGGAACCGCAAAGCTTCCCTTGGTTTATAGCCTGAAACTTCCATCCATCCGCAACCACGATCCCACCGTGCCCAATCATGCAATACATCCTGGGGAAGTATTGCCGGATTCAACCGACCCTCTCGAAATGATTCGACCGCATGAAGTTGAGATTGAATGGCTGAGCCGCGTAACGGACATACCTTTGGAAAATTTATTGGAGCGAACAGTCGTTTTGATGCGATCCATAAAGCCGGAATCAGATTGGAATCGAGCGGCAGAGGAGCGCATAAGGGGTTGGTTAAGTGATATAGGATTGAAATTGGCCTATAACCGGCAACGTCCCCAAGTGGCACTACACGCCATAAGCCGGGTTGTTGCCGAATTGGCCGATGCCGGAATGCTCGACGATGACGCCTTGGCAGCGGCTTATGATAAGTTATCTCTCTATGATTGGCGATTGGCCAATTTGGAACCACAAGCCCGTCCAAAATCCATCCGAAAGCCGGATATGCCTGAGAGCTTCTCTTCCCGCGACGGATGGGTGAATAACCACGAAGAGGTCTTCAAATTTTTCGTGGATTATTTAGATGATGATTTTGCGGTCGTAGGAGAATTATCTTGTTTCAAGGAATGGGATTGGAGAGTACCTACGGAACTTCGGCTTGCCATGGTCTGCCATCCAGATTGGTCGGTGTCACCGGATGACGAAGTGAGCACATATCGCTTTTTTCCTGACCACCATTATTGGAAGGCGAAGAATTATCCAATACTGCCGAGAGCTGAAAGATTCCCATCGTTGGTGGTGCGCGGATATTCCAGGCAAGAACTGATCGGTGCCAGTCAATGGCTGGCGTTCAATCCAGCCATCGCGATACAGCTTGGTTGGCATCTTCATAAAGATGGAATTTTTCGATGGGTAGATGTTGATGGGCAAATCATGGTTGAAAGCCGCTGGTGGCAAGATGGACCTATGGATCGTCAACCTCCACGCACTCGCGAGTTAACCGGCGAAGGTTGGTTAGTTATTGCATCTACCAAAGCTCAAGCAATTATTCAAAATAATATTAGTCCTTTAAGCATTCTCAGGGCGGTTAAAAGAAATGTTGGAAAGGATGATGAAGAAAAGTCGCTGGCATCGTATGGTTGGCGAGTTGACCAATGGGTAGCTCAAGAAAGCGACGGCTTGTGGTCAACCGAATAGATTTCTGAAGAGTTTAGCAATTATTAGTGGAATTTGTTGTAATTCCAATCGTTTTTAATGTGATTTTCAAAATTCGTTCATTAGAGAAGAATTCAATTGCTGACAATAAGTGCGAATTTTTTCGAACCGCGCCAATAAAGTTGATCTTTTGGCGCAATAATTTTTATTGCGCCATTAAAACTTACCTTACTAATCTCGCCAGCAACGAGCTTCCATGTGATTGGTTACAAATAGGATTGCAATAACAAACACACCAGCCTATTCTTGTAAAAGCATATTCGCTGAAACAGGAGGCCCATCAATGAAAAAGCAATTTATCAATCTAAAACTTTTATCCGTGCCGCTGGCATTTGTTGTGGCGCAGGGCGTTTCCCATGCCATGCCGGGTATGCACGGTTCCGGCAGTGGTGTGGCGACGGAGCATCCGCGGGTGTCGAACAGCATCGCCGGGAAAATCAATTCGACCGGTTCGGAGATGGAGATTACTTACAGCGCCGACGGCAAAACCGCGATTTTTGTGTCGACGCGCGAGGGCAGCATCCAATCGCCCGGCGGTAATTACAGTTTCGATATCTGGATGTCGCGTCTGGTCGACGGCGAATGGCAGGAGCCGGTTCATCTGGGGCCGGATGTTGATCCCAAGGTGGGACCGAACATCAATACTTCGGCGTGGGAGCTGGAGCCGAGCTTTTCCGATGATGGCAATGTGATTTATTTCACCCGCTACGAGCCGGGCAATATGTTGTCCGGCGATTTGTACGTGGTGCAGAAAGTCGATGGCGTCTGGCAAGAAGCCAAAAACTGGAACGACGTGCCGGAATTGCCGAACATCAACACGCCGACCGGCGAGGAGCATTGTCCGATCATTGCGTCCGACAGCCTGATTTATTTCAGCTACCACCAGCCCGGCGTGACCCAGGACAGCGATATCTGGAAGGTTGAGAAAAAGGACGGTGTGTGGCAAAAACCGGAGAGCCTGGGGCTGAAAATCAATTCGCCGCACCGCGACCATTTGCATTGGACCGGGTTGTCGAAAGACGGCAAGAGCCTGATCATCACCAGCACGCGGCCGGATTTGGGTTCGCGCGGCGGGCATGACGAGTGGATTTCGCAGCAAAACGCCGACGGCGAATGGCAGCAGCCGGTGAATCTCGGCGATGCGGTCAATACCGGAGGCGAGGATATGTGTTGGACGTTTACGCCGGACGGCAAGCAATTTACCGGCAGTTGGGGACCGCACGGCACCTACGATATGGACATCCGTTCGATTAATAAAAGCGATGTGCCATTGTTGAAGGATTTCGAGCCGATGGGATTGCCGCCTAATTTGCTGAGGAGTAGCAGGTAGGAATAAAAAGCGCCGGTAGGATCAATACCGGCGCAGTAGTTTGAAGATCAGCGATTATGCTGCTGCTCGTGAGGCGCGTTTGCGTTCGTGTTCGAGCAAGAAGCGTTTGCGGATACGGATGGTTTTCGGGGTGATTTCCACCAATTCATCGTCGGCGATAAATTCAATCGCGGATTCCAGCGTCAGTTGAATCGGCGGGATCAACGTTACCGCTTCATCGGTTCCCGATGCGCGGATGTTGGTCAGTTGCTTGCCTTTGATCGGGTTAACCACCAGATCGTTGTCGCGGGTATGAATGCCGATCACCATGCCCTCATACAGGCGGTCGCCGGGGCTGACGAACATGCGGCCGCGGTCTTGCAGTTTCCACAGTGCATAGGCGACAGCCTCACCTTGTTCAGCGGAAATCAGCACACCGTTTCTGCGCGGCGGGATTTCCGGGCGCATCGGCGCGAATTCGTCGAATACGTGGCTCATCAAACCGGTGCCGCGCGTCATGGTCATGAATTCCGATTGGAAACCGATCAAGCCGCGCGCTGGAATGCGGTAGTCCAGCCGCACGCGGCCTTTGGCGTCCGATACCATGTCTTGCAAATCGCCACGGCGCGCGCCCAATGCTTCCATCACCGCGCCTTGATTGGCTTCGTCGACGTCAACCGTGAGCATTTCAAACGGCTCGCATTTGACGCCGTCGATTTCGCGGATCACCACGTGCGGACGCGATACCGCCAGTTCATAGCCCTCGCGGCGCATATTCTCCAGCAAAATAGTCAGGTGCAATTCGCCGCGCCCGGAAATCAGGAACGAATCGGTTTCGTTGGTTTCCTCCATGCGCAATGCGACATTGGTCAGTAATTCTTTTTCCAGGCGTTCGCGCAATTGGCGGCTGGTGACGAACTTGCCTTCCTGACCGGCAAATGGTGAGGTGTTGACCTGGAACGTCATGGTCAGGGTCGGTTCGTCGACCGCCAGCATCGGCAGCGCTTCAGGCTGGTCGATATCGGCCAGCGTCGCGCCGATGCTCAATTCCTCGACACCGTTGATCAGCACGATATCGCCCGCCAGCGCTTCTTTCATTTGCACGCGCTCCAGGCCGCGGAAGCCGAGCACTTGATTGACTTTGGCTTTTTTCGCCGGTTTATCGCCCGCAAGCACCATCACTTCCTGACCGGCTTTGAGTTTGCCGCGATGAATGCGGCCGATGCCGATGCGTCCGACGAAACTGGAATAATCCAGCGCGCTGATTTGCAGTTGCAACGGTTCATCGGGGTTACCGGTGGGCGCGGGCACGTGGCTGAGAATGGTATCGAACAACGGGCGCATGTCTTGGCTGGGTTTATCCAGATCCAGTGTGGCAAAGCCGTTCAACGCGGAAGCATACACCACCGGAAAATCGAGCTGCTCATCGCTGGCGCCGAGTTTATCGAACAGATCGAAGGTTTGATCGACCACCCAACCGGCACGTGCGCCCGGACGGTCGACTTTGTTGATGACCACAATTGGCCGCAATCCTTGCGCCAGGGCTTTTTTGGTCACAAACCGGGTTTGCGGCATCGGGCCTTCCACCGCGTCGACCAGCAGCAATACGCCGTCGACCATCGACAGCACGCGCTCCACTTCACCGCCGAAATCGGCGTGGCCGGGGGTATCGACGATGTTGATATGCACCCCTTCATAGTCGATGGCGCAATTCTTGGCTAAAATGGTAATGCCGCGTTCGCGCTCAATATCGTTGGAATCCATCACGCGCTCGGAAACTTGTTGATGTGCGGCGAAGGTGCCGGCTTGGTGCAGGAGCTTGTCGACCATGGTGGTTTTACCATGGTCAACGTGCGCGATGATGGCGATATTGCGGATCGGACGAGACATAAATAATTCCTCAAAAAATAAGCTGTTAGTTGATACTTTGGGGGCGGTATTATAGCAGCCGATGGTTAAAATACGATGACAAATTTTCAAAAGCCTGGAAACCCGCCAGGAATCTTGCAAGAATCCGGCGACCCATCGCACGGTTCAAGTCCGCGCTATTTATCGGCAGATTCGTTGCAATCTTTGCAGTTAAATCCCCGCGAAATCGCCGCCAGCATCGAGCATTTATTGCTGGGGCAAAAGCGGCAGCAAGCCTGGAATGCACCCAAAGCGGTCATTACTCCGCCGGATGGCCGCTACATGATGGCAACGCTGGCGGCTGCGGACGATCCGCCGTTTCTCGCCGTCAAGGCATTGGTTTTGAATCCGGATAACCCGCAACATGGCTTATCCAGCATCAATTCGCTGGTGACGTTGCTCGATAGCCGCAGCGGCTTGCCGCTGGCGGTGATCGACGGTAATTGGATCACCGCGGTGCGCACCGCCGGTTTGAGCGCGGTTGCGGCGAAGCGGCTGGCTCGTCCGGATGCTTCGATCGCGGCATTCATCGGCTGCGGCGTGCAGGCGCGCAGTCATTTACATGCGTTTGCCGCATTATTTCCGCTCATCGGTGTTCGCGCCTACGCGCGCGGTCCGAGCCGCGATAGCTTTTGCCAAACCGCTGAAAACATGAGGTTAACCGCCATCGCTTGTCAAACAGCCGAGGAAGCGATCCGCGACGCGGATTTGATCGTCACTTCGGTGACATTATCGCCGCAATTGGTACCGTTTCTCGATGCGCATTGGTTGAAACCCGGCGCGTTTGTGACCATGACCGATCTGGCGGCACCGTGGTTGCGGGAAAGCATGTCTGCGCTGGATCGCATTATCGTCGACGATCTGGAGCAGGAATCCCGTATGCCCAAGTCGCTGGCCGATCCGGCGCTGGTGCGCGGCGACCTGACGGGTTTGGTGACGGGCGAGGCGCTTGGCCGCCAGAGCGCCGGAGAAAGAACAGCGTTTATATTCCGCGGCCTGGCGCTGGGGGATCTGGCGGTAGCCGGATTGGCTTACCAACGTGCTTGCGAGCAGTTGCCGGATTTTCCGGCGGAATGATCACTCAGCAGTTAATTATTCCTTATTGGTTTCAGCACCGGTCATCAGGAATTTAACCAGCAGTGCGAAAATCAGCGGAACCATGCTCAAGCCCGTGACCATATAATGCTCAGCGGTGAATTGGTCGCCTTCGTCCATGATGATGTAACCGAAAAAGATGGAGACCGGCGTGATAATTGCCAGCACGATGACCAGTCTGAATAATCCTTTCATTGTTTAATCCTTTCACACAATAATGTTTAAGTTTAAGTATAAGCCGATTGCAGCCCTGAACAAAATCACGCTTGCCCATCGAAAGGATAAGCAAGGTAAAATGAAGCCTTTGATGCCGTAATTTTACGAATGGAATCCGTACTGATCATTTCTAATTTTCCCGATCACGAAAGCGCCGATGCGCTGGCGAAGGCTTTGATTGATCAGCATTTGGCCGCTTGTGTCAATCTTTTGAGTCCCTGCACTTCGGTTTACCGCTGGCAGGATACCATTGAATCCGCGGCGGAGATTCCGGTGCTGATCAAAACCCGCCGCCAGCATTATGACCGGGTTGAACAGTTGATCAAGTTGATGCATCCTTATGAACTTCCGGAAGTGATTATGGTTCCTATATTGGGCGGATTACCTGCCTATCTGCAGTGGATAACCGACGAAACTCACTTATCAGACTAGATACTACAGAAATTACCGATGCGATTAATTCACCTATTGTTACTGTTATTGTTGTTTTGCGCCCCTGCCTTTGCGCAGGAAAGCGGTTCTTTCAGCCTGTTGCAGAAATTGCAGGGATTGGGCATCAATCTCGGGCAAAGCAATCCGCAGGAGCTGCTGCCGCCGGACGAAGCATTCAAAATATCGGTGGAAGTGCGCGATGGCCAGACGCTGATCGCCCATCTGACACCGGCCAAGGATTATTACCTGTACCGCGACAAGATTACTTTTGAACCGAAGCAGGAGGGTTTGACCGTCGAGAAGGTGACGTTACCGCCGGGTCAAATGAAAGATGACATGACCTTTGGTCACATGGAAGTTTATTTCAACCCGATTCAAGCGGTGATTTCGTTGAAACGGGAGGATTCCGCCAGTGAACAGCCGTTGACACTGGAAGCCGGTTATCAGGGTTGTAACGAACCGGTCGGCGTGTGTTACGCGCCGATTCATAAAGTCATTGAATTGACCCTGCCGGCGGTTACCGCGGCGATCGGCGCCGTTGCCGATGCCGTTAGCAATCCGGCAACGGCTGCGCCGGCCGATGCAATCGCGGAATTGTTCGAAACGCCATCGCGCGCGCCAGCTATCGAAACCGAATCCTACAAAATCGAGCGGATGTTTGAAACCGGTGATTACTGGCTGATTCTGAGCGGATTTTTCGGCATTGGTTTGCTGTTGTCGTTTACGCCGTGCGTGTTTCCGATGTTTCCGATTTTGTCGGGGATCATTGCCAACCGTGGCAAGCATGTGACCAAGCAGCATGGTTTTATTCTGGCGCTGGCGTATGTGCTCGGCATGGCGATTACTTATGCCATTGCCGGTGTGGCGGCCGGATTGTCGGGCGCGATGTTGTCCGCTGCGCTGCAGAATGCTTGGGTTTTAGGTTCTTTTGCGGTGATTTTCGTGGTGCTGTCGTTTTCGATGTTCGGTTTTTATGAATTGCAACTGCCGGGGTCACTGCAAACCAAATTGTCCGAGGAAGCCGGACATCTGAAAGGCGGGCACTTGACCAGCGTATTCGGCATGGGTGCGCTATCGGCCCTAATTGTCGGGCCTTGCGTTGCAGCGCCGCTGGCGGGCGCATTGCTCTATATCAGTCAGACTCGCGATGTCGTGCTGGGCGGTTCGGCATTATTTGTCATGGCGCTGGGCATGGGCGTGCCGCTGCTGTTGCTCGGCACATCGGCGGGGGCGTTGCTGCCCAAGGCGGGACCGTGGATGGAGTCGATCAAGCGCTTTTTCGGCGTGCTGCTGTTGGCGGTTGCGCTCTGGATTGTCTCGCCGGTTATCAACGATGTCGTGTACATGTCGCTTTGGGCGGCGTTGCTGATCATATCCGCCATCTACTTGCATGCAATCGATCCTTTGCCGGAGCGGGCGACGGGGCTGCAGAAATTCCTTAAAGGCATTGGTGTGATCGCATTGCTGATCGGTGTGGCTATGCTGGCCGGTGTTTTATCTGGCAGCCGCGATGTGCTGCAGCCGCTCTCCAAATTCGGTATCGCCAATAGCAGCGTGAATACCGCGGAATTGACAGCCGCCGGACACCCGTCGCTGCCGTTTCAGCGGGTAAAAAACCTCGGGGAACTCGATGAGCAAATTAAACGTTCCAAGGACAAATACGTCATGGTGCGGTTTCATGCCGATTGGTGTGTTTCTTGCAAGGAAATGGATCGCTTCACCTTTTCCGATGCCAAAGTGCAAGCCCGATTGAAAGACGTGGTGCTGCTGGAAGTCGACGTGACCGACGGGACACCGGATGATACCGCGCTGCTCAAACGCTTTAAGCTGTTCGGGCCGCCGGGTATTTTATTTATTGATCGTCAAGGCCGCGATGTGCCGGACATCAAAGTCATTGGATTCCTCAACCATAACGATTTCCTGACGGTGCTGAATGCGGTGCTGATTTGAGGAATATTCATACCGGATCGCAAGCCGCAATTCAGGAATAAAAATAATTTTAGGATGGGTCGATGTCAAAATTTAAGCAAATTTTTTTGTATTTTTGTGTAGCTGTCATTGCACTGGGCGCGGGTTCGTTTTTTCGTTCATTGTTGTCGGATATTTATCAAACGGAATTAACCAGTGAGGAAAGTCAGCAAGGCGCCAAAGCAATTCTTGAAGCCAGTTTGCCCGATTTGCAAGGAGATGATCAGGCGGTCTCGCAATGGCTTGGCAAGGTCATGGTGGTAAATTTCTGGGCGACTTGGTGTACGCCCTGCCGTGAGGAAATTCCGGAGTTTATCGAAGCGCAGAACAAATACGGGGATCAAGGATTGATCTTTGTCGGCATCGCGATTGACCAGCTCGATAAAGTGAAAATGTTCAGCCAGGAGTTCGGTATCAATTATCCGGTTCTGATCGGAAGTTTTAATACCTGGTCGTTGCTCGAAGCCGCCGGAAACCGTATGTCCGCACTTCCTTATACGGTCGTTTTAAACCGTTCGGGCGAAATTGTTGACACCTATTTAGGCCGCGTGAATTTGAAAAAACTGGAAAAACTGGTTGAGCCGCTGTTGAAACAACAACCCGCACCCGAGCAACCGGCGCAGTCTTAAACAAGAAGCTGTTGCGGTCAAGGGGAATGCGTTGTAATCATTGCCTCTGTTGGAACGAATCATGTAATATGGTTAACAGGAATGGAATGCTTTGAATGTTTGCATACCTGCGAGCTACTCTGTCCATGCAAGACCTCGCGCATTCTGATGTTTGCGAATACTTACCGGATAATTCAAAAGCGTTTGATTTTGATCGAATAAGTTACTGAAGGTAGGAAAGCAAGGGTTTTATATCGCAATGTGATGGGGTTATTTTTCCGGTAATTATTTGGGAGAACCTTATCATGACACAGCTCACAGCAAATCATCGTTTCATCGTTTTATTCTTGTCGGTGCAAGTATTTTTTTCCTCCGGTTGCGCATCCACTCCGAAATATGAGGGCAGCCGCGAGCAATTCGGCGATATCGTCATTACCGCCAAGGTGCACGAAGCCATTATCGACGAGCTGTCCTTAAGACCTTTCGATATCAATGTCAGAACCATCAAAGGCGTCGTGGAATTGAGCGGCTTTGTCAATTCCAGAGAGGATATGGATAAAGCCATCGCCATTGCGCGCAAGGTCGATGGTATCAAGCTGATCAAAAACGATATGCGAACATATGGGACCGGTGATTATTGATCAACGGTCAGACTGCAAAACGGGCGGATGAAGTGACGCCCGATCATGTTTTGATAGCGCATTTTCTGTACGTGTTGTTTGTCGCCGGGAGTTTGCCGGTCATCTGGATTGGCGCCTGGCTGAAGTTCCGGTTTGTGGCAAATCCCTGGTTTCGTTATCTGCATCTTGCCGCTATTTTATTGGTTGTGGCCGAGTCGTTGCTTGGCATTGCTTGCCCGCTAACTGTTTGGGAAAACAACTTGCGTCAAATCGAGACAGAAGCCGGTTTCATTCAGTACTGGCTTCATCTCATCATTTTTTATCAGGTGCCCGAAACGGTGCTGACCGCGGTTTATATCGCTTTTGCCGCTTTGGTGGCGATGACTTTCAAATGGGTTCCGCCGAGACGCAATAACAATAATTAGCCTCTGATACCTGGTATTGATTGTCAATTCGATAGTTAAAAAACTTAATCTGACCGGATTAATCATATCTATGACATCTATTCAAGCAGAAACAGTTTTATTGTTCGGTGAAGTGCTGGCAGATATATTCGATGACCGGAAAGTATTTGGAGGTGCGCCGTTCAATGTCGCACGCCACCTGCAAGCATTTGGATTGCATCCAGTACTGATAACGCGCATTGGAAACGACGAACTTCGCCGTGAATTACTTGCGGTGATAAAGGATGCCGGTATGGATGATGTCGGTATACAGCTTGATGTTTCTCATCCGACTGGTCAAGTGATGGTACACATGGAAGGACGCAAACACCGCTTTGAAATTCTGCCGGAACAAGCGTATGACTACATCCATGCGGGCATAACGCATATGATTACCTTGGCTGTGCGTCCGCAACTGATATATTTTGGCACCTTGGCCCAGCGCAGCGCAAAATCCGCCCAGGCCTTGGGCGCGTTGATCCGCAGCAGCAACGCGCCGCGTTTACTGGATATCAATTTACGGAAACCTTGGTATGACGCACCTACGATAGAGCGTTCTCTGAGACGTGCAAACCTGCTAAAAATAAATCTGGAAGAGATGGAGATACTGACATCTCTATTCCGGTTATCCAGTAAAAATCCAATACAAAATGCTGATGCATTGATTAGATGTTTTGGTCTGGACAGCGTTTTGGTTACATGTGGTGAACAGGGTGCTTGGCAACTCGACAACGAAGGTAGGGTAGAAAGTGTCGAGGGATCCGCATCTTCAAAACCACTGGTGGATACGGTCGGTGCGGGGGATGGTTTTGCCGCTGTTTACATCCTGGGCATATTACGCGGTTGGCCGGCTACGCTTACCTTATCGCGCGCCAATATCTTTGCTGCTGCTTTGTGCGAAATTCGAGGAGCGATTCCGGATTCTCCAGATTTTTACGAACCGTTCATAAGGGATTGGAAGATATGACGATGGATCTGATCAATAACGAAAATCCATTGTACATTTTGATGATCAGTCCGCACGGCTTGATCAGAGGAAATAACATGGAGTTGGGGCGCGATGCCGATACTGGCGGACAAACTACCTATGTGGTGGAGTTAATACGTGCTTTGGCGCGCCATTGCGATGTCGGACAAGTTGATTTGTTGACGCGGCTGATTGATGATCCCGCGGTATCTCCGGATTATTCCCAACCCATCGAAGAAGTTAGTAACGGCGCGCGTATTCTGCGTCTGCCTTTCGGTCCATCGCATTACATACGCAAGGAATTGCTGTGGCCTCATCTCGATCAACTGGTGGATCGCAGCCTGCATTTTTTGCGTCAGCAGGGACGATTGCCGGATCTGATACACACACATTACGCCGATGCAGGTTATGTAGGACAACAGCTATCACTGCTCCTTGGCATACCTCAGGTGCACACGGGGCACTCACTGGGACGCCCAAAGCAATCGCGCTTGCTGGCAAGTGGCCGGAAAAAACACGCGATTGAACGTCAGTTTAATTTCGAACGCCGTATCGCGGTAGAAGAGGATTTGCTGGTAAGCGTTAACATGGTAGTCACCAGTACGCGGCAAGAGGTTACCGAACAATATGGCATGTATCATAATCATGAACGCAGCCGCTTTGTCGTGATTCCGCCGGGAACCGACATTGCGCGCTTCTCGCCGCCGGGACGTAAAAAAATTAATCCTAATGTCATGCAAATGGTAGATAAATTTCTATCGGATCCGGCCAAACCGATAATACTCGCAATTTGCCGCCCTTCCATTCACAAGAATCTGAAAGGCTTGATTGAGGCATATGGAGGTAATCCTGAGCTACAGAAAATGGCCAATCTGGTTATCGTCTCTGGCAATCGTGACGACATTCGTGAGCTGGATGAGGCTTCGCAGAAAGTACTGAGGGAGCTGTTGTTGGATATAGATCGTTATGATTTATGGGGGTGCGTGGCGATACCCAAGCACCATGCTGCCGAAGATGTGCCAGAGCTATATCGTCTGGCTGCGCGCCGCCGCGGTGTATTTGTCAATCCGGCACTCACTGAACCATTTGGCTTGACCTTGATTGAAACCGCCGCGAGTGGTTTGCCATTTGTAGCGACCGAAGATGGTGGGCCGCGGGATATTTTGGCGAATTGTTGTAATGGTTTACTGGTGAATCCGTTGGATCCGGTTGCGATTGCTGCAGCATTATTAAACGTATTATCGGACAAGCAGCAATGGCGGGCATGGTCGAAGAATGGCGTGATAGGCGCACGCCGTCACTATAGCTGGGATGCTCACGTAAGCAAATATATGAAAGAAGTACGCAGACTTCTGCGGCGTGATCGCAAGCGCATGCGGCGTCAGATTTCATTCGCACTGCAAGACGGCAAGTCACCGATGCCGCTGGCCCGAAGGGCCTTGGTCAGCGATATAGACAACACCTTGCTGGGGAACAAGGAAGGATTGCAACAGTTGATTAGCTGGCTAAAAAAACATGCAGGATCAGTAGTTTTTGGTGTCGCCACCGGCCGCTCTCTGGAAAGTGCAGTGAAAGTTCTCAAAAATGCACGGGTTCCAATTCCAAATGTACTAATCACTTCAGTTGGGAGCGAAATCAATTATGGCCCGAGGCTACAACCGGATGTCGGTTGGGCCAACCGCATTGCCCATCTATGGCGACGGGATGCACTAGAGCAAGTTTTATCCGGCCTGCCGGGGTTGACACTTCAAGCTGCTGAAAACCAGCGTAAATTCAAGCTAAGCTATAACGTGATATCCAAGAAGATGCCTTCACTGCAGGATTTATCCCGATTGTTGCGGGAACATCGTTTGCATGCGCGGCTTATCTATTCGCATGAAAAATTTTTAGACGTATTGCCGATACGTGCCTCCAAGGGGCATGCCATCCGCTATCTGGCTTGCAAGTGGGGGCTGCCCCTTGAGAATTTTCTGGTGGTAGGTGACTCCGGCAATGACAAGGAAATGCTGCTCGGTGATACGCTAGGGATAGTGGTTGGTAACTATAGCCCGGAGCTTGAGCCGCTGCGCGACATGGAACAGATCTATTTTGCGCGGGCTCACCAAGCCAACGGTATCCTGGAAGGACTGGCACATTATAACTGGCGGATTGAAGATAACCCTTAATTCCAGGCGCATATACTCATGTATGAACAGATTTCACATTCTTTGCTCAATGACATTCTGGTTGAGGTAAAGAAAAAAACTAAGCCGCAAAATTTGCAATTTTTCTATACCCGGCTGGGAGCAAATTTCTACGCCATTTACTCGCTATTCAATACGCTTTATGGAGATCACCCGGATTTCAAGAAGCACATGCTGCATTTAGTGGAAACACTAATGCGCCAATATATCAGCAGACCCAGTCATCTTAAGAGAATTGATCTGGAGCGAGAAAAAGATCACAACTGGTTTCTAAATCAGAAATGGGTCGGCATGGCATTGTACTGTAACGGATACGCTGACAACCTGAAGGATATGCAGTCCAAATTGAATTACCTGCAGGAATTGGGCGTTAATCTCGTGCACATCATGCCCATCTGCGATTGTCCCGAAGGCAAAAGTGATGGCGGTTATGCGGTAAGAGATTTTCGCAAGATTGATAGCCGCTTCGGTACCTTCGAGGATTTTGATGAATTGGTCACCAATCTAAAAAAACGTGACATGCTGCTGACCTTGGATGTGGTCGTCAATCATACTTCCGATCAGCACGAGTGGGCTAAGAAAGCACGTGGCGGCGATCAGGCCTATCAGGACTATTACTTCATCTTTAATGACCGGTCGATTCCGGATATTTATGAAGAATCCATGCCGGAAGTATTTCCAGAAACCGCACCCGGCAACTTCACTTGGGATGAGGCGATGGGCAAATGGGTAATGACCGTGTTTAATCACTATCAATGGGATTTAAACTACCGGAACCCAGCTGTTTTTATAGAGATGCTAGACATCATCCTGTTTTGGGCAAATCGTGGCGCGGATATTCTGCGGCTTGATGCCGTGGCATTTATGTGGAAGAAAATGGGCAGTTCTTGCCAGAATGAGCGCGAAGCGCATCTGATTTTGCAATTGATGAAGGATTGCTGCCAAGTTACCGCTCCCGGTGTGCTGTTTATCGCGGAAGCTATTGTTGCGCCTACCGAGATAATCAAATACTTCGGTGAAGATGCCATCAATGCTAAAGAATGCGAGATCGCTTATAACGCAACTTTCATGGCGTTGTTATGGGATGCAGTGGCGACAAAAAAATCGATATTGCTTAACAAAGGGATACAAAATATTCCTTCAAAACTTGAGCGGGCAACTTGGCTCAATTATGTGCGCTGTCATGATGATATTGGCTGGGGTTTCAGCGACGACGACATTGTCACTGCTGGGTATGAGCCGCAGTCGCATCGACGCTTTTTAGTGGATTATTTTACGGGAAATTACGAGGGGTCTCTTGCGACCGGGCTTGCCTTCGGGAGAAATTCGCTAACCGGTGATGCACGTATCTCTGGATCCCTGGCTTCACTTGCCGGGCTCCAGCGTGCACTGAAAAATAACGACCCCGATGCCATTAATATGGCCATCAAAATTATTCTCCTATTACACGGAATGATCCTTTCCTTTGGCGGTATTCCGATGCTTTACTACGGAGATGCCATTGGAACGCTCAATGATGATTCCTACCTTAATGATGAATCAAAAAACGATGACAGCCGCTGGATACACCGTCCGAAGATGGATTGGAAAAAAGCTTTGCAAAGAACACAACCAGGAACAGTTGAGTACAGCATCTTCAATGCAGTAAAGAAAATGATTTCTATACGCAAGGAAATACCAGCATTTGCAGATAGAAACAATCGGGAGTTATTGAGCGTAGATAACCCCCATCTTTTTGTGTTTTCACGGTTTGATCAAATCAATAGCAGTTCGAGAGTTTTAGTCATTGGAAACTTTGATGAGGAGTCGCAATTCTTGAATTTATCGCCTTTGCAGCATATGGGTTTTTTTCAGTACGATTCAGTCAAAAATTTATGTAATGGAGAATCGTTGCCAATAAGGAGTGAAAATCTAATGATTCCCGCCCGGTCTTTCTACTGGCTGCAGACATAACCGGCCCTGAAAAAGTAAATAAAATGTAGAGACGCGCGGCGATTGAAACCATTATCGATCACCTCGATCCGGATTATGGAATGGCGATGATTTTCATGGATTCCGCCGAAGCGTAAAAATAGAAATCAGCGTTCTGAAGCCAGGTATTGATTGCCAATTTCTACGGTTTCTTCAGCATCGGTTTGCAACAGTTCTTCGATATTGGGTTCGAAGGTTTCGTCGTCGAAAGCGATATCGCCGTTTTCAAATGGCCGGTCCTGTACTTTGAGGTTTTTAAAATCGTAGCGGGAGGTATCGGCCAGATGCGACAGTTGCACGTTTTGCAGGGAACGGAACATGGTTTCCAGCCGGCCCGGAAATTTTTTATCCCATTGTTGCATCATCTCTTTGATGACCTGGCGTTGCAAATTCGGTTGCGATCCGCATAAATTGCACGGGATGATCGGAAAATCAGCCACTGCCGCGTATGCCGCCAGATCTTTTTCCTTGCAATAAGCTAATGGCCGGATCACGATATGCTGACCGTCGTCACTGACCAGCTTGGGCGGCATTGCTTTGAGTTTTCCGCCATAAAACATGTTCAAGAACAGCGTCTCCAGAATGTCGTCGCGATGATGACCCAGCGCGATCTTAGTCGCGCCCAACTCTCCGGCGACGCGGTACAGCACGCCGCGGCGTAACCGGGAACACAGGCTGCAAGTGGTTTTACCTTCGGCAATGACGCGCTTCACGACGCTGTAGGTATCCTGCTCCACGATTCGGAACGGCATGCCGATGCGGGTTAAATATTCCGGCAGCACTTGCTCGGGAAATCCGGGTTGTTTCTGATCGAGGTTGACTGCAATCAATTCGAATTCCAGCGGCGCGTGCGCTTGCAGATTGCGCAAAATATCCAGCAGCGCATAACTGTCCTTGCCGCCGGATAGACATACCATCACCCGGTCACCGGCTTCGATCATATTGAAATCCGCGATTGCCGATCCCACAAATCTCCGTAAACGCTTTTGCAGCTTATTGGCATTATATTGTTGTTTTTTTTGCATGCTGTTACACAAATTGGATGAAGAAAGTCACAAGAGAATTGATTCGAGCCGGTATCATGCGCGCTGCGTTTATTCGACAAACGGGTTGGAACAATTTAGCATAGCCGCATTCTAATTAAGTTGGACAGTTGGATAGAAGGTCATTTTCAGGGGAACTCCATGAATAAAATTATACCATTGGTAATCTTGGCCTTGTTTTCAACCCATAGCGCCGCGGCTGCAAATCATATCCCGCTGGAATTGGATATTGGCAAACCCGGCGATGCCGATAAAGTATCGCATACTATTAAACTGACGCAGGTGGATAATATGTTTTTGCCGGCGGAGGTTCGGGTAAAGGAAGGCGAAACAATCCGGTTCGTGATCAAAAACGGCGGCAATCACAAGCATGAAATGTTGATTGGTTCGATGGCGGAACTCAAGAAAGTTGCTAATATGCGGCGGATGTATCCGGACAAGGAACATGCGGAAGCGCACTTGGTGCAGCTTGAGCCCGGCGAGCAAAAGGAACTGGTCTGGCAATTTACGACAGCGGGAACCGTTGATTTTGCATGTCCGTTGCCCGGTCATTTTAAAAAAATGCGTGGAAAAATTATCGTGGAGAAGAAATGAATTTAAAAATGAGAAGCTTATTGATTGGATCGTTGATGATTTTCGGCATGTCCGGTATTGCCTTGCAGGCAGCGGCCACGACAACGGTAGAAGTGTATAAAAGTCCAACGTGCGGTTGCTGCGCGAAGTGGGTGGATCATATGCGGGATCATGGGTTTACTGTAAAAACGCATGATGTCGGTAATAAGGAAATCCGAAAAAAATCCGGACTTTCCGAATCGGTCGGATCATGCCACACTGCTTTGGTAAATGGCTATGCGATTGAGGGGCATGTGCCGGCGCCGGATATTATCCGCTTGCTGAAAGAAAAGCCGAAAGCGGTCGGATTGGCGGTACCCGATATGCCGCATGGATCGCCAGGTATGGAAGGCTCGCGCAGCGATCCCTATAATGTTTTATTGATTACCGAGCGCGACCAGTCGCGTAAGGATGCAACCATCTACAACCGCTACGATCCTTATGCCAAGAAAGCGGTGCATTCGGAACCAGCTAAACCGGAAGCCGGACAGCACGGTTCTGTCATGCGTTTAAAATAATTCCGTCTTGCTATGAATTTTCGCAGTCAGTTGTTGAGCGGGGCCGCAGCAGCATTATTGATCGGCTGCGGCGATGCAGCACCGCCCGTGCCGTTGTCCTGGAAGCAATTAAGCGGTGCTGATACCGCGTTGGTCAAAAGAGATTTCGATCCGGCGCAAATTCAGCGTGGCGAGAGTGTTTACAACGCTAACTGTGTTGGATGCCATGGTCCTGGTGGCACCGCTACACCGGAATGGCGCAAACCGGGACCGGATGGAAAATATCCGCCACCGCCGCTGGATAGCTCGGCGCATGCCTGGCATCATTCGACGGAAGTGCTGAAGAAAACGATTCTGAAAGGCACGCCGCCTGAGATCGGCTCAATGCCTGCATGGGAAGGCAAGCTGACGGAACAGCAAGTCGACGATGTGGTCGTTTGGATCAAATCGCTTTGGTCTGACGAAATTTATGATCTTTGGCACAAAAATTTTGAAGGCAAATAGCCAATCGGTACGGATTTAATACACGGATAGAAAACTACTCATCCGCTTTCTTATTTTTTAGTAAATCCATCTGCTCCAAAATCTGCTGCTTTTCATTTTCCAGCTCTTGATAGCGCGCATACAGCCGGTCTAAGTCGGCGGAATATTGACTGACACGCGCTTGCTTTGCCTGCTGACGTTGCATCAAATCATTATAGTTCGGTATTGGAATGCTCTGCCCGGGCGTGCTCGGCAGCGGCACATTCATGGAAGGCTCGGAAGCATCGTTGCGGCGTAATTCTTGAACCATCAGGAATTGCTGATAAACCGACTGCGATTCCTGATGCACCCGCTCCAACGCGGTTTCCAACTGTTTCAACTGCGTTTGTTCGGCGGATTTTTCCGCATCGGCCAGAACAGCGGTGGTGAAAGTCAGTACTAGAAAAACAAGAATGGTTTTCATGGAGATTAAGTGCTTAATAATGAATTTATTATTGCAAGCGGACGAGCATATTATATTTTATTTGACCGGCATTTTTTGTTTTTCTGTTTGCGAGTGGTTGCGGTTAATCTGATTCGAAAGATGTGCTGGTTTTCGGGCGGCTGATGTGATTTTTATCACAGCAAAGCATAAAACGACTGTGTATCGTGATTTATCCGCAGTCGACGGCGATGAATAATTTCAGCAACCTGATCACGATGTAACGAGTTAATCGCCGCTGATGACTTAACGATCCATCAACGGAGGGCATCATGGGAATCAGAAAAAATGCGAAGTTTTTAACGGCTACCGAACGGGAAAATTTTGTCAAAGCTTGCGTATTGATGAAAGCCGATATCGTCAACCCGGCTGCGCCAGCCGCCAATCAGTACAGCAAGTGGGATGAATATGTCGCGATTCATGCCATGATCCAGGATGCATTTGCACCCGGCGCGGCCAGTGTGAATTTCGGTCATGGCGGTAGCGGCGCCTATAGCTTTTTAAGCTGGCATCGCTATTTTCTTTATCGTTTTGAGCAGGATTTGCAGAGTTATGTACCGGGTGTGATGCTGCCGTATTGGGACTGGACCGATCCCGCTTCCATCATGACCGATACTTTTTTAGGTCCCAACGGCACGAATCTTTCCGGCAATGTCATTCAACGCGGTTACTTTGCGTTTGACATGCCCGGAGTAGGCAATAACACCACACCGTTACCGGCCTGGTGGCCAGCGAGTCTAAATGGCTGGAGATTACCCGGCATGTTCGGCTCGACTTTTACCGGCGGCTTGCGGCGGCGCACCGGCAACGTTTCCGGCTTGCCGAGCTTGAACGATATCCGTACCACGTTGAGCCGTAGCACTTATCCGTCTTTTCAAAATACCAGTGAAAGCGGTGCCGGATTGGCATCCGGGAATCAAATGCACAATGGCATGCATGTCTGGGTCGGCGGCGGTACAACAACTGCAAACCGCGGCCATATGTATTTCCCGGAAGTATCGCCGTTCGATCCCTTCTTTTATTTACATCATTGCAATATCGATCGTTTGTGGGCGATGTGGCAAATGGACGGACATCAAACCGATTACCCGGCGAGCGGCGGCGATTCGCAGCACCACCGCAACGATATCATGTACCCTTGGACTGGCGGTGCAGCCGGATACGGTACCGGCCATCCGCTGACGTCATCGATACCGATGCCTGATTTCAGCGCTTTAGGTGCGCAACGCAACGTCGATACCCTCGATTTTCGCAATGCCTTCGGTTATACCTACGACACCATCGCGATTATCGGTATCGGTCTGGATAGAACCGGCAGCATGAACGGATTAACGCCCGATCCAATGGTTACGACGCAACCGGACGTGACCAAATGGGAAGCGGCGAAACGGGGCGTGGCCGCTTTTCTGCAAGATTGCGAGACGGTGCAAGACAGTGGTGCGATTTATGTCCTGGGCGGCATCAAAACATTCAGAAGTTTGGTTGGTAACCAGTTCGATCCGGTATTCGCCGCGCCGGGCTACGGTCTGATAAAAGCCGGCACGACCTTCAGCCGGGCCACGTTCGATGCAAACATCGCAACGATGTCTCCAGGCGGCGGAACACCATTGGCCGATGCCTTGCAACATGTGCAGACGACATTGGTGGAGCCGCCGTTTGGCGGAATTCCTGCGGACGAGCAACGCTACCTGGCAATGTTAACGGACGGCATGCTGACCACCGGATCGCCGATGAACTCGATACCGGATGGCAGTTTCAGCCGCACAGCGATCTTCGCGATGGGATTCGGGACAGGCGCCGATGTCGATTACGCGACACTGGCCTCGCTGGTTGCCAAGGGCAAAACCCTGACGACCCAGCAAGTATTTCATGGTGAAAATGCCGGGACCATCGACAAGTTTTATTCCAATGCGTTGGCAAGCGCTATCGGATTTACCAGCGTATTCGATCCGGTTGTCGAACTTTTCGCCGGCGAGCATACGCATCTGGATTTTACCGCCACATCCGCCGACGATACTTTCTTGGTGACCGTGCAAGGCATGGATTTTCAGGATAAAAACTGGTCGTTCACGATGCATGGTCCTGACGGACAAATAGTATATGGCGATGAACATGAGCATCCGCATAGCGGCTGTCATGACTGCTGCGAGAAACCATACATTACCAGCCGCCGTTCAAATGGGCGGCTATCGTTGATTATCCAACGCGGCAATACCGGCAAAAACTGCTGGGTGGGCAATTGGCGGCTGATGATTTCCTACAAAGCCAAACAGCTCGACAAAATGCTTATGCCGTCGATCGGGGAGTTATTGATCCCGGTTGCGGCGGGTGCAATACGCGGAGAGCGCTACAGCCGGTTACTCATCAGTCAGAAGCTGCGGAAACCTTCCCGCAGCATTGCTAAGAATCGTCAACACGGCTTGGATACCCGGCCAATTAGCACCAACAGCGACAACAGTGATGCCTGTAACGCGGTGGTCAATATCTATGCCCGCACCCATCTGAAAACCGATGTATTGTTCGATCGAATGATCAAACCGGGCGATGAGTTGAAATTTGTCATTAAAACGCACAGTCTTTCCGGCGGTGCGATCGCCAATCAAAAAGGCTTTGCCAGAGTCATTTCTCCCGCGTTCGATGTGGCGGACATTCTGCCGAAAGATAAGGTGATAGATATGGTCAAGCAGCTTGAAACATCCAAACGGTTTTCCGCCAAAATGGATACCGCTCTGCTGCTGGCAAGGTTTGAACGGGACAAGAAATTCGTCGATTTCATAAAAGACAGCGAAGCGGAAATTGTTATTCACGGCGACAGTCCGATGCATTCGCACATCGCCGATACGAAGATACCGGGCATGTATCATTTGGGGATTTGTATTGAAGGTCTGTATTTGCCGGGCGGCGGCAACGCAATTGCAACGGATGATCATCATCACAGCGCGGCATTGCAAGGTGATGATGACGACTATGAAGCATTCTCGCGCTTACTGAATATTTCAGTCGCCGTGGTGAAATAGCGAAAAGTTGGCGGCAGTGGCTGCCTTTTCGCAGCTTTTGATGCGATGTCCGTCAGAACGTGGAATTTACGGGCATCGCGTAGTGATGATGTTTTTCTTGGTGGATTCAAAATTGAAGTGCAACTTTTGTAAGGAAGTTTAGGAAGCAAGCTGCGGTAGTATCGGAGCTTCTTAAACGACCAAGTAGAAGGAGCAC
>WBZO01000481.1_pt1 | contig 84357 bp, 76 predicted proteins | sample 5204261 | NCBI WGS metagenome assembly WBZO01 (sample SAMN12412400, study PRJNA552823) | activated sludge metagenome | isolation source: activated sludge from anammox sidestream of wastewater treatment plant... | place: USA: North Carolina | collected 2017-09 | reverse complement strand
CCCTCCCGACCCTCCCGACCCTCCCGACCTTCCCGACTTCCCCCCACCCGCCCCACCTGCCTCACCCGCCCGACCTGCCCTGGAGCAGCGCGCACCCTATACTCGATCCCATGGCGAAACGAGGCCTTGCTATCGTCTTCACGCTCATCGGCGCCGGCGTCGTCCTCTCGATGCTCGCGTTCGTCGCGCTCTACTTCGCCTTCGGGCGAACGCCGTCGGTCCCGGCCCACGCGATGCTGGTCCTCGAGATCGGCGGCGACCTCGCCGAGAGCGCCCCGACCGATGTCGTCAGCTACCTGCGCGGGTCGCGCGTGCCGACGGTCCGCTCGATCGTCGAGACGCTGCACAAGGCGAAGGCCGACGCGCGCATCGCCGCGGTGCTGCTGAAGCCGACCGGCTTCGCCTCCCCCTACTGGGGCAAGGTCCAGGAACTGCGCGACGCGGTCCTCGACTTCCGCGCCTCGGGCAAACCGGTCTACGCCTACCTCGAATATGCCGACGAGCGGAACTACTACCTGGCGACGGCCGCCGATCGCATCGCCCTGATGCCGTCGACGACGCTGGACCTCACCGGCGTCGCGACCTACGCGCTCTTCCTGCGCGGCACCTTCGACAAGATCGGCGTCGTGCCCGACATGCACCACATCGGCGACTACAAGACGGCGGTCAACACCTACACCGAGAAGGGCTACACGCCGGCCCACAAGGAGATGGACGAGTCGCTCAACCGCGACCTGTTCGACCAGATCGTCGACGCCGTCGCCGGGGCGCGGCAGAAGAGCGACGTCGACGTGGAAGCGCTGATCGACAACGCCCCGTTTCTCGCCGGCGAGGCGCTGCAGGCCGGCCTCGTCGACGCGATCGCGTACGAAGACCAGGTGGTCGAAACGATCAGGAAGGAGCACGGCGGCGATCTCGCGCGCCTCGACGGCCGCGACTACGCGCGCGTGAGCGGCGCCTCTCTCGGGCTGAATCGCGGTCCGCGCGTCGCGGTCGTCTACGCGTCCGGCGCGATCGTCGGCGGCACGGGCGGATTCGATCCGCTGAACGGCGCGACGCTCGGATCGGAGACGATCATCGACGCGATCCGTCAGGCGCGGAAGGACGGCAGCGTGCGCGCGATCGTGCTGCGCATCGACAGCCCGGGCGGATCGGCGACCGCGAGCGACGCGATCTGGCGCGAGCTGATGCTGGCCCGCGACGAGAAGGCCGATCGTCCGCTGGTCGTCTCGATGTCGGATCTCGCGGCGTCGGGCGGCTACTACATCGCCATGCCGGGCGAGGTGATCGTCGCGCAGCCGTCGACGCTGACCGGCTCGATCGGGATCTTCGGAGGCAAGCTCGTTCCGGGCGGCGCGTACGCGAAGCTGGGGGCCAACATCGAGTCGACGAGCATCGGGCGCAACGCCGAGATCGACTCGCCGGCGCGCCCGTTCAACGCGTCGGAGCTCGAGCGGGTCGAGGCGCAGCTGCGCGCCTTCTACGGCGACTTCGTGCGCAAGGTGGCCGAGTCGCGCCATTCGACGCCGGAGCAGATCGAGGCGATCGCGCAGGGGCGCGTCTGGACCGGCCGTCAGGCGAAGGAGAACGGCCTCGTCGACGAGCTCGGCGGCCTCGACCGCGCAATCGCCATCGCCAAGGAGCGCGCGACGCTGCCCGCCGACAGCCAGGTGGAGATCGTCACCTACCCGCGCCCGAAGAGCTTCTACGAGATCCTCACCGACACGATGTCGGGAAGCTCGGAGGCGGCCGTCAGCGCCTGGGTCGCCACCCATTTCTCGCCGGAGGAGCTCACCGCGATCCGCGCGATGCGCGGCGGCAGCACGCTGTTCCGCCGCGGCGAGCCGCTGGCGCTGATGCCGTTCACGTACGTGCGTTGACGCGAGCGACGGGCAGTGGGCCAATAGGCGATAGGCCCTGGGCCATAGGCCTGCCCGCGCGGTGCGCAGGCTTCAGGCTTCGGGCTTCAAGGCCCAAGCCCCATGGCGGTCGCCATAAGCGTCATGGGCTGGGCAGAAAACAAAAAGGCGCGAGGAGTATCTCCCCGCGCCTCAGCGTGACAGCGTGACAGCGCCTAAAGCCTAAAGCCCAAAGCCCAGAGCCCAGAGCCCAGAGCCTAGAGCCCAGAGCCCAGAGCCCAAAGCCTAGAGCCCAGAGCCTATAGCCCAAAGTCCATTGCCTACAGCCCATAAGGCTGCTCCTACGCTCCGATCGCCCTCGTGAGCGCCTCGCGATTGAGCTCGATCTTCATCTTCTGCTTCGCCTTCACCATGTAGGCGCTGAAGAAGCGGTTGCGGCGATCGTCGAGGATCTCGCTGCGGAAGCTGTCCTTGTTCGAGGTGAAGTCGGCGTCGGTCGTCGCCGCCTTCTCGACCACCTTCACGACCGCCGCGCCGTTGGCGGTCGTCAGCACGTCGCTGACCGCCCCCTGCGGCAGGTTGAAGATCGTGTCCATGATCTCGGGCGCCACGCCGAGATCCGGCAGCGGCGCGTCGCGCGTGATGAGGTCGGTCGTCTTCGGCTCGATCCCGGCCGCCTTGGCCGCCTTGTCGAAATCGGGCGCCGACTTCAGCTTCGCGCTCGCCTCCGACGCCTTCTGCTTGGCGACGTCGACCGCGCGCTGTGTCAGGACGGCGTCGCGCACACGGTCCTTCACCTCGTCGAGCTTCGGGATGTAGGAGTCCTGCTTGCCGGTGACCGTCTCGAACACGAACCCGCGTCCGGTCTGCAGCGCGGGGGAGACCTCTCCCTCGTTCATCGAGAAGGCGCGCGCCGTCATCTCCGGCGCCGCGCCGACGCCGAGCACCGGCTCGTCGCGAGCGAAGAACCCGGTCTCCTGCACCGTCAGCCCTTCGGCCTTCGCCACCCGGTCGAGATCCGCGGGCGACGTGATCTGCGACCCGAGCCGCTCGGCCATGTCGGCTGCCTGCTGCTGCGCCAGCTCCGACTGCACCTGCTCGGTGAGCTGCTGCCGCACTTCCTCGAGCGGCCGCGACGTCCCCGGCTTCTTGTCGGTCAGCTTGATGATGTGGTACCCGAACTGCGTCTTGACCAGATCGCTGATCTGCCCCGGCTCCATCGCGAACACCGCGGCGTCGAACTCCGGCACCATGCGGCCGCGCCCGAAGTAATCGAGGTCACCGCCGTTCTTCGCGTTCGACTCGTCCTCCGAGTACTTCTTGGCCAGCTCCGCGAAGTCGGCGCCGCCACGCGCGTCCTTCAGGATCTCCTCGGCCTTCGCGCGGACCGCCGCGTCGTCCTTGCCCTCGGTCTTGAGCAGGATGTGGCTCGCGCGCACCTGTTCGGGTGTCGTGAACTCGGCGAGGTGATCGTTGTACGCGCGCGTGAGGTCGGCCGGCGTCACGTTCACCTTCGCGCGCAGCGCGTCGATGTCGATCAGGACGTACTTGACCTTCCGTTTCTCCGGGATGCGGAAGTCGGCCTGGTGCGCCTCGAAGTAGCTCGCGACGTCGGCATCGGTCGCCGTGACATCGGGCCGGTAGCTCTCGGCGTTGAAGGCGACGACCTCCAGCTTCACCTTGTCGTTACGCCGCCGGTATTCGTCCTGCAGCTCCTTGTCCGAGACCGACAGCCAGTCGGTCACCGACGCGCGCAGCTTCTCCATGACGAGCGAGCGGCGCACGCTCTCCTCGAACTCCGCGGCCGTCAGCGGCGGGCTCTGCGCGGCGAGCAGCTGCTGGTACCGCGTCTGCCCGATGAACGCCCCGTTCTCCTGGAACGCGGGGATCGAATAGATCCGCTGCGCGACCTCGGCGTCGCTCACCGTCACGCCGACCCGCTGCGCTTCCGCCAGCGCGGCGCGCTCGTCGACGAGCTGCTGCAGGATCTGCTGATCGATCCCGAGCTGCTTCAACAGCTGCTCGCTCATCTGGCCGCCGTACGCGGATCGATAGGCCTGCATCTGTGCCTGATAGCTGCGCCGGAATTCGTCGGCCCGGATCTCGCGGCCGTCGACGACGGCGACAACGTCGGTCCCGATGGCGCCGGCACCGGTCCCGCTCAGGAAATCGGGGATGTAGAAGACAACGAACGCCAGGCAGACAAGCGCAAGACTCCACTTGAGCCAGTTACGATGCCGGCGCATCCGGTCGAGCATGGTCATGCAGGGATCCTCGGAAACGTTCATGGTAAAGCCATAAGGCCGGAGCTGGCAAGCGCCGATACCTCCACGCTGTGTTATATTTGCCGTGAATAGAAGAACTTAGCGTCTGGCGCTCGGGCCCGACGCCGCGACTGGATGTCTTCAGCAGGTCGAGCGACGGGCAGGTCCGCCCGGCGGGGGCGGACGACGGGCGTGTCACGCGCCGGTACCCGGCTGTACGGCACCCCTACGCTGGCATCGCGGCTCCGGAGGAGCCAGCGTGCCGTTCTTGCCCGTCTCAGCCGCCGCGAGACCCTGCTCGACATGGTCCGGGCGGTTCATGCCACTCACGAGCCGGCAGCCATCGCCAACGCGGTGGTCGCACGCGCCTCGACCTGGATTCCGCTGACCTGCTGGGCGGTCGTCTGCAACGATCACGAGGAGCCGCTCTCGATCGCCGCCGAACACGGGATCAACCCGGCGTTCGGGCCGCCGCTCTACGAAGTCGCGCGCTGGGTGCTGGCGCACGGCGAGCTGTTTCTGAGCGGCGATCTCGAATGCGACCGGCGCGTGCAGGCGAAGGCGCCGGTGGCGGTGCTCGCGGTGCCGCTGCGCGGCCGCGATCGGATTCCGGGCGTCCTCGTGGGGCTCGATCGCGCCGTCTCGTCGACGGCCCCGTCGCTCGGCAAGCGCGTCGCCGCCGCGCTCGACACGGTGCTGACGCCGGCCGGCTTCGCCCTCGAGACGGCGCTGGTCCTTCGACGGACCGAGGCGCTGTCGGTCACCGACGATCTGACGCGGTTGTACAACGCGCGGTATCTGAACATCGCCCTGCGGCGCGAGACCAGGCTCGCCGCGCGCAACAATCGTTCGCTGTCGTTGCTGTTCATTGATCTCGACGGGTTCAAATCGATCAACGATAGCCATGGACATCTCGCCGGCAGCCGGGCGTTGTGCGAGGCGGGCGCGCTTCTCAGGAGCAGCGCCCGCGAGACCGACATCGTCGCCCGGTTCGGCGGGGACGAGTTCGCGCTGATCCTGCCGGACACCGGTTCAGCGGGGGCGCTTGCCGTCGCGGAGCGGATTCGCGAGCGGATTGCCACACACACGTTCCTGGCCGGCGACGGCCTCGCCGTGCACCTGACCGCGTCGGTCGGCGTCGCGACCCTTCCGGACGTGGCGCTGGATGCCGACGAGCTGGTGCAGGCGGCCGATGCCGCCATGTACCGCGTGAAAGATCGCGGGAAGAACGGTGTTCAGGCGGCCATGTCCGGCCGATAACCTACGCGCCGGTTCTCCCGAAGGAGTGACCAGTTTGAGTCTTCGTTCGATGCTCTCGTTGTTCTCGAGTGATCTGGCCATCGACCTCGGCACGGCCAACACCTGCGTCTACGCCCGCGGCAAGGGCATTGTCGTCAACGAACCCTCGATCGTGGCCATCAACAAGGTCAACGGGCGGGTCGAGGCGGTAGGGAAGGACGCGAAGGACATGCTCGGCCGCACGCCGGGCAACATCGTCGCGATCAAGCCGATGAAGGACGGCGTCATCGCCGACTTCGAGGTCACCGAGAAGATGCTGACCTACTTCATCAAGAAGGCGCACAACCGCAACGTCTGGGTGCGCCCGCGCATCGTCATCGGCGTGCCGAGCGAGATCACGCAGGTCGAGAAGCGCGCGGTGAAGGACAGCGCCTATCGCGCCAAGGCCAGCGAGGTCCATCTCGTCGAGGAAGCGATGGCGGCGGCCATCGGCGCCGGCATGCCGATCACCGAGCCGTCGGGCAACATGATCGTCGACATCGGCGGCGGCACGACCGACATCGCCGTGATCTCGCTCGCCGGCATCGTCTACAGCAAGGCGGTGCGCGTCGCCGGCAACGAGATGGACGAAGCGATCATCCAATACATCAAGAAGACCTACAACCTGCTCATCGGCGAGCGCACGGCCGAGCAGATCAAGATGGAAATCGGCTCGGCGTTCCCGCTCGACGAGAAGATGACGATGGAGATCAAGGGGCGCCACCTGATCGAGGGGGTGCCGAAGACGATCACCATCACCGACGCCGAGATCCGGGACGCGCTGGCCGAGACGGTGAACGTGATCGTCGACGCGGTGCGCGTCGCGCTCGAGCGCACGCCGCCGGAGCTGTCGGCCGACATCGTCGACCGCGGGATCGTGCTGACGGGCGGCGGGTCGCTGCTGAAGAACCTCGACAAACGCCTCCGCGAAGAGACCGGCCTGCCGCTGGCGATGGCCGAGGATCCGCTGTCGTCGGTCGTGCTCGGCGCGGGGAAGATGCTCTCCGACTTCAACCTGCTGCGGAAGATCTCGATCGACTAGCGCAATGCTCTGATCGGTCAGACCGTGTCCTCGCGTTGGGCTCCGTGGTTTCCGTGTTCGTGCTGTTGTCCATGGCCGACCGCAGGTCGGCCGCCTGATTCATGACGCTTCTCGATGTCCGGCTTCGCGCCGGGTACCTGTTCCTGGCGGTCGTCGTCGGCCACATCGTGCTGATCTCGGCGCAGGTGAACGCGAAATCAGGGGTGCCGATCCTCGAGATGGTGACCTTCGGCGCGTTCGCGGAAGTGCAGCGCGCCACGTCGGCGGTGCTCGACGGCATTCGCGGGGGGTGGAGCGGCTACGTCGACCTGCGCCACGTGCGGGCCGAGAACGAGGCGCTCAGGCAGGAGCTGGCGACGATGCAGGTCGAGCTGCAGCGGCAGCGGGCGCTCGCCGAGCGGACCCGCGGTCTCGAAGCGCTGCTGCAGCTGGGAGGCAGCACCGACCTGCAGACGGCGGCCGCGCAGATCATCGGCGCCGCGGCGAGCCCCGACTTCCGGACGGTGACGATCGACAAGGGGTCGTCGCTCGGCATCCGCACCGACATGGCGGTGATCGCGCCCAGCGGGGTTGTCGGGCGGGTGGTCGTCGCGGGACCGCGGGCGTCGCGCGTGCAGCTGCTCGTCGACCGCAACGCCGCGGCCGGCGCGCTGGTGGAACGATCGCGCGCGCAGGGGGTCGTCGTCGGCGGCGAGGACGATCGCCTGCTGCTCGAGTACGTGTCGGAAGTGTCGGACGTCGCCGTCGGAGACACCGTGGTGACGTCGGGCATCGACGGCATCTATCCCAAGGGGTTCGTGATCGGGCAGGTCGAGTCGGTAGAGAAGAACGGCGTCGCGTACCGCACGATCGTCGTGCGTCCGGCGGTAGACTTCTCCTCGATCGAGGACGTGCTCGTGGTCCTGACGCCGACGGCGGCAGAGCAGGCGGGTCCGGAGAAGCCGGAGTGAAGGTCGCGTGGGTGCTGCTCGCGACGGCCGTGGCCGTCGCCCTGCAGACGACCCTCGACCGGTGGATTCGCGGTGGCGCCGTCGACCTCGTGCTCGTGGTGGTGGTCTACAGCGCGCTCGCGTCGGGCCGGGTCTCCGGGCTGCTGACCGGAACGTTCGCCGGGCTGGTGCAGGATGCGATGTCGGGCGGTGTGATCGGCATGGCGGGGCTGTCGAAGACGATCGTCGGGTTCCTGTCCGGCATCGTCGGCACGCAGTTCATCGTCAGCCATTCGGCGTCGCGGTTCGTGGTGTTCTTTCTCGCGACGGTGCTGAACGCGATCGTGTTCATGGGGTTGTACGAGCTGCTCGGGTTGCGGGAGTTCGGGAGACCGGTGACCGCCGTGGCCGGCCAGGCGCTGGGGAACGCCATCGTCGGCGTCCTGGCGTTCAAGATCGCCGAGCTGCTGCCCGGGGCCATGGAACGGCGGCGCGCCCGCGCGGGCATCCGCCGATAACAGGGTGTAGTGTCCGGCTTCAGCCGGACCAGAAGAACGGGTGTAGTGTCCGGCTTCAGCCGGACACTCGAATTCGTGCGAGTATTTTTCTGATGGCTTTTCACGAGGAACGGCGGCGCGTCGGGTTGCGGCTGAGCGTGCTGCAGTACCTCGTCATCGCCGCCTTCTCGCTGCTCGCCGTCAGCTTCTGGTTCCTGCAGGTCGTGCAGAACCAGAAGTTCGAGGAGATGGCGGAGAACAACCACCAGCGGACGCTGCCGCTGCGGGCACCGCGCGGCGTGCTCTTCGACCGCGACGGCCGCGTGATGGTCGAGAACCGCCACTCCTACAGCATCTCGATCGTCCGCGAGCAGACCAAGGACATGAACCGGACGATCCGGATGCTCGCCTCCGTCCTGAAGATGGACGAGGCGGCCGTCCGCGACATCGTGGACCGGCACCGCCGCGAGCCCTCCTATCGCCCGATCACCATCGTCCAGGACGCGTCGCTCGCGCAGGTCGCCGCGGTGACGGCGCGGCGGCTCGACTCCGAGCTCCCCGACGTCGTCGTCGAGCAGGTGCCGACGCGGCAGTATCCGGCGACGATGGCGGCGCATCTATTCGGGTACGTCGGCGAGGTGAGCGATACGCAGATGGGCGAGGAGTCCGACCTGAAGAGCGGCGACATCGTCGGCCAGTCGGGCGTCGAGAAGGTCTACAACACGCTGCTGATGGGCGAGGACGGCGCACGCCGGGTGGTCGTCAACAGCACGGGGCGCGAGGTGCGCACGCTCGAGGAACTGGAGCCGACCGAGGGCAAACGGCTGCAGCTGACGATCGACTACGACCTGCAGAAGGCGCTCGAGGACGTGTTCCGCGTGTCGGGCTTCAGCGGCGCATCGGTCATCCTCGATCCGCGGGACGGCGGCGTGCTCGCCTACACGAGCCTGCCGGCGTTCGATCCCAACGCGTTCGCCTCCGGCATCGACCGCGCGACCTGGGCGTCGCTCAACACCGACGATCTCAAGCCGCTTCAGAACCGCGCGATTCAGGGACTGTACTCGCCGGGCTCGACCTTCAAGATGGCCGTTGCGCTCGCGGCCCTCGAGGAAGGGGTCATCACGCCCGATTTCAAGGTGTACTGCCCGGGCCATGCGACCTTCTACGGCCACACGTTCGCCTGCTGGAAGCCGGGAGGACACGGCGCCATCGATCTGCGCCACGCGATCGAGCAGTCGTGCAACGTGTACTTCTACACGGTCGGCAACATGGTGGGGATCGAGAAGATCCACAAGTGGGCGACGCTGCTCGGTCTCGGCGAGAAGAGCATGATCGACCTGCCGAACGAACGGCAGGGGCTGGTGCCGTCGCCGGAGTGGAAGCAGAAGCGCTTCAAGGAGAAGTGGTACGCCGGCGAGACGATCTCGGTGTCGATTGGCCAGGGCGGCGTGTCGCTGACGCCGGTCTCGATGGCGGTCTACGCCGCGACGCTCGCCAACGGCGGCACGCGCGTCACGCCGCACCTGCTCAAGGCGGTCGACGACGGGACCGGATGGAAGCCGGTGCCGGCGCCGCCGCCGCAGTCGAAGGTGGACGTCGATCCGGAGAAGCTGCAGGCGATCCGCGACGGCCTCTGGATGGTGGTCAACGCCGGCGGCACCGGCGGCAAGGCGCGCATCGAGGGGTACGACGTATCCGGGAAGACCGGGACGGCCCAGATCATCTCGAACCGGGGCAAGGCGGCGGCCGCCGGCAAGACGACGCGCGATCTGCGCGACCACGGGTGGTTCGTCTTCTTCGCGCCGCGCGACAACCCGCGGATAGCCGGCGTGGTGTTCGCCGAGCATGGCGAGCATGGCGCCAACGCCGCGGTGCTCGCCCGCCACGTGCTCGATACGTTCTTCGCGAAGGAGGCGGGCCGGCCGCTGCCGCCGGTGCCGACGTCGCTGCCGCTGACGCTCACGCGTCCGCCGGAGGTGCCGAAGCCGGACGAGCCGGTCATCGACGATCCGTCGCAGACGGTGGCCGAGCGTGCGCAGTCGGTCGCGCGCGCGGAGGATGCAGCGTCCGGCTCAAACGTGGCGTCCGGCCCGAACGCGGCATCCGGTCCGAACGCGGCATCCGGCAGCCGGACGAGCCCCGCCGCCGGCCGGCGCATCGGGAACTAGGCCGATCATGTTCGAGCGACGGCTCTACTACCACATCGACTGGGCGCTCCTCGTCGCCATCTCCGCGCTGTGCGCGCTCGGCGTGGCGATGATCTTCAGCACCACCTCGGACCCGACGAGGGGCAACTCGCATCTCTACGTGACGCAGCTGTACGCCATCGCGCTCGGGCTCCTCGCGATGGTGTTCACGCTGACGCTGGACTACCGGACCTTCACCGACAAGTCACATCTCATCTACATCGGCATGCTCGCGATCCTGCTGTACGTGCTGTTCCTCGGCACGGTGCAGATGGGGGCGCGGCGGTGGATTGCGATCGGCGGGTTCAACCTGCAGCCGTCGGAGTTCGCCAAGGTGGGCGTGGCGCTGGTCCTCGCGAAGTACTTCGGCGAGAACCGCGGGCAGCCCACGTGGACCGATCTCGCTGTCGCCGGCGGCCTCACCTGCCTGCCGCTGGCGCTGATTGCGAAGGAGCCGGATCTCGGCACCGCGGTGACGCTGGTTCCGGTGTTCCTCGCGATTGCGTATCTGGCCGGCATGCAGATGCGCATCCTGGGCTACATGGCGCTCAGCCTCGTGCTGATCGCGCCGGTGGCGTGGAAGTTCGCGCTTCAGGATTACCAGAAGAGCCGTATCTCGACATTCATCGATCCCTCGCAGGACGCGAGAGGCGCCGGATACCAGCAGATCCAGGCGCGCATCACGGTGGGATCGGGCGGTTTGACGGGCAAGGGGTACATGAAGGGGACGCAGGGGCAGCTGCGCTTTCTCCCCGTCGCCCACAACGACTTCATCTTCTCGGTGCTGGCCGAGGAGCAGGGTTTCGCCGGCGTCCTGGTGGCGCTCGGCCTGTATTTGTTCGTGATTCTGCGTTCGCTCGAGGCGGCCCGGCTCGCCAAGGATCGTCTCGGCTCCTATCTCGTGCTCGGCGTGCTGGCCGGCTTCACCTTCCAGGTGATCTACAACATCTCGATGTCGGCCGGACTGGCCCCCGTCAAGGGGCTCACGCTTCCGCTCATGAGCTACGGAGGCTCGTCGATGATCGCCACGCTCGCCGGGTTCGGGCTGGTGCTCAACGTGCGCATGCGCAGATTCACGAACTGACTTAATGGGCTTTGGGCCTGAAGCCTGAAGCCGTGGGAGTTCGTGATGACCAAGGAGATGATCATCTCCTCCAACGGCCACGAGACGATGGTGGCCATCCTCGAGGACGATCTCGTCGCGGAAATCTTCGTCGAACGCGAGCACAATCGCGGCGTCGTCGGCAACGTCTACAAGGGGCGGGTGTCGAAGGTGCTGCCCGGCATGCAGTCGTCGTTCATCGATCTCGGGCTCGAGCGCGACGGCTTCCTGTACGTCGCTGAAGTCGTCGACACGCTCGAGGAGTTCGAGCGGCTCGAGTCGGGCGACGAGGACGACGGCAGAGGGCAGGAGGGGCCGGCAGGGCAGGAGGGCGCGGACGGAAATCGCAAGGGCGAAGGGAAGAGCCCGAAGCCTGAAGCGAAGGCGCAGCCGCGCATCGAGGAGCTGCTGAAGGAAGGGCAGGAGATCCTCGTGCAGGTCGTGAAGGAGCCGCTCGGCACGAAGGGGGCGCGCCTCACGTCGCACGTGACGATGCCGGGGCGGTTCCTGGTGTTCATGCCGACGGTCGACCACGTCGGCGTATCGCGCAAGATCGAGAGCCGCGAGGAGCGGGCGCGGCTGCGCGGCATCGTGCGCGAGTTCCGCGAGACGCATGGCTTCACGGGCGGTGTCATCATCCGCACCGCCGCCGCCGGCCGGCCCAAGGAAGACATCGTCAGCGACCTCGAGGCGTTCCACGCGATCTGGAACGACATCCGCCACCGCATGGAGACGTCGAGGGCCCCGGCGGTCGTGTACCGCGAGCAGAGCCTCGTCGGCAAGCTGCTGCGCGACCTGCTCACCGAAGACTTCCAGGCGATCCGCATCGATCATCCGCAGGAGCACCAGCGCGTCCTGGAACTGGTGCAGCGCATCCTGCCGGGCCTCGCGCCGAAGGTGAAGCTCTACACGAAACCGTACCCGATCTTCGACGAGTACGGCGTGCAGGCCGAGATCGACAAGGCGCTCAAGAGCAAGGTCTGGCTGAAGTCGGGCGGCTCGATCGTGATCAACCAGACCGAGGCGCTCGTCGCGATCGACGTCAACACCGGCCGCTACGTCGGCAAGAAGAGCAAGGAAGGGCGGCTCGAGGACACGATCGTCAAGACGAACCTCGAGGCGGTGAAGGAGATCGTGCGCCAGATCCGGCTGCGCGACCTGGGCGGCATCATCGTGCTCGACTTCATCGACATGGAGGAGAAGAAGAACCGCCAGAAGGTCCTCCAGGCGGTGGAGCTCGAGCTGAAGAAGGATCGATCGCCGTCGAAGGCGCTCCAGGTCTCCGACTTCGGCCTGATCATCATCACGCGCAAGCGCGTGAAGCAGAGCCTCGAGCGCGTCATGACGGAGCCGTGTCCGTACTGCTCCGGCACCGGCACGATCAAGAACACGTCGACGATCTGCTACGAGATCCTGACCGAGGTGAAGAAGATCGGCCCGGACCTGAACGGACACCGGCTCTTGCTGCGGGTGAACCCGGAGATCGCGCGCGCGCTCAAGGAAGAGGAACGCGAGGTGATGCGCGATCTGAAGTCGTCGCTCGGGAAGGACGTGATGGTGAAGCCGGACCTGCTGCTCCACCACGAGCAGTTCGACGTGATGGCGGTGTGACTCTCAAGGGCGGGTGGGGCTGGTAGGGCTGGTGGGGTAAGGCTGCCGAGAGTTCTGGAACGGGCCTGAGATTCACGATTTCAGGCCCGTTTCTTATTGGTTTCGTGGTTGGTGTCGGCTGCCGGTCGATCGGTTTGGGCCACGTTTGGGCACACTCTGCGCGACGCCAATGTGTGCCTGGCAGGCACACAGCCGTGGTATCCTCAAACAGGTGAAGTACTTCGACTGGGACGACGCGAAGAACGCGAAGCTCAGGAAGGAGCGCGGCATCGGGTTCGAGGACATCGTCTTCCACATCGAGCGCGGCGACCTGCTCGACATCCTGGAGCATCCGAACCCCGATCGGTACGCCGGCCAGCGCATCCTCGTCGTTCAGCGCGAGGACTACGTGTACCTCGTGCCGTTCGTCGAAGACGAGCACACGGTCTTCTTGAAGACGATCATCCCGAGTCGGAAGGCCACGAAACAGTACCTCGGTGAGGAGTCCGACGATGAAGATGGACGCTGACGAAAAGGAGCTGGTCGACTCCGTCGAGCGCGGCGAATGGAAGTCCGCAACCGGCGGCAAGCGCGAGCGCACGCGGTACTCCCGCTACGCGAAGGCCACGTTCCGCAAGGATCGGCGGCTGAACATCAGGCTTTCGGGCAAGGACCTGGAGGCAATCCAGAAGCGCGCACTCGCGGAGGGGTTGCCGTACCAGACGCTGATCTCAAGCCTGCTGCACAAGTACGCCACGGGTCAACTGAAAGAGCGGTGATGCGGCCGCGTCTGGTATCGAACTCTGGAACCTGCGCCCGCGACGTTCAGCGAAGCCGACCCGCCTCCCGATCCGCTACAGCAGTTCCGCTTCAATGAGGCGGCCGCCTTCAAGTGTGCATGGTGTGGGGAATCGCAAACGTATTGACTGAGCGGTCGCTGCACGTCACGTGCCGCAATCGACTTCAGACTTGAAGGGTTTGGCGCAAGAAGCGATACCGAGTTCGTCCGATCGGCAACTGCTGACCCGTTCTCAATTCGAGCTCGTAACGGGTTCCTTCACGCGCCCTCAGCTTCACGATCTCGCTCAGCCGAACGATGTACGATTTGTGTATTCGTTCGAAGTCGGTCGGCAGAACCGCAAGGAGACCTTCGAGCGACTTCTCGTGCAGCTCCACTCTTCCGTCGCGCAAATGCAGCTCCGAGTATGGACCGACTCTCTTGATGAATAGCACCTCGTGGACTGCCACCATGACGATCCCGCCTCGCTTGCGCACGGCGAGTACTCGTGCCGCCGCGCCGTTTCCCGCACGCGTGCTTCCGACGCGCTCAAACGCTCGCACCAGTCGCTCCCGGCTGAACGGCTTCGCGATGTAGTCGAGCACGCCGTAATCGAATGCTTCAATCGCCCTGTTGGCATTGGCAGATATCACGATTGTCTGGAATGATCGTGATACCGCCCGGCGGAGCAGGTCGAACCCGTCACGCCCGAACAGGTTCAGATCGAGGAGCAGCACATCAATCGAGGCCCGATCCAGGATTTCCTCTGCGTCGAGAAGATTTCGACAGACGCCAATCAACTCGAGTTCAGCACCGAAAATCTCTCGCGTCAAACGCGCGATTCGGCGTCCCACCACCGGTTCGTCCTCGACGACGAGCACCCTCATGCGCGCGCTCCGGTTGCACGTTCCTCGTCCGCTATCTCGATGATCGTCTCCCAACCGTCACGTCGCGGTCCGGCCACGAGCGTCCAGCGGCTTGATAGCTCTCCTCGAGGCGAGCGCGTACGTAACGCAACCCCGTGCCTCCTTGTCCCTGCGGCTCCGCTGCGGTCGTTTCAGGCGATAGCAGCCGGTAGTGGCGGAGTCCTTCCTCTTGCGTTCGCTCCAAGACGAACTCCACCGAATTCCTCGTGAACGTCCCGTGCGTCAAGCCATTTTCGATCAGCGTATGCAGAATCGCAGGTGGGATTAGGTCCGCGGAAAGTGACCCGATAGTCCGCAAGGCGTAGGCACACTCGTGCCGCAGACTCATCACCGCCAGATGGGACCGACACAACTGGATCTCGAGTTCCAATGGAATGAGCATCTCGCCTGCGACCCTTGAGAGCAGTCGCATTTCGTCAGCGAGGGCTTCGATGAATCGTGATGCTTGCCGAGGTTCGATCTCCACCCATTCCTGAATGGATGTCAGCGTGTTCAGGAGGAAGTGAGGCTCGATACTCTTTTTCAAGAGCTGCACCTCGAGCTGCGCCGACCGCAAGAGCGCCTGGCGCACACGATCTTGTTGCTCCCTCATCCTCAGCACGAGCACAAACAACATGCCGATCGACAGGGCACTGAAGCCGAAGAAGAACCCGAGTTCGCCGAAGCCTCGTGGCGCCCAGCCCATTAGCAGCAGGCAGGGCAATAACCCGCAAAGAGCGGGCACCCAGCCACGCTGTTTGCGCACGGCGCCGGAGAGTACGACGACGGTTGCGATCACGAGACCCGTGGCGAGCGCATACTTCTGCTTCGAGTCGTATCCGTTCGGACCGAGGACGGCTGCCGCCACGCCCACGAACGTCGCGACGAGCCACGGCAGCTTTCTGCGGAGCGAGAACTCGAATAGGAAGAAGAGTGGTAGCACCAGTCCGATCACGCCTGCAGCTATCAGCTGGATCATGAGGCGCGTCACGTGATGTTCGTACGTGTACCCGACGACCCACCGCCATGCCTCAGCTGCCAAAAGGACCGCGGTCGTTCCTGCCAAGAGACCGAAGAGGAGGTACGACACACGCCTGTCGCCGAATGCGAACAGCAGCGTGTAGTAGGCCGCGATGATCGCCAAGCCGCCGAGCGGGAGCAGCATCAACGTTCCATTTCGCAATGGAACCGCGAGAAGCGCCTCGTAGTCGGCGATTTCGAGGCCCTGAAAGTAGGTGCGGAGATCTATCAACGCGAATCGTCGGCGGCTGGTCGCGCGTAGCTCCGTTGGCACATCCACTGAAAGTCACCGGCGTGCAGACGGCGAAAGCGACGATGCCAATGCGGAGGGTCGATAGCAGTCGCCTCGGGCCAACGGTCACGACGCGATTCTAACAACGCCGCTCGCATGCCCACCCGCACCGGCGAGGCGTTGACATCGTTCCACGAGCCGTTGGCGCAATCGTCGTCCGACAAAACCTGAGTCCGTCTTACTGTTCGAGCGGAGGTCACGACGTATGTGTGGATACGCTCGAGTGGCAATGACGACCCTGCTGCTGGTGCTTGGGGTCACTCCGGTGCGTGCCCAGCCCTCGCTCACGTTCGAACCCTACACCTTCGAGGCCGCGGGGCGGACCGTGGAAGCAGAATTGGGACGTTTGCGTGTCCCTGAGCATCGCGCCAACCAAGCAAGCCGGACCATCGAACTGGCGTTCGTCCGATTCAAGAGCACATCGCCGCGCCCCGGACCACCGATCGTGTACCTCGCGGGCGGACCCGGAGCATCGGGAATTGCTGCGGCGCGCGGTCCCCGATACTCCCTGTTCATGAGGATGCGCGAACTTGGTGACGTGATCGCGCTAGATCAACGTGCCACGGGTCTCTCTACGCCCACGATCGCCTGCACGGAACGACTCGACTATCCACTCGACAGCGTCGGTGACCGCCTGCGCACGCTCGACCTCTTTCGGACGCGATCCAGCAGGTGCGCCGGGAGGCTTCGTGCGGATGGGGTCGACCTAGGGGGCTACACGATCGTCGAAAGCGCCGACGATCTGGAATCGCTACGGATCGCGCTGGGGACTGAAAGGCTGCGTTTGTGGGCGATCAGTTATGGAACACAGCTCGCGCTGACTGCAATCCGGCGGTACCCCAGCCGGATCGACCGCGCCATCTTGGCCGGCGTCGAGGGTCCCGAGATGACGATCAAGTACCCAGACAACGTGCAGAAGCATCTTCGCAACGTGGCCGACGTGGTCCGCAACGACGACCGCATCGGTAATTCCGTTCCCGACCTGCTTGAACTGATGAAGAACGTGAAGGGAGCGCTCGAACGGAATCCATTGACGGTGTCAATAACGAACCGGACCACTCAAGAGGCGTCCAACGTCAAGCTGGGATGGTTCGATCTTCAGTGGTTTACTGCAGTGTTCATGGTCGGCAACACGCCGCTCGACATGCTGCCCACTCTTTATGACGCGATCACCCGTCGTGATATGAAGTCGCCAGACATTGAGTTTTGGGCTCGGTGGATCGCCGGTGCGCGAACCGGACCGATCGGTTCGGCGATGCAGATCATGATCGACTGCTCATCTGGAGTGAGCCGAGAGCGCGCAGCAGTAGTTGCCCGTCAATCTCCGGCGACATTACTTGGCGACATGGTCGATTTTCCGTTTCCAGGAATCTGCGCCGCGTGGGGAAGCCCCGACCTCGGAGATGACTTCCGGACCCAGGTTCGATCGAAAGTACCAGTGCTGCTCATCAGTGGAACGCTCGATGGTCGCTGTCCCGCGTCCAATGCGGCGATCGTGCGAACTGGATTTCCCAACAGCACCGAGATCATCGTTGAGGGGGCCGTCCATAGTGATCCATTGTTCCTAGCCTCGCCGAAAATTTCAGAAGCAATGGCTCAATTCATGTCGGGCAAACCCGTCGGAGACTCCCACATATCGGGACCAGCAATGGTTTTCAAGCCACTCCACGACCGTTAGGCGACGCGCTGGGTCTCTGCCCCCACATGTGCACGAAGACAACGCATGGAGGGTTTGATCCGTGAGCACCACGCATCCGGCAGTCGCGCTGCTACTGCAAGCGGCAAGCGGGCAGGAAATAAGACGCACCCTGCCGTCGAACGGCCAGCTGATACCCTCCGGGAGCGCGCTGGTGTCGAGCGTTGTTTCGAGAGTCGTGACGTAGTCTGCGATTGCCGAGGTCCTCTTGGATATCGCGCGACTGCTGCCGAACGTCTGCGGTGAGGTGGCCGAGAGGCGGAAGGCGGCGGTTTGGCTAAGCCTTTTCGCTCCTTACCTGCCCTCCCGGCTCTTGCTGCGGGTGAACCCGGAGATCGCGCGCGCGCTCAAGGAAGAGGAACGCGAGGTGATGCGCGATCTGAAGTCGTCGCTCGGGAAGGACGTGATGGTGAAGCCGGACCTGCTGCTCCACCACGAGCAGTTCGACGTGATGGCGGTGTGACGAGGTCGGGAAGGGCTGGAGGGCCGGGAAGGTCTGGAGGGGCGCGCCGTCTTCCTCCTCCCGACTTTCCTGTCCCTCCCGACTTTCCCGTCCTTCTACCTACGCCGCCGGCGGCAGATGAATGATGTAGTTGTTGCCGCCGCGGTTGATCCAGACGCGCACGTAGTCGTTGCCCTTCAGCATGTCGACGCGCACGCCGCCCCGGGCGGGCTGCGGACCTTTCGCGATGCTCTTCACGTCGGTGTCGGACACGACCGTCGCCACTTCACGTGCGACGACCTTTCCGCCCCTCAGGAACTCGACGTAACGCTCGCTGCCCGGCGTCTGCCCGACGGCCGGCTTCGGCTCGTCCGGGCTCAGGCGCACCTGGTAGGTGCCGGCCGCGAGCGGCTGCCCTTCCGCGGTGACCTTGTGGGTGAGCGTGACGCTGCCGAGCGAGACCGTGCCGGCCGGCGCCTGTGCCAGTACCGGCGTGACAGGAGCCGCAAGGCTCATGACGAGAGCGGCTGCGAGGATTGCCTTTTTCATTGCGCCTCCTACGAAGTACGGTAGAGCTGTTGCTGTAGTCATTATAGAGCCTGAGCAAGCAGGATGCCGACGCCCGGCTGAACCACCTTCGCGGGAAGGCGGAGCCGGACGCCGCAGGCGAATTCACGTCCGGCTAAAGCCGGACGCCACAGGTCAGCGGACGCCGCGGTTCGTCGGCTTCGCACGCCATCGGTACTGCTCCAGCGGGACGCGCGAGCCGCGCATCGCGATCCCTTCGGCGACGAGCAGCGCGCGCTTCAGATGTTCGCTGCCGCCGTAGCCGCCGAGGCGGCCGCCGGCGGCGATCACGCGGTGCGCGGGGACGCCCTCGTCGCACTCGCGCATGATGTTGCCGACGGCGCGCGCGGCGCGCGGCTGCCCGGCGAGCTCGGCGATGTCGCCGTAGGTGGCAACGCGTCCGGCGGGAATCCGCCGCACGATCGCGAGGACGCGGGCGCGGAACGTCGTGGTCGCGCCCGGCCGCCGCTTCTTCACCGCAGCGCCTCGCGCAGCACGCGCCCTTCGGCGCGCGGCAGCGGAACGCCCGCCACGCTCGCCAGCGTCGGCGCCACATCTGCCGGCGATGCCGCCGTATCGTATCGCCCTGCCTTCACGCCGTGCCCGAACAGCAGCACCGGCACCCGCTGGTCGTCGGCGGTCGCGCTTCCGTGGGTCGTGCCGCTCGTGATGGTCATCCACCCCGCCTTGGGCGCGATGATCAGATCGCCGCTGCGACCCGGGAAGTAGCTCAGCGCGGCAGCCCGCAGCTCGAGATCGGATGCATTCGCCGCGTTCGCAATCTCGTCCGACGTGTACACGTGGGCTACACCCGGCTGTCTCGAAAGCGCGTCGACGATGTTCTTCAGCGCGCCCGGGTGGCGCCGCACCGCGTCGTACATGCCGGGCTGGAAGTACAGATCGTTGCCGTTCAGCCGCGACACGTACTTGCCTTCGCCGAGGTCGAGCCGCGCCTGTGTCTCGGCCGCATTGAGCAGAGCGCTGGATCTGATCCGCCCGGCGTCGCGCCCTGCCGCCTTCAACTGCTCGGGGATCTCGGTGACCCCGTGATCGGCCGTGAGCCCGACGACGTAGCGGCCGGCGCCGACGGTGCGATCGAGATGGCTCAGGAGCCCGCCGATCGCGACGTCCAGATGGGCGTACATGTCCTGGATCTCCTGGCTGCGCGGCCCGAACGCGTGCCCGACCAGATCGGGGCTCGAGAAGCTGATGCCGAGGAAATCGGGAGCGTCGTGCGTGCCGAGCGCGAACCCGTCGACCAGCGCCGCGGCCATCCGCGCGATGTACGCGTCGGCGAACGGGCTGCGCTGCCACTGACCGTAGTACTCGGGGCCAGGCTTGCCGTCGCCGTTCAGCGGGTGCGGGAACGTCGCCGTCCAGCCTTTCGGCGGGCTTTCGCCGAGGCCGTCGTCGGCGTCGCGATAGTCCGACGCCGGCAGCATCCGCTCCCAGGTCTTGCCGTAATCGGCGTCGATCCGGTTGGCGGTCACGAAGGCGCCCACCTGCGGTACCGGCGTCTGCGAGTAGGCGATCGACGTTTCCCATCCGAGATCGTCGGAGAGCCAGCTGACCGCCTCGCCGCCATGCCCCGCGAGCATGATGGCGCTGCGCGCCTTGAGCGCCAGGGTCACGACGTGCGCGCCCTTGCCCCGCATCTCGTCGGCGAGCGACGGGATCGCCAGGTTGGCCGGACCTGTTCCGGTGTCGCCCGAGCGCCCGGAGTAGGACACCTCGCGAGCCTGCGGATCATCGGTGCAGGGGACGACCGCCGCGCGGCCGCGATCGAACCAGGTGTTCGCGATAATCCCGTGCGTGTGCGGATAGGCGCCGGTCGATACGGTTGCGTGCCCCGCGCACGTCAGCGTCGTCAGGTACGGATAGGCGGCGCGCGTGAACCAGGCGCCTTCGTCGACCAGACGATGAAGCCCGGACGACCAGTTGCTATGGAAACGTTCGACGTAGTCGGCGCGCATCTGGTCGACCACGATGAGGACGACCAGCTTCGGCGCGCCGGCCTGGGCGGCGGGAAACACGATCGAGGTTGCAGCCAGGACAGCCGCGGCAGCCACTGTGCGTCGCATCGACTTCAGTTATAGCAGCGCGAGCGGGTCGATGCCTACGGCCGCCGGATCGACGACCCCGGCGACCGACGGGATTGGCGCGTCCGCAGCGGATCGCTCCCAGAGACCGATCTCGACCGGCGATCCAAGACGCGTCCCGTGACGATCGCACAGCACGCGGACCTGCGGCCGGAACGGATCGGGCGCGTGCGTGCCGACGACGAGACCGACCTCGCCGGTGTCGAGCCGCACGAGCGTGCCGACCGGATACACGCCGAGCAGTTGCGTGAAGCGCCGGACCAGATGCCGATCGAAGTGCCGGCCGTCGCTGCGGCGCAGGACCGCCAGGATCCGATCGGTCGGAAACGAGCCCTGATAGGCGCGCTGCGATCGCATCGCGTCGTAGACGTCGGCGATGCTGCACAGGCGCGTGGCCAGGTTCAACTCGCGGCGCGCGGCACGCGCCGGGTATCCGCTGCCGTCGAGCCGCAGGTGATGCTCGAACGCGACGACCGGCGCGAGCGCCGGGATGTCGGGCGTTGCGCGCAGGATCTCCGCCCCGTCGATCGGGTGCCGCTCGAGGATCGCGAACTCGCCAGGCGCGAGCGCCTCGGCCTTGTTCAGGATCTCGAGCGGCGTCTTCACCTTTCCGATGTCGTGCATCAGGCCGGCGAGGCCGAGCTCGCGCAGCAGCGCGCCGTCGATCCCGAGCGAACGGGCCTGCGCCATCGTGAGGATGGAGACGTTCACCATGTGCGTGAACGTGTAGTTGTCGTACTCGCGCAGCGTCGTCAGCGCGAGGAGCGCGGAACGATTCTCCGCGACCGCTGCGGCGAGGCTGTCGACCGTCGCGCGGGCCGCGGCCGGATCGGGCCGCTCCCCGCCGCGCATTCCCTCCCAGAGGGACTCGGCAGACTGAACGGCGCCCGCGTACACCTTGCGGATCGCCTCTATCGTGCTGCTCGTCGTCGTCGGCCGATCGCCGGCGTCGACCCGTCCCACCCTGACGTGCAACAGCGGCGGAAACGCCGCGGCGTCGTCTGCCTCCGTGGTGGCGCCGCTGACGAAGTCGGTCAGCGCCTGGAGCTCCGGCCGCTGCACGCCGCGGTCGATCGTGATCCGCTCGATGCCCAGCTGGCGCAGCCGGCGGATCAGCGGGGCGAGCGTGCCTGTCCGAGCGAGCGGCCTGTCGCCGACGATCACGTCGTCGCCGAGGATGCCGATCACGATTGCGGGGCACTCGGCGTGCATCGACGAGACGACGTCGATCAGGCTGTCGAGATTGCGGGCGATCAGCGGATGGCCGCGCGAGTAGAGCTGCGCGGAGCGCAGCGACGCGGCCAGGCGCCGGAGCATCTCATCTGACAGATCGGTGGGTGACACGGCGCTTCAGTCCCGTTCCTCGGGGCCCGGCACGCGCGCCAGGCTCGCCGCGACGGCCGCGCGCACGCCGCGCGGTCCGTGCGTGGCCGCGTCCCTCAGCACATCGTCTGCGTCGGAGGTGCCAATGCGCGCCAGCGCCGCCGCCGCTGCACGGCGCAGCACGGCACTCCGGCGCGGCGCCCACCAGTCGCTCCGGTACAGCGCGTCGCGAAGCGGCGGGATCGCCCGGCTGTCGCGGGATGCTGCGAGCGCCTGCACCAGCGACTCACGTGCTGCGTGCGGCCCGCGCGCCATCGCGTCCCGCAGGACGTCGATCGCTCGCGACGACCCGGTCGCGAGCATCGCCTGCACCGCGTCGCGTCGAACCGCCGCGTCCGGATCGTGCATCATCGGCGTCAGCTGCGGCAGCGCGTCGGACGCAACGCGCGCGCGCATCAACTGGATCGCCGCTCGCCGTACGTCCGGATCCGGCGACGTGCGCAGCCGGTCTGCCTCGCGCCCGCCAGCGTCGCCGCAGGCGAGCAGCACCTCGGTGAGCCGTTCGCGAATCCGCGGGCGATGCTCTGCCGCGATCGCGTCCGCGACGAGGGGCACCAGGGCCTGGCCCATCCTGTTGCACATCGTCCGCACGCGGGCGAGCTGCGGCTCGTCGAGCGACGCGATGTGCGCGATCAGGTGTTGCAGCGTCGTGGCGGTTGCCAGGCGGTCGAACGCCGTCCGCGCGAGCGCCGCTCGCCACGCCGGCGCATCACCCTCGATGTCCGCCGCCAGCAGATCGACGATGCCGACGGCCGCGTCGACGTCGCCGACGAGCAGCAGATCGTCGGCGAGCGACACGACCGGATCGATCAACCCTGCGCGCTTTTCAGGGTCGTCCTCGAGGCGGAGCAGGTCCGACACCAGCAGCACGTCGAGCCGCCGGATCTCGCCGGTCGACACGGAATCGAGCCAGGCGGCCGTCCTCTCGGGGGGATCTTCGTGCAGCTGTTCGATCGCCACCGCCCTCGCGTGCACGGCACCCAGCTCGCGGGCGTACTCGGTCGACACGAACGGCCGATCGGAGTATCCGGACAGGAGCCGCTCCGCGACCGCCTGCCACGACCGCTCGAACGTCTCGCCTTCGGCTCCCGAGACGATGGCGGTGTCGTGGGCCATGGCGACGAGACGCTCGCGTCGATCGCGATCGACGACGAGCGCCTGGAACGCCTGCGCGACGCGGTCGAGCGCGGCTGGCCCCTCCGTCGCATGTTCGGCGACGAAGCTCGCGATCGTGCCATCCGGAATCGCGGCAAGCACGGACGTCAAGGGCTGATCCGACGCGCCGTCAACCGATCGCGCGCTCCGATCGACGATCGCCAGCAGCAGCTCCGGGTTCAGCCTTCCAATCGCCATCGCGAGATCGCGAATGACGTCGTCACGCTCCTCCGGTGAGCACGCCTCGAGCGCGGACCAGAGCGCACGGATCAACCGGACGATGGCGGCGGCCTGCGTGTCGGCGTTGCCTCCCGCGTCAGCGACCGCTGCGACGAGCGCGTCGAGCAGATGTCCGAACGTCCGATCGCGGTCGCGGCTTCGGCGGATCGATTCCAGCAGCTCGGACGGCAGCCGCAGATCGCGGTCGCCGGCAAGGAGCTGCATGATGACCTCCTGCCACGCGGCCGCGAGATGACCGTCGCGCTCGCGCAGCACCTCGGCGTAGTCGATCTCGCGCACGTCGATGCGTGTGGCCAGCGGATCGTTCTGCCAGAGACGTCCGAAGCCGCCGTCGCGACGCAGATCATCGGCGGAGCGGCCGAGCAGCTGCAGCAGGCGGTGCCAGGCATCGACGTCCGCCCCCGGGTGCACCGTCAGCGCGCCGATCCGGTGTGCGTGCAGCAGCACCGCGAGCTCCGCGATCGAGGAGTCGGCTTTGCCGGCTGCGGCTCCGTCGAGGAGTACCGTGTCGGCGGCGATCGACAGCCGCAGCGGCTGGACGAGGTGTGCCGTGCCCGTCAGCTGCGCGAGCCGTCCGAGCGTCGCTCCGATTGCCGGATGATTGTCCGGGTAGAGTGCCACCGCACGCGCCGCCGCCTTGAAGGCTCTCGCGAACTCGGTGAGACGCCCGGCGTCGCGGGCCGCGAGCAGGTCCGCCATCGCGAAGATTATCGCTCAGTTCCGCTATACTCCGGCCGGATGCGCATCGTCGACATCATCATGAAGAAGCGCGACGGTCACGCGCTCGAACGGGACGAGATCGTCGCGTTCGTACAGGGGGTGACCGGGGGCACGCTGCCCGATTACCAGGCATCCGCGCTCCTCATGGCGATCCTGCTGCGCGGCATGACGCCGGAGGAGACGGCGTGGCTGACCGACGCGATGGTGCATTCCGGCATCGAGGTCGATCTCTCGGATCTTCCGGGGATCAAGGTCGACAAGCACAGTACCGGCGGCGTCGGCGACAAGACGTCGCTGATACTCGCGCCGATTGCGGCCGCCTGCGGCGTGCCGGTGCCGATGATGTCGGGACGCGGGCTCGGCCACACCGGCGGAACGCTCGACAAGCTGGAGTCGATTCCCGGTTTCCGCACGGCCTTGTCGCTCGACGAGATGCGCGCCGCGCTCGCGCGCACCGGCTGCGCGATGCTCGGGCAGACGGCGAAGATCGCGCCGGCCGACAAGAAGCTCTACGCCCTTCGCGACGTGACCGGAACGGTCGAGAGCATCCCGCTCATCAGCGCGTCGATCATGAGCAAGAAGATCGCCGAGGGGATCGACGCGCTCGTCCTCGACGTCAAGACCGGCAGCGGCGCGTTCATGAAGACCGAGGCCGACTCGCGCCGCCTGGCGGAGATGCTGGTGTCGATCGGCAGGCAGTCGGGCGTGCGGACCGAAGCGGTCATCACCGACATGGACATGCCGCTTGGCGCAGCGGTCGGCAACGCGCTCGAAGTGATCGAGTGCCTCGACGTCCTGAAGGGCGGCGGCACGCCCGATCTCGTGGAGTGCTCGCTCGAGCTGACGGTCCGGATGCTCCTGTTGGGGAAGGTCGCAACCGATCGCGACGATGCCGAGCGCAAGGTGCGGGCGGCGATCAAGTCTGGCGCGGCGCTCGATCGCTTCCGCCAGATCATCGAATGTCAGGGCGGAGATCCGCGCGTGGTCGACGACTACGGCCGGCTCCCCGCGGCGCCGTCGCGGCATCTCGTCACGGCGGATCGTCGCGGCTACGTCGCGCGCCTCGACGCCGAGCTCGTCGGCCGAGCTTCCGTGGCGCTCGGGGCGGGCCGCGACCGGGTCGAAGACAGCGTCGATCCCGCCGTCGGCATCGTCATCACGGCGAAGCCGGGCACCGCGATCGATGCCGGCGATCCGATCCTGGAACTGCACTATCGCGAGCAGGCGAAGCTCGACGCCGCGCTCGCGCTGGCGGCGCGCGCCGTCGCCATCGGCGAAGAGCCGCCGGTACGTCGAGCGATCATCGTGGGCGAGGTTCGTTGATGCGTTACATCCAGCCGCTCATCGGGGCGGCGGTCATCCTCGGCATCGGGTACGCCTTCTCGACCAATCGGCGCGCGATCAACTGGACAACGGTGGCGTGGGGGCTCGGCCTGCAGGTCATCTTCGCCTTCATCGTCCTGAAGACGACGATCGGGCAGGCGGCGTTCGAGGTCGTCGGCGGCTACATCACGCGGCTGCTCGCCTTCTCCGGCGTCGGCGCCGCGTTCGTGTTCGGTCCGCTCGGCGACGCCGCGCTGTGGGGACGGATCATGTCGGGCGCGATCGGTCCCGAGGGGGCGCAGTACGCGGTGATCTTCGCGTTCCAGGTGCTGCCGACGATCATCTTCATCGCGGCGCTCTTCGCGATCCTGTACTACTTCGGGATCATGCAGCTCATCGTCCGGCTGTTCGCCGTCGTCATGCACCGCGTGCTGAAGGCGAGCGGCGCCGAGTCGCTGAACGTCGCGGCCAGCATCTTCATGGGGCAGACCGAAGCGCCGCTGACCATCAGGCCCTATCTGCCCGAGATGACGCGCTCGGAGCTGATGACGGTGATGACCTCCGGGATGGCGCACATCTCGGGCGGCATCATGGCGGCCTACATCGCCTTCGGCATCGAGGCGCGGCACCTGCTGACGGCGGTGATCATGACGGCGCCCGGCACGATCATGATGGCGAAGCTGCTCGTCCCCGAGACCGAAGTGCCGAAGACGATGGGCTCGGTGACGCTGGAGGTGGAGAAGACCGACGTCAACGTCATCGATGCCGCGGGGCGGGGTACGCACGAGGGGCTGCACCTCGCGTTGAACGTCGGCGCGATGCTCATCTCGTTCCTGGCGCTGATTGCGCTCGTCAACGCGCTGCTCGGCTACGTGCCGACGCCGGGCGGCGGGCATCTGAGCCTGGAGCGGATCTTCGGCTGGGTCTTCGCGCCAATCGCCTGGTCGATGGGCGTCCCGTGGCGCGACGCGCCGACGATCGGCAACCTGCTCGGCACGCGCATGGCGCTGAACGAGTTCGTCGCCTACTCGCAGCTCGGTCCGCTCAAGCCGGTGCTCGATCCGAAGTCGTTCACCATCGCCACCTTCGCGCTGTGCGGCTTCGCCAACTTCAGCTCGATCGGTATGCAGATCGGCGGCATCGGCGGCCTGGCGCCGAACCGGCGGCACGACCTCGCGCGTCTCGGGCTGCGCGCGATGTTCGCCGGGACGCTGGCCAACTTCATGACGGCGACGATCGCCGGGTTCCTGCTCTGATGACGTACTACGACCAGGTCGAGGAAGCGGCCGACACGATCCGCGCGCGCGTCGCCACGGTTCCGGATCTCGCGATCGTGCTCGGCTCGGGGCTCGGCGACTTCGCCGGCACGCTGGGCGACGCGGTCTCGATGCCCTACGGCGAGCTGCCGCACTGGCCCGCCTCGCGCATCGTCGGGCACGAGGGGCGTCTGGTCGTCGGGAGCTGTGGCGGGCGGACGATTGCCGCGCTGGCGGGACGGTGCCATGCCTACGAAGGGCACGATCTCCGGACGGTCACCTTCGGCGTGCGGGCGCTCGGCCTGCTCGGCGTGCGGACGCTGGTGCTCACCAACGCGGCCGGCGGCATCAACACCAGCTTCACGCAGGGCGGGCTGATGCTGATCGACGATCACATCAACCTGCTCGGCAACAACCCGCTCGTGGGCGAGAACGACGAGCGGTTCGGTCCGCGATTTCCGGACATGACGGCGGTCTACTCGCGCCGTCTGCGCGACGTCGCGGAGTCGGCCGCGGTCGCGGCCGGTGTCGGCCTGTCGCACGGCGTGTACGCGGCGCTGCTCGGCCCGAGCTACGAAACGCCGGCCGAGATCCGGTTCCTGCGGACGATCGGCGCCGACGCCGTCGGCATGTCGACCGTGCCCGAAGCGATTGCCGCGCGTCACATGGGGATGGAAGTGCTCGGCATCTCCTGCATCACGAACATGGCAGCCGGCGTGCTGCCGCAGCCGCTCGATCATGCCGAGGTCATGGAGACCGCCCGCCGCGTGCGCGGGCAGTTCATCGCGCTGCTGAAGGAGACAGTGGCGCGGGCGTAGACAGGGCGGGGAAGGGCTGGAAGGGCTGGAAGGACTGGAAGGACTGGAAGGGCGGGAAGGACTGGAAGGGCAGGTGGGGCGGGAGGGGCGGGAGGGGCAGGAAGGTTGATGACTGATGTGGCGTCCGGCTTCAGCCGGACGTCGATGACGATCCTCAGCCGGACGTTGACGACATGGCTCACTCAGACGAACTGATCGAAGCGGCGCGACGCGCGCGCGAGCACGCCGTCGCCAGCTTCTCGCACTTCAAGGTGGGCGCCGCGCTCGAGACGGCCGACGGCGTCATCGTCACCGGCTGCAACGTCGAGAACGCGACCTACGGCCTGACGATCTGCGCCGAGCGGGTCGCGATGTTCAAGGCGCTGTCGGAAGGACACCGCCGCTTCACGCGCGTCGCCGTAGTGGCCGACACGAGCGATCCGACGCCGCCATGCGGCGCGTGCCGCCAGATCCTGTGGGAGTTCGGCGGCGACCTCGAGGTCCTGCTCGCCAACCTCGCCGAGACCAAGGGACGCTACCGCTTGAAGGAGCTGCTGCCGCTGCCGTTCGACGGCAGGCTCCTCGGGGAACGATCATAAGAACTTGACGATTTGACGATTGGACGATTTGGCGAAGTGACGATTTGTTCCTGGAGACCTCGATATGGTCGAATCGCCACTTCGTGGCTTCGCGAAATCGTCAACTCGCTGAATCGTCACTCGCTGAATCGTCAACTCGTTAAATCGTCAACCGCGAAATCGTTAAATCGTCAAATCGTCAACTCGTCAAATTCCAGCGACTAGAATGTAGTTGTGCTTCCTACGATAGCTCGCGACCGCGACACCGTTGTGATGATCGACCAGCGCAAGCTGCCTGCGCAGGAGATCTACGTCACCTGTCGAACCGCCGCCGACGTCGCCAAGGCGATCAAGACGATGGTGATTCGAGGGGCGCCGGCGATTGGCGTCGCCGCGGCGTTCGGCATCGCGCTCGGGATGCGCCGCAGCACCGCCACCGGCACGCAGAAGTTCGCGGCCGAGTTCTACAAGACCTGCGAGCTGATGGCGGCCACGCGTCCGACCGCCGTCAACCTGTTCTGGGCCATCGATCGGATGAAGCGATCGTTTGCCGCGGGCGCGTCCGCGGGCGAATCGGTCGATCAGCTCAAGGATCGGCTCGATCGCGAAGCGGATCGCATTCACGACGAAGACGTCGCCAGCTGCCGCGCGATGGGCGCGTTCGGCGCCGACGTGGTACCGGCCGACGCGCGCATCCTGACGCACTGCAACGCCGGCGCGCTGGCGACCGCCGGCTATGGCACGGCGCTCGGCGTCATCCGCGGCGCCGTCGAGGCTGGCAAGCAGGTCGCCGTGTTCGCCGACGAGACCCGTCCGTTCCTGCAAGGCGCGCGGCTGACCGCCTGGGAGCTGGTCCGCGACGGCATCCCGACGACGGTCATCACCGACAACATGTCGGGCGCCCTGATGCGCCAGGGCAAGGTCAACTTCGTCGTCGTCGGCGCCGATCGCATTGCGGCCAACGGCGACACGGCGAACAAGATCGGCACCTACTCGGTGGCGGTGCTCGCGCGCGAGCACCAGATTCCGTTCTACGTCGCCGCGCCGCTGTCGACGATCGATCTCCAGACGCCGGACGGTTCGCGCATTCCGATCGAGGAGCGCAACAGCCGCGAGGTGACGCACGTCGGCGGCGCGCAGCTCGCGCCCGACGGCGCGCAGGTCTGGAACCCGGCGTTCGACGTGACGCCGCACCATCTCATCGCCGGGATCATCACCGAGCGCGGCATCTTCCGGCCGCCCTACGTCGAGTCGCTCGCGCGAGCGTTCCAGATGGAGGCGGTCTGACGATCCGATGCTGATCCTCGGGATCGAGACCTCGTGCGACGAGACGTCGGCGGCGGTCGTCGAGGAAACCGGCGACACCTCCAGGCCGTGGGCGGTGCGGTCGAACGTGATCGCGTCGCAGGCGGCGATTCATCGCGAGTGGGGCGGTGTCGTGCCGGAGCTCGCCTCGCGCCAGCACGTGCGCGACATCTGCGGGGTCGTCGAGCGCGCGCTGGCGGATGCGCACGTGGACTGGAGCGACCTGGGCGCGATCGCGGTCACGCAGGGGCCCGGGCTCGTCGGGTCGCTGCTCGTCGGGCTGTCGTTTGCGAAAGCGGCCGCCGCGGCGACGAAGCTGCCGCTCGTCGGCGTCCATCATCTGGCCGGTCACATCGAATCGCTCGTCCTGCAGAATGGCGAGATCCCGCTGCCGGCCATCGTCCTGGTCGTCTCGGGCGGGCACACGAATCTGTACCTGGTGCGGTCGCCTGGCTCGTACGAGCTCCTCAGCCGCACGCGCGACGATGCGGCGGGCGAGGCCTATGACAAGGTGGCGAAGCTGCTCGGGCTCGGATATCCCGGCGGACCGATCGTCGATCGTCTGGCGCGCCAGGGAGACGATCGAGCAATCCGCTGGCCCGGCACGCGGCTGACGCACGCCGACAGGAACGCCCCGCAGCTCAAGGGCGATCTCGATTTCAGCTTCAGCGGGCTCAAGACCGCCGTGCTGCGGCACGTGACCCTCAGGCGCGAGCAGGGTGGCGAGCTGACCGAACGGGAGATCGCCGACATCTGCGCGAGCTTCCAGCGGGTCGTCGTCAAGACGCTGGTGGAGCGGACGTTCACCGCGGCGCTGCGATACGGTGCGAAGAGCGTCGGCGTGGCGGGAGGCGTGTCCGCGAACAGCCGGCTGCGCGCCGACATCAAGGCGTACGGCGACGCGCGCGAGATGCCGACCTTCGTCCCGAGCCTGCAGCTGTCGACCGACAACGCCGCGATGATCGCGGCCGCGGGACTCCGGAAGCTCGCCGCCGGCGTCACCTCGCCGCTCGACATCAACGCCGACGCCGCGCTGGCGCTCTAGCGAAGTCGCGATCGTCGGCGATGCGCCTGCCTGCCGTTCGCCTTCGGCGAAGGCGGGCCGCATAATGACGCGATGAGCGATCCTTCCAATTCGTCGAATCCTCAGCCGGCGCAGTCGTCCAGCACGCGCGTCTTCACCGATTACCTCTGGTTCAACACGCGGCAGCGGCAGGAGTTCGTGCGCGTGACCGATCAAGTTGCCGAGATCGTCGCGCGCTCCGGGATCAAGGAGGGCCTGGTGCTCGTCTCGGCGATGCACATCACGGCGGGCGTCTACGTGAACGACTGGGAAGACGGTCTGATTCACGATTTCCAGGTGTGGCTGGAGAAGCTGGCGCCTGCGGGACGCGACTACCGGCATCACCAGACCGGCGAGGACAACGCCGACGCGCACCTCAAGCGGACGATCATGGGCCACCAGGTGATGCTGCCGATCACCGGCGGCAGGCTCGATCTCGGCCCGTGGGAGCAGGTCTTCTATGCTGAGTTCGACGGGCAGCGGCGCAAGCGCGTCGTGGTGAAGGCGTTCGGCATCTGACGCGGCGTCATGACAGACGATCCGCGCCGCTTTCCTTCGCGTCCGATCGTCGGCGTCGGCGCGGTCGTGATCGACGAAGGCCGCGTGCTGCTCGTTCGCCGCGCGCGGCCGCCGCTCGAGGGGCAGTGGAGCCTGCCGGGGGGTGCGGTCGAAGTCGGCGAGACGCTCGCCGCCGCCGTGCAGCGCGAGGTGCTCGAGGAGACCGGCCTCGTCGTCGACGTCGGGCCGATCGTCGAGGTGCTCGACCGGATTCACGTCGATGCCGACGGCGCCGTGGCGTATCACTACGTGCTGATCGACTACCGCTGCACCGTCGTCGGCGGCCGTCTGCGCGCCGCGTCGGATGCGGCATCGGCGACGTGGGCCGATCCTGCCGTGCTGCACGAATTCGGGCTCCAACAGACAGCGATCGAGGTCATCAGGAAGGCGCTGGACGTGTAGTACGCACAACCCATCTCAAAACCGTTCATCACGAAGAACGAAGGTCACGAAGGGCAGCCTCTCCCGTGTGAGGCGCGGAGCGTTTTCCCGCCGCGCGGCAGCGGGGCCGCCGGCGACACGAGCGCTCGCGGCCACGACATCGAGCCTGCGAACGATCAGCTCTTGCGCGTGATCGCGAGGTACACCGGTGCGCCGAGCAGGACGATGACCAGCCCGGGCCAGGTCGTCGCGGGACGGTAGGCGAACAGCACCAACAGGATTGTGAGGGCGCCGATGATGTAGAGCGCCGGAACGATCGGATAGCCGATAGCGCGGTACGGCCGCTCCGCATCGGGACGCAGCCGGCGGAGCCTGAACACGCCGGCAATCGTCAGCGCGTAGAAGATCAGCGCCGCCGAGATCACGTAGTCGAGCAGATTGCCGTACAGGTTGCCGTAGGCCGCCGTCGCCGGATTGTAGGTCCGCGGCAGCACCAGCAGCGCGGCCCAGATGCCCTGGACCGTCAGCCCCCACGCCGGCACGCGCGCGTCGTTCAGCTCTCCGGCCGAGCGGAAGAAGACCTTGTCCCGCGCCATCGCGTAGTACGCACGCGCGCCGGCCAGGATCAGCCCGTTGTTGCAGCCGAAGGTCGAGATCATGATGCCGGCCGCCATCAACGCGGCGCCGAGACCCGGTACGATGGCGTCCAGCGTAGCCGTCGCGACGCGGTCCGACGGGGCGTGCTGCACGCTGTCGAACGGCAGCGTGACGAGATACGCGGCGTTGGCCAGGAGATACAGGCCGATGACGATCGCCGTCCCGATGGCGAGCGACAGCGGGATGTCGCGCCGCGGATTCTTCACCTCGCCCGCCGTGAACGTGATGTTGTTCCAGGCGTCGGCCGAGAAGAGCGATCCGGTCTGCGACACGCAGATCGCGATGAACAGCCCGAACCCGGTCGCGGCGCTCAGGCCGGGCACGATGTCGACCGCCCCGCGCGTCGCCCAGGCGTTGGCGAAGTTGTCAGCCACGGCGCCGGCGTTCCAGCCGGCGAACAGCCCCGCGGCGATCAGCGCCAGCACGGCGCCGGTCTTCGCCGTCGTGAAGACGTTCTGCACGATCCGCCCGTACTTCAGGCCGCGCGTGTTCGTCCAGGTCAGGAGCGCGATCAGCAGGATCCCGAGCAATTGCGCCGTCGACAGCGACACGGCGTAGCCGCTCGAGACGTGCAGCGGCGGAATCAGGTACCGATCCTCGGCGACCCACGGAATCAGCACGCCGGTGAAGCGGGCGAAGGCGACCGCGACGGCGGCAATCGTCCCGGTCTGGATCACCATGAACAGCGTCCACCCGTAGAGAAACGCCCAGAACGGCGAGAACGCCTCGCGCAGGTAGACGTACTGGCCGCCGGCGCGCGGCATCATCGCCGCCAGCTCGCCGTACGACAGCGCGCCGACGATCGTGAGCACGCCGGTCAGCACCCAGGCCACCAGCAGCCAGCCGGGGCTGCCGATCAGCCGCGCCATGTCGGCCGAGACGATGAAGATCCCGGAGCCGATCATCGACCCGACGACCACCATCGTCGAATCGAAGAGACCGAGGCCGCGGGTGAACTCGGTGTCGAGCCCGGTCGCGCGATCGATGGATGCCGTGGAAGCGGATGGGGTCACGTAGCCGTCCTTGAACTAAGATGCGGACCGGTTATATCGCATGTTGACGCTCGACTTCATCAACACGGTGGCGTTCGCCGGGATCGTGCTCTTCGGCGGGCACGGCATCCGGCGCATCGTGCCGTGGCTGGCGCGATACAACGTGCCGGCGCCGGTCGTCGGCGGCCTCGTCGTCGCCGCGATCGTCGCTGTCGCCCGCTCGCGCGGCGTCACGCTCGTGACCTTCGACACGCGGCTCCAGGCGCCGCTGATGATCGCCTTCTTCACGACGATCGGGTTCGGCGCGAGCCTGTCGCTGCTCCGCGTCGGCGGTCCGCAGGTCGTCGTCTTCACGGTGCTGTGCACCGTCCTGGCGGTTCTGCAGAACGTAATTGGCGCCGGCATCGCCGTCGCGCTCGGGCAGCATCCGCTGTTCGGCGTCCTGAACGGCTCGGTCACGCTGACCGGCGGTCCGGCGACCGGTCTCGCGTTCGCGCCGCTCTTCGAGTCGGCGGGCGTCGCCGGCGCGTCGACCGTGGCGGTCGCAGCGGCGATGGCCGGCATTGTCTCGGGCGGGCTGATCGGCGGGCCGATCGGCACGCTGCTGGTCCGCAGGCATCGCCTCGCCGCTCCGCGCCAGGGCGGACACACCGACGCGCCGATTGCGGCACAGATCGTCGAAGCGCAGCTGCCCGAAGGGGCGGCGACCGCGCCGGCGGGCGAGGACCGTGAATCGTACGCGCTGCTCAAAGCGCTGGTCGTCATTCTTGCGGCGATGTGGCTCGGCTCGATCGTGAGCGCCCGCCTCGAGTCGTGGGGGGTGACGCTCCCGGCCTACATCGGCGCCATGCTCGTCGCCTCCGTCATCCGCAACGTCGACGATGCGACGCGGGCCGTCGGGCTGTCGCAGCGGACGATCGACGATCTCGGCAACGTCGCGCTGTCGCTCTTCCTGGTGCTCGCGCTGATGACGCTCCGCCTCTGGGAGCTGGCCGGGCTCGCGCTCCCGATGATCGCGATCCTGGTCGCGCAGGTCGGCCTCATCGCCGTCATCTGCTTCTGGCCGGTGTTCCCGGCCATGGGGCGCGACTACGAAGCCGCCGTCATGAGCGGCGGCCTCTGCGGCTTCATGCTCGGCACGACGGCCAACGCGATGGCGAACATGGAAGCGCTGGTCGATCGATATGGTCCCGCGCCGCGGGCGTTCCTCGTCGTGCCGATGGTCGGCGCCTTCTTCATCGACTTCATCAACGCGGTGCTCATCACCGTCTGCCTCAATCTCTGGCGATGACGAGGAGGCTCTGGCGATGACGGACCGCCGCATGCGGAGGCCGCGCGGAAACCTCCCGCGCGCCGTCTGCGTATATCACTCCAGATGACCGAGGCCCCTCCCGTCGTCACGCTCGAAGCGGTGACGGTGACCTACGGCACGACCCCGGCGCTCGGCGACGTCTCGGCGGCGTTTCCGAGCGGCGCGGTCGGTCTGCTGGGGCCGAACGGCGCCGGGAAGAGCACGATGATCAAGGCGCTGCTCGGGTTCGTCGTGCCGGACCGGGGGCGAATGCAGGTGCTCGGGCTCGACGTCGCGCGGGCGCCGCTCGAGATCCGCGCGCGTGTCGGCTACATGCCGGAGAACGACGCGCACATTCCCGGCATGAACGCCGTCGGCTTCGTCGCCTACTGCGCCGAGCTCTCCGGGCTGCCGCGCGCCGACGCGATGCAGCGCGCGCACGAGGTGCTGTTCTACGTCGGCCTCGGCGAGGCGCGCTACCGCAACGTCGAGACCTACTCGACCGGCATGAAGCAGCGGATCAAGCTCGCGCAGGCGCTGGTCCACGACCCCGACCTGCTGCTGCTCGACGAGCCGACCAACGGCATGGACCCGAAAGGGCGCGACGAGATGCTGGAGCTGATTCGCGATCTCGCGTCGAACAAGGGGGTCAACGTCATCGTCTCGTCCCACCTGCTGCCGGACATCGAGTACACCTGCGGATCGGTCGTCGTCATGGACAAGGGGCTCGTGGCAGCGCACGGCCCGATAGAAGGGCTGAAGCAGCCGCGCGGCCAGGTGTTCGAGCTGCGGGTCAAGGCCTCGTCCGGGACCGCCGGCTTCATCGCCGCGCTCGACACCGCGGGCTTCGAGCATCACGCGACCGACGAAGACGTGATGCGTGTCTTCGTCCCGGGCGACGATGGGGCGCGACGCCTGTTCCAGCTGGCGGCGGCCGAGCAGGTCCAGGTGCGCCATCTCCGGCCGAGCGTGCCAACGCTCGAGGACGTGTTCGCGCAGGCGGTGGGGGAGGAATAGCCGGTGCCGATTCACGACCAGGGCTACCGCCGATACACCGGCGTCCGCGCGCAGACCGGGCGTGCGTGGTCGGTGATCGCGAAGGCTGGCGTGCGCACGCTGCTCTCGAAGCGCGCGTTCCTCGGCCTGCTGCTCCTGTCGTGGATGCCGTTCGTGGTGCGCGCCGTCCAGATCTATGCCGCGACGAACCTGCCGCAGGCGCAGTTCCTCGCGCCAGACGCGCGGATGTTCCGGCAGTTCCTCCAGCAGCAGGAGATCTTCCTGTTCTTCATCACCGTCTACGCGGGCACCGGGCTCATCGCGAACGATCGCCGCGCCAACGCGCTGCAGATCTACCTGTCGAAGCCGCTCACGCGCGTCGAGTACATCTTCGGCAAGTTCGCCATCCTGATGGTTCTCCTGCTGCTCGTCACGTGGCTGCCGGCGGTGCTGCTGCTCGTCATCCAGGTGGTGTTCGCGGGCAACCTGACGTTCATGCTGCAGAACCTGTTTCTCCTCCCGGCAATCACCGTCTTCTCGCTCATCCAGGTCACGTCGGTCGGCCTGGCGATGCTGGCGCTGTCGTCGCTCTCGAAGAGCAGCCGGTACGTCGGCGTGCTGTATGCGGGGCTGATCTTCTTCTCGCAGGCGATGTACGGCATCGTCAGCGGCCTCACGAACGACTCGAGGTTCGCGTGGCTCTCGGTCGCGATGGACCTGCAGCAGATTGGCGACGCGATCTTCCGGATGCCGCTGCGCTTCGACATGCCGGTCTGGGCCGCGTTCCTGGTGATCGCGCTCCTCATCGGCGCGTCGGCGGTGGTGCTCGAGCGGCGGGTGCGCGGCGTCGAGGTCGTCGCATGAGCATCGTCGCGGCCGATCACGTGTCGAAGTGGTACGGCCAGGTGATCGGCCTGAACGACGTGACGCTCGAGCTCCCGCCCGGCATCACCGGCCTGCTCGGCCCGAACGGCGCGGGGAAGTCGACCTTCATGAAGCTCGTGACGGGACAGCTCCGGCCGAGCAAGGGGTCGATGACGGTGCTCGGCGAGCCGATCTGGCGCAACCCGGATCTGTACTTCCGCATCGGGTTCTGCCCCGAGCAGGATGCGTTCTACGAGCGGATGACCGGCCTCGAGTGGGTGACGGCGCTCGTACGGCTCAACGGGGAGACCGAGGCCGAGGCGGCGGCCGCCGCCCGCCGCGCGCTCGAGATGGTGGACCTCGCGGACGCCGCGCACAAGAAGATCGGCGCCTACAGCAAGGGGATGCGCCAGCGGGTGAAGATGGCGCAGGCGCTCGCGCACGAGCCGGAGCTGCTGATTCTCGACGAGCCGCTCTCCGGCATGGATCCGATTGCGCGCCGCCGCACGATCCGGCTGATTCGCGACTGGGGCCGCGCGGGACGCAGCGTCATCGTCTCGAGCCACATCCTGCACGAGATCGAGTCGATGACCTCCAACATCCTCCTGATCAACCAGGGGCGCATCCTCGCCGAAGGCGACGTCCACCAGATCCGCGATCTCATCGACGAGCATCCGCACACGGTGCACATCAAGGCCGAGCGGCCGCGCGCGCTCGCCCGCGAGTTCCTCGCCTCCGACGACGTCCTCAGCCTGCGGTTCGAGGACGCCGCCGTCATCGTGCAGACCGGCCGTCCCGACGTCTTCTACTCGCGCCTGACGATGATGGCTGCGTCGAACGAGTTCGGGGTCATTCACGAAGTGACGTCACCCGACGACAACCTGCAGGCGGTCTTCCAGTATCTGGTCAAGTGATGGCCCCTTCCGCAGCCGCGCGGCGCCCGTCGTATGTCTCCTCGGCCTTCCGCATCTTCGATCTGTCGCTCGGAGAGATGCTCTGGTCGCGGCGATCGATCTTCCTGGCGCTCGTCGTCGGCGGTCCCGTGGTGCTGGCGCTCGTCAGCCGGATCGTCTGGATGGTGGTGCCGTCGGAGTCGTTCCGCATCAACGGCGAGTCGGTGGGCAGCGCGGGGATCTTCGGGCTGATGATCTGGCTGCTGTACGTCCGGTTCATCGTGCCGATTCTCGGCGTGTTCTACGGCACGGCGCTCATCGCCGATGAAGTGGAGGATCGGACGATTACCTACCTCTTCACGCGGCCGGTGCCGCGGGGGGCGGTGCTCGTCGGCAAGTACCTGGCGTATCTCGCCTGCACGGTTCTGCTCATCCTGCCGTCGGTGGTGATCGTGTTCCTGCTCATTGTCCCGGTCGGCGGCGGATCGATCGCTGCCGCCTTTCCGGCGCTGCTGACCGACCTCGGGATGCTGGCGGCCGGCCTGGCGGCGTACGGCGCGGTGTTCGCCTGGGTGGGAGCGCGCGTCCGGCGGCCGCTGGTGGCGGGGCTGGTGTTCGTGCTCGGCTGGGAGCCCGCGGTCCTGCTGTTTCCTGGCTACTTGAAGCGGCTGACCGTGGCCTATTATCTTCAGGCGCTGGTGCCTCACGCGATGCCGCAGGATTCGGCCATCAACGTGCTGCTCCAGGTGTTCGCGGAGGTGCCCGGCCTGGCGGCCAGCCTTGCCGCCCTCGCCGTCATCACGGTGGGGAGCCTGTGGGTGGCCGCGCGAACGGTCGAGTCGCGCGAGTACGTCTTGGAACAGTAAGCCGGCGAGCTCCGTATAAGTGGAAGAGGGCCTGCATGACCACGAGGACGCGCTATTTCGTTGTCGGTTCGCTGCTGACGCTCGTCGTCGGGCTCGGGATTGGCGTGATCGCCTACTCGACCGGCTTTGCGACCAGCGCCTTTGCCATCGCCGGCGGGCCTGCCGAACTCCAGTTCGTCCCCTCCAATGCCTCCCTCGTCGCCTACGCCGACGTCCACGACATCATGACCTCCGACCTGCGGCAGCGGGTCCGCTCCGCCTTTCCGATGAAAGAGGACGGCCAGCGGCAGTTCGAGGCGCAGACCGGCATCAACATCGAAACCGACATCGATCGTGTCGTGTTCGCGGTGGTCCCCTCGTCCGAAGCGATGGGTCGGATGCAGGGATCGGCGATCGTGCTCGCCCGCGGCCGGTTCGACCAGGTGAAGATCGAAGCGCTGATGCGCGAGCATGGCGCGCACGTCGAAGACTACAAGGGGACGCGTCTCGTGGTCGGCGACACGCCGCAGGGCAGGGCGACCGTCTCGCTCGCGTTCGTCGAGCCGGGGCTGGTCGCCGTCGGCACCAGCAGCCTGATTCGCGGCGCGGTCGATCTGAAGAGCGGCGGCGCCAGCATCTCCACCAACGACGAGATGATGGCGCTCATCGACGACCTCGACTCGGGCAACGCGTGGGCCGCCGGCCGGTTCGACGCGCTCGCCGCGCAGGCCCAGCTCCCCGACGGCGTCGCCCGTCAGCTCCCTCCCATCACCCACTTCTCGGCTTCAGCTCATATCGACAGCGGCATCCGCGGCACCCTTCGCGCCGAATCGCGCGACGAGGAATCGGCCAACGGGCTGCGCGACGTCGTCCGCGGCTTCCTGGCGCTCGCCAAGATGCAGGCCTCGGCGCGTCCGGAGCTCGCGTCGATGCTGCAGTCGCTGCAGCTCGCCGGCACCGGCAACACCGTGTCGCTCTCGTTCGATCTCCCGGCGACGGCACTCGACGCGCTCGAGGCGCTCCGCGGTCCGCGCCGCCTCCCGACGCCGCAGCCGTAGCGCCACGGATCCTTGCGCGGCGCCGCGTTCGCCGCGTTCAGCTTCATTCCGGCTCCGCCTTCGCGCGAAGCGCTCCGGCGGACCGCCGCAGCCTCGGCGAAGGTGGTTCAGCCGGACACGACACGTCTCGATGTGGCGTCCGGCTTCAGCCGGACGTGGCCACCTTCCGCCTCTCTCCCCCTCCCGTAAACGGATCCGGCGGGCCGGTCGTAATTCCTTTCGATTTCAACTGTCCCCACCCATGACCGACCTCGTGTTCTTCTACGGCACGCTGATGAGCGGCTTCAAGCGGCCTGGCCGTACGACGCTCGATCGCGCCCTCCGGCCCGTCGGCAGAGGATGGATCAACGCCGCGCTGTTCGATCTCGGGATCTACCCGGCCGCCGTGCCGGCCTCCGACGGGCGCGTGTGGGGCGAAGTGCACCAGATGCTCGACACGGCGGAGGCGCTCGCCACGCTCGACGAGATCGAGGGGTTCAGCCTCGAGGCGCCGGATGCGAGCCTGTACCGGCGGGTTGAGATCCCGGTCACGTTCGAGGACGGCCGTGTCGCGCAAGCGTGGGTGTACTTCTACAACGCGCCGCTCGGTCGTGCCGAACGGATCGATTCGGGCGATTACCTGCAGCACCTGAAAGTCAGGTAAGAGACAGGTCCGGCTGAAGCCGGACACTACGACGATCGAGGTCCGACAGGTCCGGCTGAAGCCGGACACTACGACGATCGAAGTCCGACACTACGACGCTCGAGATCCCAGACGCTACGGCAGGCCGGGAGGAGGGTCGGCACGCCATTCGGCCGACTTCAGAAGGTCGATGAACTGCTCGATCGCCAGCCTGACGGCGGGTCCCGGTTCCACGAATTCCAGACCGGCGCGATACGACACGCACTGGGAATCCATGCCGGTCACCGCGCAGTGGACGACCCGCGACTTGACGACCACCGAGGTGGCACCGAGCGACAGGCGGATCTCGTGCAGCGAGTCGATCTGGAGCGGGTATGTGGTCTCGACAAGGACGCCGGTGTGGCTGATTTGCCGCACGGTCATGGCCTTGTAGACCATGACCTCTCCCCGCAGATCGCTGAAGATTTCGGCGCGCTGGTTTTCGCGCCGATCGGGATTATTCGGCAGCTGGTCTGCTTCCGCGAGAGGGTCGACGGGCACGGCAGCGCGTCAGTTCATCAGCAGAGCTGGCCGCCCCGCGAAGATCGGCGACTCGGTGTCTTCTTCTTCCTCTTCCTCGTCCGGCTCGTCGGGGCTCGTGTAGGTGACGACCGGAATCTCGCGGGTCTCGGCGTCCAACTTCAACATCGACAACACGTTGAGCCCTTCGACATCGTCCATCGTGACGCAGAGGATCACGAGGTCGGGCTGGACGCGCTTGATCTGCGAGTAGGCGTGCGCGCTCGCCTCGACGAACACGACGTCGTAATTTCCCGCATCCAGCACCGGCTCCAGCACTTCCAGCACGGCGCTGCTGCCGTTGACGATCAGAACTTTCTGCGTGCCCCGCCCGGGAGTTCCCATCGCCAGGTTCGCCGACATCGCGTGTGTCTGCATCGTCTCGTCTCCAGCCTGCCCGGGGTGATTCACGTACTGTGCCACGGCGGGCTGGTCCAGTTGGCTTGTGTTTCGGCCGGGAGTGTCCTCCGGCGTGCCCTCGTGCTGCCCTCCGTCTGCACGTGACGATCACGTTCTGCACACCTTACGACGTTCGCGCGGTCGCGACGGTTGCGTGTGCGCTTCGGAGACACGCGAAGCGTTCATCGTCAATTGTCATCTGCGGTGACAGTCTGGTCGCGGACGCACGTCGCGCGACGCGGAGCGAATCACCGGTGTCGCTCGCCGGCCACACGCGTGGCGGAGCCGTGCACCTCGGTGGGACAGCGAGAAGCGCCATGTAGAATGGCAGGATGCAACATCTGGTGAGAGACCTGCTGTCGGCGCTCGGAGAAGATCCCGATCGCGAGGGGCTGGTGAACACGCCGAAGCGCGTCGAGAAGGCGCTGACGTTCCTGACCAGCGGGTACGCCGCGAACATCGACGAGGTGCTGAACAACGCGCTCTTCACGGTCGACTACAACGAGATGGTGATCGTGAAGGACATCGACTTCTACAGCCTCTGCGAGCACCACCTGCTGCCGTTCTTCGGCAAGTGCCACGTCGCCTACCTCCCGAGCGACAGGGTCATCGGGTTGAGCAAGATCCCACGCCTGGTCGACGTCTTCAGCCGCCGCCTGCAGGTCCAGGAGCGTCTGACGAGCCAGATCGCCGAGACGATCCAGGAGAAGATCGCGCCGCTCGGCGTCGCCGTCGTGATCGAGGCGACGCATCTCTGCATGTCGATGCGGGGCGTCGAGAAACAGAACTCGCTGGCGGTCACCTCCTCGATGCTCGGCTCGTTCAGGGACGACGCCCGCACGCGCATGGAGTTCCTCGAGCTGATCAAACTCCGCAGCCTTCCCGCCCCGCGCAGCAGCACGACGGCGGGTCTCGCCTGCGTCGGCGAGTAGACCATCACCGCGCTCATCTTCGTCGGCGCGTATCTCGCCATCGCCGCGGGGCGCGTCCCGTTCCTGCGCCTCGATCGCACCGGCGTCGCCGTCGTCGCCGCGATCCTGCTCGTGGTGACCGGCGCCATCGGTTTCGACGACGCGGTGCGGGCGATCGACGCGCGGACGATCGTCCTGCTCTTCAGCATGATGATCATCGTCGCGCACCTGCGGTTGAGCGGGGGGCTCGCGCTCTGCGCGCGCGTCGCCGGCGAACGGGTGGCCAGCCCGATGCGGCTGCTGGTGGTCATCGTGTTCGTGTCCGGGCTGCTGTCGGCGCTGTTCGTCAACGACACGATCTGCCTCGTGTTCACGCCGCTCGTCCTCGAGATCGCCGCGGCACGGCGGCTTCCGCCGCTGCCGTACCTGCTGGCGCTCGCGACCGCCTCGAACATCGGCAGCGCCGCGACGATGACCGGCAACCCGCAGAACATCCTGATCGGGAGCCTCTCGGGGCTGCCGTTCATGACGTTCGTCAGAGCCGTCGGCCCGGTTGCGATCGTCGGGCTCGCGATCGACGCCGCGCTGCTGGCGCTCCTGTTCTCACGCGACCTGCGTGCCGGGGCCGGTGCGCCGTTGCCGCGCCTCCGGGTCCGGGTGCATCACGCGCTGATGCTCAAGACGCTGGTCGTCATCGCGGGCGTCGTCGCCGGATTCCTCGCCGGCTACGACACGACGCTCGTCGGCGCCGCCGGCGCGGCCGCGCTGCTCATCACCCGCCGCGTGCACCCGCGCAAGGTCTACACCGCGATCGACTGGGACCTGCTGATGCTGTTCGTCGGCCTGTTCGTCATCGTCGGCGCAGGGGAGCGCGCCGGGTACGATCGCCGGCTGTTCGAGTGGCTCGCGCCGCTCGGCCTGACGACGACAGCCGGCCTGAGTGCGACGGCGGCGGTCGTCGGCAACGCGATAAGCAACGTGCCGGCGGTGATGCTGCTGGCGCGCGTCGTCCCGCAGTTGCCGGATCCGCCGGCGTCGTGGCTGACGCTGGCGATGTCGAGCACGCTGGCCGGCAACCTGACGATTCTCGGATCGATCGCCAACCTGATCGTCGTCGAGGGAGCGCGGCGGCGCGGCGTGACGGTCACCTTCTGGCAGTACGCGCGGCTCGGCGTGCCGCTCACGATCGTGACGCTCGCCTTCGGCGTCTGGTGGCTGTCGCTGCGGCTATACTGACCGCATGCGACTGGCGTCGGCACTGCTGATCAGCTGCGTCGTCGCGGCGACGTGGCCGGTCGCCGCGCAGACGCGCCGCTCCACCCCGGCACGCCGCGCTCCGGCGCCCGCACCGGCCGCCACGAAAACCGAAACGCCGGAGATGCGCTGTCCGGCGGAGCTCGGCACCGGCGTGACGACGAAGCGGTCGTTCTGCGACGTGTTGATCGGGCGCGATCCCGCTGCCGGCGTCATCATCACCCTCCCGCCGCACCGCGGCGACGTGACGCTCTCCTTCGACCTGCACAACCGGCATACGTACTCCGCGGAACAGGCCAGGGATCCGCGCACGGCGTTCGCGCGGTACACGGCGGTCATCGGCGCGCTGACGGCCGACAACACGCTGATCAGCCGCGCGGCGGTCGTGAGCGAGTTTCGCGGCGCGAAGGATCTGCTGGACCGCATCTCTGGCGGCGCCGGCCCCGCTGGCGTGAAGGCGGTCGCGCCGCTCGGGACCGAGTCGATCCGCATCACGATTCCGGCAGCGGAAGAGCAGGTGTCGCTGCTCGGCGAGAAGCTGCAGGTGGAACGGGCCGACGGCGCCGTGACCTACACGTCGGAGGGACGCCCGATCGCGGTCGTCAGCAACGTGCAGATCACCTATCGTCCCGCTCCGCCCCGTCCCGCGCCGCGCACGCCGCCCCGTCCGGCGAGCAAGAGGCCGGGGGGAAACTAGAAACTAGAAACTAGAAACTCAAAACTGAAAACTCGAAACTGAAAACTAAAAACTGATAGTGCGTGTAGCCGCGGACCCTCAGGTCCGCACACGCCGACTTGACCAGCCTACGCCAAGGCTTCGGCGGTCCACCGGAGCTTCAGCGAAGGTGGAAGGTCGGCAGCTGCATACAGTCGGCAGCTGCATACATCTGACAAGCGCTTCAAAACGCGGCGACGGCGAGTGCCAGCCAGCCGGCGAGAAACGCGACGCCGCCGATCGGCGTGATCGCGCCGAGCGTCGTGACGCCCGTGAGGGCGAGCGCGTAGAGGCTGCCCGAGAAGATGACGATGCCGGCGAAGAAGCTCCAGCCGGCGACGACGATTGCGCGCCCCTCGACGCGTGTCATCAGCAGCGCCACGCCGAGCAGCGCCAGCGCGTGATACATCTGATATCGAACACCCGTTTCGAAGACCGCCAGCATCTCCGGCGACAGCCGTCCCCGCAACCCGTGCGCGCCGAACGCGCCGAGCCCGACCCCGACGAGCCCCATCAGGGCGGCAATGAACATGAACGTGCGATCCATGCATGAAGTGTAATCGCGCTCCGGTGAATCCGCACTGAAGATGCATGGGGACCTGCACGGCGACGCGGCCAGGTCACGTCACAGCGGCGATTCGGACAGCAGCGGAATGCCTGGGTGATGGCGTTCGAAGTACCGCAGCTCCCACTCGGTGGGGAAGAGAATCACCGGTCGATCGCGGCTGTCGGCCGCGACGACGCTCCCGCCGCCGAGCGGTGGAATCGGGTGGTCGGTCGGGCCGACCCACCGGGCGAGCGCGTATGACATCGGCTCGACCTCGGCGACGACGTTGTACTCGCTCTTCAGGCGGCTCGCGATGACGTCGTACTGCAGCGCACCCACGACGCCGACGAGCGGCTCGCGCCTGCCGGCCGAGACGTAGAAGACCTGCATCAGCCCTTCCTCCTCGAGCTGCCGGACCCCTTCGTCGAACTGCTTGTAGCGCGTGTCCTTCAGGCGAAGACGGCCGAAGTGCTCGGCGGGAAACCGCGGCATGTCCGGAAAACGGATTGGCGGACCCGCGTGCAGCGTATCGCCGATCGCGAACTGTCCTGGATTGACCAGCCCGATGATGTCGCCCGCGTAGGCGACCTCGATGATCTCCCGGTCGCGCCCGAAGAACCGGTACGCGCGCGACGCCCGGATCGTGCGGTTCAAACGGCTGTTCACCAGCGTCATGTCCTTGGTGAAACGGCCGGAGCAGACGCGAACGAACGCGACACGATCGCGGTGGCGCGGGTCCATGTTCGCCTGGAGCTTGAAGACGAAGCCGCTGAACCGCTCGTCGGTCGGCTGCACGATTCCCGCGTCGCTCTGGCGCGGCTGCGGAGACGGCGCGATCTCGACGAGCGCCTGCAGGAACGGCTCGAGGCCGAAGTTGGTCAGCGCGCTCCCGAAGAACACCGGCGTCTGGCGGCCGGCCCGGTACTCGGCGAGATCGAAGGCGGCGCCGGCATCGCGAATGACGTCGAGCGATTCGCGGAAGTGGGCGTAGAGCTCCGCGCCGATCGCCTCCCTGGCATCCTCGTCGTCGAGCGATGCCAGGACGACCGGCGCGCGATGCTGTCCCTGCGCCTCGCGCTCGTAGCGCAGAACGGTCTGCGTGCGGATGTCGAACACGCCGCGGAAGCGCTGCCCGTCGCCGATCGGCCAATTGACCGGAGCGGCAGTGATGCCGAGCGTCCGTTCGATGTCGTCGACGAGCTCCAGCGGATCCCTGGCCGGGCGATCGAGCTTGTTGACGAAGGTCAGGATCGGCAGGCGGTGCCGGCGGCAGACCTCGAACAGCTTGCGTGTCTGAGGCTCGACGCCGTTCGCGCCGTCGATGACCATCACGACGCCGTCGGCGGCGACGAGCGCCCGGTAGGTGTCCTCGCTGAAATCGTTGTGGCCGGGCGTGTCGATGAGCGACATGCGGCGGCCCTGGAGCTCGAACTCGAGCGCCGCCGAGGTGATGGAAATCCCCCGCTGCTGCTCGAGCTCCATCCAGTCGGACGTCGCGGCGCGTCGCCCTGCACGACCGCGCACGGCGCCGGCGAGCTCGATCGCGCCGGCATACAGCAGCAGCTTCTCGGTCAGCGTCGTCTTGCCGGCGTCGGGGTGCGAGATGATGGCGAACGTCCGGCGTCGCGCGACTTCGCGCTCGATCTCGCTGTTGCCGTGTCCCGCCGGTGATTGAGAGGTGTGTGGAAGAGAGCCTGACGCTGCGTTCACGACTCCATCGTAGCGTGACCGCGCTCAGATCGGCGGCTGGTAGAGGCGAGCGAACCCCAGGCTCTCGAGACGCTCGAAGTCGGAGTCGAGCGACCAGACGAGCGCCTGGATGTCGTCGGCGAGCGCCGCGATGACCAGGTCGGCCACCGCGAAACGCTCGCCCTGGTCCGCCGCGGGCACGATCCAGCGCTCGGCGGCAATCCAGGTTTCCTCTGTCGGCATCAGGACCGGCAGCGCCGTGAGTGCCCGGGCGAGCGTACCGCGGTCCTTTCGTGCAGCGCCCGCGAGCAGCTCCATGCGGACCGGCGCGGGCAACGCCACTTCGTCGGCGTCCAGCAGCTGCCGCAACACCGGCGCGACCGGATGCTCGCTGTTCCTGAGCGCGGCGACCCACACCGACGTGTCGACGACGATCACCGGCGCGCCTGCACGCGCGCGCGGTCGCGCCGCCGCAGCGACGTCGGATCGAACTCGAACTGGACCTTACCAAGCAGTGCCTTCAACTCGTCACTGCGGTGGCGTCGCACGACCTCTCGCAGGGCATAGACGACGGTGTCGGTCTTCGACTTGAAGCCCAGCGACGCGCGCGCTTCCTCGACCAGCGACTCCGGCAGCTCCAGCGTTGTGCGCATACGCATAATGTGAAGCATGTTTTATATGCCTGTATATGTCAAGAGGAAACGAATTTGTATGCCAACGCGCAGTGTTTGACGGCAGGTAGGGCAGGTAGGGCAGGTAGGGCAGGTGGGGCAGGTGGGGCAGGTGGGGCGGGTGAGGCAAGTAGGGCGGGTACGGCTAGGGCGGACGGCTCTCCTTGACGGGTTCAGCCCTCCCGCAGCGCGTCACAGGGGGAGAGCCTTGTCGCACGCCACGCGGGAATCAGGCAGGCGGCTGTCGTCGCGGCGAGCAGCAGGACGACCGAGCCGGCGATCACCGCAGGGTCGCTCGGGAGCACGCCGTAGAGCTGACTGCGCAGCACCTGCGCCAACGCCTCGGCCCCGGCCACGCCGGCGATAACGCCCAGGCTCACGCGCCGCAGCCCCTGACCGAGAATCAATGTCAGAATCGCCGGTCGGTCGGCGCCGAGCGCCTGCCGCGTACCGAGCTCGCGCGTGCGCTGGGAGACGCCGAAGGCCAGCACGCCGTAGGTGCCGATCGCCGCCAGAAGCAGCGCCACGATGCCGAAGGCGACGAAGAGCAGCATCGGCAGACGCCTGGTCATCATCGAGCGCGTCATCCACTCGTCCATCGTGCGCACCGCGGCGAGCGGCTGCTCGGGGTCGATCCCGTGCACCGTCTGCCGCAGCGCGGAGACGATCGTCGACGGCTCGACGCCGGTCTTCAGCACGACGGCCATCGCCGCGCGCGGCGACTGGGTGACCGGATAGTACAGCCGCTCCTTGTCGACCGGCTGCGCCAGATCGATGGCGTTGATCGTGCCCACCACGCCGACGATCGTGAACGGCGGCGTGTCGGGACCGCCACGCCTGATCTGCCGGCCGATTGGCGATCGCCCCTGGAAGTAGCGGTTCACCAGGAGCTCGTCGACGATGACGACGCGAGGCGCATCGGGACCGTCGCGCCCGTCGAAGGCACGCCCGTCACGCAGCGGGATACGCATGGCCTCGAAGTAGTCGCCGCCAACGACCTCCTGCCGGCCATGAGGCGCCACTTCCCCTGGACCTGGGGTGTATCCGACGATGCTGTACGACCCGGAGCTGACGTTCCCGCTGAACGGAATGTTGGACGTCAGTCCGACCGAGGTCACTCCGGGGATGCGGCGCGCGCTGTCCAGCAATCGCATCCAGAACTGTGTCCGCTGCTCCGGCTCTCCGTATGTGGAGGTCGGCAGCGACAGCGTCGCCGTCATGACGCGATCCGGCACGAATCCCGGTGAGGTCGCCGTCAGGCTCGCGAAGCTCTTGATCAGCAGTCCGGCACCGACGAGGAGCATCAACGCGAGACCGGTCTCGGTGATCACCAGGGCGTTGTGCGTGCGCGCCGAGCGCCGGCTGCCGACGGTGCGTCCTGATTCAGTGTTGAGGGCGCCGATGACATCGCCCCGCACGATTGCGAGTGCCGGCATCGTCCCGATGAATGCGCCGATGCCGATGGCGAGGGCTGCCGCCGCCAGCAGCACCGGTACCGGCGCGGCGGCCTCCACAGCAGCAGGCAGCTGATCGCCAACCAGCGCGATCAGTGCGGGCAGCAGGGCGAGCGCCAGCAGCACGCCGGCCACGGCGCCCGCCGAGGCAATGACGAGCCCTTCGACCAGCAGTTGCCGCACGAGCACCCGCCGGCCGGCACCGAGGGCCATCCGCACCGCGAGGTCACGCTGTCGTTCCGAGGCGCGCATCAGCATCAGGTTCGCGACGTTCACGCACGCGATGAGCAGGACCAGCAGCACCCCTGTCTGCAGGAAATAGAGCGGCGTCCTGGTTTCGCCGACCAGTTCCTCCCGAATTGGCACCGCGTAGCCGCGGAACCCCGATCGCTCGATGAACGGCCGGCGCTGCGGCAGGCGCTCAGCGGTGCGCCGGATGATGGTGGCCATCTCCCCCTCGAAGCCGGCCAGGGTCGCGTCCGGCACGAGCCGCGCGATCATCTGGCTGAACTCGTTGCCGCGCGCCTCGTCCGACATCTGGGCAGGCGTGAACGCGAACGGCACCAGGAGCGTCACGCCGGCGGCGGGCATCCGAAAATCGGCGGGCAGGATGCCGACGACGCGATACGTCTCGCCGTTCAGGCGGATGTCGCGGCCGACGACAGCCGGGTCGGCGGCGAAGCTGGCGCGCCAGAGGCCGTTCGAGAGAATGACGACGTGATCGGACCCCGGTTGCGCGTCGGACTCGACGAACTGCCGGCCGCGCTCGGGCAGGCGGCCGAGGGTTTCGAAGAACGACGGGGTCACGGCGAGCGCGCGCAGCTGCTCGGCGCGTTCGCCGCTTCCAAGGTTCAGCATTCTGACAGTGAACAGCGTGGCGGCCTCCACAGATGGCGCCTGTTGGAGTCGATCGAGGTAATCGGGTATCGACACCGAGGCCTGCGGCAGGTCCATCCTGGGATAGCCGTTCCACACGAAGACGAGCCGATCGGGATTCGTGTAGGGCAGCGGGCGCAGGAGCAGCTGGTAGAGGAGGCTGAAGATCGCTGTCGTGCCGCCGACGCCGAGCGCGATGGTCAGCACTGCGACCGTCGCGAATACCGGCTGGTGACGCAGGCGCCGCACCGCCACGCGCAGTTCGGACATGACCATGAATACTTCCGCCGACAGGGATGGTTACGACAGGCGAAGCTGTGACGTGGGGCAGGTGGGGGAGAAGGGCGGGAGGGTCGGGAAGGGCAGGAAGGTCGGGAGGGTCGGGAGGGTCAGGAAGGACGGGAAGGGCGGGTGAGGCGGGTGAGGCAGGTGGGGCAGGTGAGGCGGGTGGGGAGAAAGTCGGGAGGGTCGGAAGACCAGCGTGATCTTGCAGAGCCCAAAGCCTATAGCCCAGAGCCTACAGCCGTTAAGGAACGAGGAGGGTCGAGAAGGGCAGGAAGGTCGGAAAGGACGGGAAAGGCGGGAGGGTCGGGAGGGTCAGGAAGGGCGGGAGGGCGTCAGCGTGATCTTGCAGAGCCCAGAGCCCAGAGCCTAAAGCCCAGAGCCTATGGCCCTTGAGCCTATGGCCCTTGAGAGCCTATAGCCTCAAGGACGGTAGAAGCGGCCGCCAGGCGCGTTCCGCGATCAGCATGAAACGCGCACGCAGCCGCGCAGGCCGATGGCGCTGACTCCTCCGGATTGGTCGGACACGAACGTCAACTGGGTCTCCATGTGGAGGATCCCGGTGTCGAATTGCGGTGCGAACGTGACGACTGTCGTCCTCGACTGATTGCTTGGGATGCTCAACGAGGTCGGCGACACGGAGAAGTGTCGCACGTCGTTCAGCCATCCGCCGAGTCTCATGTCGGTAACGGTCAGCGTGCCGGTCCCGTAGTTCGAGAGCGTCAGCGTCGCCGTTCGGACTGTCCGATGTTGATCGGGGGAAACCTGATGCTCGGCACACCGACGATGACGATGCTGGTGCCCGACACGGCCAGAATCGCCGTTCCGCCGCGTCCCGACAGCGGGATGGAACTGGTGCCCGACGTCGCATTGCTCTGGATGGAAAGGACTCCTGAGAAGCTCGTCGGCGTCGTTGGCGTGTAGGTCACCGTTATCGCCGAGGAGCCGCCGGGGATGACCGAGCCGCTGGAGGGGCTGGCCGTGATGTCGGCGTTTCCGGTTGTCACCCCGGACCATGTGAGCGTGCCGGTGCCGCTGTTGGTAATGGCGATGACGGCGGACGCCGATCGCCCGATCTCGACCGGGCCGAAGGCGAGGTTTCCGGTCAGGGAGATGGAGGCGGGCGCCTGCGGTGTCGACGGAGTCGTCGGAGCACTGCTGGAATCGCGGCTGCACGAAACACCAATCGCCGCCAGCAGGAGCAGTAACACGACGCATGCTCGACGGCCGCACGTCGCGCCCCCCTTGCAGGTTGTCAGGCCAGGACACTCACGCTTTGCAGGATGACGTCTCGTCTCCATAGCTCCTCAGGCATGCAGGTGCGGCCGCCGCGCTTCCAAGCGATTGCGGCTACCGATCCACTTGCGAGCCGACATGATATCGATAGAGCGCATGATAGGCCAGTAGCGCTCTACTTAAAGAGCAAATTGAATCGATAAATTGATACACGGAGGGAGGGTCGGGAAGGACGGGAAAGTCGGGAAGGGCGGGTGAGGCAGGTGGGGCAGGTGAGGCGGGTGGGGAGAAGGGCGGAAGGTCGGGAGGGTCGGGAAGGTCAGGAAGGTCGGGAGGATCGGGAGGGTCGGAGAGGGTTGGAAGAAGTCAGCGTGATCTTGCAGAGCCCAAAGCCTATAGCCCAGAGCCTATAGCCGTTGAGGACGGAGGGTTCGGGTAGGGCAGGTGGGGCAGGTGAGGCAGGTGGGGCAGGTGAGGCGGGTGGGGAGAAGGTCGGGAAGGTCGGGAAGGTCGGGAAGGTCGGGAAGGTCGGGAGGGTCAGGAGGGTCAGGAAGGTCGGGAGGGTCGGAAGACCTCAGCGTGATCTTGCAGAGCCCAGAGCCCAGAGCCTACAGCCCTGAGCCTACAGCCTAGAGCCCATGGCCGTTGAGGACGGAGGGTTCGGGAAGGGCAGGTGAGGCAGGTGGGGCAGGTGGGGCGGGTGGGGAGAAGGCGGAAGGTCGGGAGGGTCGGGAAGGCGAACAAAAAAGAGCCGGCCGGTTTTGAAACCGTGCCGGCTCTCAGCGTGATCTTGCAGAGCTACAGCCTAGAGCCCAGAGCCTACCGCCCAGAGCCTAGAAGCGCGAAGCGCCCCTCAGACCTGCGGCTTGTGCAGGACTTCCTGCACGTCCTGCTGCGTCTTCTTCGAGCCGAGGCCCTGGATCTGGATCGTCGGCGGCTGCTTCAGGACGTGCTCGGCGTAGAGCCGCGCCATCTCGGCGTGGTACTTCGGATCCTGTTCCTTCTTGCGCGCCTTCAGCTTCTCCTCGCGCGCGTTCTTCGCGATGCCGAGCTCGTCGAGGTCGGTCTGCGCGCCGGCCGCGACCGCTTCGGCGTTGAGCACCAGCGAGTGCTCGGTCGACGACAGCGGCACCTGCTTGTTGCCGGCGAAGATCTCGTGGCGGCCGTGCTCGTCGTACCACTTGGTCAGCGTCGCCGTCATGTGCATCTTCTCGACGATGTTGCGCCAGCCGATGCCGGTGTTGTAGGCGCAGAAGGAAATCTCGCCCTGCTGCGTCGCATACGGGATGATGCACATCTCGGTGCGGCGGAAGTCGTAGTTGAACAGGTCCTGGAACCACATGCCGGCGATGAAGAGGAAGTTCCAGCGATCCGCGCGGCGCTTCGCGATGTCGTCCTTCGTGATGCTGCCGCTCGTCCTGCCGTACTTGCCCTTCTCGGCCGACTTGGTGGCGCCGAAGGTCTTGTCGAACTTCTTCAGCAGGTCCGACAGCTTGAAGTGGGTCGGCGCGTTGAACGGGTCGTAGTTGCGCATCAGCGCGAGCGCCATGCCGATGACCGACATCGTGCGGCCGCGGCCGCCGTCGGTGACCGCCGCGACGTCCTTCGCGAGACGCTCGGCGTTGAGGAACGCCGTCACCGGGACCGCTTCCTTGGTCTCCTTGTCGATCATCAGCGCCATGCCGACGCCGCAGTTCGGGTGGCAGCCGCAGGTGAGCTGGCCCCAGATCGCGTCCTTGCCGTGGACCTGGTCGGCCCAGTCGGTGAACGTCGACATGAACGAGATCGGGAACCAGTCGCGCACCGGCTCGCCGAGCCCCGTCTGCCGCTTCACGTCGTGGGCGAGGTGCGACAGCGTGTAGCGCTGCGCGGCGCGGCGCTCGGGCGTCACCTCCTCGTCGCGGCCGGTGAACGACACCGGCTGGAACGAGAGGAAGTTGATCCGCTTCGGGTTGTCGAGCGCGAACTCGATGATCCGGCCGACCTGCTCGTTGTTCACGCCGTTGACGATCGTCACGACCGGGACGATGTCGACGCCCGCGCTGTACAGGTTCTCGATCGCGCGCAGCTTCACGTCGAACAGGTTGCCGACGCGGCGGTGCGCGTTGGCGGCGTTGCCGATGCCGTCGAACTGGAGGTACGCGTAGCGCAGCCCCGCCTCGGCGGCCGCCCTGGCGAACTCCGGATCCTTGGCGAACTCGATGCCGTTGGTCGCCGCCTGCACGCTGGCGTATCCGAGCTTGCGCGCGTAGCGCACGGCGTCGAGGAAGTAGGGCGAGATCGTCGGCTCGCCGCCCGAGAACTGCACCGACATCTGCCGGCGCGGCTTGATGCTGATGGCGTTGTCGAGCACCTGCTTGATGTCTTCCCACGTCAGCTCGTGGACGAAGCCGACCTGGTTGGCGTCCATGAAGCAGGGGTCGCACATCATGTTGCAGCGGTTCGTCAGGTCGACGGTGAGCACCGCGCCGCGGCCGTGCAGCACCGTGCTGCTGCCGTGGTTGTGCAGCTTGTCGTCGGCGTGCGCGCGGATGTCGCGGCCCGGGAACACCTGCTCGAGATGCTTGAAGAACTCGGTGTCGATCGCCATCACGTCCTCGAAGTGGCCGTGAATGGGGCAGTCCTTGACCATCAGGATCTTGCCGTCGCGCTCGAGGATCGTCGCCCGGATCTCGCCGACCTTCTCGTTCAGGAGGACGCTGATGTCCTTCTTGCCGTCGAGGATCTCCTGCCGCGCCTCGCGCGTGCAGACGGGACAGAGCGAATCGGTCTCACGCGGCCAGCCGAGCGGCGGCTTGGTCTTCTGATACGACTTCTGCATCGGCTTGTCGGACCACTTCGGCGTGAAGGCTTCCTTCTGGCTGATCTTGTTGAGCGCGTTGAACACTCCCCAGGCCCCGTTGGCCGCGATGGACAGCCCCTTCTCGAAGTACTTGATAGGCGCGTGCATTCGTGTCGTCTCCTGTGTAAGGACATCGGGAACGGCGCCGCCCGGCGCGGCAGAAATCCGTTCCTCGGAATTGCCGTAAATCATAGAGGAAAAACGGCGTTGCGGCTCCAGAACCCAGCGAGCGGGCGCGTAGGCGGGGTGAGCGGGCAGCAGGGCGTCCGAACGGCCGGCGAGCGGGGCCCTCGAGCCGGGTGGTGACGCCGGACCTGCGGCCCGACGGCGTGGCGACGTGGTGACGCGGCGACGTGGCGACGTGGCGACGTGGACGAGCGGCGGGGCGGACGAGGCCGTCCCGGCGAAACTTCCCGTTCCGCGAATTGCTTCGGAGTGCTAAGCTTCTGCGGTGCCGGCCGGCCCGGACCATCCCGGCGGCGCAGGAGAATCTATGAAGCAGTGGCTCGTTCGCATCGTGACCGCCGCCCTCGTCACCCTCGCTCCCGTCCTCGCGTCCGCGCAGGCGGCGGCCACCGCCGACGCCGCCGGGTTCCTCGGCACCTGGACCATCACCCTCGATTCGCCGCAGGGCGCCTTCGAGCAGACGCTGACGCTCAAGGACTCGGGCGGAAAGGTGCTCGGCGAGATGACCAGCGCCATGCAGCCCGGCGCGCAGACGATCGACGACATCTCGAAGTCGGGCAACGATCTCGTCCTCAAGTTCCAGGGGGACTTTCAGGGCACCCCGTTCGATGCCGCGATCACGCTGACCCCCGACGGCGCCGACAAGGCCAACGTTACCTTCGACGTCATGAACGGCCAGTTCGTGATGCAGGGAACCGGGGTCAGGAAGAACTGAGAGTTCAGAGTTCAGAATTCAGAATTCAGAGTTTGGACTCGGAACTCCGGGCCCGGAGCTGCCGCTTCGAGCCCGGACATGAGGGTGGGACGCGTTTCCGGCTCGCAGTAGGAGCCTCCCGACACGAGCCGGGAACGTGCTCCATCCTCTTTCTTCCCGGCGTTCCCCCGCTCGCCCTCGCTCCCCGCTCCAGCCTCTAGAATTGAGGCATGTCGCTTCGCGATCTCCTCATCGTCGGTGCCGGCCCGGCCGGCCTCGCCGTCGCCATTGCCGCCACCGACGCAGGGCTCGACTACGAAATCATCGAGAAGGGCGTCCTGGTCAATTCCATCTTCAACTTCCCTCCGGGCATGACCTTCTTCACGACGCCCGACCTGCTCGAGATCGGCGGCCTCCCGTTCGTCACCCCCTACGAGAAACCGACGCGGCACGAAGCGCTCCGCTACTATCGGCGCGTCGTCGACCGGTACCGGATCCGGATCGCGTTCGGCGAGGAGGTGCTCGCGGTCGATCGCGAGCCGACGCCCGACGGCGGCCGCTTCGTCGTCGACAGCCGGTCGGAGCGCGGCGTGCGGAGAGGACGCCACGCGCGCGCGGTCGTGTTCGCGATCGGCTACTACGATCAGCCGAACGTGCTGGGCATTCCGGGCGAGGAGCTGCCGCACGTCCGTCACTACTACGGGGATCCGCACGCGCACTACCGCCAGCGCGTGCTCGTCGTCGGCGGGAAGAACTCGGCCGCCATCGCCGCGCTCGAGCTGTACCGCGCCGGCGCGGAGGTGCGGCTGGTGCACCGCGGGGCAACGCTGTCGGACCGCATCAAGTACTGGATCCGTCCCGATATCGAGAATCGCATCAAGGAAGGCTCCGTCTCCGCGCACTTCGAGTCGCAGGTGGTCGAGATCCGTCCCGCGACCGCGATCGTCGAGCACGCCGGCGGCGAGCGCGTTGAGGTCGCCGCCGACACGGTGCTGTTGCTGACCGGCTATCACCCCGATTTCGATCTGCTGCAGCGCGCGGGTGTCGAGCTCGGACCGCGGCTGGAGCCGCGGTTCAATCCCGAGACGATGGAGACGAACGTGCCCGGCGTGTTCGTCGCCGGCGGCCTGGTCGGCGGCCTCGACACCGGCGCGATCTTCATCGAGAACGGCCGCTTCCACGGCGAGAAGATCGTCAGGCGGATCAGGGAAATTGACGATTTGACGATTTGACGACTGGACGATTGGCCGGCTTCAGCCGGCCCCTGATCAATGCGTCAGCGGTCCTGCCGGCCGGCCGCCGAGGAGCGCTTTCATGTCCAGCAGCTCGATGAGCGCCCGCGCGCGGTCGACGATGTGGGGCTGTTCGAGAAGGGCCTGTTTCTCGATCGGCTCGAGGTCGAGGTACTGCGCGAGCGCGTTGACCAGATCTTCATCGCTCAACGACGTCGTCACGCGCGCCTGGGCGGCGCCGCCCTCGGGAGACGGGGAGACGAGCGCCTCCACCCGTTCGCGCAGCGTCCGGAGCATCCGCCGGTCCACCGTGTCCAGGTCGTTCAGCGGCGCGGTCGCCGCGCGCCTGTAGGTGCGCGACCACTCCTCCTCGACGATGCGGAAGCGCTCGACGCCGCGAAGGATGATGTTGTAGCGGCCATCCGGCAGCCGCTCGCAGTGCGTGATGAGGCCGCTGCAGCCGATTGCGAACACCGGCGGCCGCCCGTCGTAGTCGGCTTCCCACCCCTCGCGCAGGAGCACCATGCCGATCATCCGATCGCCGCTCAGCGCGTCGGCGACCATGTCCCGATACCGCGGCTCGAAGACATGGAGCGGCAGGAACACCCCGGGAAAGAGGACGACCGTCGGCAGCGGGAAGAGGGGGAGGAGATCAGACAAGCTCAGTGGATCGTCTTGGTCTTCTTGTCCATGTAGTCCATCAGGACGTACTGGCCGAGCGTGTACGGCGTCGTGAAGTACGCCTTCCCCTTGCACATGTCGGCGACGCGCCGGACGAAGCTGACCAGATCGTAGTCGCGCGCCAGCATGAACGTGTTGATCATGATGTTGCTCTTCCGGCACGCGGCGACCTCGCGCAGCGTCTCGGTGACGACGAAGGGGTCGAGGCCGAACGCGTTCTTGTAGATCCGGCCGTCGGGCTGCGTCAGAGCGGACGGCTTGCCGTCGGTGATCATGATGATCTGCCGCATGTCCTTCCGCTGCCGGTCGAGGATGCGGCGCGCGAGCCTCAGTCCTTCGCGCGTGTTCGTGTAGTACGGACCGACGCGCACGCGGCCGAGCTCGGAGAGCGGGATCTCCTCGGCCGAATCGTGGAAGAGCACGACGTTCAGCGCGTCGCCCGGGTACTGGTTCCTGATCAGCTGCGCGAGCGCGAGCGCGACGCGCTTGGCCGGCGTGAACCGATCCTCGCCGTAGAGGATCATGCTGTGGCTGCAGTCGAGCATCAGCACGGTGGCGCACGAGCTCTGGTACTCGCCCTGGGCGACCATCAGGTCCTCGTGCGTGACGTTGATGCGGTGCGACCAGGCGCGCGCGGCTGCCGTCGCCGGACCGCCGGCATGCTCGCGTGCCGCGGCCATCCGCTCGCGGTTCTCGCGCTGGACGGCGTTGAGGAGCGTGCTGGCGGGATCGAGGTTCAGCGTGTCGCCGAACTCGTACGGCTTCGGAGCCCCGATCGTCTCGATGCCGGTGGCCTGCTCCCGCGTGTCGTGCCGGCCGTAGCTGCTCTTGCCGAGCGAGCCGAGGAGATCGCGCAGCGCGCGGTAGCCGAGGAAGTCGAGCGCTTTGTCGGTCACCTCGAACGTGGCCCGCGGCTGCTCCGGCCCTTCCGTGTGGCCGCGTCCCGCGCGATGCTGCCGCTCGGCCTCGAGATCGGGCGGCATGGTGATGTAGCCGTCATCGCCCATGCGCTCGATGATCTGCTGGATCAGCGCCTCCAGCTTCGTGCGCGTCCCGTCCTGGTCGCCGTCCGCCGGGTCGCCGAGCAGCTGCTCCAGCGTTTCCTCCGGCAGCACGCCGCCGTTGAACAGCGCGTCGAGGATCGCGTCGTGCAGCGCCTGCATCGTGCGGTCGGTGCCGTCGGTGTCGTAGGGGTTGTCGAAGCCGCTCGACAGCAGCAGGTCCGACAGCTTCGAGACGAGATCCTCGAGATCGATCTCGTCGAGCAGGTCGCCGGTGAACTTCGTGTAACGGTACTTCATTCGGCTATGGGCTATAGGCTATGGGCTATAGGCCTGTCCTCGTGCGCACGCTCGATGCGGCGTCGCGGCCCAGAGCCTACAGCCCACGGCCGATAGCCGACATGCGTCAGCGTCAGTTGTAGTACTTCTTCTTCCGCCCCGGCATCGGGAAGTCCTCGTCGATCTGCGGTTCCTCGCGGCGCGCCTGCGAGCGGCGCGAACCTGGTTCCTGGCCCGCCGCGTAGCCGCGCTCGTCGCTGCGGCTGATCTTCCGCTGGGCGGTGAGCCCCTCGAGCACGAAGTCGACGGCGGCGGCAACCGCCGGAGCGGGCGCGCCGGCGGGCACGCCGGTCTTCTCGGCGAGCTCGCGCAGCCCCTGGACGTTCTTCGCCTGCGTGATCACGTCGTTGGCCGGACTGCTGTCGCTCAGCGGCAGCGTGCCGCCGAGGTCGAACCACTCGACGACTTTCCGCGTGTCGACGCCGTCGAACCTGTCGGTGAAGACGGCGCCGACCGCCGAGCGGATGAGATCGCGCGCGACCGTCTCGGCCCCGCGCAGCTCTCCTTCGTATTCGAGCTCGAACTTGCCGGTGATCGACGGCAGCGCCGCGTACAGATCGGTCACGCGCGGGACGACGACCTTCTCGCCGGACGTGAGCGCCCGCCGCTCGGCGTTGGAGACCACCAGTTCGAGCGTCGTGATCGGCAGCCGCTGGCTGACGCCGGACCGCTTGTCGACCTTGCGATCGGCGCGCGCCTGGAACGCCACCTCCTCGACCACCTCGCGCACGTAATCGGGGATCTGCAGGCGCAGTCCGCCGGGACGCTCGGTCCATGCCTCCTGCTCGGTGATCCTGACGGCGTTGTCGCGCGACGTCGGGTAGTGCGTCCGGATCTCCGAGCCGATGCGGTCCTTGAGCGGCGTGATGATCTTGCCGCGCGCCGTGTAGTCCTCGGGGTTCGCCGTGAAGACGATCATCACGTCGAGCCGCAGGCGGATCGGATACCCCTTAATCTGGACGTCCCCTTCCTGCAGGATGTTGAAGAGGCCGACCTGGATCTTGCCGGCGAGATCCGGGAGCTCGTTGATCGCGAAGATCCCTCGATTGGCCCTCGGCAGCAGCCCGTAGTGCATCGTCAGCTCGTCGGCCAGGTTGAGACCGGCGTGCGCCGCCTTGATCGGATCGATGTCGCCGACCATGTCGGCAATCGTGACGTCGGGCGTGGCGAGCTTCTCGACGTAGCGCTCCTCCCGCGGCAGCCACGCGATCGGCAGCGAATCGCCTTCGGCCGCGACGCGGGCACGGCACGCGCCGCAGATCGGATCGAGCGGGCTGTCGTGAATCTCGCACCCGGGGATCACCGGGATCTCTTCGTCGAGGAGGGTGACGAGCGACCGCAGGATGCGGCTCTTCGCCTGACCGCGCAGCCCGAGCAGGATGAAATTGTGACGCGAGAGGATGGCGTTCACGAGCTGCGGGATGACCGTGTCGTCGTACCCGATCACGCCGGGGAACAGCGGCTCGCCCGACCGCAGCTTGCGCACGAGGTTGTCGCGCATTTCGTCCTTGACGGTCCGCGGGTGCGATCCGTGCGTCCGGCGCAGCTCGCCAAGTGTCTGGATAGTGGCCGACATGCTCCGGATCATATCCGAACTACACTGAGCGTTTCGCGTGCGCCATCGCTTCTTTACGGCGTCGAAACCGCTCGTCTTCGCGCACCGCGGCGGAGCTGCGCTCGCGCCGGAGAACACGCTGGAGGCGTTCGCGCATGCCCTCGCGCTCGGCGTCGACGGGATCGAGCTCGACGTCCGGCCGTCACGCGACGGCCGCATCGTCGTCCATCACGACGAGACGCTCGATCGCACGACGACGCTGCGCGGTGCCGTGAGCCGGTACGATGCCGACGAGCTGGCGCGTGCCGGCGTCCCCGAGCTCTCGGCCGTGCTGCGCGCCTGTCGCGACGTGCGCGCGATCGTCGAGATCAAGGTGAGCACCAAGGAATTCGGTCGCGCGGTGGTGGAAGAGATCCGCCGCGCGTCGGCGATCGATCGCGTCTGTGTCGGCGCGTTCGGGTCGGCGGCGCTCGCCGCCGTGCGCGCCGAGGAGCCGGCGCTGGCGACGAGCGCGTCGCGCGAGGAGGTGCGGCAGGCGCTCTATCGATCGTGGCTTGGCCGGCCGCTCCGCAATCTGCCGTACGACGGGTACCAGGTGCCTGAGCGCGCCGGGCTGACGCGCGTGGTGAGCGAGCGGTTCGTCAGGCGCGCGCACCAGGCGGGCGTCGGCATCCAGGTGTGGACCGTCAATGCCGAGGAGAGCGCCCGGCGTCTGCTCGGATGGGGCGTCGACGCGCTGATCACCGACCGGCCCGATCTCATGGTGCCGCTCGTGCGCGAACTGCAGGCATCGTCCCGTCCTGTCAGCGCTCGAGCGTGAAGTTCACCGTCACGGTGACGACGACCGGCACCGGCTGGCCGTTCAGCCGTGCCGGCGTGTACGTCCACTGCCGCACCGCATCCATCGCCGCCTGGTCGAGCAGCGGAACGGAACGCAGCACTTTCGTCGAGACGACATCGCCCTGCGCGTCGATGACCGCTTCGATGATCACGACACCCTGCGCGCCGGCCGATCGCGCGAGGGCGGGGTAGACAGGCGTCACGTTCTTCACTTTTCGAGGGGCATCGATTCCGGCGTGCAGACGCACCGGCTCAGGAGGGCGCTCGGGAGCGGGCGGCGGCGGAGGCGGCGGTGCGAGAAGTCCGCCCGGCGTGTCGCCTTGCACGAGTCCGGTCTGCAGGCCGCGGTCGATCTCCACGGCCGGAGGGACGGTGTCGGGCTCCGGCACGATGCCTTCGGGGGCCACGATCGGTGCTGCGTTCGGAGATGCGGGCGGCGTGACGACCGGCGTTCGTGCAGGCGGGGGCGGCGGCAGCGGAATGTCGACGAGCCGCACCATCTGCGGGCCCGCGTCCCACGCGAGCGCTGACGTCCGCGGCGTCGGCAGCACGTCGGGCAGCAGGATCGAGATCGCGATGACCGCAACGAAGAGCGCGACGTGTGCGAGGAACGACGCGATGACGAGCGACGACTGACGGGAGCGCACGCGTGAATCGCGCACGCGCGTGGCGAACAGCTCCGCAGGCATGGTTCCCTCCGTGCGGGGAACCGGGCGCCGCGGCTCCCTGCGTCAGCGTGACGTCACACCTGGTTGGACACCGCGGCCGCTGAAACGTTCCTGGGGGTGCCCGCTGCTCCCGGCTCACCGAGCATCCGGCGCGCAGCCGCAAACACGGCGCGCATCATCGGCGGCGTCAGCTTCCCGGTGTTCGTGTTCTGCCGGCTCGGGTGATAGCAGCCGATGAGGGTCTGGCCGTTCGGCAGCCGGGCCACGCTGCCGTGGCCGAACGCCGGCTTGGGTCGCATGACGACGCCGTTCGTCTTCAGCAGCCGCAGGTATGCGTCGAACCCGATCCGCCCGAGCGCGACGACGACGCGGACGTTCGGAAGCGCGTCGATCTCGTCGGCGAGATGGGGGAGGCAGCGCGCGATCTCTTCCGGCGTCGGCTTGTTGTCGGGCGGCGCGCAGCGCACGGTCGCCGCGATGAAGGCATCGATCAACTGCAGCCCATCGTCGATGCGGCGGGAGGTCGGCATGTTCGCGAACCCGGTCCGGTGCAGCGCCGCCATCAGGAAGTCGCCCGAGCCGCCGACGCCGTCGCCGGTGAACACGCGGCCGGTGCGGTTGGCCCCGTGCGCGGCCGGCGCCAGGCCGACGATCAGGAGCCGCGCGGCCGGGTCGCCGAACCCGGGGACCGGACGTGCCCAGTAGGTGTCTGCCAGGTAGGCGCGCCGCTTCTCGCGCGCGATGCGCTGGCAGTAGGTCCGGAGGCGCGGACAGCGCTCGCACGTGATGATGCGCTCACGAACGGCGGCCAGGATCTTTACGGATGACATGATGATCTGCGGTGCGGCCGCTCGGACGCGCGATGCGATGGCCGGAAGCGGGCGGTGAAAAAGCGAAAGCGCTCCGGCTCGTCGGGCCGGCGCCGTGTCTTTCTGCTGCTCGTCGTGGTTAGAATAAGAGATTGGCCCACAGGTCGTTCGTCGGTCACCCGAGTTCGAGGAGCTTGGAGTTCCCGTGAGAAACATTGCCCCGAAGGATGCCAGCGAGCTCGACGCCGTTGAGCGGCGTGAATGGCTCGATTCACTCGATTATGTCCTCCAGAGCGGTGGACCCGTCAAAGTCCAGCGTCTGCTGCGGGACTTGTCCCAACACGCCACCGAGAATGGCGTAAAGATTCCGTTTACGGCGAACACGCCGTACGTCAACACCATCTCGGTGGAAGACGAAGCGCTGATGCCCGGCAACCGCGAGCTCGAGCGGCGAATCAAGAGCTTCGTGCGCTGGAACGCGGCGGCGATGGTGGTGCGCGCGAACAAGGCCGATGAAGGCATCGGCGGCCACATCTCGACCTATGCGTCGGCGGCCACGCTCTACGAGGTCGGCTTCAACCACTTCTTCCGCGGCCGCGACAGCGTCGACGCCGACACGGTCTACTTCCAGGGGCACGCGTCGCCCGGCATCTACGCGCGCGCGTATCTCGAAGGACGGCTCGACGAGACCAAGCTCGAAAACTTCCGGCGCGAGATGCGGCCCGGCGGCGGCCTCTCGTCGTACCCGCATCCGTGGCTGATGCCCGACTTCTGGGAGTACCCCACGGTCTCGATGGGGCTCGGTCCGATTCAGTCGATCTACCAGGCGCGTTTCATGCGCTATCTCGACGACCGCGGGCTGAAGCCGAGATCGACCTCGAAGGTCTGGGCGTTCCTTGGCGACGGCGAGACCGACGAACCGGAATCGCTCGGCGCGATCACCCTTGCCGCGCGCGAAAAGCTCGACAACCTCATCTTCGTCATCAACTGCAATCTTCAGCGTCTCGACGGACCGGTTCGCGGCAACGGCCAGATCATCCAGGAGCTCGAGGCGGTTTTCCGTGGCGCCGGCTGGAACGTGATCAAGGTGATCTGGGGCCGCGACTGGGATCCGCTGCTCGCCAAGGATCGCGACGGCCTGCTCGTCAAGCGCATGGGCGAAGTCGTCGACGGCCAGTACCAGAAATACGCCGTCGAATCGGGCGCCTACATCCGCCAGCACTTCTGGGGCGCCGACCCGCGCCTGCTCGACATGGTCAAGCATCTCAGCGACGATCAACTGAAGTCGCTGACGCTCGGCGGACACGATCCGGTCAAGGTCTACAACGCCTACAAGGCGGCGGTCGAACACAAGGGCGGACCGACCGTCATCCTCGCGCGGACCATCAAGGGCTACGGGCTCGGCGAAGCCGGTGAGGGCAAGAACATCACCCACCAGCAGAAGAAGATGAACGACGAGGAGCTGCGGGCGTTCCGCACGCGCTTCGCGATTCCGATTTCGGACGCCGAGATCGCCAAGACCCCCTTCTTCCGCCCCGATCCCGACAGCGAAGAATACAAATACATGCGCGAGCGCCGCGAGGCGCTCGGTGGCTTCCTCCCGCAGCGCCGGGTCGCCGTCGGCCCGCTGAACGCGCCCGCCGAGGACGTCTTCCAGGAGTTCTATCTCGGCACCGACGGCCGCAAGGCGTCGACGACGATGGTGTTCGTGCGGCTGCTGTCGAAGCTGCTGCGCGACAAGGAAATCGGCAGGCTCGTGGTGCCGATCGTGCCCGACGAAGCGCGCACCTTCGGCATGGAGGCGCTGTTCCGCCAGGTCGGCATCTACTCGCACCTCGGCCAGGTGTACGAGCCGGTCGACATGGACACGCTCCTCTACTACAAGGAGGCGTCGGACGGCCAGATTCTCGAGGAAGGGATCAACGAGGCCGGCTCGCTCTCGTCGTTCATCGCGGCCGGCACCGCGTACGCCAACTACGGCGTCAACGCGATCCCGTTCTTCATCTTCTACTCGATGTTCGGCTTCCAGCGTGTCGGCGATCTGATCTGGGCGGCGGCCGACAGCCGGACGCGCGGGTTCCTGCTCGGCGGCACCTCGGGCCGTACGACGCTCGCCGGCGAGGGGCTGCAGCACCAGGACGGCAACAGCCACGTGCTCGCGCTGCCGGTGCCGAACTGCGTCAGCTACGACCCGGCGTTCGCGTTCGAGATCGCCCACATCATCAAGGACGGCATCCGCCGGATGTACATCGACGGCGAGAGCGTCTTCTACTATCTGACGGTGATGAACGAGCAGTACGCGCAGCCGGCGATGCCGGAGGGCGCGGCCGACGGCATCCTGAAGGGGATGTACCGGTTCAAGGCCACCAGCCTGCCGAAGGCGAAGGCTCGCGCGCAGCTGTTCGGCAGCGGCGCGATCCTGCCCGAAGTCATCAAGGCGCAGGAGCTGCTCGAGTCGCAGTTCGGCGTCGGCACCGACGTGTGGAGCGTCACGAGCTATTCGGAGCTCTATCGCGAGGGGCACGCCTGCGAGCGCTGGAACATGCTGCACCCGGGGGAGCCGGCGCGCGTGCCGTACGTGGCGCAGTGCCTGAAGGACGCGCCCGGCGTGCTCGTCGCCGCGTCGGACTATCTCAAGGTGCTGCCCGACGCGATCGATCGCTGGACGCCGCGGCCGGTCGTGGCGCTCGGGACCGACGGGTTCGGGCGCAGCGAGAACCGGACGGGGCTGCGCGAGTTCTTCGAGGTCGATCACCGCTTCGTCGTCGTCGCCACGCTGTCGGCGCTGGCGCGCGACAAGAAGATCGACGTCAAGGTGGCGCAGGACGCAATCAAGGCGCTGAACATCAACCCGGAGAAGCCGAACCCGGCGAACTCATAGGGTGCCAGGCGCAGAGTGCACGGTGCAGGGTGCCGAGCGGGTTGAGCGGCACCCAGCACCAGCACCCAGCACCAGCACCCTGCACCTAGCACCCAGCACCCAGCACCTTTTTCATACACGTCAAAATGGCGACAGACTTCAAGCTTCCCTCCCTTGGCGAGAACGTCGCGGGCGGCGACGTCCTCCGCGTGCTCGTCAATCCCGGCGACGTCCTGGCGAAGGAGCAGCCGGTCCTCGAACTCGAAACCGACAAGGCCACGATCGAAGTGCCGTCGTCGGTCGCCGGCACGGTGACCGACGTCAAGGTCAAGGCCGGACAGAAGGTGAAGGTCGGGCAGGCGATCCTCACGGTGGACACGGATGCCGCCGCGCCGGCTCCGAAGCCGGCTGCGGAAACGGCGCCGGCGCCAGCGCCTGCGGCCGAGAGCGCCGTCGGCGCGAACACCGCGCAGAAGGTTCCGGGCAGCGAGCCCGGGCTCGAGCAGCACGTCGAAGGAGCGCGCCGTTCCGATCAGCCCGACAAGGCGGGCACGATCGAGGCGGGGCAGGCCGCTCCGTCGCCGCGCCAGGCGGCGCAGGTGGTCGACATCAATCGCACGCGCCAGGCTGCCGAACCGCGCCAGGCCGAGGCGCGCTCCGCCGATCGGCCGGCCGCGCCGGCATCGCCGTCGGTCCGCCGTCTGGCGCGCGAACTGGGCGTCGACATCAATCAGGTGGAGGGGAGCGGCCCCAACGGCCGCCTCTCGGACGAGGACGTCAAGGAGCACGCGAAGCGGATCATCACCGCGGCCACGAGCGGCGGCTACGCGGGCGGAGCCGGCATCCCGACCGAACCGCTGCCTGACTTCAGCAAGTGGGGCGAGATCGAGCGCGTGCCGATGCGCGCGGTGCGCCGCAAGACGGCGGAGCACCTCACCGCCGCGTGGCTCAACATCCCGCACGTCACGCAGCAGGAGTACGCCGACATCACCGGCCTCGAAGACCTGCGGCGCCGCTACCGGAAGACGGTCGAAGCCGCCGGCGGCAACCTGACGGTGACGGCGGTCGCCGTCAAGATCGTCGCTGCCGCGCTGAAGCACTTCCCGCAGTTCAACGCGTCGATCGACGTGGCGTCGGGCGAGATCATCCAGAAGAAGTACGTGCACATCGGCGTGGCGGTCGACACCGACCGCGGCCTGCTGGTGCCGGTGATCCGCGACGCCGACAAGAAGAGCCTGATTCAGATCGCCGTCGATCTGTCGCAGCTCTCCGAGAAGGCGCGCAACCGGAAGATCACGCCGGAGGAGATGCAGGGGGGCTGCTTCAGCATCTCGAACCTCGGCGGCATCGGCGGCAGCTTCTTTACGCCGATCGTGAATTCGCCCGAGGTGGCGATTCTCGGCATCTCGCGCGGCCGCTTCCGTCCGATTTACGACGAGGAGACCGGCGAGTTCACCGCGCGCCAACTGCTGCCGCTCTCGCTGTCCTACGATCACCGCGTGATCGACGGCGCCGACGGCATCCGCTTCCTGCGCTGGATTGCGGAAGCGTTCGAGCAGCCGTTCATCATGGCACTGCACGGGTAATTCGTCGGGAAGGCCGGGAGAGTCAGGAAGGTCGGGAAGGTCGTCGCGTCCCGCTTTCCCTCCAGACCCTCCCGGCCGTCCAGGCCTTCCTGACCTGACTTATGTCCTCAACTCAACTCGTCGTCGTTGGTGGCGGACCGGGCGGGTATGCGGCTGCGTTCTACGCGGCCGACCTCGGCCTGAGCGTCGCGCTCGTTGATACGGAACCGAATCCTGGCGGCGTCTGCGTCTATCGCGGATGCATCCCGTCGAAAGCGCTGCTGCACGTCGCGAAGCTCGTCGACGAGTCGCGCCACGCGAAAGCGTGGGGCATCGAATTCGCCGAGCCGAAGATCGATCTCGACAAGCTGCGCGAGTTCAAGAACAACGTCGTGAAGCGGCTCACCTCCGGCACCGGCCAGCTCGGCAAGGCGCGGAAGGTGAACTACATCCAGGGCTTCGCCGAGATCGTCGACCCGCACACCCTCACGGTGAAGAAGGCCGCGGGCGGCGAGGAGACGCTCACCTTCGAGCACGCGATTCTCGCGACCGGCTCGACGCCGGCGATGCCGCCGGCGCTGAAGGTGGACGACCCCCGCGTGATGGACTCGACCGGCGCGCTCGATCTGCCGGACATCCCGAAGTCGCTGCTGGTGGTCGGCGGCGGCTACATCGGCCTCGAGCTCGGATCGGTGTACGCGACGCTCGGCAGCGCCGTCACCGTCGTCGAGATGACGGCGGGCCTGCTGCCTGGCGCCGATCGCGATCTCGTGGACATCCTCGCCCGCCGCATCCAGTCGCTGATGAAGGCGGTGCTGCTGAACACGCGCGTGGTGAAGATGGCGCCGGAGAAGGGGGGCATCCGGGTCACCTTCGAAGGCGAAGGGGTCAAGGACGGCGCGGGCGAGCAGCTCTTCGATCGCGTCCTGGTGTCGGTCGGCCGCCGCCCGAACGCGAGGATCCCGGGCCTGGACCGCACGCGCGTGAAGGTCGACGATCGCGGGTTCATCGAGGTCGACGAGCAGCTCCGCACCGCCGAGCCGAACATCTTCGCGATCGGCGACGTCGTCGGCGAGCCGATGCTCGCGCACAAGGCGTCGCACGAGGGGCGCGTCGCCGTGGAGGTGATCGCCGGGGAGAACGTCGCCTTCGCGCCGAAAGCGATTCCTGCCGTCGTCTTCACCGATCCCGAGCTCGCGTGGGCCGGTCTGACCGAGGCGCAGGCCGAGAAGGAAGGCCGCACCGTCACCGTCGCGAAGTTCCCGTGGGGCGCGTCGGGGCGCGCGGTGACGCTCGATCGCACCGACGGCCTGACGAAGCTGATCTTCGACCCGGCGACCGAGCGGATCCTCGGCGTCGGCCTCGTCGGTCCCGGCGCCGGCGAGCTGATCGCGGAAGGGGTGCTCGCGATTGAGATGGGCGCCAACGCGACCGATCTGAAGCTGTCCATCCATCCGCACCCGACCCTCACCGAGACGATGATGGAGTCGGCGGAAGTGTTCTTCGGCCACGCGACGCACGTCTATCGGCCGAAGCGGTAGCCGCCGCTTCGCTGGCCGAGTGCTGCGGCGCCGTCTGCGACCGTGCTGTTTCGAAGCATCCCGATCGCCGAAGCGGTCTTCGATCTGAACCGGCTGCCGGCGGCGCTCGCGGACGCGCCGCGCGACGCGATCGCGCTCGGCTGGGAAGAGCGGGTGAAGACGCGCGCGCGGTGGCGGACCGACGGGGGCGTCGAGTTCGGCACGTCGCTGCCGCGCGGCACGATGCTGCGCGAGGGGGACTGCCTCGCCCTCGATCATCCGGCGCTCGTCATCGTCGTGCGCGAGTTGGCGGAGCCGGTGCTCGTGGCGCGTCCGGCGTCACCGCAGCAGTGGGCGCTCTGGGGGTATCACATCGGCAACAGCCATCAGCCGCTGATGATCGCGTCCGATGCGCTCGTGTGCGCCGACGTCGCCGAGATGCGCCAGGTGCTCGAGTTCCACGCCATCCCGTACACGCGCGAGACGCGCCCGTTCACGCCGGTGACGCTGTCGCCGGGCCACGTCTGATCCGTCCGCCTTGGTGCGTGGAGCTCATCCCGCAAATTTCATCACGAAGAGACGAAGGAACCGATTGTCACGGAAGAAGGTGTCCTTCGTGACCTTCGCTCTTCGTGATGATGGTTTTTGAGATGGGTTGTCCGGGCTCACCCGTGCGCGGCGGCGGCGTAGGCGTCGGCGGTCTCGTTGGCGTGATACGAGCTGCGGACGAGCGGCCCCGAGTCGACGTGGACGAAGCCCATGTCGAGCGCCGCCGTTTTCAGCTCGCGGAATTCGTCCGGCGTGTAGTAGCGCGACATCGGCGCGTGCGACGGCGTCGGGCGCAGGTACTGTCCGATCGTCAGAATCTGGCAGCCGACGTCGCGCAGGTCGCGGAACGTCTGGAGGAGCTCGTCGCGCTCCTCGCCGAGGCCGACCATCAGCCCGGTCTTCGTCGGAATGTCAGGCGCGATCCTCCGCGACCGATCGAGCAGTTCCAGCGTGCGCGGGTAGCGGCCGCCCGAGCGCGCCATGCGGTACAGGCGCGGCACCGTCTCGGTGTTGTGGTTCAACACGTCGGGCCGCGCGTCGAGGACCGCGCGCAGCGGCTCCTCCTTGCCCTGGAAGTCGGGGATGAGGACCTCGATGCGGCAGCCGGGCAGCCGCTTGCGCGTCTCGGTGATCGTCTCCGCGAAGATCGACGCGCCGCCGTCCTTCAGATCGTCGCGATCGACCGACGTGATGACGACGTAGTTGAGCGCGAGCTGCTCGATGGCGTTGGCCACGCGCACCGGCTCGGCGGTGTCCACCGGCGCCGGCCGGCCGTGGGCGACGGCGCAGTAGGCGCAGGCGCGCGTGCACACGTCGCCGAGGATCATGAAGGTGGCCGTCCCGTGGTTCCAGCACTCGCCGATGTTGGGGCACTGCGCTTCCTCGCACACGGTGTGGAGGCCGAGATCGCGCATGATCGACTTGAGGCGGAGGTAGTTCGGCGAGCCCGGCGCGCGGACTTTCAGCCACTCGGGCTTCGGCAGCCGCGGCTGCGCCGCCTGCGCAGGCTTCAACGGGATGACACGGGGCATTCCTTCGATTATAGCGACCGGAGGCCGGCAATCAGGTAGTCGGCGAAGCGCTCGGCAATCTCCTGGGACTTCGCCGGCCCGCCAGGCGAGTACCAGCGCGGAATCCAGTTGACGGCGCCGAGCATCGCGAACGACAGCAGCTTCGGATCGACGCGCGGGTCGAAGGTGCCCCAGTCGATCCCCTGCTGGATGACGCGCCGCACCCCCTTGTCGAACTCGTCTCGCCGTTCGATCGCCAGCTTCAGCCGCCGCGGACCGAGCGCCTTGATGTCGAGGAAGAGCGCCGTCCCCTGCAGGTCGTCCAGGATCGTGTTCACGAAGCTGACGATGAGGCGGCGGAGCTTCTGATCGGGCGGCATGTCGCCGCGCTCGACGCTCTTCAGCACGTCGAGCAGCCGATCGACGGAGTACTGGTGGCAGGCGAAGAGGATGTCTTCCTTGTTCCTGAAGTAGTAGTAGAGATTGCCCTTTTTCATCCGCAGGGCCGCGGCAATCTGTTCGAGCGTGGCGCCGTGATAGCCGAGCCTCCGGAACGCGGCGGCGGCCGACTTCAGGATCTCCACGCGCGTCTCGGACTCGCGGCGCGGCCGCGGACGTCTGGGGGCGCGCTCCGTCGTCTTTCGCCGGCGCGGCCGCGATGCATCGTCGCTCACTCAGCTAAACGTAGCCGCTGCCAGCGGTGCTTTTCAACTGGCGTTACAATGCGGCGTCATGTCAACGCTCTCGATCACCTGGCTCGGTCATGCGACGTTCATCCTCGGCACGCCCGGCGGCAGGCGCATCATCCTCGACCCGTGGGTGTCGACCAACCCGTCCACGCCCGACAGCGCGAAGAAGATCTCGAACATCGATCTGATGCTCGTCACGCACGGCCACAGCGATCACACCGGCGACGCCGTCGCGGTCGCGCGCGCGACCGGCGCGCAGGTCGTGGCGCCGTTCGAGCTGTCGCTCTGGCTGCAGAAGAAAGGGCTGAAGAACGTCGTCGGCATGAATCCCGGCGGCACGCTCCAGACGCACGGCGTGTCGGTGACGATGGTCCCGGCGATCCACAGCAGCTCGATCGAGGAGAACGGCGAGATCGTCTATGCCGGCCTCGCGACCGGCTACGTGCTCCGGTTCGAGGACGGCTTCACCGCCTATTTCGCCGGCGACACCTCGGTGTTCGGCGACATGCGCCTGATTCGCGATCTGTACAAGCCGTCGCTGGCGTTCCTGCCGATCGGCGATCTCTTCACGATGGGGCCCGAGCAGGCGGCGTACGCGTGCGAGCTGCTCGGCGTCACCCAGGTCGTGCCGATGCACTACGGGACGTTCCCGCTCCTGACGGGCACGCCCGCGCGGCTGAGAGAGCTTGTCGCCGCCAAGGGGGTCGAGGTCGTGGAGCTGAAGCCGGGCGAGACGACCGAATGAGGGGAGTTGTCCGGCTGAAGCCGGACACTACACTATCTTTGGGTGACGAGCATCGCGAGCGTCAGCACGATCATTGTCCCGACCGTGATCCAGGCGGTCACGTTGAAGCCGCGCGAGTTCACGTGCTCGCCCATCAGCTCGCGGTCGTTGGTCAGCAGCAGCATGAAGATCAGCACGAACGGCAGGACGACGCCGTTGACGACCTGCGACAGCACCATGATGTGCGCCAGCGGAAAGCGCGGGACCAGCAGCACGCCGGCGCCCGCGACGATGAGCAGCGTGTAGAGCCAGTAGAACGCCGGCGCCTCGTGGAACTTCTTGTCGAGACCCGACTCGAACCCCAGCCCCTCGCACACCGCATATGACGTGGAGATCGGCAGGATCGACGCGGCGAAGAGCGACGCGTTGAACAGGCCGGCCGCGAAGAGCAGGTACGCGTACTCGCCCGCGAGCGGACGCAGCGCCTGGGCGGCATCGGCCGCGTCGCGAATCTGCGTGATGCCGGCCGTGTGCAGCGTCGCCGCGCAGGCGACGATGATGAACCAGGCGACGACCGCCGCGAACAGGCAGCCGACGATGACGTCCCATCGCAGCGCCCGATACTGCCGGATCGTCACCCCTTTCTCGACGACCGACGCCTGCAGGTAGAACTGCATCCAGGGCGCGATCGTCGTGCCGACCAGGCCGATCAGCATGTACAGATAGCCGTAGTTCCGGATGCCCTCGGTCTCGGGCCGCGTCACCATCGCGAACGCGGCCGCCTTCCAGTCGGGATGCGCCAGCACGCCGGCGACGATGTAGCAGACGTAGAAGCCGGAGGCGACGAGGAAGACCTTCTCGATGCTGTCGTAGGTGCCCTGCACGACCATCGCCCACACGAGCGCGGCGGCGATCGGGACGACGATGTATCGCGAGACGCCGAACAGCTCGAGGCTGCTGGCGACGCCGGCGAACTCCGCCATGATGTTGCCGAAGTTGGTGACGACCAGCGCCAGCATCAGCCAGAAGGTGACCCGGAAGCCGAACTCCTCCCGGATCAGGTCGCTCAGCCCCTTGCCGGTCACCGCGCCCATCCGCGACGCCATCTCCTGCACGACGACGAGCGCGATCGTCGTCGGGATCATCGCCCACAGCAGCGTGTAGCCGAACTGCGCGCCCGCGACCGAGTAGGTCCAGATGCCTCCGGCGTCGTTGTCGACGTTGGCGGTGATGAACCCGGGGCCGACGACCGCCAGGAACAGCATCAGGCGCCTGCGCCACTCCTTCAGCCTCGGCACGTCAGCCGTTCCGCAGCATCGAGATCACGTCGTCGGCGGTGATGATGCCGGCGAGCCGGCCGTGCTCGTCGGCCACCGCCAGCGTCAGCAGGTTGTACTTGTCGAACAGCTCGGCGACCTCGCGATCCGGCGTGTCCGGCGCACAGGCGGTGTGCGCCTCGCGCAGCGCGACGAGCGGGGTGTGCGGCGGCGACACGGCAATCCGCACGAGCGGCACCGCGCCGGAGAGCATGTGGCCGTGGGCGGTGAGGTAGATCGTCGAGACCGCTTCGCTGCTCCCCTCGAACCGGCGCAGCGCCTCGACCGCGTCCGCAACGGTCCCCGTCTCGGGGACCGCGATGAACTCGGTGGTCATCCGTCCCGCCGCCGTGTGCTCGCCGAACTCGAGGAGCTGCGTGACCTCCTGCCGCTCCTCCGGCGCCATCTCCTTGAGGATCTCGCCCGATCGCGCCTCCGGCAGATCGCCGAGCAGGTCGGCCGCGGCGTCGGGATCCATCTCCTCGACGATGTTCGCGGCCCGGTTGCTGTCGAGCGATTCGACGATCGACACCTGCACGTCCGGATCGATCTCCTCGAGCGCTTCGGCGGCGACCTCTTCGTCGAGCGCCTCGAAGACCGACCGCTGCTCGGCCGGCGGCAGGTCCTCGACGATGTCGGCGATGTCCGCCGGGTGCATCTTCGACAGCCCTTCGTAGGCGATCTTCAGCTTCACGCGGCGTGCGGGGTCGGTCTCGATCAGATCGACGTACTGCCACGGGATGACGCGCGGCGGGATCTTCTGGAGGAGCGCGCGCAGCGTGAACGACGGCACCAGCCCCTTGGCCAGCCGGCGTACGGCGCCGCGGGCGCCGACGTCGACGGCGAGCACGTCGAGCACGATGTGGCTGTTGATCGGGTTCGAGTACAGCTCGACGTCGTTGACGCGCACCACCTTGCGGCCGTGCACGTCGATGATCTGCTGATCGAGCAGGTCCCGTTTCAGCAGGAGCACGCCGTCCGAGCTGGCGTACGGCGGCCAGATCGCGGCGTCGGTGATCGAGCGTACGGTCGCACCGCACGATCTGACGGCGTCGGCCGGCAGCACGCGATCGCCCGCCGGGGTGCGCACGACGAGGAAGGCGACGCGCGTCGGATGGTCCTGCGGCGCGACGGCAATCTCGCGCACGCGGCCGCGGACCGCGCCGCTGCCGTCGCGAACGGTGGCGCCGAGCATTTCGGACAGGGCGACGACCGACATGCACCTTCCAGTCTGACGACGCGTGTGACGGCCGGGAAATCGGGGCGGGGAGGGAGCGCGCCCCTTCCGAGGACCCGAGCGGATCCTCAGCCGCGCGAGCGCGACAATTTGCCTCAGTCTCCCGCCGGCCGCAGACGTGTGTCAAGGCGAAACCGCGTGCTATTCTCGCGGAAGGACATGACGTTTCCGCTACGACGCTCCATCCTCGTCTCGGGCGCGGCCGCGGTTCTCGCGATCGCCGCTCTGGCTGGCGCCCTGCTGCCGGAGGCCGCCGCGGTCTCGCCGGCCGCAACAACGCTGGCGGTGAGCGGCCGTTCGAATTCCAATGTGTCGCTGGCGGCGAGCGGACAGTTCGTCGCCGCGGTCTGGTCGGGCTCCCTTCCTTCGGGCGACACCGACATCTACGCCGCGGCCAGCACCGATGGCGGCCGCACGTTCGCCGCGCCGGTGCGCGTCAACAGCACGCCTGGGGATGCGCGGGTGAACGGCGAGCAGCCGCCGCGTGTCGCCCTGCGCGCGCGGACGCAGGCGTCTCCCGAGATCGCGGTCGTCTGGACGACGAAAGGGACGAGCGGCACGCGCATGCTGCACTCGACATCGCGCGACGGCGGCCGCACCTTCTCCGCGTCGTCGGTCGTTCCCGATTCGGATGCGCCGGGCAACCGCGGATGGGAAGCGGTCGGCGCCGGACCGGGAGGGCGCTTCTTCACGGTGTGGCTGGATCATCGCAAGCTCGCGCCGGCGCAGCAGACCCAGGCGGCGTCCGAACACCACCATGGCGCGATGACGACGAGCACGCAGACCGATGGCGTCGCCATGGCGCAGCTCTCGCAGCTGTACGTCGCCTCTCTCGACGGAACGGTGCCCGCGAAAGGCATCACCGGCGGCGTCTGCTACTGCTGCAAGACGGCCATTGCCGCCGGGCCGGCCGACACGCTGTACCTCGCGTGGCGGCACGTGTACGCCGGCAACATGCGCGATATCGCGTTCACCGTGTCGCGTGACGGCGGCCGGACGTTCGCGGCTCCCGTGCGCGTCAGCGAGGACAAGTGGGAGATCAACGGCTGTCCCGACGATGGCCCTGCGATGGCGGTGGACGGCGCCGGGGCGGTCCACGTCGTCTGGCCGTCTGTCGTCACCGAACGCGGCGGACCGGTCAAGGCGCTCTTTCACGCGATGACGCGTGACGGCCGCACGTTCACCGCGCGCGAGCGGATCCCGACCTCCGGCCAGGCCAACCATCCGCAGCTGGCCATCGACGCCGCGAACACGCTGCTGATCACGTGGGACGAATCGGGCTCAGGGACGCGGACGCTGGCGGCAGCGACCGGTCAGGCCGACAGCGCGGGCCGCATCCGCTTCACCCGGCTCGACGCCGCGCGCACGCCCGGCAGCTACCCGGCGGTCGCATCGACAGGCGCCGCGCGCTGGGTGCGCGCGTCGACCTCGGTCGACGGCGGCCAGTCGCGCATCCGGCTCGAGCTGCTTCCCTGATTCGCCGGGGAGGACGTCCGGCTGAAGCCGGACGCCACGAATGAACGGTTTTGATGTGTAGCCGCCGACCTTCAGGTCGGCCTCCGGCGTGGCGTCAGGCTTCCGCCTTCTTCCTCTCTCGACACCCGCGATCGCGGCCATCTCGGTTACGATTACGGGTCCGCTCCCGATAGTCAGCGACTCATTCCATGATCATCGACGCTCTCGGCTCGTTCTCGGCCTGGGTCAACGCGCACGCGATCTGGCCGCATCTTCCCGTGTGGGCGTACGTCCTGCTCGCGCTCGTCGACACGCACATCACCACGACCTGCGTCACGCTGTATCTGCACCGCTGCCAGACGCACCGCGCGATCGCGTTCGCCGCGCCGGTGGAGCACTTCATGCGGTTCTGGCTCTGGGTGCGCACGGCGATGCCGACGCGGGAGTGGGTGGCGGTGCACCGCTGTCATCACGCGCACGTCGAGACGGAGAAGGACCCGCACAGCCCCATCGTCTACGGCATCTGGCGCGTCCTCTTCCTCGGTACCGGCCTCTACCATCGCGCGGCGCACAACCAGGCGATCGTCGAGCAATACGGGAAGGGGACGCCGGACGACTTCCTCGAGCTCTTCTACGATCGGCTCAGCATCACCGGTCCGGTGGTGACGCTCGTCACCAACCTGTGGCTGTTCGGCATGGCCGGCCTCGCGATGTGGCTGATCGAGATGGCGTGGATTCCGTTCTTCGCGGCCGGCGTGATCAACGGCCTCGGACACTGGTGGGGCTACCGCAACTTCGATACGCCCGACGCGTCCACGAACCTGCCCGGCATCATCTGGTCGCTCCTCACCGCGGGCGAGTCGCTGCACAACAACCATCACCACATCCAGAACGCCGCGCGGTTCTCGATGAGGCAGCGCGAGATCGATCCCGGCTACCTGTACTTCCGCATCCTGAAGACGCTGGGGCTCGCGAGCCAGCGACGCGAGACGGTCGGGGTCTGATCAGTGCAGAGTGCAGAATTCAGAGTGCAGAATTCAATCACTCTGCATTCTGCATTCTGCATTCTGCACTCTGCACTCTGCACTATCCCTGCCCCTGCCGTTCCGGGACGGGGTACTTCAGCAGCTTGCGCTGGAGCGAGCGCCGGTGAATCCCGAGCAGCCGCGCCGCCTGTGACACGTTGCCGTCGCAGTCGGCGAGCACACGCTGGATGTGCTCCCACTCGACGCGCGCGAGCGGCTGCACCGCCGGCGACGGCGCTTCCTCGTCCGGCTCCGAGCCGAACGCCGCCACGATCTGATCGGCGTCGACCGGCTTCGTGAGGTACGTGTGGGCGCCGAGCTTCACGCTCTGCACCGCCGTCGCAATGCTGCCGTACCCGGTCAGGACGATGACGGTCGTCGTCGAGTCGAGCGCCTTGAGATCGCGGACGACGTCGAGGCCTGACCGTCCAGGGAGCTTGAGATCGACGACCGCGTACTCGGGCGACTCCTGGTGCGCCCGCTCCATCGCCTCGTCGTACGTGGCTGCGCCGGACACCACGAACCCCCGGGCCGCCAGCGCCCGCACGAGCCGCGTGCGGAACGTCTCGTCGTCGTCGACGACCAGCAGCGTTCGCGGCGCGAGCGGCTCCGGTACGGCGGTCATGATGCCGCCTCGAGCTGGGCACTCCTGAACGGAATGTGGATCGTCGCCGTCGTTCCGGTCCCTCCCGAATCGAGCACCAGGGTTCCGCCGATCCGCTCGGCGAAGACGCGCGCGAGGAACAGCCCGAGCCCGAGACCACGCCCGGCGTCCTTCGTGGTGTAGAACGGCTCGCCTGCGCGCCGCAGCACGTCCGGCGGAATCCCGGCGCCGTTGTCGGCGACGGTGATCGCGAGCGCGTCGTCGACGGCCGCGATGCGCAGCAGGACCTTCGGAGCGCTCACCGCGGCGGTGGCGTCGAGCGCGTTGGTGACGAGCGACAGCACCGCCTGCGTCAAGCCGTTCCTCGGAAGGCACAGCGGCGCGAGGCCCGTCGCCGTTTCGACCGTGATGCGCGCGGCCGCATCGCGCGGGAGACGCGCGCAGACGTCGCCGACGAGCGTCGCGACGGTGAATTCCTCCGGCGCGTCAACCGTGCTTCCGCCCGCACGTCCGCTCATCTGATCGAGAATCGCGCGGCACCGCTCGACCTCGGTGCGGATCAGGCGCGCATCGTCGGCGAGATCCGGTACCGTGCCGCGCTGCACCGCCGCGTGTTCGAGCTCGCGCGCCGCAAGGGCGATGGTGGCCAGCGGCGTCGACAGCTCGTGCGCCGCTCCCGCCGCGAGCGTCGTCAGGGAGACGAGGCGCTCGGCCCGCGCCGTCTGCCGGCGCATCGCCTCGAGCTGTTCCTCGCGGCGCGACAGCGCGTTGGACGCCTGCACGACGAAGAAGGCGGCGAGCTCCGCGGTCAGCGCCACCGACAGCCAGAGCGTGAACAGGTGCGTCGGGAAGTCGATCAACCGGTGATGTCCGGGGACGAGCTCCGTCAGGTGCCAGTAGGCGAGCAGCGTGTAGCCGCCGGCGCTCATCGCGCCCACCGCCAGCCCGGTGGCGCGGCCGAGCGTCAGTCCGGCGAGCGCGATCGGCACCGCGTACACGACCGCGAAGGGGTTGAAGGGTCCGCCGGTCAGCTCGAGCAGCTCCGTCAGCAGGATCGGCTGCACCAGCAGATCGACGGTCGCGACCCAGCGCGCCGGCTCCAGCCCTCTGCCGAGCCGCGCGCCCGCCATGGCGTTGAGCGCCGCTGTGACGGCGAGGAGCGGCGCGATCCTGCCGAGCGGGAAGTCGAGCGCCGGAAACGCCACCGCGGCGATGACGATGACGGCGTCGACGAACGCGCGCAGCCATCGCAGCCGTGCGAGCCACGGCACCGTCGCGAGCGTCGTCGCGGCGAGATACCACGGCGTGGCGGTGTGTTCGTGCTGATGAACCGCGCGTGTCACAGGCGTTGATCCTTGAAGCGCTACAGCCCACAGTCTACGCGAGCCGAGGTCGACGTCCGCTCACGAGTCGATGCGGTACTTCGCGAGGTAGTAAGAGAGCGCCCGCTGGCTGATTCCCATCAGCTCGGCGGCGTCCTTCTTGACGCCCTTCGCGCCGTCGAGCGCGTGCCGGATCGTTTCCTTCTCGACCCACTCGATGTTCTGCCGCAGCCGCAGCGACGGCAGCCCCGTCGACTGCGGCGTGGCGGCCTGGAGCACCGACACGGAATCGGCGGCGAGCACGCTGCCGGGCGACAGGACGACCGCCCGCTCGATGGTGTTCTCGAGCTCGCGCACGTTGCCGGGCCACGCGTACTGCTGCAGCGCCTGCACCACGCCGTCCTCGATCCGCTCGATGCGGCGGCCGGTCCGTTGAGCGTGCTTGCGCACGAAGTGCTCGACGAGCGCCGGGATGTCGTCGCGCCGTTCCCGAAGGGGCGGCAGGGCGATCGGGATGACGTTCAGCCGGTAGAACAGATCCTCGAGGAACCGCCCCTCGGAGACCATCTGGCGCAGGTCGCGATTGGTCGCGGCGATGACGCGCACGTCGACCTTCTCGGTGCGCTCCGAGCCGAGCGGCTCGAACTCGCGCTCCTGCAGGACGCGCAGCAGCTTGGCCTGGAGCGCGGGGCTCATCATCCCGATCTCGTCGAGGAAGATGCTGCCGCCGTCGGCGAGCGCGAACTTGCCCTTCTTCGTCGTCTGGGCGCCGGTGAAGGCGCCGCGTACGTGGCCGAACAGCTCCGACTCGAGCAGCGTCTCCGGAATCGCCGCGCAGTTCACCTTGATGAGCGGCATGTCGCGCTGGGCGCTGCGGTTGTGGATCGCCCGGGCGACGAGCTCCTTGCCGGTGCCGGTCTCGCCGGTGATGAGGACGGTGCTCTTGGTCTGCGCGACCCGCTCGGCCAGGTCGATGATCTCCTGCATCGGCCGGCTGCGGCCGATGATGCCGTAGTTGCCGAACTGCTCGTCGCGCTCGTTCCGCAGGTAGCGGTACTCGCTCCGCAGCCGCTGGTGATCGAGCGCGCGGCGCGCGACGACCAGGAGCTCGTCGATCTCGAACGGCTTCTGCAGGTAGTCGAGCGCCCCGAGCTTCATCGCCTCGATTGCGCTCTCGACGGTCGCGTGCGCCGTCATCATGAGGATCTGCGAGCGCTCGTGCTCCGGCGTCGAGGAGACGTACTCGCGAATCAGATCGAGCCCGCTCAACTGCGGCATCACGTTGTCGACCACGAGCAGATCGAAGGATCGCTCCGCCAGCAGCCGCTGCGCCTCGCGCGGGCTCGTCGTCTCGACGACGGCGTGGCCGGCGTCGCGGAGCGCGCGGCCGAGCGCTTTCAGGATCTTTTCTTCGTCGTCGACGAGGAGAATCGTGCCACGGTGCGTCGTCATCAGGATGTCGTGTCGAGCGGCAGCACGATGCGGATGTCGGTGCCGCGCCCGGGCTCGCTCGTTGCGGCGATCGACCCTCCCAGCCCCTCGACGATGTTCTTCGTGATCGGGAGCCCGAGGCCCGTTCCGCCGCGTCTCGTGGTGAAGTAGGGATCGAAGACGCGCGGCAGGTCGGCGCGGTCGATGCCCGCGCCGGTGTCGCTGACCGTGATCATAACCGCGTCCTCCGTCTTTCGCGTGGCGACGGTGACGCGCTGGGTCGCGCGCCCCTGCACGGCCTGGCGCGCGTTGACGATCACGTTCACGAGCGCCGCGCGAAGACGCTCGGCGTCGGTCCGAATGGTGCCGGCGGCCGGATCGGCGGCGATCGTGACCGGCACGCCGGGCGTCGCTTGTGCCGCCGCGGCCGACTCGCGGCAGAGGGCGTTGACGTCGGCCGGCGCCAGCTCGAAGGCAATGGGGCGCGCGAAGTCGAGGACGTCGTCGACGAGCCGGTTGAGCCGCACGACCTCGCCGTCGATGTCGCCGGCCACCTCGCGGACCTCCCCGGGCGTCGCGTCGCGCTTGCGCAGCGTGTGCAGCGCCGCCTTGATGATCATCAGCGGGTTTCTGACCTCGTGCGCGATGACGGTCGACAGCCGCCCGAGCGACGACAGCCGCTCGCGCTGCGCCATGTCGCGCTGCGCCCGCGCGACCGATTCGGTCAGCGTGTTGAACGTCGTCGCGAGGAGCCGCGCATCTTCGTCGTCCCACCGCGAACGGAGCACGATCTTGCGCGTCAGGTCGCCGGTGGCCGCCACGTCGCGCATCACGTGCGTGATCGCGGCGAGCGGGCGCGTGATCGTCCGCGCCACCGTGAAGCTCACGAGCGTCGCCAGCAGGATCGCGACGATGGCGGTGCCGGCGAGCTCGGTGTGGATCTCGCGGAGGAATCGCAGCTGTCCGGTGCGCGAGCGCAGGATGAGCGCGACGGCGCCGCCGCCTTCGGGCAGCGCTTCGCCGGGACCGAGCTGAATCGGAAGCACGGCGAAGTCCTCGCCGTGCAGGCGGATGTTCGCCAGATCGCCGGAGTGGCGCGCCAAGGGCGCGAGCGCCTCGCGCTCGCCCCTGCCCAACGTGCTCGACAGCACCTGCCCGTCCATCCCGAACGCGATGTCGCTGCCGGTCAGCTGCTTCAACTGCGCGGCAAAGGCGTCGTCGAGGAGAAAGCCGACGCTCAGCGTGCCGAGCAGATCGGGCGTGGCGAGGCCGACCGAGATCGGCACCGTCACCAGGTGCAGGATGCCGTCGGGCTGCGGCAGCAGGCTGACGCGTTCGCGGCCCGACAGCGCGCCGGTGACGGCGGCCTGGCTCGCGACCACCGCCGCGGTGCGCGCCGACGCGCCGACCGCCGCCAGGACCGCGCCGGTCCTGTTCGTGATGAGCAGGACGTGGGAATCGAGCTGCGACTGATAGTCGGCCGCGGTGTTCTGCACGGTCGGCGGATCGTTGGTGTCGACCGCCGCCTTCAGCTTCGGCGCGTCCGCCACGAGCGTCGCCATCAGCGTGAAGCTCTGGCTGCGCGTCGTCCGGACCTGCTCGACGAGCGTCCGCGTCGACTCGATCTCGCGGCGCAGCGAGCTCTCGGCTTCGCGCGTCACGCGCACGCTCACCAGGTAGATGGCGAACCCGATCGAGACGACCGTCAGGAGCGCGCTCGCGAGGAAGATCCGGCTTCGCAGCGAGGAGAGCAGCCTCATCGCAGCGTGAAGTCCGCTTCGGTCGTCCTGCCGTCGGCGACGACGACGGCGCGCGATTCGGCAGCGACCCCTTCGTTCCACGCCACCAGCGTGTAGCTGCCGGGTGGGACGTTGTCGATCCGGTAGTGGCCCGACGGATCGGTGACGGCGAAGAACGGGTGGCTGAAGACCAGGATGAACGCGCTCATGTGCGAGTGGATGTCGCAGAAGACGCGGACGATCCCGGGTCGATCGAAGCGGACCGACTTCGAGCGGCCGACGGCGTAGCGCCCGAGGTCGAACGGCCTGGTCTTCGAGAGCGAGAAGACGTTGTGGTAGATGCGGTCGCTGTTCGGAAACCGGACTGTCGTCCCCGTCGTGATCGCGAGGACGTGAGGGACGAACGTTTCGCTGCGCTGGTCCATGACGGCGATCCCCGGTTCGTCCTGCTCGAACGCGCCGCGCGGCGCGGTCTCGAGATAGACCACCGACATCTGCGGCTCGGCCGAGGGCTGCACTGCCGCGCTCCCCAGATCGGCGACCCCGGGACGGCGTGCCGGAGGCAGCGGCGTGCGGCGGAGCTCGACCCGCCCGGCGATGATCCCGCTTCGTGCGGCGATCGTCGCTCGCGCCGGAATCGCGTGCGCGGCGGTCGCCGCCGAGATCGCGATCATCGTGCACAGCAGGAGAGGCCGCATGTGCTCAGAACCAGTAGAGCAGCTGCGCCGCCAGCGCGGTCATCTCCTGGACGCGGCCGCCGTCGCGCGTGTTGCGCTGGATCGACAGCCGGATCTGCGCGTTGCGCTGCACCAGGTATCCGCCGCCGGCTTCCCACCGCGTGACCGGCGCCTCCCATGTCGTCGTGCGCGCGGTGCCGCGGATGGTGGAGAAGCCGAGATGATCGAGACGGGCCGCGGCGAAGAGACGCGGCGTCAGGCGATAGCGGCCCTCGATCATCGACGCCCGCGCGCCGAGCCGCGCATCGATCGTCGCGAGATCGTAGACGCTGTCCAGCATCTCGAAGCGCACGAGGTAATGGTCGCGCGAGTACTCGACGTCGGCGCCGAGCGCCCGCTGCACGAAGGCCGACTGCGGCCTGCCGGTGAGCGACGCGGCCGACGAGGCGACATACGGCGCACGGGACCCTGAAGCGCCGACGACGAGGCCGACGATCGGGCGCGCCTCGATCCGTGCCGCGACCTGCTTGCCGGCGTTGTCATCGCGAAACCGCGGGTTCGACAGCGAGCCGGTGGTGATCGACGCCGTCGCGTCCAACCGGTCGTTGCCGCCGTGGAGCTGCACGCCGGTGTCCCACCGGAAGATGCTGGCCAGCGGCAGTCCTGCCCTGGCGGTCTGGTTGCCGATCGGAAAGGTCGACAGCCAGCCGCGGCCGCGCATGCGAAGCAGATCGTCGGCGGTGGCCGGCAGGGCATCCGGGCGGAGCGACGTGAGGTACTGATAGGCGAGCGGATAGCCGATGAGCGGGTTGTCGCTGCTGTAGGCGCGCCGTGCGAATGCCCCGAAGGTCGACGGGATGCGCCCGGCCTGGATGTCGAACTGCCGCCGTTCGAAAGGACGGAAGCGCAGATACACGCCGTACGGACGCGGCCGTTCCGTGTTCTCGAGCCGGATCTCGCCGAGCGCCGACAGCTGACGGCTGATCCGCACCGACGTGCTGATCCCGGCCCGGAGCATGCGAAGCGTCGAGTTCTCGTAGTCGCTGTAGTTGAAGAACCCGGTATCGCCGGCGCAGGCCGCCTCTCCTTCGGCGTGCGAGCAGCTTGCGGTCAGCGAGACGTCCCCGCTGACGATGACGCGGCCGTTGCCGAACACCACCGGCTCGCTTCGAAGCGCCTGTGCCGCAAGAGGGCTCGTGGTCCCGCAGAGCAGGACCAGGAGCCAGGCGACGAGCGGCGGCGTGGGTCCCGCGTCCCGGTTGCTCACACGTGGTCGGGCGATTGTAGCCCGGGTCCGGCGCCAGGCGGTTTGACACGCGCGGCGCCCTGCCGATACAGTGAAAAGTTCAGCTTCCACAAGAACTTACGAAGGCAATGGCTTACATCATCTGCGAACCGTGCGTCGACACGAAGGACACCGCGTGCGTCGACGTCTGCCCCGTGGACTGCATCCATCCCCGCAAGGACGAGCCGGCGTTTGCGACGGTCGAGATGCTTTACATCCATCCGGACGAGTGCATCGACTGCGGTGCCTGCGTACCGGCGTGCCCGGTCGAGGCGATCTATCCGCTCGAGGAAACGCCCGAACGCTGGTCCGACTACATCGCGAAGAACCGTGACTTCTTCGAGAAGGAAGCTGCCACCCGCTGAACGGCGCGTTCGAAAAAGGGCGCCCCGCTCCTTGAAACGCGCCCCCGGTTCGGTCATCCTTTGAGCGCTTCGAGTCCGGGGGGAGGAGTCATGGTCGTCCGAGGGTTCCGTGGTGGCGTGGTCGCGGTGCTGTTCGCGGCGGCATCCTTCGTCATCCACGCCGACGTCACGCCGCGGTCGCAGTCGGCCGAGATCCAGCTGCAGCTCGGAAACGAGTACCTGGCCGAAGGGCGGTACGCCGACGCGCTCGACGCGTTTCAGCGCGCCCTGGCCATCGTGCCGTCCGATCAGCTGAAGGCGGCGAGGGCAGGCGTCATCCAGGCCGCGCTGCGCGTGGCGGAGTTCGACCTGGCGCGGACCGAGGCGGAGAAGCTCGTCGCCTCGTCGCCGCGATCGCCCGATGCGATCGCGCTGCACGCCGACGCGCTGTGGACCTCGGGTCTCTTCCAGGAGGCGGAAGCGCGCTACAAGGACGCGCTGGCCATCGCCCCCGATCTCGCGCGCGGCCATCACGGTATGGCGCGCGCCTACGCGGCGCAGAGTCAGCTGGATCTCGCGATGACCGAGGCGCAGACGGCGCTGCGGCTGTCGCCGCGCGACCTCGAGATCCACCACACGGTCGGCTCGATCTACGAGCGGATGCACAAGTACGAGGAGGCGGCGTCGGCGTACGGCAACTACGTCAACCTGCTCCCGAACAAGGATCACAGCGACAAGGCCGACTGGTCGCGCTCCGAGATCAAGTTCCTCCGGTCGTTCGGACAGCGCGTCCCCTTCGAGATGGACCCGGGCGCCGACGATCAGATCTACACGATCGATTTCCGGACCGTGAACGACAAGATCATCGTCCGCGCCAAGGTGAACGACGGCTCGTTCCAGGACTTCGTCGTCGACACGGGCGCCGAGAACACCGTGATCTCGCGTCCGACGGCGCAGCGGCTCGGCGTGATGCCGATCACCTACACGCTGAGCGCCGGCGTCGGCGACGTCGGGCTGCGCGGCCTGCAGCTCGCGCGGATCGACACGCTGGAGCTGGGGCCGCTGAAGCTGCGCAACGTGCCGTGCCTCATCAAGGATCCGCCGCTGCGCGAGCTGCCGGTGCGCGAGATGGAGAGCCTGTCGCCGCTGGCCCTCGGCTTCTCGATGATCATCGATTACAAGACGAAGAAGATCACCTTCGGCAAGCACCTGCCGGTCGAGAACGGCGACTTCGAGCTGCCGCTGCGGCTGCACCGGCTCGCGACGGTCAGCGGCACGGTCGACGGTTCGCACAAGGCCAACTTCGTCGTCGACACGGGCGGAGAGGTGATCTCGATCAGCCGCGCGACCGCCGCGGCAATCGGCAAGGAGGAGCCCACCCGGAAGATCCAGCTGCGGGTGTTCGGGTCGTCGGGCTGGGACCGCGACGCGTTCCTGCTTCCGGGCGTGAACCTGTCGTTCAACGAGATCCGCTACACCAACTTCCCGGTCGTCGTGCTGAACCTCGAGACGCCGAGCGCGCTCCTCGGGTTCCAGGTCGGCGGGATCGTCGGACACAAGTTCCTGAGCAAGTACCGCGTCGGAATCGATCTGGAGCACTCGGTGCTGAGGCTCAGGAAAATTTGACGATTTGACGATTGGGCGATTGGGCGATTGGACGATTTAACGATTGGAGGATTGGACGATTTTGACGATTTGACGGGATGTGGCGTCCGGCTTCAGCCGGACGTAACGAGGCGTGGCGTCAGGCTCCGCCTTCGCACGGAGCGCTTCGCCGGCAACGGGCTCGAAGGTGGACGGCGCGCCGAATCGATACTGCCGTGACGATGTGCGTGCGCGCGATTGGAGGCGGGCAATTCGCGAACGTTCAATCGTGACATCGCTCAATCGTCGCGCCGCTCAATCGTCCAATCGTAAAATCGTTCAATGCAGGGAAAGCCCCCCTCCGCGTCCGCCACCCAGATGGTGCAGGTCGTGCTGCCCAATGACGCCAACCCGCTTGGCTTCATCCTCGGGGGCACGGTGATGCACCTGGTCGACATC